>Ga0209643_1000128_pt1 | contig 183391 bp, 197 predicted proteins | sample AutmiccBRH37_all_FD_187383 | JGI IMG/M metagenome (GOLD analysis project Ga0209643, IMG submission 187383) | Deep subsurface microbial communities from Mt. Terri, Switzerland - Autotrophic microbial communities BRH/37_all (SPAdes) (version 2) | ecosystem: Environmental > Aquatic > Deep...
CAGATAGTCATACAGATCATCTATATTGGTGTCCCGCCCATTATGGATGATCTGTATGACTATCTGGAGGAGCGCGGGGCCAGGGTGGTGTATAATGAAACCCAGCGGCAGTTTGCCATGCCCTATGACGTGGACGATTTGGTGGAGCAGTACAGACTTTACACCTACCCTTACGGTATTTTCTACCGCCTGGAGGATATTATCCCGGAAATAAAGCGCAGGGAACTGGACGGACTAATTCACTACGCCCAGAGCTTTTGTTACCGGCAGATTGAGGATATAATTGTCAGGGAGAAAATAAAAATGCCCGTGCTTACCCTGGAGGGGGATAAGCCCAACAGGCTGGACGCCCGTACCAGGATGAGAATCGATTCCTTTTTAGAGATGCTTAAATAGGCAGGGGGCATGCGTTAATGTATTGTGGTATAGATCTGGGCAGCAGGAATGTAAAAATAGCGCTGATGAATGGTGAAACCCCGGCGGCTCTATATAAATTCAACACCATAGAATTTTACCGGGAAAGGGGCAGGCTGGAGGACGGGCAGCTTGTTCTGGATTTAACCGGCCTGCCCGGCTTGGCGGGGGTGGAAATGGGCGCCGTGGTGGCCACAGGCTACGGGCGGCAGGCCATAAACATGAAAAACACCCGGATCGTTCCGGAAATAAAGGCTCATATGCTCGGCGCAGCTTATCTTACCGGGAAAAAGAATTTTACCCTGCTGGATCTGGGCGGGCAGGACAGTAAGGTAGCCTTGGTAAGGAACGGAAAAATGATAGATTTCATGACTAACGACAAATGTGCCGCCAGTACCGGCCGGTACCTGGAAAACATGGCGGCGGTGCTGGGCATCGACATGGAAGAACTCTCCCGCCACCACTTGAATCCGGTGGAGTTAACCTCCACCTGCGCCATTTTTGGAGAAACGGAATTAATTGGCAAGGTGGTGGAGGGGCATTCCACTGACTCGCTGGCGGCGGGAGTGAATTATACCATATTCAAAAGGATCAAGCCCATGTTGGTCCGGCTGTTGGGCGACCGGCTGGTGTTTACCGGCGGGGTTGCCAAAAACGAGGCTATTTGCACCATACTGGAGCGGGAATTAAATATACCCGTCGTGGTGCCGGATCATCCTGATTTTGCCGGAGCACTGGGATGTTGCGCGGAAGCGTTAAAGGAGGTGGAAACGCCATGAGAATTACCGTGTTGGGCTGCTGGGCGCCATATCCCCGGGTTGGCGGCTCCTGTTCCGGTTATGTTGTGCAGGACGGGGCCGCCAATGTGCTGCTGGACGTGGGGAATGGAACTTTTAGCAGGATGGGGCATTTTTTCGATTACAAAACAATCCGGGCCGTGGTGCTCACCCATCTGCACCCAGACCACTATGCTGATTTACCCTGCCTGCGTCATGCCATTGACGGAGCGCTTCGTAACGGTACGCTGAAGCAGGGCAAGGTGCCGCTTTATCTTCCTTCCCGGCCGGAAGCGGTGGCTAAGGAACTGGCAAGCTATACCGATGCCTTTGAGGCGACCTTCATTGAGGATTTACCCCGGGAAAGCGTTTCCCCGGGAGTTGAGGCCGGGGTTTTTGAGGTAGGCCCGGTGAGGTTTTTCCTGCTTCCGGTGCAGCATTCCCTGCCCGCCTATGCGGTGGGGGTAGAGGGCTCGGGATACTTTGTGTATAGCGGGGACAGCTCACCCACCGGAGAACTGGAGCTCTTGGCCCGGAGGGCGGATATATTGCTTTGTGAGGCCAGCGGCCTGGATAAGGATGTGGAATATATGAAAGGCAACCACATGACCGCCAGGCAGGCAGGAGAACTGGCTAAAAGGGCGGGGGCCAAGGAACTGATTATCACCCATTTTTATCCTGATTACGATCTGGAGGAATTGAGCGCCCAGGCCCGGGAAGGCTATGGAAAAAAAGTTGAGCTGGCGGTAGAGGGAGACACATATTTTGTATATTAAGGACGGGGCAGTTTTGCCGGACAATATTCCTTCCTGCCGGTTTAAATATCAATTGTGTTGTTCATCATACTTTATATGCTACCGTGGTTACCCGGTGAAAAGGATGAGTAAATAATTATGACGGGTACTTGCAGTGAGCTAAAAGCAAAGAGAGGGGTAAAATTTTGGACAGGATTGACGGGAGAAAAGCCGGGCAACTCAGGCCGGTAAAAATAACCAGAAACTTTAACCGTTACGCCGAGGGCTCAGTGCTAATCGAAATGGGCAATACGAGAGTTATCTGCACTGCCACAGTGGAGGAAAAACTGCCTATGTTCCGAAAACTGGAGGGTCTCGGGGGTTGGGTGACCGCCGAATATGGCATGCTGCCCCGGGCCACGGGCACCAGAAACAAAAGGGAGGCGGCCAGGGGGCGGATAGGTGGAAGAACTTTCGAAATCCAGAGGCTAATCGGGAGATCGCTCAGGGCGGTTATGAATCTGGAGGAACTGGGTGAAAGGACCATAACCTTGGACTGTGACGTAATCCAGGCGGACGGGGGCACAAGAACCGCCTCCATTACCGGGGCATTTGTGGCCCTGGTGGACGCTCTGAACAAATTGATGCAAGAGGGCAGGCTGGAAAAGATGCCGCTGAAGGATATGGTGGCAGCCGTCAGCGTGGGTAGGGTCAAAGGCCGGTTGGTGCTGGATTTATGTTATGAAGAGGACTCCGCCGCCGAGGTGGATATGAACATTGTGATGACTGGCGCCGGTAAATTTGTGGAGGTACAGGGAACAGGGGAAGAGGCTTCCTTTAGCAGGGAAGAACTGGACGGCCTGCTGGAATTGGCCAGGGACGGTATCGGGCAGCTGACGGAGTATCAGTACCAGGTTCTGGGGCAGGTGGCTAAAAAGATTAAGGCTGGTGGCATGAATGAGATTGGTGCTGGCAACCCGTAACAGAGGGAAGGTTAATGAGCTTGCAGAACTGCTGTCCCCCCTGGGGGTGGAGGTGCTGTCCCTTGACAACTTTCCCGGTGTTCCGGAGGTTGAGGAGGACGGGGATACCTTCAAGGCTAATGCTTTAAAAAAAGCACTGACCGTGTCCCTCCACACCGGGGAGATTGCTCTGGCAGACGATTCCGGCCTGGAGGTTGATTATCTGGGCGGGGCGCCGGGGGTGCACTCAGCCCGCTTTGCCGGGGTAGGCAGAGACGACCTGGAGAATAACGAAAAACTTTTGCGCCTTATGAAAAATGTTCCCCCGGAAAAGAGAACCGCCCGGTTTAGATGCGTGGTTGCCCTGGCCACACCGGAGGGCCGGACCTTTACCACAGAGGGCGCCTGTGAGGGTATCATCGGCAATTCGCCCAGGGGGGGCGAGGGCTTCGGTTACGACCCATTGTTTGTGGTGCCGGAGTTCGGCAAAACATTTGCCGAACTGGACATGGAAACAAAGAATCGCATCAGCCACCGGGGCAGGGCCTTTAGTCTGGCTACGGAAATAATAGACGGAATTATAGATGGTAAATCCAAGGAACCGGCGCAGATATAGCAAATATTTGAAGGATGCTAATATATTTGTATAGGGTAGACCACGATTGTTTTGCCCCGGGGACGACTTTCCGGAAGCGGTGATTGTTATGAGAATTGGTGTGATGAGTGATTCTCATGGCTTGTTGCACTACGCCCAGCAGGCGGTTGGAGCCATGGGGAAGATAGATCTGCTTTTGCACGCCGGGGACCATTACAGGGACGCATCGAAAATTATTGTTCCGGCATCAGTGCCCGTTCACGCGGTGGTGGGGAACTGTGATGCCCGTAATGACGGGCCCGGGGACAAACTGCTGGAGTTGGAGGGAATAAAGCTGCTGCTGACCCATGGGCACCATTATCTGGTGCATATAGGGCTGAGCAAATTACTGTATAAGGCCGCCGAGTTTAATGCTGCTGTAGTTGTATTTGGTCACACCCACATAGCAGGCTATGCGTGGCATGAGAATTTACTGCTGTTTAATCCCGGCAGTATCACCTCCCCCAGGGACGGCAGGGGAGCGGCCTATGGAATTTTGGAAATAAGGGACGGGCAGGTAATTCCCAGCATATTTCATTTGTAGGCCAATATAACAATAAATTGTTTTTGACTACACGGTACGAATTTGCTATAATAATATCGTTGTCGCTAACAATATAGTTTATATAAGCGGGTGTAGCTCAATGGTAGAGCGTCGGCCTTCCAAGCCGATTACGTGGGTTCGATTCCCATCACCCGCTCCAATTTATATACGTCCCAGTAGCTCAGCTGGATAGAGCAACGGACTTCTAATCCGTAGGTCACAGGTTCGAATCCTGTCTGGGATACCAGAGAAACCCTACAGCCACAAAGGTTGCAGGGTTTTTGTTTTTGCTATAGTTTGCGTAAATCAGCGTAATGGGGAAATCCTGGGGAAATGCCCTTTTTTTACGGAAAGAAAAAAACAGATGCTCTGATAAAAAAATACTTCAGAAAGACAAAAAAATACCGAACATAAAGATAGAGGGATGAATAAATATAAAAGAAGAGGGAAAAATATTATATACAATTTATTCATTTTCAAGTGTTGACAAGATTATTTTTTATTGATATGGTTACCCCAAGGGAAAGCCTATAGCTCATCTGCCATGTGTAGAAGGAGTAACAACGCCGCCTATTAGGCGGCGTTAGCATTTTATACTAGAATCATATTCTTTTTGAAGCTTTATCCTGGTGTGATTATATTTTACACAGTATGCTGTCCACAAAAGTATGTAGTCAATTCTATCAGCCAAAACGACAACATAATCCCTTTCCCTAAACCACATCACAATGCGCTTTTCAGTTCCACGAGTGTTTTCCCAGCACAATATTTTCTCGTTAGTATAATTATCAATTATTGCACGAGGCCAGCGGATTCGTTCACATCTGCGGAGTTCAGGAATTCTCTCGGTTTCAATCTTCCCTTCAGATGTAATATGCCAAAACGTGGCTTCTTTATCATTAAGTAACGGGTGTCGTTTTATACCAAATCTTTTACCCTTAAAAGAGTCGGGCTTATTTTTTATAAAATCTAATTTAAATATATTATAAACTTCTTCTATAAATCTTTCCCAATTACCACCATAATCTTCAAGCTTTACCAGCTCCGGAAGCCAATCCATTATCCCACCTCCGAAGCATTCCAACGAAATATATTTACCTTATGTTCTCTAAGTAAAGTTGTTTTTGTTAGCGAATAACCAGACAATATTTTCATCTTTTCAACAAGTGCAACCTTAGCCGGACTGGTATCCAATCCTCTATTAGCATAACTTATAACACCTATAAGCAGATCTGTAATTTGCAATAGTTCTACTTCGTGGGAACGAACGGTCTGTACTCTTTCAATAATTTGCCGACTAAAATCATACATATTATTACAAAGTACATCGTGCAATTTTTTCAATTTTACAGACCCTCGAGTGTCCTTTATATCTAAATAAATATGATAGGAATCATAGGGATTAAATATTACTTTTAATAAAGTAAAAAAAATTTTGTAATACCAAACATCGTGGTCTTGGCCAAAAAAATCATGATTTAGTTTTGTTTTATCTGGGACTATTAAAGTCCGAAAATGTAAATCATCGTTTCTAAAGAAATAATCTAACAATTCCAGATAAAAGTTTTGCTTGGCTGGAGAAACCTTTGTCCATTTTATTTCAAAATCTTTATTAAGATTATGATTCTCTTTTATCTGTCGTATTTGTTTGCTAATCTCCTGAACCCGATTAAGGGGGCACCATATAGACCCTATAACCATTATTTTTTCGTGGTCATTCTCCAAGTGACAACTTTCGTCACAATAAATATTGTAGGTTATTGCCATGCCATCACTCCTCAATTGAGGTAATCAATATATGAGGATAATTATACCATGCACTCTAATAATTTTTAAACATACAACCGGTTTTAGGTAATGCTCCCAAAGGACAAAAGGCAAAAACAGCCCGGAGGCTGTTAATATTTTCTATGCCTGTTTTTTTAATTTCTCGCTGAACAAGTTTTCCAACTTGTCCGCTGCGTCCCTGTCGGCTGATTTAAGAGCGTGGCTATATATATTTCCTGTGGTTGATACATTGGCGTGTCCTGCCCGTTTACTCGCTGCTGCAATATCGCACCCCTGGCTAATCAATAATGTTATGCTTGTGTGCCTCAGTCCATGGAAATTTAGCGGGGGCAGGTTCTTCTCTTTAACGAATTTACAAAACCATCTTGAGGGCCAATCAGGGTGTCCGGGCCTGCCGTCCCAGGTGGTGAATAGCCTGTCTGATTCCTGCCACTTGTCGCCCAGTTTTAACCTGTGTTCGTTCTGTTCTGCCTTATATTGCTTCAGTAGTGTTACCAGTGAAGCCGGGAGGGATATTAATCTTTTAGATGTTTCATTTTTAGGGTCTTTAGTTATTAGCTCTTTGTGTCCTGGTATGTACTGGCTTGACCGTTCAACCCTGATTGTTTTTTCCTCAAAATCCATATCGCCCCATTCGGCCCCCATGATTTCACCCCTTCTCATGCCGCCGAACAATGCAAAGTGGACAAGGGTTTTATGTTTTAATGTTTTTTTCTTAATTGAATCCTTTTCTACTGTCTCCAGAAGCAAGGCAGTTTGTAATTCATCATAGTATTTTGCCTCTTTCCTCTGGACCTTCGGGGGTTTTACCCTGCTTGCCGGGTTAGAGCCGATCACCTGCCATTGTACGGCATCGTTCAAGATGCTGCTTATAATCCTATGATGCTGCATTATGGTCTTGCCGGATAAGCCGCCTTTCTTTCCATCCTTTCTTATTCCGTCTTCTGTCAGGTTGTTGTAAAACTCTATCAGGTGTACCGGCCTTATTTGCTCTAACTTCAGGTGTCCCAATGCCGGAATTACCCGGGTGTCAAGGATTTGTTTGTACCTGTGTACTGTCTTGGGGGCCAGGTCCCTTTCTGCATATTCCGTCAGCCAGCGTTTAATGAAGGTTTCAAAGGTTATCTTTGACGGTTCAATAAAGTTATTTCCTTCAATCTCAGCTATGAATTTTGCCAGTTCCTTTTCTGCAGCCTTGGGGCTTGCTGCCTTGACGGTTTTGCAATGCTTCTTTTTGTCTTTCATGTAAACCAACCTGAAGGAATTACCTCTTTCCTCAATGTGTCCGGCCATTATTTGGTCCCTCCTTTGTTATTGTTAACGCTATTCTTAGGTCTACCTCTTTTACCATTGCCGCTTTTTTGTTTTCTGGTCCTTTCCCATTCCTGATATCCTTTTATTCCGCCATGTTGATTTATAATGTGTGCCTGCTTACATTCCGACTTGCCACAGTGGGCCTTTTGGTAGTTATTGCTTGGATATGTATATACATCCCAGCAATAGGGGCATAGACCGGTCTTAATATTATGATCTATTGCGTGCCATATCTCAGCCCAACACAGAGGAAGAACACCATTAGATTCATATACTGGTTCAAATTTTCCTTTATACAACATGGGCCATGACTTAAGTTCACGGCATCGGTAATAAAATATACCCGTGAATTTTGTTGTATGAGATGGTTTCTCAAATAGCATTTGAATATGTTGTTTGTGGTGCTTTGGATGTAGCCAGAAACGTATTGCATGGGTAAGTTGAAAAACTTCTATGAGAAAATTGGTAGTTTTATACAGTTCAGTATTTTCTTGTACACTTTTAGGCAGTGGGTCGTTTATCATTCTGTCTACACGAATTGGTTCGTCTAATATGTCAGGCTGTCCGGTAGCCTCAGTATAAAAGCTTTTTAATGCTGCATTAACGTTCTCTGGTGAAGGCAGTGGATCGTTTTCGGTTTTACCTGAAAGGAGTTTATAAAAATGTCTTAATAATGTACCCGTGAGGAAAAAAGTAGTTTTTGGGGACCCAGTTGAAAAACTGTTAGAAAAATAATCTTCATATTCTAGGGAATAATTATCCGGATGTGTCGTTAAGAATTCTTGACCACCAAAGATATACAAGGAAATACTGTATTTTTCTTTCTTTTCATCGCCTTCCGACTGTTCAGTGTGTTTCATATACGCTTTTAATAACTTGTCAACATATTCTCCCATTTTAGCCACCCCTTTTAAAAATGGTTGTAAATACTTGCAAAAATTAACGAGATTAAGAGCATGGGTAATGTACTTTAAATTTACACAAAAACAATTTTTATCCGCCCTATACCATTTGTGGGCGTCTTTGCAGAAATGGATTTTTATTTGTATTATATATATGATGACGATGATTGTAAAGGGGGGTTGATATGTTTAAGGAAAACTTGGAAATTCGGCAGAAACTAAGAGAGGCCGGGAAAAAGCAATGGGAGCTTGCTGATGCCCTAAACATTAGCGAGGCTACTATTGTACGTAAGCTTCGTAAAGAGCTTCCGGAAGAAGAAAAAACCCGGATTATTGCCGTAATTGAACAGCTTAAAAACCGGGCGTGTTAGGAGGTGAACATTAATGCCAGGTCAACAATGGCAAAGCACACCACAGGAGCGGCAGGCGGCATATCAACGGGCGACACTCACAGCCAAAGAAGCCGCCGAGGTGCTCGGGATCAGTTATTGGTTAGTCCTTGAGTTAGTTAAAAGAAAAAAAATCCCAGCCATTCACGCAGGTTCCCGGGTTTTGTTCAGGCTTGAGTCATTGAACAAGTGGTTAGACGAGCAGGAGCAAGGGAGCCTGCGGCAAGAACCGGAGCGGGGGAAATTGCGGGTCGTGGGGCAGTGAGTGGATAAAGTAAATAAATCAATAACCTATACCATGAAGGCTAAAAGCTGGATGCGGGTAAGGAAGAAGGGATCATTTTGTCTATAGAAAGCAGGAAAAGACAGAAAGAGCGGCAGAAATTAAAAAAAGTTAACAGCATGGGCAAGTGCAAAGGTTATGACGTTAAAGACATAACCCCAGTAAACGCTTTTAAAGTGATGGCGGCCAGGGTGCGCGGGGAGATTAAGGAAAATGATGATCATTGGAATTATATTCGACTCTAATAGCGGCCAACGGCGGGGCCGTTTTTTACTGCCCAAAAAGTAAAAACCCGGCTGGCGGGCCGGGCGTTGCAAAGGACATCTGAAAACGAGGTATTACTTATGAAAATATTAACACAAAAGGCGAGTAATTGCCAGACAAACATATTCCGGTTGGCCAATAGGGTACCTGTTCAGGATATTGCCCTGCGTTACATGGGAACCCCAAAGAAGGGGAAATGGTGGCGTTGCCCCTTCCACCAGGAAAAAGAGGAATCATTTACCTACAAGATAAAATTCCGTTGTTTTGGATGTGGCTGGAATGGTGGAAATGTGGACCTGGTAATGAAGCTATTCGGGCTTTCGCCGCTGGAGGCTGCCAGACTTATTTGCAGAGACTTTAGTATCCCGATTGACGACCATCCACCGACCAAGGAGGCCATGGCCCGAGTAGCCGAAGTCAGGCGAGAGCGGGAAAGAGAGGAAACGATAAAAAATAAAATAGAGCAGACATACAAAGAAACGGCATTATTGCACCGGGTAGCCTTTCAATTAGGAATGGACCATGTTGAGGTTGTTTTGGCCGATGTGCTGGACGGATTACAATCGCGAGAAAAGGCCCGGCAAATAGAGGCGCTCAGGTACGCGCGGAAGTGGTGGCTTGCATGACGGAAAAATATGGCGATTATTTGACTGATGAGGAAAGGGCGGAATTCGGCCAGGAGCAGGAGCAAGACGAGCAACCAGGGCAGCAGAAAGAAGCCACACCTAAAAAAGCTCTAAAGTTCGTCTGTATGGCCGATGTGCAACCGGAACAGGTCCGGTGGCTATGGGAACCTTATATTCCAAAAGGAAAAATTACCTTACTTGAAGGGGACCCGGCAGCAGGCAAGACATTCATAGCGTTAGCAGTTGCGGCAGTTGTCAGCACTGGAGGCCCTTTCCCTAACAGTGAGACAGGCAGGGTTATAGGTCGGCGGGACCCGGGGAGCGTTATATATCTCAGTGCTGAGGATGGCACAGCGGATACATTAAGGCCAAGGCTAGACATGGTGGGGGCTGACCCGAAAAGAGTTTATGCAATAACCGGAACCGTTGAGGATGAAAAAGAAGGAATCTTCTCGTTTGATGACTTGGCGCTGCTAGATGTGATGGCCGATACTATAAAGCCTGAACTGATTGTCATAGATCCTTTGCAAGCCTATTTAGGGGCCAGCGTGGATATGCACCGGGCAAATGAGACAAGACCAGTGCTGTCACGACTGGCGGCCCTGGCCGAGCGCCACTGCTGCGCGGTGTTGTGTATTAGGCACCTGAGTAAAGCCAGCACATCTAAGAGTATATACCGGGGCATGGGATCAATAGACTTTACGGCTGCGGCCCGTAGTGTTCTATTGGCCGGTAGCGACCCGCAGGAGCCTAAAACTAGGGCGATTGCTCACATAAAGAGCAGCCTGGCACCCGCAGGAGCAAGCCAGGGGTATGAACTAGGAGACGGCTTTCTCTGGATGGGAATATCTCACCTGACGGCAGCGGGTATGCTTGCCTCAGAAGAGCCCGTCAAAAAAGAAAAGACAAAGGAAGCCGTTTCCTGGTTGAAAGATATATTGAAAAACGGACCCGTCGAAAAGCGGGAAGTGGAGAACATGGCCGAGGACGAGGAAATATTATCCATGACACTACGACGGGCAAGGGAAAAATTGGGGGTAGTAAGCAGGAAAAGGCCCGGGGAGAAAAATGGTCCATGGTTATGGGAATTACCAAGTAAATTTATGGAAAATGACGACTTGTTCAATGGTCAACACGTCGAAGATGCCCAAGGGCACAAGATGAGCAACACGTCAACACGTGAAAAATCCAGTAACGACAGGGGTTCCACGTGTTGCTCTGGTAAAAATGGTGAACAAGACGTGGAAGCCAGTAACGGCGCGGAAAATCAACGACTTGACGACTTGCTCAACTTGTTCCCTAAGAGTGAACAACCCGAAGAACAACCTAATGAGCAAGGCGAAGGAATAAATTCAACTGGTAAAGATGGTGAATTATGGGAGGTTAATTTGGATGATATATAGCCTCATTGACCAACTGAATAGCCAGGGGGTGGCCCTCTCGTTGGATGATAAGGGCCACCTGAAAGCAACCCTTCCTTGGCCGGTAAAGGAAATACCGTCTAATGTACTGCCTATGCTGCAGAGGGTAAAAACATCCCGCGCCGAGGTTGAGGAAGTCCTGTCCTGGGATGAAGAAAAATCCTTTACTGTCTACCGGGCGGCTATCCGAAAAATGGGTGCGACATTCGGTAAGTTGGCCCTTGGTTCTCTCCCCTGGGCGCGGCGCCATAGGCCGGAACTTGAAAAGGTTGTACGTGACGCAGAGCAAGCCTTCTGCCGGGCGCATAATGAGAGGGACATGCCCGGTGTTAGGGCAGCATCGGCGGCAATGGAAAAGGCTGGCATGGTGGTATGTGTTGAGTTTAAAAAGGCTGCTGATGAGGTAAGGCGGCGCAGGGAGGCGGGCAACAAATGAAATTCGTCGAGATTGCACTGACAAAGTACAAGCTTTACCTGACCGAGGCTGAGTTAGTCGGTCTGTTAGGGAGTAACCTCTCGTTGTGGCAAGAGGGAATTATGCGTGGCAAAGCGTTTACCAGGGCAAAACAGGCCCGGGAGCGGCAGGCAAAAGCGCCAAGGCGCTTCCCTGATGATGGCCCGGGGATTGCTTAATTTAAAATGGAGTGATTAGAAAATGATAGATTTAGACACAAAAAAGCAATGGGCAAGCATCCTTATCAGGTTGAAAAGAAATATAAAACGAGTCTCCAAAGAGCGAAAGGAAGTAACTGAATTACGCCGGCAGCATACAGAGCGGCTAAAAACTGAAGAGGAAAAGACGTTCAAAAATCAGTATTACATTGCGGAACTCCGGGAGGCTATTCTTGAACTGGATGAAACCTGCAACAGCCTCAAAGGCAGGCTAGCCATGTTCGGGGAATTCCTTTATGATGCCTTGCCAGCATATGAGGCAACCGGATCCAGTGATCATGATTTCGCCCAGCTAATCAATTGCAATATACGGAAGATGGAAGAACACCGGCAGGATTTTAACAGCAGCGGCAATCAGGGACATTCGTTTTTTGTGGATGCGGTGTTTGTTTACAATGCAGAACTGCCACTGGCTCGGGAAAAGGAAGACTTCATTTCAGATTTTACCGAGCTTCCCTTTTTTGATGCCATGCGTACACATTTTATGTTCATGCTGGAGGTTAACCAAAAAATGCGGCAGGCGGCGCATGATGCGCTTGACGAGGTATTTCCTGAGATGAGAGCACATCAATACATAGTAAATGAAGGGCCTGACGGGGTGACCCTGGAGAAATATTACCCCCCGTTGAAATTGGTAAAAATGCCGGGGTGATTAATAAGAAAAACGGCAAATTAATGCTCATAATTCATGTTTCTTCCCTTTCCTCTTCCCTTTTGCTATGCCCGGGATTAGAAAGGCTTAGTTTTCAGGGGTTAGAGGGAATAAATCTTCGGACTGTAAAACCGTTGATCATATGAATGTAATTTTATAGGTGGTGATTATCAATGACAACCCCGGGCGGAAAAAGTAAGATGGAACGCAAACAAGAAGCTGCAATTGCTGCCCTGCTGACTGCCCCGACTATAGCGGCGGCAGCCCAGGCCGTGGGTATATCGGAGGGTACGCTGTGGCGTTGGTTGCAGTTACCTGAATTCCAAGAAAAGTACCGGGAGGCAAAGCGGCAGGCAGTGGCCCAGGCGATTGCCAGACTTCAACAGGCCACAACAAAGGCGGTTGATACCTTAGAGTCAATAATGACAGATGATGAAGCCCCTCCCAGCAGTAAGGTAACGGCAGCTAAAACCGTTCTGGAAATGGCAATTAAGGGCATTGAATTGGAAGACCTGGCGGCCAGGATTGAAACCCTGGAGAAGTCTTTAGAAAAAAGGGGGTCTGCCTGATGAGCATAAAAACAAGATTGTCAAGGGTTGAAAGTGGTATGAGGAAAACGGCACAGCAAAGCGGCAGGATTCTCTTGGTCTTTACCAACGAGAAAGCCGGTACAATGGAAATCCATAGCGGAAACCAGCACCTTTTTTCGGGGACCATCGAGGAAGGTAATGAGTTTATCCAAAACAAAGACGACCTGGTTGTAATACTACCCGGGGCAGATCCGAGGTGGTGTGCCTGATGAGTATTAAGACGAGGTTGGCGAAGGTTGAAAATACCTTTAAGGAAAAGAACATGGCTCAAGAGCTTGGCCTTATACAAGTGGACAAAAACGAGGAAACCGGAATGATGGAAATAACTGACCGTGATAAACTGGTTTTTTCCGGCTCTATTAAGGATGGAGAGAAATTCATTGCCGGACTTAATTATAAGGTTTTGATTATTGATGATATTCAGGGGTGGCAAGAATGAGCCTTGAAAAAAGAATAAATAAACTGGAAAGGAGCATAAACCCTCCTGATGATACCGTTTTAGTACGGTTTAAGGGCATAAATGGAGAATTGGGAGATCCCTTCACCATGTCTTTAAGGGAATGGAGAGCGTTTGAAAAAGACCTCTTGGAAGCCGGTATATGGACAATAGAGTATGAGGAGGATTAAACAATGAAAATAAAATCCCGGCTTGAACGGCTGGAAAAATCACATTCCACTAACGGACAGTTTAAATACACTGAAGCAGATTGGACCCCTAGTGATTGGGAGGAACTTCTTTCCGGAGAGTCGCCAGCAGCCCAAGAAAAATTCAGGCTCACGCAATGGCCCGACAGAAAACTTGAAGATTACTTTATTTAGGGGACGTGAAGCGTAATGAAGCCATTAATAAAAAGAGTTCAACAGCTTGAGAAGGAAGCCGGTGCCCATTCGGATAACGAGCAATTTAGGTATGGGGCGGGTGATTGGACCTTCGAGGAAATAATTCAACTATTCGATAATCCCACGCAGGAACTTATCAACAGGCATAATGATACTGATTGGCCTGCTGTGATGGCAACCTTATCGGTTGATGAATTGCGCATAGTTGCATATAAGCACGAAAACCAGGCTCAATAGGCCGGGACACCAGAAAACAGACCGCACAGGCTAACCTAAAAGGTTGGTCTTTTATTTTAAGGGGGGATGCCATTGAACAAAGGCCAAGTAAATTATCTCTTGTTGAACTATCCCGCTTTGACTGAATGGCTGGAGAACAGCCGGGAAGATATACTTCACGGGTACCGGCAGACGGCTTTTGCCGGGGGCAACCGTGGAAGCGGCCACAGTGACCCGACAGCACGGAAAGCGGAACACCTGCTAGAATTCCAGCACGTTGAAGGTTTATTATCCGGTGTTGGTGGATGGATTGACACTGAGCTTGAGACGTACGACAGGCCCGTCTTGATTGAATTCTGGCGGTTACGTCACCTGGGGTTGTATTGGGTGGCCCGGAACCTGAACATGGAGCCGTGGAGGTGTAAAGCCAGGTGGGACATGATGACCAACAGTTTAATGAACTATCTGAGGAAGAATCAATCTGCTGGACATGCCTTCGCGCTTCCTGGTGGTGCCTTTGTCGATGGCCCACCGAACACATACCCGGCATTGTGACGAAACGGAAAGAAAACAATACAAAGGTAGTTTTAAGGTGTCCTTTGCACTGGCAGGAAGCGCCACTAAAAAATGGTAATCAATGGAGCGAAAAAGGGCAAATTTAAGGCCCATTTCCCCGTAGATTTCCCCAAGGGTTAAAACCATCCTTTTAAAGCCAGTAATAACAAGGGATACAGCTTCAAGACCTGCGGTTTATCAATCCGCATATTGGGCAAAGGAGGGGTTATATGCCGAATGATGACATGGATAAGATTAGAACAGCATTGCTTTTTAATTGTGGGAGTTTATTCCCTGATATTTCACCGGAAACACTGGACGAATTTGAAAAGGTCTTTAGTGAAAATAAGGCAGTTAATGAAATAGTAACAAGGCTGTATGACATTATAGTGTCTGTAAATAGCACAAGTATAAAAAACTGGCGTTGTATAAACTATGTAGCCGAATTATACAAAAATAATGACGTTGAATTGCATGAATACATGAATTGTTTAGATGCATTCTTGAGTAAATGCAATAAATCAAACATCAATTAAATATCTACAACTTAATATCAGAGGTTCATTAAAAACCCTTAATTCTTTATAAGATTGGGGTTTTATTATTTTAGGGGGTGTATTAAATGGCATCTAATTCAAGCCTTAACTCTGATTATGGAAAGACATGGGGAGCGGGTAGCAGTTCAAGCAAGTCTTCCAGTTCCGGCAGTTCATCCAGCAGCAAAAGCAGCAGTTCGAGTAGTAGCAAATCCAGTAGTTCGCCCAAGTCCAGCGGAGGCGGCAGTTCCAGCGGCAACAAGGGTTACGCCTACACCGACAAATACGGTTTTTCCCATGTGGTGGGCGACTACAATACAGCACAGCAATACGCAGCACCTAGCACAGGCGTATACGACTATGCAGGTAAATATGGCGGCGGATATGCCTTGGATAACGACAATAACCGGATTGCCTTAAATACGCCAGGGGTAATACCCTACGGCAACGATGTGAGGGACAAGGTTAATACTAATTTTACCTCTACGGGCCTGGGGGGAATAGCGAGTCCGTTGATACCGTCAGCACCGAAACTTAATACAACTACCCCGTTGATACCTTCGGCAACTGTGGCGGCATCGGCACCAAAACTAACCCCATTACCAACAACGGGTGGTTATCAATCACACCTTAGTTGGTTCGGCAGTCCACAAAGCTATGCTGAAGCAATCAAGAGCAAGGAAGCAGCCGGCCTAACCCTTGACGACCCGGTAGCGGCGGCAGCATTTAAGCGGGACTATGCGAGCCTGTTTTCGCCACTTATACCGGCAGCACAGACACAGGAGTTCCAATACTCGAAACTTATACCTGACTTGCCGCCGATGCCCAAATATGACGTATACACACCGAAGGCGTTTGATGCTGCAAGGGACTACACACCCCCAAGTATCGGCGGGGGGGACATTACTTGGCTGCCGACTAACCAGGCGATTGCTCAATTTAACCAAAACGAGCAGAACCAGTACAATGCCAGCCTGAACGGGTACAACTCCCAATACGATCAATGGAAGGGTCAATACAACATTGCATGGCAGCAGCAGCAGGAGTTGCAGCGGCAGAAGGAATACGCGGCTGAACTGGCGGCAAAGGCGAAGACGCTGGAGACTGAAGCGAAGCAGGATGCTTACAATCAGGCGCTAAAGCGTTTGGAGGCTACAGGGAGAGTTCTGACCGATGCGGATGCCAAAATACTTGGGATGCCAAAGGGGGCGACTACACTGGAATACCAAGCGACTCAGTACGAGTTAAAGAAGCCGTACTATAACCCGAATAGTGGGGGTGGTGGTTCTGGCGGCAGCGAAAAACAAAGCGACTGGGAAGGCGCTATCTACAGCACGGCGGATTATTACAAGAGCGGAAAAGATTATCTTGCCGACCTTGAAAGATACAAACAGCCGATAATTTCCAAGGTTGGCGTAAATGGATATAGACGGCTTGTAGAAGATGCCTATAATATGGGCACAGGTAGCAAATTTACACCGGGCGGCAATCCCATGTTTACCTATGAAAACGGCAGTCCGTTGGGAACAGCACTTAAAAACGCGGGCGCATTGTAAGGGGGTGGTATTGTGGCAGACTTAAACGCATTCTACGCAACATTTAACCAAGGCGGCAATGAAAAAAGGGCAAACCAGACCGCCTCAAAGAAAAAGAAAACCACATTAGATAGCTTTTATGCTACCTTTGAGCAGCCGGCCAAGACTTCCCCGGCATCGAGTGATTATTTTAAGGACCCGGCAAACCAGCTTGCCATGTTCGAGGAGGAGCCGGTTAAAAAGAAGACGACAGCGAAGCCAGCTTCAGGCAAGCATGCAGCCGGTGAATTAACGCCTGGGCAAAGAGCATATGAAGAAAAATGGATGAAAGAGCATCCTTTTATTACAAAAGCCGCTAAAGTAATCGGTACGCCTTTCGCGGCTGTCTTTGGTAATCCGTTCATGGAGCGTGTAGGCGAGGCGGGAAGCGAAGTCCGCTTTATGACGGATAACCCAAACAAAACTACTACGGGCAATAAAAAGTTAGACACGGCTGCTGATTTCCTTGGCGGCATGACTGGGTTTGTCGGTAATCCTGGCGGAGCAGCGCCGTCTGTTGGTGGGGCGGTATTTCGGGCAGGAGAAAAGGGTGTTGAACAACTTGCCGCTAAAGCGCCGCAAATACTACCCGGTATTACTAAGGTGGCACAGAAGATTCCTGCTCCTGCATCAAAAATACTGGAGCATTCAGGGAAGATCGCTGGTGGTAGTGCGCTGTATGAAGGGGTTACGGCGTCAGCTAGTGACCATCCTGTCAGTGCTGGAGAACTTGCGAAGGTGGCTGGGCAGAATGTATTGCTTGGCCTTTTTCTTCGCGGCCTTGCAAAAACGGGTACGGAGCTTAATAAAACAGGTATCCCAACTATTGAGAATCTTGACTTGAGAGGAATGACACCTGAGAAGGCGCTGAATGTGGAAGGAGCGAAGCCGGGGCAGGTTATTCCCTCGCGTTCTTCTCGCAGTGGTGGAACGGTAAGCACGACACCTAAGCTATCCAGCGTAGAGAAGGATACGCTAAGAAACAGGCTAAGTAATGAATTGGGGATTAAGCCGGAACCGGTTGCGCCTAATGCTGTATTACTGCCACAGACTCCCCAAAACCCTTTGTACCGAAGCGGAGCGCAGAACATTGAATTTCCCAATAGGATGTATGATCCGGTTCTCGCTAATGCAAGGCCGATACCGGGAGGCGGTTTCATCCCTGCACCACAGAGAACACCATTAATACCGCAGGAGATGCCCCAGGGTGGACAGTTACCACCTGGCATTAGCCCTATGAGCTTTACGACCCCCAAGAAAATGTCACCGGTGGGCGAAGGGCAGAAGGCGCGATCATTCCAGGTGTCAGCGGCCAAAGCGCCAATAACTGACGATATGACAAGGGCCGGTTTAGTGTCGGATATTTACCCGGGCGGACCGGGGGCCTATAATCCTGTCAAACTGAAAGAGGTAGACGTTGAGGCAAGGAAGATGGTAAACATTAACCCTGAAAAGGCTTATCGGTTTGTTATGGAGGATAAGGAACCCGGCGCATTGCATACAGCTGCAGGTATTCGCCTGGTTGAGAAATATCAAAACCTGAATAATTATGACCGTGCCATTGATGTGGCGGAAGCATTGGCCGAAAAGCTGACCAAACAAGGGCAGGCGATCAGTGCAGCCCGGCTAATGGGAGCATTAAAGCCTGACGGTGTCTTAGTGTTCGCACAGCGGCAGATTCGCAAAATAAATAACAGCAAGGCATTTAACACCAAAGACCTGAAACTTACCCCGGACATGGCAAAGGGTTTGAAAGAACTGTCTCAGAGGGTCCAGGATGCCGCTGACGAGGGCGTAAGGTTGGAGGCAAGCCAGGAGTTACAGCAGGCATTGAATAGCCTTAAACCTGCTGGAATAGGCCGTAAAATAGCCACAGGACAGACCATAGCGCAATTACTGAATACGAAAACAATTATTCGGAACGTGGCCGGCAATGAATTGTTCTACCGTCTTGAACGGTTAAACAAATACCCGGCTACTCTGATTGACTGGACCCGTAGCAGGATAACCGGAGGCCCGCGCACAGTAACATTCAGGACGGCAGGCCAGGGCGGGTACTGGAAGGGCTTTTTGAAGGGCGCTAAAGCTGGCTGGAAAGGTGTTAACCCGCAAGGGATCACTACCCAATATGACCTGGGGTATGGTCCGGCGTTTAACGTCAAGGGAAACATTGCTGAAAAAACCATGGCTTACCTTGAAAGGACTATGGGTGCCACGTTAAAGGGATTTGATCATGCCGCATTTAACAGGGCGAAAAACCAGACCCTTGGAGAGTTGGCAACTCTCCGGGCAATAAATACCACTGGCAGAGCGAACCCGGCCACAGTGCGGCAGTTTATGACCGAAGCCGAGGACAATATTCTTAATGTTGCGGATGAGTACGGAAAATACGTTACCTTCCAGGATAATAATATGATCAGCAGGGGTCTTGTTGCAGTTAAAAGGGGTCTAAATAAATTGACAGGAAGTGAAGACTTCGGATTGGGCGATATTGTCTTAAAGTATCCCAAGACGCCAGGTGCCTTGATTGCCCGTGGCCTTGAATACTCCCCGGCAGGCTTTCTTAAATCGGCCTATCAGTTAGCAAAGGTAAAGGGCATACTGAGAGGGAAGGCAGACCCACGGGAAGTAACCCTTGCGCTTTCCCGGGCCATAACCGGAACGCTGGGATTAACCGGCCTGGGTTATTACCTGGCTGACGTGGGCATTATCACCGGCAGCGCAGACAAGGACAAGGACGTTAGAGCCTTGCAGCAGCAGGTAGGAGAAGGGCCATACCGTGTTAATGTTTCTGCTCTTACTCGTTGGGTGCGTAGTGGCTTTAACCGTCAAGTGGCCGAACCGCGGGAGGGCGACAGGTTAATTACTTACGACTGGGCACAACCCGTAGCAATGGCGATAAGCGCAGGAGCCAACATAAACCAGTCAATCAAAGAAAAGGCCACGGCAGAGGATGCCGCCAAGGGCATGGCCGGAACCCTGGCGGGAAGCCTGGAAGGGGCAGTTAATACCATAGCAGAGCAGCCGGTATTGCAGGGCCTTACAAGGCCGCTGCAAGGGTATAGCCTGGGTGAAAGCCTTACTGGTGTAGCTAAAAGTATACCGGCGAGTTTTGCGCCCACACTGGGCAACCAAGTGAGAACCTATGCAGATAATACCAGTAGGCTCACGTATGACCCGAACCCGGCAAGAGAGGCACTAAACAAGGCGCAGGTAAAACTGCCCTTTGTTGCTGGCAAGCTGCCCCCGGCCTATAACACGTTCGGACAGAAGAAGGAAACCTACCAGGACGGCAGTAACAACCTGTTTAATGTGTTCCTGAACCCATCCTTTGTAAGCCGGTACAACTTAACACCGGAGGCCCGTATGGTAGTTGATACATTCAAGGAGACCGGCGAAACCAAGCAAGTGCCTCGGGTGGTACCGAAGAAGTTTATTGTAAGCGGGAAGTCTTTTGTGCTGACACCGCAGGAGTACAGCGAGTTTCAGCGGATTGTTGGCGAAAATACCACAGAAGGATTCTCCCGTATACCGGACTGGTTGCCTACAGACAGAAAAATTGACCGCATGGTTGATGTGCTGACGGATGCCGGGCGGAAAGGAAAGAGGGAGTTATTAGAGGCCCGGGGGATCAGGGTAAGAGAAAAAGGAAACAGCTTGATATTAATGCCATAGTTTAATACTAAATATAACCGCTTCCAGGGGTGGCAGGCTGCAGTCCTGTCAGGCGGTTATAATAAAGCAGCTCGGGGGTGTCATCTCCTGGGCTGCTTTTTTTATATCAAACAAAGGCCCGGACGGTGTAATGCTGCTCCGGGTTTTAATAATTAGCAAAGTAAATGACCACTATTAATATAACAATCGCAGTAATTCCTCGCACGTAACCAATGCGTTTATGCCTAACAATAAATCCTCCCTTTTCATCCCATGCTGTTTCTCCTTGACCCTTTAACCTGCTATAAGAGGCTAATATTGTAAATAGGGATATAACGGGAATGCCAAGACCTAAACCTGTCAACCATAAATGAATAGTTCTTTTAATGGCTTTTTTAAAGGTTATTTTATCACCGTTAATTGTTATTAATTCCTCTCTTAACAACCATTTTCCTGGTGTAGTTCCAAAGGTAGAAAGGCAAAATGCCTCTAAAAATATTAACGAAATAAAGCAAATAGACATCAAAAATGCATATGCAAAATCTGATTTATCATAAAAATAACTTGGGATATATTGATATAAAGAAAACGAATTGAACAATATAAAAAAACATAAGGCTCCAAGACTTAAATCTATATACCTTGCTCCAAATCTAACCCAAGGTCTAACTTGAATGACAGCATTAGTTTCTCCATAATAATTGTAGCTATCTTGCTGGGTAGATGAGTAATGACTTTTTCTTAATATGTCGTATCCTTCTCTTTTAACCGGGTCTATTAGGGATTCATAAGCTTCATTAATTTCTTTCATTGTTGTTTCGTTACCACCAACATCAGGATGATGAATTTTTGCAAGTCTTCGATATGCGGCTTCAATAACTTCTTTGCTGGCATTGGGGCTGACTTGTAAGACCTCGTAATAGTCTGGAATAACAGACACTTTTATTACCCTCCTACTCTTGATACGGTTAATTTATGAATTATTAAAAACCTTGGCTTAATTTCGGCAATCAACTACAAATTACCTTCGGGAAAAATGTCGAATATTAAGATCAGAAAAATATTCCTGTTTTATTGACTGGTGAACAGTGACGCAATATAATTAATATTAACTTATAATGACTAATTGAAAGGGGTGAAATATGGAGCAGGAACTATTAACTGTTGAGGAGCTTTGCCGGTGGTTGAAAATAAGCAGATCAACTGCTGATAGATGGCGGAAGGAAGGAATGCCATTTATAAAGCAAAGCAGACTTGTAAGGTTTGATAGGGAAGAAGTATTAAAATGGCTCAAGAAAAACAGCAAAAAATAAGGAAGTCGCCCCTCCGCCAAGAGATAACGACTTCCGAAAAACCCCTACCGCATGGGGAGGGTTTTCTATTGCCTTTTTCAGGATAAACCCTCCCCGGAAGATTGTCAATACAAATTTTGGGAGGTAATGTTAATGACATTAGAATATGAGAGTTTTCCGCGTCACGATATAAAAACCCCAGCCGGTAACACAATGCACCTTTTTATTATTCCTGCAGGCAGTCGGTGGTTCAGACCGATGGGTGTTGATGATGTAAGCGCATTAATTCAAGTTACGGAGTCTCTTCTAGGTGATATGCCAGCCAGATCAGTGTATATCAGAAAGGAAATGGTTGATATAGATAGTATAGAAAGCAGGCTTTTAGAATTAATGGTTATGTTGGATGTATTCATCTCAAGAGGCGTAGAAGGATATTGTATTTATAAGACCAGAGAAAACTTCAAGGATGAATTTATGAATGGGTTCAATACTCAAAACAGAGAGGCGGTGTCTTAATGAACCGTTATTTTGCAAACCTACCTAAAGAATTGGCAGAATTTACGAGTACAAAAGAGCCAGTCATTCAATTGATTAGTTCACGGCATTGCCCAAATTATGACCGGCCATGTAAGGAAAAATGCAATAATGACGGCTGTTGCCTGGGTGAGATTAAATGCGGGAATGAGTGTCCGAACTGCGGACAGTGCCCGAACAACGAGGGGGTGGTTTAATGGATGACGCGGCATGGGCGGAGTATGTTTTGGAGGAGCTTGAAAAGGCAAGCCCGGAAAAGCGCGAAATGTTAATAACGACCATAAACTATTTGGCGGCAAAGAGCAAAGGCGATGTCGAGCAGGCCCAGGCGTTATTGTTTCTCTTGCCTAAATGGGTGAGGCAGGTTATAAAGATGGTATCCACCCAAAGCTGCAATACAAGATAAGCCCCTCATATTCCCTTGTAGCGAGAGATATTAACCCCGGTAAGGGTTTATACCTCCGGGGTTTTATATTTATGGTCGCCCGGTGACCGTAATTCTTTTTTTTGTGCTCTCCCCAATTTTGGGGTGAGTGCAAATTGTTGAGCGTTCCATAATTTAATTGTCCAACAGTTGGACGATAAGTATTCCAAAATCCTTACCGGCACACATTCGATTTATTGGTGGAATCCACCAGTAAATCATCTCTTACTTGGTGCTTTATTTTGCGGGAGATTCCCGCGAAATTCTTCTCTTGCCTGCTCCTTTGTGATCTCTACCAACTCAATGTATTAATGCATTAGTACATTCTCTTAACTTGGTGCTCGGAGCAACAGGTTTCGACCTTGATTTGCTGGCATTTGGGAACTTGAGTTCCCAAATTATTTGCTCTTTCAATTAGGGGGGTTGTGTCGCCATATTGTGAAAAGCCAGTAAACAAGCGAGAACGGGAATCGCGCGCTGAGGCGGCAGGAAAGACCCGGAAGCGTCTTGCTTATGCAGGGCGCTTTATTATTTCAGAATAGGGTGGAATCCACCAGGGTAAGATTTTTGTTGGGGACAAACTTTGCAGCGATGCAAAATTTAAAATTCAAACTCGGGTTGGAATTTGGAAACTGCTCAGCGCTGAGCGTTTTGTTAGACAATTAAATAATTTAATCCTCCAACAGTTGGAGGAACGGGAGGCAAATTGGAAATCGTTTGCGAATTTGAAAACTCCAAGCGATTGGAAATTTAGACTGCGCAGAGAAAAAAGAGCAGGAAGACAGTAGAACCAGTTAACCACAAACGAAAAGGCCAACACTCCAACCCTGGGCAGGTACAATCACCTTGCCCGGGGTTTTTTCTCGTTCTACAGGGCAAATATGGAGGGGGTAGTTTATATGATTTACCGGGAAAGGTTATTGGTTTGCCGATTGTTTAAATGATTGGTATATTGTAGCGAATATTGTATAATAATGGTGAATTAATATAGGCCTCCAGGCTTTAAAGCACAGGCATAAAACATAGAACCCTCGGCGCAAAGTTGGAGGGTTTTTATATAAGTTATATTTAAGGAGGAATTGAGTTGAAAAAAGTATTTTTATTGGCTTTTATAATGACATTGTTGTTTGTAGGCGCGGCACATGCTTCCGTGGTAAGGTTGCAAGTTAATGGTGAATACATTAAAACTGACGTGCCACCACAAATAATTAATGGGCGGGTAATGGTTCCGGCTAGATATGTTTCAGAATCTTTACTGGCAACAGTAAATTATAATGAATCTACTAATACGGTTATAATTGAATGGCCCGACATGATAAAAGCAGGTATTGGCTTAATTAATACAATGAATGAAAATGTAGCCTTTAGGAATGAAGTTATGGCGGTATACAACAAATACTATGGTGAGCAATCTACAACCTCAACCGAACAGTCAGAGCATGATAACCAGCAAAGCCTAGAAGGTACCATAAAAGGGCCGTTATTGTTATTTGCCGACAATAAAGATAAAACCTATCTTGGCAAACTAACTACTAACAGTTCAGATACTGATAGTATATTTAATGATTATGGCACATATGGCAGTAAATATAATCAAAACTCTATATGGAATGATTATGGAACATTTGGTGGAAAATTTTCAGCGTATAGTCCATTTAATGAATTTAGCGCCACGCCGCCATTGATTGTTGATTCTAATGGAAATATTGTTGGTAGGTTAACGGTAAATAAATTTGTTCAAGGTGCAATAAGTCCGTATACCATAACGGGAGTTTTAAAAGACATGGGACAATAAACTTTGTTTCATTAATTATCCTTGAGTTGATACCATGTCCACACCCACCACCATGGCCGCTTACGTGCGCGTCAGTACGGAGAAACAGGCCGAGCAATGGTTATCATTCCGGCGCAAAAGTCAAGGGTTGCTACGGGGAAACCCTGGGGAAACCCGGGGGAAATCCTGGGGAAAAAGTTGCCTTAATTTCCCCAAACGATTCCGAAGGGGAAACCGAAGAAACCTTGATATACAAAGGATTCCGAATTTTACCTAACTATACCTAAGGACTTTTCCCGGACTTCTAATCCGTAGGTCACAGGTTCGAATCCTGTCTGGGATACCAATCTTACTAAGAGAAAAGCGAAAAAGGGAAGAAAAAGGGAAGAAAAAAATACCGCCTCAATGGGCGGCTTTTTGTTTTCTATGCCTGTTTTTTAATCTTGTTTGGATTAAGCACCTCCATTTGACTGGCAGCTTTTTTCTGTGCGCCCTTATATGCATGGGCATAAAATTTTAAAATTGTATTAGACGAGGCATGACCAGAAACTGACTTTATACTTTCCACGTCTTCCCCTTGGTGAATCAGATAGCTTATTCCAGTGTGTCGCAATCCGTGAAATGAAATTCTTCTCTGTTTATGCTTGTCTAAAAATTCAGGGAACCAACTGCTGATAGTGTCGGGGTGTATCCTGTTCCCTGTTTCGGTTACGAAGAGGTAATTATCTCCTTTATAAAGGTTATCCATGTCTTCTGCAATTTTCGTCTGCCGCTCGTTATGCTCTTTCAATAGTGACCTTACCCATGGGGGGACAACAACGGTACGAATAGAGTAATCATTTTTCGGATCTTTTATGTGTGTAGGTTTGCCCGGTATATAGGCGAGAGATTTGTTAATTTTTATAACTCCGGTGTCAAGTCCTACATCATCCCATGTGAGGGCAAATAATTCGCCACGGCGGGCGCATGTGGTAACAGCCAGCTTGATAATTAATCCATAGATAAAATTTTCTTTATCGGCGGCTTTGAATAATTTTTCAATTTCATCAATGTCGTAAAAATTGGGGCGCTTGTCTTTTACTTTTATTTTATCTTTATCCACAAGGGCGCAAGGATTATGGCTGATAAGTCTTTTTCCCTCTATTTTCTTTTTCATTCCAAATATAAAAATCATGTTCAAAAGCCGGTGATGGTGTCTAATTGTATTAGGGGACAATCCTTTTGACTTCACGTCCTCACCTTTTTTATTTTTAAAGGTATGCTCTTTTTCGCTTTGCCTCTGGAAGCCCCTTCCTGAGCGTAGCGAAGGGAGGGGTAGTTCACCTTTATGGGGGAGCTTCCACCAATAATAACCCCTCTGTCATCAAATGGATAGGGGGTGTTATTATTCCTAGAAATAAAAAAGTTAGTAAAGCTGTTAAAAGCAACGACAAGCGCTTTGTATGTACCATGCATTGCACTTTGTATACAATATGCTGTCCAAATAAAAAGTTCGAATATTTTGTATACTTTTCATGTACTTGATTACAAACATAAAATAGTACTTTATAATGAAATATGGCGGCAGAATGAAAGGAGGTCAGGTTACATATATCTGGGAAATAGCTTGAAAAATATAAAGATATAGAATTTTCAGGCGTCGCTATGCTAAAAACAGGTTTGTCTGCACGGGATTGGTTCACGGGATTGGTTTAAGAAAGGAGTTTGGAAAAAATGTTCGATAGTAACCTGTCATCGTTATTTATTAATATTTTTCAGGGTATCCTTGGTTTTGGATGGCAGAATATGGTCATGATAATTATTGGTGCTTTATTGATTTATCTTGCCATCGTAAAAGGGTACGAACCGCTATTATTATTACCCATTGGATTTGGAGCAGTACTTATTAACCTGCCATTAAACGGGTTGATGGGCGATGAGGGAATCCTACGTGCTCTATACAATGCCGGGGTTGCAACCGAGCTGTTTCCATGCCTGCTTTTTGTAGGCATCGGGGCTATGACGGATTTCGGACCACTGCTGGCAAATCCCAGGATTCTGCTGCTGGGCGGTGCAGGCCAGTTTGGTATATTCTTTACCCTGCTCCTGGCTCTGGCTCTGGGATTTCCCCAGTTGGAAGCTGTCTGCGTGGGCATTATCGGGGCCTGTGACGGACCAACATCCATTTACGTCACCAGTAAATTCGCCCCGGAAATGCTGGGACCGATATCGGTGGCCGCATATTCTTATATGGCACTAGTGCCCATTATCCAGCCACCGGTTATGAGGCTTATGACAACCAAAAAGGAACGGCAAATATTGATGCCGTACACAAACATGAAGCCTGTTAGCCAGACCACAAAAATACTGTTTCCCATTGTGGTTACGGTTGTAACCATCCTAATCGCTCCCATGGGCGCCCCGCTGATGGGCATGCTGATGCTGGGCAACCTGCTCAAGGAATCAGGAGTTGTCAGCCAGTTGGTCAAGTCGGCGGAGAACGAGATTCCAAACGTTATCACGCTGCTACTGGGTATCACCATTGGGGCCACCATGGTCGGGGAAGTGTTCCTGCAGTGGAAGACCCTGGCAATATACGGGCTAGGCCTGGTCGCAATTGTCGGGGACACTGCTTTCGGAATCTTGTTCGCCAAGTTTATGAACCTGTTTATGAAGCAAAAAATTAATCCTTTGATCGGGGCAGCAGGCATTTCAGCCTTTCCCATGGCTGCACGGGTTGTACAAAAAGTCGGATCGGAGGAAAACCGCCAGAATTACCTTCTCATGCACGCCATGGGCGTAAACACCGGCGGGCAGATCGGGTCGGTAATGGCAGCCAGCATCATGCTGGCAGTAATCGCGGCTATAAGATAAAATAAAAATATGGGGGATGTCCAATGACAGATATGGAATTTGGTATTACATTGACGGTGTTGGGCGGAGGTTTGACTTTAGTTTCCCTGGCCTTTCTTGTTTTTGTAATGAAGGTTCTTGTGGGCTTTCAGTCCAAAGCCGAAGGAAAGAACGAATCCCAGTCTTCCTGACGGGTGCGATAAACTCTTGACGGCGTATAGGGCGTATAGTTTGTAATAATCAGTTTTCTACCAGGCTTGTTGAATATATTAATTGAATATATTATTAGTATGTTATAAGTATTATTTACCGGTGCGGTCCGGGCCTAAAGCGGAGCCCGGCACAGGACTCCACTTTAGGTTAGGTTTATTATACGGGCTGAGTCGAAAGGATGATCTTCTACAAATGGAATATCTTGCAATTCTTATGAAAATTTTTATGGTTAACGTAGTCTTGAGCGGAGACAACGCGGTGGTTATAGCCTTGGCCTGCCGCAAATTGCCCTCCAAACAGCAGAAGATGGCGATCCTGCTGGGAAGCGGCGGTGCGGTAATATTTAGGGTAATCTTAACCATTGTAATCGTATACCTTTTAAGAATTCCCTTCCTTCAGGCCATTGGGGGCCTACTTCTGGTTTACATTGCAGTTAAGCTCCTTAAGGACGAAGAATCCGGGGAGGACGTAAAGTCCGCAGACAGCATGTATGAAGCAATGAAGGTTATTATTGTGGCCGACCTGATTATGAGTCTGGACAACACCCTGGCCATAGCCGCCGTTTGCGAAGGGAACTGGCTTATGCTGATTATCGGTCTGGCCACCAGCATTCCCCTGATCATTTTCGGCGCACAGATAATCATGTATCTAATGAAAAGATTTCCCATTATCTTGTATATCGGTGCCGGAATACTGGGATGGACATCAGGTGAGATGCTGGTGGGGGATAAAAAGGTACTCGACTACCTGCACCATAATGTGGCTGCCAGCACAGTTCACATTATAGACATTGCAGTACCGGTGGTAATTACGGCCTTTGTTATTTTATACGGCTGGTTGGGCAATAAAAAGGCAAAGCGGGAAGAAGCCGGGCACGAAACAAACATATGAAATAAAAACTTTGAAATTCTCTAGGAATGAGATATTTTTTCCGGAGTATGATTTTAACAGGAGTTGGCAGTTAACAATTAGCTGTGCCGGCTCATCCGGGAGTATGAAAAACTGTAATATTTATAAAGAAAAAAAGCAAAAAACCTGACCGGAGGTCGGGTTTTTTGCTTTTGCGAATATTCAACTGCGGGCAGGGAATTTAAGTCGATAACTTAAATAGAGCATATTGGAAGTGAAGAAAAATTTTTTAGGTATTAATTAGGGCTTTGCTCAGTTCGAAGGTGTTTAATTTCGGTTGGTTTTTTATCTGCTGATGTTTATTAAAACTGGCAGCTGCTATATAATACTGAAATAACAGGGTTATAAGGCTGCCATGGAAAGATTCCGGGAGAAAACAGGATAACGTAAGACGGATCGCGGCATAGCCGCTTGTGGAGGGCTGGGAAAAGTGATCAATGCTGATAGAACGTTTAAAGAATTCATGGAATTGGTACAGGTGGATAGTGTCAGCGGGCAGGAAAGAAAGCTGGCGGACCTGCTTTTAGACCGACTGGAATCCCTGGGGCTGGAGGTTTGGGAAGACGATGCCGGTAAAAAACTGAACACCTCCGCAGGCAATATTATCGGTAAATTACCCAAAACGGTTGCCGGTGGAGAACCTGTACTGCTGTGTGCCCACATGGATACCGTGGAACCAGGAGTGGGAGTGGTGCCGGTGCTTGACAACAGGGTGATCAAATCCTCCGGCGATACAATACTGGGCGCAGACGATAAAGCCGGTATAACAGCCATTCTGGAAGTGTTGAGGGTAATCAGGGAAAATAATATTCCTCATGGTGGGATTGAAGTGGCCTTCACCGTTTGGGAGGAAGGGGGGCTTTTAGGGGCTAAAAATCTAGACTTTGACAGGTTGGAGTCTAAAATGGGGTTTGTGCTGGACTGCGACGGTCCGGCAGGAACAATTATTGTGCAGGCTCCGTCACAGGACAGAATTTCAGCCACGGTACGGGGGAGGGCCGCCCACGCCGGGATCAGTCCGGAAGAGGGCATAAATGCCATTGTAGTGGCCTCCAGGGCCATCGCGGCCATGAAGCTGGGCCGAATTGATGACGAAACCACTGCCAATATTGGGGTAATAACCGGGGGCAAGGCAATAAATATAGTTCCCGATGCTGTGACTATCAAGGGGGAGACCAGGAGCCTCACTGCGTCAAAAAGGGAAGCTCAGACTAAGGCCATGGTGGCGGCGCTGGAGGAAACGGCTAGGGCTAATGGCACCACAGCGGATGTGGTGGTGGAAACCATCTACCCGGATTTCAAACTGGGTGAGAAGAATCGGGTGGTCATCATAGCGGCCAGGGCCGCCCGCCAATTAGGAATGAATCCCCGTCTGGTGAAGACCGGTGGGGGTTCCGATGCCAACATTTTTAACAACCGGGGCATAGCAGTGGCCAATTTGGGTATAGCCATGCAGAAGGTGCACACCACCGATGAATATATCCGTTCCGAAGATCTGGTCAGCAATGCCCGCTATCTTTTGGAAATAATCAGCACAGTGCAGGAAACAGCGTGATCGTTATGTTGTTAAGGGAACGCCATTGCCGTTAATGGTATGGACAAGGAGAAACGCATGGAGGAAATATTTTGATTCGCGTCAGAAGGGGCCTGGTTACCGCTATTGAAAGAAAAAGGTTGGGATACACGGAGGCGCTGGTGCAGACCGGGGAGGCCCTGGAGAAGGCTGTTAGTTATGATGCCCTTACCGGCCCGTTACAGTTAGGGGACGAAGTAGTGCTGAACACTACCGCAGTGCATAAAAATTTAGGCACCGGGGGAATGCACTTTGTTATGGCCAACCTGTCTCACAGGGAGTTGGACCCTCCGGCTGAAGGACACATTATGAAACTCAGATACACCCCCGGGCAGGTGAAAGTGCTGGCTGTGGAGGAAGAGCAGCACCCACTGAACCAACTTTACCGGGGAACGGATACCCTCTCCGGCATGCCGGTCATTATAGGCACCCTGCACAGCATGCTGGGTCCGGCGGCGGCAACCCTGAAAAAATATGCCGGGGAAGGAACCAGGGTGGTCTACGTGATGACCGACGGCGCGGCACTGCCGCTCCAGCTTAGCAATTTAGTGGCGGAATTAAAGGAAAAGGGCCTGTTGCAAAGCACAGTTACCTGCGGCCATGCCTTCGGGGGTGACCTTGAAGCCGTCAATGTATACAGCGGGCTGCTGGCAGCCAGAGGAGTCGCCGGGGCGGACGCCGTAATCATCACCATGGGGCCGGGCATTGTGGGTACGGGGACATCTTTCGGCTTTACCGGCACGGAGCAGGGGGAGCTGGTCAATGCGGTAAATGTATTGGGCGGCCGTGCCCTGGCTATACCCAGGATAACCTTCGCCGATGCCAGGGAAAGGCACCGGGGTCTGAGCCATCATACCAGGACATCCCTGGGCAAGATTGCCCTGACCTCCTGCGTGGTTACCCTGCCGCTGATGGACGGGGAAAAAAACGGGCTGGTTAAAGAGCAGCTGGAGGACAGCGGCATTAGCCGCTTGCACCGGACGGTGGAGATAGACGCGTCCGCCACCGGGGAAATCCTCCGGGAATATGGCCTGAAAGTCGCCACCATGGGCAGGGGCTATGAGCAGGACAGTGAATTTTTTATGGCGGCCGGGGCGGCGGGTATATACGCCGCGAATCTGCTCAATGCAGGCCGGACCTGAGTATCTCCACCACGGTGGTATATTTGCGGCTGTATTCCCGCAGTGCCTTTAGCACCTCGGCAGGCTTGCCGCATACATAAAAGCGATCTTTGAATATATATACACGCATATCATTCACTCCCAATATGTTATGGGACTATAGTATGACCGCATGAAAAGCTATATGCATTTATACGGTAGAATAAAGCAGGGTGAAAAATGAAGGGTACTGTTATTCTTTCCACCGATGCCAGTGGGGCGGCGGAGGCTGCGGCCCGGGGCAGGGTGGTGCTGGTAGTAGACGTAATAGATTTTTCCACCACCATGGAGGCGGCCCTGGATGCCGGGGCACTGGTCATCTTCGGCGCGGCCCCTGACGCCGCCCGGCCACCGGTGGCCGTGGCGCCGTTTAATATTGGGGTTATGGCGGGAAAGGCGGCTATGAAAAGCGGTACGGACGTAGTGCTGGTGGCGGAGCCGAGGATTGGCAGCGACGGGGAGAGGATGAAATCAGCCTCCCGGGCGCTGGCCGGTGTAGCGGAGACAGGAGCTGCTATCGGGGCAGTACTGCCCAACCTGGGCGCGGAAACCCCCCGCCTGGCAGATCTTTCCGGCAGGGTGGTGCTGGGAGTCACCGGCACCGGGGGCGTTGCCTTTGATGCTGCGGTAAACGCCGGGGCGCCCATGGTGATGACTGGTACGGTAGCCCGCACGCTGCAAAAGAAAGGTACAGCTCCGGCCATGGAGGCCGCCCGCCGTGCTGCCGGCGCGGCAGACCGGCTGGACGCCGGCATAGCGGTGGTGGCCGCCAGCGGTAATTCACTGGAGGATATATTGGCCGCCGAATTTATATACAAATTTATTATGGATTTAATGAGAAAGAAATAGCCGGCACCCAGCACTTTTACGGATTAAACCTCTCCGGGAGTTTAGTAATATCATGCCGCAAAGGCATATTTTTTTTGCCGCTCCCATAAACATTTAATGGACAGGTTCATGGGGGGAGTGCGCATGCCTGGGGCCAGAAAGAAATTTTTTTCAGCTTTAATGATGCGGGGCTGGCCTTACCTTTTAACGGCGCTGTTGGTTTTTACCCTTGGTATTACCGTGGGCGCGTTGAGTGTGGAGCGCCTGGACAGTAAGCAGTCGGAAGAAGTAAGCCGCTACCTGCAGGGATTTGTCAGGGATTTGGATGAATTCAACCTTGATCATCAGCGGGTGGCCAGGAACTCGCTGCTAAACGGAGCCGTGATGGTAGGGGCAATTTATATACTGGGACTGACGGTTATAGGCATGCCGGTTACACTGGCCATTCTTTTTGCCCGGGGATTTGTGCTGGGCTTTGCGGTGGGCTTTCTGGTAAGGGATTTGGCGGCGGGAGGTATACTAATGGCCCTGGTGTCGGTGGTTCCACATAATCTGCTTTACATACCGGCACTGCTGGTGGGCGTGGCTTCGTCACTGGCTTTTGGCATGCTGCTGTTAAAAAGAAATTTTAATACCAGGTTACCGGTCCTGCCCAACTATGTCATGTATACCACCATAATGCTGGTGGTGCTGGCTGTAACTTTGGGGGCGGGAATGGTAGAATCGTACGTATCGCCGTGGCTTACCAAAATGGCGGCGGAAGCTCTGCAGAGCGGTCTTGCAACCCCGACGGGGAGTTAGTTCAAGACGGCGGGCTAAATACGGAGGGTACTATGTTTATCGTTATATCTGGTTTGAGGAATAAGTTGCTTGCTTTGATCAGGTTATTGCTGGCGTTTGCCATTCTGGCCATACTGGCAGGCCAGCTATACGGCCTGGTAAAGGATGCCGGGTGGTTTTACGGGCGCTGGGTGGATGACAGGCAGCCCAGCGGTAATCCCCTGAAGGTGTTCCGCCAGCCACAGGAAGATCCCCTGCCCACATGGGAGGACGGGGATGGTATTATCCAGCAGCTGCGGGAATTTTACTTAAAGGATTAGTCTGGCCATAGCCGGGCTTTTTTTTGTTGTTAATTAGGATATAATTATCCAGACAGGAAAAATCCATCTGGAATAGAATTTTATATGTAAAACGTAACATCATAAGAATACAAAGCATGGGAGGTATGCATATGCCGTCGAAGGTTTATTTTACGGATATGAGGGCTGAACATGGTAAAAGCCTTTTGAATAAGTTGGAAAAGCTGTTTGAGGCCGCCGGTATGAAAGAGCTGATCAAACCAGGCGATCTGGTGGCGCTCAAAATTCACTTCGGGGAGAGGGGCAATACAGGCTATATCCGGCCCCAGTTTACCCGTAGAATTGTAAACCGGGTCAAGGAACTGGGCGGCAAGCCCTTTCTCACCGATGCTAATACACTTTACGTTGGCAGCCGGGCCAACGCAGTGGACCATTTGCAGACAGCCATTGAAAACGGCTTTGCCTACGCGGTGATGGATGCGCCCTTAGTTATTGCTGATGGGCTGAACGGCAAGGATTACGTTACCGTGCCGGTGGGTTTAAAGCATTTTAAAGAGGTAAAGATAGGTAGCGCTATAGTGCACGCGGACGCACTGATCGCCATTTCTCATTTCAAGGGTCATGAAGCCACGGGTTTCGGGGGCACCCTTAAAAATGTGGGTATGGGCTCTGGCTCCAGAAGCGGGAAGCAGATGATGCATTCCGACGTTCTCCCCAGCGTAAATATTGGAAAATGCCTGGGCTGCTCCAAATGCAGCCAGTGGTGTCCTGCCGGTGCCATAGCCGTGGGCGAGGACAAAAAGGCTGCGGTGGATGAAAAAAGCTGCATTGGCTGCGGAGAGTGCACCGTCACCTGCCCTGTCCAGGCCATAGCAATAAACTGGAAGACCAAACCGGATATGATTCAGGAAAAAATTGTGGAGTACGCCGCCGGAGTGCTGAAAAATAAAGCCGGCAAGGCAGGCTTTATCAATTTTGTAAACAATGTTTCCCCCGACTGTGACTGCTTTGGCTGGACGGACGCTCCTCTGGTACGGGACATCGGTATGCTGGCTTCTCTGGATCCGGTGGCCCTGGACCAGGCTAGCGTCGACCTGGTCAACAAAGAAAGGGGACTTCCCAATTCCAGAATTGCCGGTAAAGAAGACAGCGGTGACATATTCAGGGCGGTGCACCCCAGGGTGGACTGGCGGGTCCAACTTGCCTACGGTGAAGCCATCGGGCTGGGCTCCCGGAAATATGAGCTGATAAAAATTTGAGCTTTCAAGGGTAAAACAGGGGATAGCCGTGTGCGATGGCCCGCATGCACGGTTCTGTGAGAGGGGCAGTTTTAACTGCCCCTACTCGATTTAAATACCGTATCCGTTGCGTTTTTAGCCGGGGAGGTTTTGGGTATGAAAAGTATTATCCGGCAGTACATGGATTATATATCCATTGAGAGAGGACTGGCTTACAACACACTGCAGTCCTATCAGTCGGATCTGCTTTTTTTTGAAGAGTTTTGCCGGAATAAAGGCTACGACCCTATGGGCGACTCCGCCAGGTCAGCTGTTATGGCCTACCTGATTAGTCTGAAACGTGAGGGTATGGCGTCCACTACTTCGTCCCGCAGGCTGGCAGCCATAAAATCATTTTATAAATATTGCCTCGGTGAGGGCATAACCGACCGTGATCCCACGGAAAATATAGAATCGGGAAAGAGAAGCCTGAAGCTGCCGGGGGTGCTTTCTGTTTCCGAGGTAGATGTGTTGCTGAATCAGCCCCGCAGGGATACGCCGGCCGGATTGCGGGACAAGGCCATGCTGGAAGTCATATACGCTTGCGGTATCAGGGTTTCTGAGTTGACCGGCCTTAACGTTGGAGATGTGAACATTGAACAAAAATATATAAGATGCCTGGGCAAAGGGGCTAAGGAAAGAATTGTGCCCATGGGGCGGGTTGCCGCCAATTCCGTGCAGGAGTATCTGTCCGGGGCCAGGGGCAGGCTTACCAGAGGCAAGGCCACACCGGCTCTTTTTATCAACCGCCTGGGCAGCCGTCTTACCAGGCAGGGTTTTTGGAAGATAATAAAAAATTACGCCCGCCGGGGAGGGATAAGGAAAGATATAACTCCCCACACACTGAGGCACTCCTTTGCCACACATATGCTGGAAAACGGCGCGGATCTCCGTTCGCTGCAGGAATTGCTCGGGCATGCCGATATAACCACCACCCAGATTTACACACACCTGACCAAGAGCCGTTTGAAAGAGGTGTACAGGCAGTCGCACCCCCGGGCTTGACTGGTGCAATCCGAAAACACACATAGAGGAGCCGGAACCATGGGAAATGCAAAAATAAACAGAGTAATACTGATCGTGCTGGACAGCGTGGGCATAGGGGCGCTGCCGGATGCCGGTGCATACGGGGATACCGGCAGCAACACCCTGGTCAACACCGCCGAGGCCGTGGGCGGACTTAAATTGCCCAACCTGGGACTGCTCGGACTCGGCAACATTGCTAAAATAAAGGGAGTGCCCCCCGAGGATAACCCTACCGGGGCATACGGTAAAATGGCCGAAAGATCCGCCGGCAAGGACACTACCACCGGCCACTGGGAAATGTCCGGCGTGATACTGGACCAGCCTTTTCCGGTCTATCCCCACGGCTTTTCCCCTGAAATAATAAAAACCTTCGAAGAAAAGATTGGCAGGAAAACCCTGGCTAACAAAGCTGCCTCGGGAACGGCAATCATAGAGGAGCTTGGGGAGGAGCATATAAAAACAGGCTACCCCATTGTGTACACCTCTGCCGATAGTGTTTTCCAGATTGCCGCCCATGAGGAAATAATTCCTCTGGAAGAATTGTACAGTATGTGCCGGGTGGCCAGGAAACTGCTCAGCGGTGAGCACGCGGTGGGAAGGGTGATTGCCCGCCCCTTTGTGGGCCGCCCCGGTAGTTTTAAACGCACAACCAACCGACATGACTTTTCCTTGAAGCCACCCGGTGAAACAATACTTAACCTGCTGCACAGCAGCGGCTGCAGGGTACAGGCCGTGGGAAAAATTGAGGATATATTCGCCGGCGAGGGCATAACCGAAGCGGTACATAGTAGCGGCAACCCGGACGGCATGGAAAAAACCCTGGAACTGATACGCAGGCAGGGCGGGGGTTTCATCTTCGCCAACCTGGTGGATTTTGACATGCTATATGGCCATCGCAATAATCCCGAGGGGTATGCCGGAGCTCTGGAGGAATTTGACCGGAAGCTACCGGACTTTATAATGGCTCTGAGGGACGATGACATGCTTATCATAACCGCTGATCACGGCTGCGACCCCACCACCTCCAGTACTGACCACAGCAGGGAGTATGTACCCCTGCTGGTTTACGGCAGACTTCTCAGAGGCGGGGTCAACCTGGGGATTAGGGAAACCTTTGCCGATGTAGCCGCCACCATCGCTGAAATTTTCGGAATTACAACAGGTTCGGGCAAAAGCTTCCTTGGGGAGATACTTAAGCGGGACGGTGAATGAAGCTGTGCGTATGTATGACGTTATAATGCTTTCCCTGTCATTGAGGACCAGGTGGAAAGATGGAAACGGAAAGAGTATAAAAGGGTAGCTCATTAAGGGGTGATGCTCATATGAGGATGGTTGACCTTATTAATAAGAAGAAGCAAGGTGGAGAATTAACCCAGGCTGAGATTAACTTTATAGTTGAGGGATACACCTCTGGAGAGATACCGGATTATCAGATGTCGGCCTTTTTAATGGCAATATACTTCAAAGGAATGAATAAAAAAGAAACAGCTAACCTCACCCTTACCATTATTAACTCAGGTGATCAGGTAGACTTATCGGAGATTAAAGGAATCAAAGTCGATAAGCATTCTACAGGTGGCGTTGGAGATAAAGTAAGTTTAATCGTTATTCCTCTGGTTGCATCCGTAGGAATACCAGTTGCAAAAATGTCTGGAAAAGGACTGGGTCACACAGGAGGGACGATTGATAAACTAGAAGCCATTGAAGGATTCAAAACGAACTTTTCCAGGGATGAGTTCATTCATAACGTGAATACTTATAAGATGGCTATAGCAGGACAGAGTGCAAATTTAACCCCTGCTGATAAGAAGATTTATGCTTTGAGAGATGTTACGGCTACGGTAGATAGTGTTCCCTTGATAGCCGCATCGGTAATGAGTAAGAAGATTGCTTCCGGGGCTGATGCTATTGTATTGGACGTAAAGGTTGGTTCGGGAGCTTTTATGAAGTCGTTGGCTGAAGCCAGGGAATTGGCTCAAACAATGGTTGAAATAGGGAAGTCGCTTAACAGAAAGACCATAGCTGTTATAACGGACATGAGCCAACCTTTAGGACATGAGGTCGGCAATGCGAATGAGGTAAGGGAAGCGTTAGAAGTATTGCAGGGCAGGGGCGCAAAGGATTTAACTACTGTGGCTCTCACAATAGCGTCTTACATGGCTGTGTTAGGTGAAGCTTATACTGACTTCCATAATGCCTATAAAGGGCTTCAGAAGATCATTCATTCCGGTCAGGTTGTCAATACATTTAAACAGCTTATAAAAATCCAGGGTGGGAATCCTGAAGTAATTGATAACCCTGGCAAGCTTCCGCAAGCAAAATATCATGTGGAAGTTAAGGCCTCTCAGGAAGGATATGTAACGGCCATCAATGCTGAAGCCATAGGAGTTTCAGCAATGCTTCTCGGGGCAGGGCGAAAGAAGAAGGATGACCTGATAGATTACTCTGCCGGCCTGACTATGGTTAAGAAAGTAGGGGATAAGGTCAACGCCGGGGATACAATCTGCTTATTGCACACAAACCTTGAGGAATATAATGAAGCTGAAAATATGGTACGAAGTGCATACTCTTTCTGCGATACCGAGCCAAAGCCAATCAATTACATATATGAGGTCATTCAATAAAAAATGGGTAGGCATCGACTTTGCCGCCGGCATTGTATTGCGCAAAAAGGAAAAATCACCTGAGCAGGTTCATTACGATGCGCATAGAGTAAAACATGACCTTTCTATGGAAATAAATACACAGCTGGCTTTTGAGGAAAAGCTGCGTCCCTTTTCCGTTGACCTTTTGTTTATCCAGCGGATGCCCGTAAATTTGAAATTCAATATAATTAACGGAATAGTAATATACAGCAGGGATGAAGAGTTCAGGACCGACCTGGAGGAAAACATAGTAAGGGACTATCTGGACTTCAAGCCTGTACTGGAAGCTTATTACAGGGAAATGGCCGAAAGTATTCTGTCCGGGGAGTGATGAAGCCGCTGTATTTGGATCGTGCTGATAATAAATAATATTATATGGTGGAATAGAAGATACTTACCGTAGTTGTCAGTCGCAGGATGTGGCAGTGTGCGTCAAGGTAATCGGTATTGCCCCCGATACACCGGTTGTGTTTCGGGGGCAGTTTAATTATATGCTAAATTCCCAGGCACAGTAGAAGGCATCCTTTTTTTCATCAGGGGGACAACCCAGGCACTTTGTTTTTATCCTGGGGTCGATGGTAGAGGCGAAACCGGCATATTCCACCAGGCCTACGGGCTTGCAGGGGTGCAGGGCCATGCCCTTTCTTTCCCGGGCGAACTGTACCCTGCAGTTAACCATTTTAAAAATAAGGGTGTTTTCATCTTTTTCGATTATTTCCTGCTGGTTGATAAAAGCATACAGCCTCCACTGCAGGGCTTCCTTGAGTGCCGGCAGCCCGCCTCCCGGCTTAATCTCTGCCAATTTCATGATCCTTTGTGCTTCGTTAACAGTGAACTTTTCCATCGCTTCTATATCCAGCCTGACGGCCTCATCAATACCGTGAGATTTTTCCACCGCCTGAAACCAGAGTCCGTCATGGGCCAGCCATCTTTTGGCTATGTCTTCCAAATAAGTCCTGCATTTTGCATCAATTTCTATCACGTCTTAATAACCTCCCGGTAATCATTTTTTTGATTATAGTTCAATGTAATTGCAATAGCAATGCCCGATAATTTATGACATTGTGCTCTGCAAGTGCAAGGATTACATTTTTTCCCGGTATAAATTTGTTTTCCTGTCGCATAATAGAATATGGCCCAATTTCTGAAAACATTAGAAAGGATGAATAGAATGCCCGGGAAAATTTTATTAAGAATCGCGTTATTATCTATAATTACAATCCTTGCGCTGTCTGCACCAGTTTTTGCCGTCCCCCCTTCTGCTGACAAGACGGAAACCGGAGAGAAAGCGGGTAAAAAGGCCCCCCTGAATACAACTGCGGAAAGCGCCGTATTGATGGAAGCAAACTCCGGCCAAATTATTTTCGAAAAAGAACCCGACAAAGAGCTGCCCATGGCCAGTGTCACCAAACTTATGACACTTTTACTGGCCACTGATGCCGTGGAAAGCGGTAAGGTAAAGCTGACGGACAAAGTGACTGTCACTGAAAATGCCTGGCACATGGGCGGATCGCAGATATTTCTGGAGCCGGGCGAAGAAATGACCATGAAGGAAATGCTCATAGCTGTGGCGGTGGGCTCGGCCAATGATGCCAGTGTGGCGGTGGCTGAACATATAAGCGGTAGCGAAGAGGCTTTTGTGGAGGCCATGAACCAGCGTGCCAGGGAATTGGGACTGAAGCACACCCATTTCGCCAATCCTACCGGATTGCCGGCTGAGGGCCATTATTCTTCAGCCAGGGATTTGGCGGTAGTATTGCGTGAATGTCTGAAATCGCCCCTTTTCAGGAATATTTCAAGTATTTACGAATATGACCTGAGGGGCGGGGATTTCAAACTATGGAGTAACAACAAGCTTTTAAAATGGTACCCCGGGGTAGATGCCGGTAAAACCGGTTGGACCAATGAGGCTAAATACTGCCTGGCTTCGTCCTGCATTCGTGACGGTTTGAGGTTGGTGGCAGTGGTACTGGGCACCCCGGAGGTTAAGAGCCATTACAGGGAGTCCATAAAACTGTATAACTACGGTTACGCCAGGTACAAGGCAGTGAACGTGGCGGATGCCGGTATAAAAGTAAAATCCATCCCCGTGGGTAAAGGCGTGGAAAGAAGCGTGAACCTTATCACTGCTGGAAATGTGGGCCTGGTCGTCCCCAAGGGGGAGGAAAAGGGGTTCACTTCCAGGATAGATGTACCGGAACAGATTAATGCTCCTGTTCAAAAAGGTCAGGAAATAGGGAACTACGTGGTGGTTAAAAATGGTCGTGAAGTGCTGCGGGTTCCACTGGTGGCGGAACGGAGCATAAACAAGGCGTCTATTTTTACCCAGATGAACAGGGCGTTTAATAAATTCCACGGGCTGCAATAGGAGGCTGCTCCTAAAAATTGCTTACAACAGTCTCCTGGCACATACCCGGGGATCGGGCGGCAGCCCGATCCCCGGGTATTCACCGGCAACAAGATAAAAAGACCTAAACCTTTGGGACAGTTGCGGTCCTTTTTTGCATTTCGACAATAATTCTGGTAAGATTTAGCAGGAATGGCTGTATCAGGTGTGGAAAGTATAAATATTTACAAGCTGTCAGGGGGGGACCCAGTTGCTGATTAATATTGATACTATGCAGGGGGCCGTGGTGGTAAGGCCAGCGGGGGAAATTGATCTGGGCGTGTCGGAAAGATTGCGCACATCTATCGATACCGCCCTGGAGCAGTATGAAACCGGACACCTGATTATTAATCTAAAGAGTGTATCGTATATAGACAGTTCGGGACTTGGTGTGCTGCTGGGCAGGTACAAGCGATTGGCCGCCTCGGGCGGAAGGGTATCCCTGGTGGCCCCCATGCCTCAGGTTAAAAAGATACTGGAGCTATCGGGATTGCTAAGGATTATGGGAGAATACCGCTCAGAAGAAGAAGCCGTTGCCGGGGCCGTATAGGAGGTTTTTAGATGCAATTAATTAACCGCATGAGTATCGAATTTAACAGCCTGCCTGAAAATGTAGCCTTTGCCCGGGTGGCGGTAGCGGCATTTGCGTCGCAACTTGACTTTACCCTGGGCGACCTGGACGAGTTAAAGGTGGCCGTATCCGAAGCGGTTACCAACTCCATTATTCACGGCTACAGGAACAGGATAGGTGAAACTGTGCAGGTGGAAGTCATACTATACAAAGATGCCCTGGAGATAATAGTGGTGGACAGTGGCGCCGGTATAAAGGATATTGCCAGGGCGATGACACCGGCTTATTCCACCGATCCGGAAAGAATGGGCCTGGGTTTTGCCTTTATGCAGTCATTTACGGATAAACTGGAGGTAGATTCGGCTCCGGGCAAGGGTACCAGGGTAAGAATGTTTAAGCAGTTAAATAGCCTGGCCGCCGTCATGCCGGGCCACTGAGGGTGGTTACATGGGTAACAGATTGATTGAGATGAACCTGCCCCGTTTCCCCCTCTTAAAGGACGAAGAAATGCGGGATTTGCTCCAAAAGGCGCAACAGGGCGACAGCTTTGCCAGAGACCGGTTGGTGAACTGTAACCTTAAGCTGGTTTTTAATCTGGTTAAGCGCTTTCAAAACCGGGGCTATGAGCTGGAGGATCTTTTTCAGATCGGTTGTATCGGCCTGATGAAGGCCATTGATAAATTTGACCTGTCCTATGATGTTAAATTTTCCACTTATGCCGTTCCTATGATTGTGGGAGAAATCCGAAGGTTTTTACGGGATGACAGTCCGGTAAAAGTCAGCCGTTCAGTAAAGGAACTGGCATACAGGATCCAGCAGACCAGGGAAAGGCTTACCGGAAAGATGGGCCGGGAGCCTTCGGTGGGGGAAGTGGCCGAAGACATGGGTCTGTCCCGGGAGGAAATAGTAAACGCCCTGGAAGCAGCCCAGACACCGGCATCTATATACGAAACACTGCATCAGGATGACGGGGACCCCATCTTTTTGCTGGATCAACTGCATGGTAACGAAGGTGACGGGGATGACATTCCCTGGCTGGACATGATAGCGGTTAAGGAAATGCTGCTTAGCCTGCCCGAGAGAGACAGAAAGATATTGATCTGGCGGTTTTTCGATGACCGGACCCAGGCCGATATCGCCGCCAGGCTGGGACTCTCCCAGGTTCAGGTGTCACGCCTGGAGCGACAGGCACTGAAAAAATTAAAAGGTTTGATTTCATCCGGGGATTCTATCATCAATGAGTAAATAGCATGACAGTCCCGGGGCTATAAAATATTTTGAAGGCTTATAGCCTCCTTTTCCGGGATATGCCGGATCATCAGCTTTAGTTCCGACAGCTGGGCCAGGGAAAGTACGTTGTTTTTCTCGGCCACGTATTCCTTGAATTTGGCCAGTGAAAATTCTATATTGTCCATCTCCTGGTGGTCCAGTATAGTGGGCCACCATTTTGCGTTTTCTCTCCATGCTTTCTCAAATGCCAGGGTGTTTTTATAGGCATGGTCCCATCTTTGGTTCGAAATATCGGATTCTATAAGGTCGATTTTTTGCACCAGCCCGGTGGTGGATGTATTCAACTGGATGTTCGCCCATACGCCCAGCCCCAGTACTATTACAAAAGCAACTAAAACTAACCATAACAGCTTCATAGATTTCAACTCCTCATATCGCTTTCGCCTTTTGCTGGTAGAATAATTTGCCTTCGGAGTCGATGCTGGCAAAAAGCACTTCCCGGAAGTCACTTAGGCCGAACTTTTGCAGTTCCGCCTGCAGCCATTCCCGGTTAAGACTTATTTTAGACAGATTTTTATCGAAAACAAACCCATCAATAATCAACGTCACCGGGAGGCCCTCGTAGTTGGTGGGCAGGTTCATATCCGCCGGAACCACCGGTCTTTTCTGGGATTTAGGTATAACACTGAGGTGGCCACTGGTCTCCAGAATGGCGAATTCAACATCGGCTATATTGGGAATATTTTTGGCCCGGAGCTGTTCTGTCAGCTCGTTTATGTTGTACCTTAGACTGATCAGTTCCTTCTCCACTATTTTACCGTTTTCTATCAGTACGCTGGGTGTGCCGCAGATAATGCCCCGGGCTCCTTCGCTTTTCAGGGAAATATAAGATAGAAAAATATGGATTACAACCAGGGTTAAAATGGGGATCACGGCGTAGGCCAGCGGTATGCCGCTGTTGCCTATGGGGATTGCTGCCAATTCCGAAAGAAGTATGATTATTACCAGTTCGTACGGCTGGAGTTGTCCGACTTGTCTTTTTCCCATTACACGCAGGCCGGTTACGACCAGGGCAACTAATATTACGGTGCGTATGAACACTATGAGCATTTTTAACACTCCCCGAGTTGCTTTTATTTATAGTGTTGTATATTTTACAGACATATCATTTCCATGTCGTTGTATTGTAATACGGTTAATAATTTATGCTCGTTTATTATTTGTGCTGCCGGAATTGGCTATTTATATCTGCTTATCCGCTAGCGTTATAAGGAATGCCTTTCTTGAATAAAAAAATCCATAAGCGCATAAGCTAGCTGAAAATAATTAATGGTATGGGAGGAAATGACATTGACCGTAGCGGCCCAGGTAAAACAAACACTGGTCGGTCTTAAAAATGCCCAGGCCAGTCTGGAATCCTTTGCCCTGCAGACCCAGAACCAGCAGGCGAAACAGCTTTATACCGACGCCGCCAATAAGACAGGGGCCATTGTTAACACGCTGGAGCCCAGGATTAAGCAAATGGAACAAGAGGAGCCACAATATAAGGGGTTTTAAATATAAGGGATTTTTAAGGGAGTAGTTTTAAAGGAGTAGATAAAAAGGAAGGCTTTGGCCTTCCTTTTTATGACGGCAAGGCAAAAGAAACTGATACAACACTTTGGAGTGCATAGAAAACTGCATGAAAAAACAAAATAAGGCAAAGAGGTGATGGCTGATGACCGTCAGTGCGCAGGCCAAGCAGACCCTGGCCAGCCTGAAAGGAATCCGGGCCACCCTGGATATGTTTGCACTGCATGGGGAAAACGGCGAGGCAAAAACTGTATACCGGCGCAACTCAGAGCGCGTCGGCCAGGTTATAGATGACCTGGAGCAAAGGATAAGCGTATTGGAGTTTGCAGAACCACAGTATAAAGGGTTTTAGTAAAACATAGCAAGGAGTTAGCCATCATGCCCGAATGGTTGAATATGCTGTTGCGCTCCGGCGGACTGTTCCTGCTCACATTGCTGCTGGTCCGGCTGATAGGTAAAAGGCAGACTTCACGTCTGACATATTTTGATCTGGTAGCGGCGATTGCCATAGGGGTGGTTGCCGCCGTTGTTTCACTGAACATAGTCAGGAACCTGGCCGGTGGGATTATAGTCCTGGCGGTTTGGACGGTGCTACCGGCTCTGATCTATGTACTGTCCATAAAGTACAAGTCAGTGCGGGATATAGTCCAAGGGAAGGAAACGGTGCTGATAAATCACGGCAAGGTACTTGAAGACAATTTATTAGAAGCCCGCCTTACCCCGGAAGATCTGTTAAGCCAGCTGCGCCAGAAAAGCGTTTTTAATTTCGCCGATGTTGAATTTGCCGTGCTGGAGCCCACGGGCGAGGTAAGCGTGTTGCTGAATAAAAATCAGCAGCCCGTTACCGCAAAAAGCATGGGCATGAAGTTAGGACGGGAAAGCGAGCCCCAGACTGTGATCATGGACAGTGTGATCATGGATGAGCCCCTGACTGCCATGGGGCTCAACAGGGGGTGGCTGCACACGGAACTGGAAAAGGCCGGTGTGGCCCCGGAGAATGTATTCATTGCCCAGGTTGATTCCGCCGGCCAGTTGTACATGGATCTTTTCGACGACGCCATTCAGGTTCCGCAGCCAAAAACAAAGGATCTTGTCTTTGCCACCTTAAAAAAATGCCAGGCGGACTGCGAACTGTACGCTCTTTCCACCAGGCAGCCCCGGGCCAAAAAGGTATACGGAAATTCTGCGGCAATTCTCGGGGATGCAATTAACGAACTTGAACCCTGGTTGAAAAGATAGGGGGCCGGAATATGTCAGATAAAAAGAAAAAGAAATTGACTCCCGTGCAGCAGGAGTACCACGATTTTGCCAAGGTGCGGGAACCCCGCCGGCCCGTGCTGGCCAACTGCTTCAGGGCCTTTCTGGTGGGTGGCGCCATATGCCTGCTGGGACAGTTTATACAGGATTTCTTCCTCTGGAATTTTGATTTTACCGAAAAGACGGCAGGAAATCCCACCGTTGCCGTATTGGTACTGATATCTGTAATTCTTACCTCACTGGGTGTTTATGATCATATTGCCCAGTGGGCCGGCGCCGGTACGGCTGTGCCGGTTACCGGTTTCGCCAATTCCATTGCCTCGGCTGCCATCGAGCACAGGACCGAGGGGTTTGTGCTGGGAGTGGGCGGTAAAATGTTCAAACTTGCCGGATCGGTTATAGTATTTGGCGTGTTCTCCGCTTTTGTCGTGGTTCTGATTAAAACAATACTGTCCATGCTGGGGGGCTAGGGTCATGCTCAAAGGGCATCAGACATGGATTTTCGAAAACCGCCCCACCATTCTGGCGACGGCTGCGATTGGCGGGCCGATGGAGGCCCAGGGGCCGCTGCAGGATGATTTTGATCTGCTGCATGGGGATTTGTGGCTGGGCCAGGACAGCTATGAGAAAGCCGAAACAAAGATGATGGAAGAGGCCTTCGAAATAGCCATTAAAAAGGCGGGCCTGCAGAAACAGGATATCCAGTTTTTATTGAGCGGTGACCTGCTAAACCAGATCATTTCCAGCAGCTTTTCCGCCAGGACTCTGGCAGTGCCCTTTCTGGGGCTGTACGGGGCCTGTTCAACCTCCATGGAGAGCCTTGCCCTGGGTGCCCTGCTGGTGGACAGCAAGGCGGCGGGCTATGTTTTATGCGGCACCAGCAGCCATAACGCAGCCGTTGAAAAACAGTACCGCTATCCCAATGAATACGGAGCCCAAAAGCCGCCCACCGCCCAGTGGACGGTTACCGGCGCTGGCGCTGCAGTGTTGGGTCCCGGCGAAGGACCGAGGGTAACCTCGGCCACCATCGGCAGGGTGGTGGACATGGGCATCTCCGACCCGTTTAATATGGGGGGGGCCATGGCCCCGGCGGCAGTGGACACTATAACGGCGCACCTGAGGGACATGGGCATATCCCCGGGCGAGTATGATCTTATTGCCACCGGGGATTTAGGCCGGGTGGGTCATGAAATTGCGGCGGATCTTTTTGATAAGCATGGCATTAGCATTCCGGAAGAAATCTTTACGGACTGCGGGTTGCTGGTATACAGCGCCGATCAGCCTGTTCAGTCGGGGGGGAGCGGCTGCGGCTGCTCGGCGGTGGTTACCTACGGGCATATATTTAACAGGATGAAAAAAGGGGAACTGCAAAAGGTGCTGATTGTGGCCACCGGCGCGCTGCTTTCCCCCCTCTCGTACCAGCAGAAGGAAAGCATACCCTGCATCGCCCACGCAGTTTCCATTGAGTATGATCTTCAGGGGTGATTATATGCAAGTATATATTTGGGCCTTTGTGGTGGGAGGACTGATTTGTGTCATAGGGCAACTGATGCTGGACGTAGCCAAACTCACCCCCGCCCATGTAATGAGCATTCTGGTGGTGGCCGGAGCCATACTGGACGGCCTGGGCCTCTACGAACCCCTTATAGATTTCGCCGGCGCGGGCGCTACAGTGCCTATAACCAGCTTCGGCAACGCTCTGGTGCACGGGGCCATGGCGGAGGCACAGCGTACCGGTCTGGTGGGGATACTGACCGGTATCTTTGAGGTTACCAGTGCCGGCATCTCCGCCGCCATTATATTTGGTTTCCTGGCAGCGCTTCTTTTTAAGCCCAAGGGTTGAAGAAAGGTGATTCATTAAATGAAGAAAGCAGCCGTAATAATTTTATCGATTATAATCATATGCGCTCTCCCCGCCTGCGGTACGCTTAATTCGCCAGCCAAGAAACCGCAGCAGGCGCAACAGAGAGGGCAAGTCCGGGAACAGGTGCAATTTGACCCGGAAATGGCGGAAAAGGTCAAGCAAACGGTAAAAACCGTAGAGGGTGTGGAAGACGCTACGGCGGTGGTAATTAATAAAGAGATATCAGCCGCCATTAAGGTTACCGGCTTCCAAAGGCTGCGCTTGAAAAAAATCAGGGAGGAAGCCTATAAACGAATAAAGGATACGAATAAAGGATATACCGTGCGCCTTACTTCGGATAAAAAACTGTTCAGTCTGATACAAAAGGCCGAAAGGGAGGCCAGGGGGAATCCCCAGGGGGATAAGGCCAGGGAAATTAAGCAGCAGGTAGATAAAATCAATCAGGACATGCGAGGATAGTCTGTAGAAAAAAACAAGACCAGCATGCGCTACTCCAGGACGGAGCAACTACCAGTCTCTAGAATCGTCCCAGTTTTCGCATGACAGAAAAGTCACTCGTTGGATAAAGAGTGGCTTTTTTTGCTTACAATGAAGGAATTGTCAGGAATTCTTTTGCCAAAACTTATGTGCAATTGCCATATCGGCGACAACCGGAAACGATAAGGAGTTTTCACCCGTATTAATAGTCGAATCAGCAGCGCTCTGGAGATCCGGGGTAATCACAACCACAAATATTTGATATTTTTATATCCATGGAAAAGCCGCAGACTTTTTTCATGGACTCATATAATTCCCTGATCAAGGTGAATATTTTCTCTTTATCTCCGACCATGCTTGTGGAAAGTATTCCTATACTATACTCGACATCATAAGACCTTATAATATGTAAGACCTTTTCTATTTCTCCCAGGTAGTTACGGCTGTTAATAGGATTGAATGATATCTGGCAAGAAATTACTTCTTCCACAAGGCACATATAAATCCGCCCCTTTCAGTTTTTGAAAGCTTCAATTCCCTTTCCATGCTTATTTCCTCTTCTGCGATGTCAGGTGGTATAAACAGGCACTGGCCGTAATTTATCAATCTATCTTTGTTGAGCTCTTTCAGGTCATCCGGAGTTTTGAAATGAGCGTACCTGAATATGTCGCTGTCATCCCGCCGGCCTTTTTCAATGTACAATTCTCCCCATCTGGAATCCTTATTTATTGTTCCGATTAGTATGGCCCCTCCTGTTTTGGTCACCCTGAACATCTCTTCCACAGCTTTTTCAGGTTTTGTTATGAATTCAAAGGCAGCCATAGAAAAAGCGGCATCGAAATGATTGTCCTTAAAGGCCATGTCATAGACATCCATGCTATAAAATTCTATATCCAGTCCCAGACTACGGGCCTTTTTTCTACCTAAGTCGAGCATTCGGTCGGAAATATCTATACCGGTTACTTTACATCCCAAATTGGCCAGTTTTATACTGAAATTTCCAGTACCGCAACCAACATCCAAAACCGTCATATCTTTTTCTACATTAAAAAGCTTAAATGCCAGCCCTGTTTCAACAGTATCTACAAATGATCCCAGCTTACTGTTATACCACCCGTCGTATGAATCTGCTATTTCATTAAAAACGGCCATTTTTTACCTCCGGTTCATATTGTATTTATGAATTTTCCGTCTTTATTAATATTTATGTAATTCTACCAAAATATCAATATCAATGGTATCCGTTTGTTTTCCTCATGCGAAAGATCCAAAAAGTTATTTAAGTGAATCTGGAAAAAGTACACTGGAATGTATACAAGTGCACCTCTTATTATAACATCCTGAATTCCCTCTATGCACTATATGAAAAGCGGTGGGTTGCGCCATGCAATCTTGCAATAACGGCAAAATAAAGAAAGATTTTGAAATTTCTGTGTATTGCACTTAATTTATAATTATTTTTTATTTATAATACTACATAGAAGCGGGTAACCCGGAACGGATGATCGCCTAAAAGATAAGTGCTGCCAAAGGAGGTTGGTTATGTAATCAGAATATTAATTCTGGCTTGACTCCTGAAGGGGGTGGAACGCTAAGGCTGCTACGACTCATTGACTAACGAAGGGCCAAATAGTTGCAAAAGAAAAACCCATGATCCCCGGTAGGCGAGAATAAACCTAGAGATAAAGACGTTCAGGGGGATGTTACCAGTTTATGGAGGAGGGAATGAAAAAGAACTTTTGCCAAAATACTGCAGAATACCCGGGATGCCCGGTACTTCGACAAAAAGATGCTGGTAAATGCTAAAGATCCCACAGAGTCGGCGGCAGATCGACAGAATGGTCAATAGTGGACTGGTGGGTGGGATAACTGCTACGAACAAAAAATGCACAATAGAAAGCTTATTTTCAACATAGAAAGGGGATTAAACTTAATGCATATCAAAAAAATTAATCAATGCAAAGATCAAAATGAATTACTAATAAATCTAGATAAGTATGTAAAAATGGCCGAAGAACAACGTACTTCCGCAGTCATAATTAATACAAATATTATCGATATTAATGAAATGGTTAAATTAAAATGCCGTATACCCAGGTGTTTCCACTTTCAATCCTGCGCTAACTGTCCTCCCTTTACACCAGATGTTGAAGTGTTTAAAAAAGCCATACGTAAATGTAATTATGCTATTTTAATAAAATATAATGTTGAACCTGCGGAGGACTTTGCAGACAGAAAAATATCTTTAAAAAATGCAAAGCTTCATGAACGTCAAATTGCAAAGATTGTTGCAGAGGTAGAGATAGCAGCATTTCAGGATGGTTATTATCTAGCCATGGGATTATCATGTGGAAGTTGCAGATCCTATTTGTGCAATGATGAGATTTGTCAGTTTTTAGATAGTGGTCGATGCAAGTTTCCCAGAGTAGCCAGACCTTCCATGGAAGCAATGGGTATTGATGTATATAAACTTGTAGCAACCGTTGGTTGGGATATATATCCTATAGGGCCCGAAAAGGTACATCATTCAACAATACCATCTGCCTCAGCCGTAGGAATAGTGTTTATTGCATAATTTTTTTATTTTTTAGAATTAATACAAGCCACCATAAATCTAATACACAAATTAATCAATGGGAGGTTATGACAATGAAAAATATAATTGAGGAATTAAAAAGCATGGGGCTAGAAAATAAATCCCGGCGGGTTCAAAAGTTATCAAGTAATATTGAGTACCGAAGGTTGCATTTATGGGCTCTACAAGAGATTATTTCAGAATTGAATAAAATAAGTGAAAAAATAGATCAAGAACAAAACAATGATACAAAAAAGGATTCTGCTAAGGCCTGAGTAGTACTCGACGGGAGGCCAGCCCCCTGACGGGGCCTTCCTCCCAAAAGGGATCCGGCACTTCCAAAAACCGCCTTTTCAGGCGGTTTTAATCCTGGGCATTGCTATTTCCATATCGAACATAAAGGAAATTCTTCTAAAAAACAGAATTAATGTTATAAATAATGCTAACCTGCGTTGTTGGGTTTAGGTTGAACTCGGAAAGGGTGAAATAATTGAGCAGGAATGTCTTGTCTCTGGTTGAGGAAGTTACGGAACCTATTCAAGGAAGATTTCAGTTTGTTTTGGGGTGAAAACATTGAAATATATACAGGCTGTTAAAGACGACTTGGAAAAACACATAAACTTTGAGAAGGCAGAATTTTTACCGAAGTTTTTTCAAGCCTTTCCTGGCGGTTATGGCGAGGGAGATCAGTTTATTGGAGTTACTGTTCCCAGTCAAAGAAAGATAGCACGGAAATATTATAAAGACATTACGCTGGATGAAATTGATAAATTGTTAAGAGAGCCCATACATGAATATCGTTTAACGGCACTTTTTTTCTTGGTTCTCAAATATGAGAAAGCAAAAACTGAAGCAGAAAAAAAGGCTATTGTGGATTTGTACTTGAACAATACTTATTATATTAACAATTGGGATTTAGTAGATTCCTCTGCAGATAAAATACTTGGCCCATATTTTTTGGATAGAGAAAAAGACTTACTATACGTGTTTGCCAGCTCAGACCACCTCTGGAAGCAAAGAATTGCCATAATGACAACATATCATTTTATACGAAATTATCAGTTCGATGATACTTTAAAAATTGCTAAGGTTTTAATAAACCATAAACATGACCTGATTCATAAAGCTGTAGGTTGGATGCTTAGAGAAATTGGCAACCGAAATTTAGAAGTGGAGTTTAACTTTCTCAAAGAACACTATAAGGAAATGCCGCGGACAATGTTGCGATATGCCATAGAAAAGTATGAAGAGGGCTTAAGGCAGAGGTTCTTGAAAGGGCTGATTTAAGCTAAAAGTTGACATCGTCTAACAACGCCACTTATGGCTACGTTTAATCCGATCTGACTGTATGCCTTATTTTAGGAGGGTACCATGAGTTTAGAATTCATTCTTATTTATACTGCTACAGTTTTTATTGCTTCCATTACGCCCGGGCCAAGTATGATCTTAGCCTTAAACCACGGGATAAAATATGGAGCGAAACGAACTTTAGCCACTGCTTTCGGCAATCTGACGGCCACCCTGATTCAGGCCTTTTTATCTATTGCAGGGCTGGGTGCAATTTTACTTCAATCAGAAAACGTATTTAATATTATAAAATATATAGGAGCGATTTACTTAATCTATATAGGGATAAAAACCTTCTTTGCTCCAACAGATTTGGCTTTACAGGTAAATGAAAATAACAATGTATATTCTAATTTTAGCAAACGCTATTTAGAAGCTTTCTTTGTCACCGCAGGAAATCCTAAAGCAATTATCTTCTTCACAGCTTTGTTTCCTCAATTTATAGATACTCAACATAACACCATGTTTCAGTTTATTATAATTTTTTCAATCTTAGCCGTTATAGCTTTTAGTTGCATGATGATTTATGGAATCTTTGGGCACAGTGTGATGCGTCTACTTAACAAAGCAAAGGTGACCAAAATCTTCAATTGTTTAGTTGGAACTACTTTAATTGGTATGGGAATTGGTTTAGCCACAGGTAAAGTGGAGAAATAAAAACAATAAAGTTTTTGTCTGTTTATCGTCAAGCTTGTCATTGTATATATCAGTTGGGACGTTACGGTAATAACCAGAACATGTATAAAAGTAATTGTAAGCGGGGGATAGTTGTGAAGGATCCAGTTAACACGTGGACGCACCTTATAACTTTTTTGGCTGGTCTTTTGGGGCTGGTGTTCTTAATCATTTTTTCTCAGAACAAAACTTCAAAACTCGTAACAATGATGATTTACGGTGTGAGTGTTATTATTTTATATGGGGCGAGTACTATTTATCATTGGGTTAAGACTACTCCCGAAAAAGAACGTGTTTTAAGGAAAATTGATCATATATCGATTTTTTTCTTAATTGCTGGTACATATACTCCAGTCTTATATTATGGTTTGGAAGGCATGTGGAAATGGACAATGCTAAGTGCCATTTGGACATTATCTTTAATTGGGATAATGCAAAAGGTATTCTTTATTGGTGTTCACCGGTCAGTATCTACTGTGTTCTACATTTTGTTAGGGTGGATGGCACTTATCCCTCTTCTTAAACTTGTTCAAAGCTTCCCAGTCGGAGCCATTATTTTATTGTTTCTAGGTGGAGTGGCCTATACGATTGGTGGAATTATCTACGCAACAAAGGCCCTCAACTTTTTACCGAATAAATTTGGGTTTCACGAGATTTTCCACATGTTCGTTTCACTTGGATCTGTATTACACTTCATAATGATCTGGCGCTTTGTTTTACCCATGTAAAATTTGAAGCGGCCCTGAAAATCCTTCAGGAATATTCGGGCGACTAGTTATGGCTCGAATATTTGATAATGGGAATGCTTACTGAATATTAATATTGTTTCAAGGACGGAAAATAACATAATTTATCATTGTGCCTTAGCTGTAAAATAAAAGGAGAGATTGTTGTGGCTGTGGTAAAGCTGGCCCACGGGAGACATAAAAGGGTGGCTGCGGGACATCCCTGGGTGTACGGTACAGAGGTTGAAAGCATCGGTGGAGACTTTCAACCCGGGGATATTGTGGAAGTGGTTGATTTTCGGGGGAAATTCCTGGGCCGCGGGTATATCAATCCGGCCTCCCAGATACTTGTACGCATAATGACCAGAGATAAGCATGAAACCGTAGACAGGGAATTTTTCCGGAAAAGGCTTGCCGCTGCCTGGGATTACCGCCAAAGAACGGTCAGCGGCACCAACGCCTGCCGGGTGGTGTTTGCCGAGGCCGACTTCCTGCCGGCGCTGATAGTGGATAAATTCGGAGATTACCTTTCCGTGCAAACCCTGGCTCTGGGTATTGACGTGTATAAAGATACCATTGTGGAATTGCTGGATGAAATTCTGAAGCCAAGGGGGATTTACGAAAGAAACGACGCCGGCGTTAGGAAACTGGAGGGGCTGCCTCTGAGGACCGGTATTATTAAAGGGTCCATTGAACCGCTGGTGGAAATTGAGGAAAACGGCCTGATATTTGAGGTGGACCTGGAAGGGGGACAAAAAACAGGCTATTTTCTCGATCAGCGGGAAAACAGGATGACTATGCAGTATCTGGCTCCCGGGGCAAGGGTGCTGGACTGCTTTTGCCATACAGGTACCTTTACCACTTACGCGGCCAGATTCGGCGCCAGGGAGGTGCTGGGGGTCGATATAGCGGGAAATGCCCTGGAGGTGGCCCGACGAAACGTGACCAGAAACGGGTATGACCAGCTGTGCACATTCAAGGAGGCCAACAGCTTTGATGAGTTGAGGGCGCTGGAAAGGGCAGGGGATAAATTCGACCTGATTATTTTGGACCCGCCTGCCTTTACCAAGTCCAAAAAGGCGCTGGAGGGGGCTGTCAGGGGTTACAAGGAAATTAACCTGCGGGCTATGAAGCTGTTGCCCCCGGGAGGTTTTCTGGTTACCTGTTCCTGCTCGTATCATATGAGCGAGGAACTTTTCCGGGAGGTGGTGGCAGAGGCCGGTCACGACGCCGGGAGACAGCTCAGACTGGTGGAAATGCGGCGGCAGGCCAAGGATCACCCCATGCTTATGGCCTCTCCGGAGACCTATTATTTAAAATGCCTGGTGCTGCAGGTGTGGTAAAGGGAAAAATGGGCCAATGTAAGCGCCGATAATCATGTGTGCAGCCACTGCGGTCATGTTTTGTGGTTTTTAAATGAATAATCATACAAACTGACTTTTTGAGTATTGAAAAATAATTTCATTGGTGTTAAACTAATTTTGAACTCTTGAGACAATTTATAGTAGAGATATAGCGGAGATTTGGGGAGAAAAAGAGATTAGAAGAGACGACTCGTAGATTCTTGGGGTGAGGACCGGCTTAATAGTGCTGGTCTTTTTTATTTGTCCCCTTACCTTGGAGGTGTGATTCCATGATCCTGATGATTGATAATTATGATTCCTTTGTATATAACCTTGTTCAGTATCTCAGGGAAATGGGCAGGGAGGTGGTGGTCCGGCGCAATGACGGTGTTTCCCTGTCCGCCATCAAAAATATGGCCCCTGAGCATATAATCATTTCTCCCGGTCCCTGCTCACCGGACGAGGCGGGTATATCCCTGGCTGTCATCAATGCTTTTACCGGTAAAATTCCTATCCTGGGAGTTTGCCTGGGGCACCAGGCTATTGGACAGGCCTTCGGGGGCAGGGTGGTCAGGGCGGGAAGGCCCGTGCACGGCAAAACGTCTGCTATCACCCACGACGGCAGGGGAATTTTCAGGGGACTGCCGGATACCCTGGTGGTGGGGCGCTATCATTCGCTGCTGGTGGAGGACGAATCACTGCCGGATTGTCTGGAGGTAACTGCCCGAACGGCTGAAGGTGAGATTATGGGTTTGCGTCACCGGGAATATTACGTGGAAGGTGTGCAGTTTCACCCGGAATCCATATTAACTCCTTACGGCAAGGCAATGCTGGCCAATTTTTTGAATATTGGGGAGGGCTATGCGGGTGCTGCCTCTGCATAAAAAAATAGATGTTGCTCCAGATGCGGTAGCCATCTATGAAAAGCTGAAAGCCTTGCCCTTTGGGTTTGTACTGGACAGCGCCATGCATGTGGAAGGGTTGACAAGGTATTCCTTTGTATCCGCTTCTCCCTTCCTGGTATTCCGCTCCCGGGGTGACAATCTTCAGTTGCTGCGTCCCGATATTGAGCGCTCGGGGGAATATGTTACTGAGAGCAGGCGGGATAGCCCCTTTGAATATTTAAAAAAGTTGTTGTTTAAATATAAAATTCCCGAATACCAAAAATCTTTTCCGCTGGTGGGCGGCGCAGTGGGTTATTTTGCCTACGATCTGGGACGGCAAATTGAAAAGATGCCGGAGTCAGCAGCGGATGATGTTAATTTGCCGGACTGCTGCCTGGGATTTTACGATTTGGTGGTGGCGGTGGACCATGAGGCCGGGGATGTGCACATAGTTTCCACCGGGCTTCCCGGGACGGGGCGGCAGACACAGACAAGGGCAGAGGAGCGCCTGCGTTATCTGGAAGAAATACTGCTTGGCACCAACATATCAGATAAAATAGCGGGTACAATTGATGCCGCGATTTCCGTGCCAACCGGCGGTGGTAGGCGGGCCAGGGGATCTGTAAAGGATTGGGGAACTGGCCGGGAAGATTACTATACGCTGATGGAAAAAACGCCTAATGACCTGTTACATACTGATTTTAACCGGGACGGATACTGCGCCGTGGTGGAAAAGGCCAGGGAGTATATAGCGGCGGGGGACATTTTTCAGGTCAACATCTCCCAACGCTTTTTCCTGCCTGCCAGGGAGGACCCCTGGCAGGTATATAAAAAACTGAGGGCCATCAACCCTGCCCCCATGGCGGCATTTCTGGATTTTGGCGATCCGGTGGTGGTCAGCGCGTCACCGGAAAGATTCCTTAGTGTGCACGGTGATCTTATCGAAACCAGGCCCATTAAGGGCACCCGGCCCCGGGGCGGGGACCCGGTGGAAGACCAGCGCTGGCGCAACGAACTCTGGAACAGTGCCAAAGACCGGGCTGAACTGGTCATGATCGTGGATTTGGAGAGGAATGACCTGGGCCGGGTATGCCAGGCGGGCTCGGTGAAAGTATCCGAACTGTACCGCATCGAGGAATACGCTACGGTTTTCCACCTGGTTTCAACGGTGGTGGGAGAACTGGAGCAGGGCAAGGATCTGGTAGATTTGCTGCTGGCAACTTTTCCCGGCGGCTCCATAACCGGTGCGCCGAAAATAAGGGCGATGGAAATTATAGAGGAACTGGAGCCTGTGCGCCGGGGTATATACTGCGGTTCAATCGGATACCTGGGCTTTGACGGGGATGCCGATTTAAATATAGTAATTCGTACCCTGGTATTTACAGGTGGTAAAATATACTTTCAGGTTGGTGGAGGCATAACCATCGATTCCGACCCCGAGGCTGAGTATCTGGAAACACTGGACAAGGCCAGGGCTCTGGTGAGGGCGCTGGGGCTTGAGGAAGGGGTGTCAGGATGAAATGGCAGGGGGGTTACATTGAACGATAATAAGGTTGTATGTATTAACGGAAAATTTTTGCCGGCCGCCGAGGCGCTGATTCCTGCCCAGGGCGGCGGGGTGCTGTACGGGCAGGGACTGTTTGAAACAATACTTATTAGAAGCGGCCAACCGGTAATGGTTGAAAAGCATCTAGAGAGACTGGTTAGTTCCGCCGCCCAACTTCACCTGGAGATTCCTTATACTGCCGGGAAAATAGTTTTTATGCTACGGGAAACCATGGCCGGGAATAGTATCAGCAGGGGGGCGGCGCGTATAACCCTTACTGCGGGAGCGGACGGAGAGCCGGCGCATATTGTCATTAGCACCAGAAAACTACCATACACACCTGAGCAATATGAAAAGGGCTTTGCCGCCGGTTTTGTTTCCTTTCCCAGAAATGAGCGGTCGCCCCTGGTCAGACATAAAACAACCTGTTTTTTTGAAAATGTTCTGGCCCGGCGGGAAATAGCGGGCAGGGGACTGGACGAAGGATTGTTTTTAAATACCAGAGGAGAACTGGCCGAGGGCACGGTCAGTAACATTTTTTTAGTGGTTGATGACAGTGTGCGTACACCGCACCCGGAAAGCGGATTGCTGCCGGGAATAATGAGACAGGCGGTGCTGGATACCTGCAGGCAAAGGGGCATTGCGGTTGAGGAAAGAAAGATTATGCCGGAGGAGCTGAAACATTGCCGGGAGGCGTTCATCACCAATTCTCTTATAGGTGTAATGCCGCTGGTAAGTATAGGAGGACAGCCTGTAGGTAACGGTAAACCTGGTGAAACAACTGTTATCATAAAAGGCTACGTATCAAAAACAGATGTGTGAGTTGCGTACTGTTTAATAACAATAAATAGTAGTAGAAACAGGAGAGGTGTATGCCTCTCCTGTTAGCGCTCTCAAAATCTTTCCTCATGCTGGTGCTCTACCAGGTCTATGGCGCCCAGCACCACGTGGGCCAGGCCAAAGCCGGCGATGCCCCAGCCGAGAGCAGGGTTCGCCATACGCAGGGCCAGTCCGGTAGCTGTAACTGCCGTACCCAGTACTGTGGGTATGAGTCCCTCGCGCATAAAAATCCCTCCTTTTATAATTATTGAGAGCCTATTTATTATTCCGGGATTTATCAATTGTTATTATGATTGTTTTTATTTCCCCGGCGGGAAAGGTTACCTTGTACAGTTTAAAATTAACAAATAATAACAAAAAGTTATTTTAAAAAACCGGGAAGAATAGCCCTAAGACGGCGGAAATGTGATTTCCAAATAGACAGGGGGAATTATCACGAATGAGCAGCGGGAATAGGGATGAGGAGTTGCGGCGTAAACTGCAGGACGCTCTGGACTCCGACATCCGGACCAGGAATTATAAATTGAAGGCTGAAGTAATAGACGGGGAGGCACAGGTTACCGGTATCATGGATACTCTTTCGGAGAAGGAACAGGTTAATCAGATTGCCTCTTCCGTGGGCGGCATAAAAAGGGTGGAAAACGGAGTATCCATCAGCACTGATGGTTCTATTACGGATGGGGATGTGCTTTTTGAAGTAACCGAGGAACTGAATGCCGATCCGGAGGTCAATTTGCGCCATGTGGGAGCGCAAAGCGTCAAAGGCAACGTTTTTCTGGTCGGTACGGTGGGCGGCGCAGAGGAGGAAAAAGCTGCCATAAGGGCGGCTTCAAGAGCCAGGGGCGTAAAATCTGTGGTAAGCCAGCTAAAAATTAACACGGATAATTATGATCTGGACGATCTTGGACAGATTTTTCACCACCAGGTTAACAACGCCGGGAGAGTACTGAAGAAATGACCCTGGACAGACTGACCTGACAGCCGGTAAAAAAATTCACATTCTAAGTGAGGGCAAACCACAGGCATGCCTGGCGGTTTGCTTTTTATTTCGTAAAGAAGGTACAATATGACATCTTAGGCAGGGAATTGTTCCGGAGGCGTAGAATAGTTAAATCCGGCATAGGCATAATGTATACCTAATACCTGCTTGGCGTTTGCGGACGTCAAAAATAAATGAATAATTGAATAGCGTGACCAAAAATACATTTTCGGGAGAGTGACAAAGTGGATCGTGAACTTACACTGGAACTGGTAAGGGTTACCGAGGTAGCGGCGCTGGCCTGCGCCCAGTGGATGGGGAGAGGCCGTAAGCACGAGGCGGACGATGCGGCAACCAACGCCATGCGGGCCATGTTTGATACCATCAGCATCAACGGTACGGTGGTAATAGGGGAGGGGGAAATGGACGAAGCCCCCATGCTGTATATCGGTGAAAAGGTGGGCTGCGCGGCTTCACCGGAGGTGGATGTGGCGGTGGACCCGCTGGAAGGCACCAATATTCTGGCCAAGGGGCTGCCCAACGCTATGTCTGTTATCGCCATAGCCGACCGGGGGAACCTGCTCCACGCGCCGGACATGTATATGGAAAAAATCGCTGTTGGGCCCCGGGCCGCAGGTAAAATAAGACTCGACGACCCCATCGAAAAAACACTGGAGATAGTGGCCAGGGCCAATAATAAGCGGATTAACGACTGCACCGTAATGATTCTGGAAAGGGACAGGCATCAGGAATTAATAGAGGCCGTGCGCAAGACCGGTGCCAGGGTGAGGCTCATCGGTGACGGTGATGTGGGCTCCGCCATTTATACAGCCATACCCGGGACAGGTATTGACTTGTGCGTTGGGATCGGCGGGGCGCCGGAGGGCGTTATCGCTGCGGCTGCTCTCAAATGTTTGGGCGGCGAGATGCAGGCCAGGCTGTGGCCGGAGGATGACGAGGACAGGGCACGCTGCAAAGAGATGGGCATAACTGATATAACACGCATTTTATACATGGATGACATGGTTAAGGGTGACGACGCCATCTTTGCTGCCACCGGGGTAACAGACGGCGAATTGCTGAGAGGGGTTCGTTTTACCGGAGGCGACATGGGGGAAACTCATTCCCTGGTGATGAGGTACAAAACAGGCACCATCAGGTACATTAAAGCTGTTCACCGCCTGACCCGCAAACCCAATCTGGTGTTTACCGATTAAGTATAATCAACTGGACAATTAACGGTTAGGGGTTGTTGCTGTTGAGATTTGACTACCGTTTAATAATGGTGGCCGCGCTGACGTTTTTCGGTAACGCTTATGTCCAGTACCTTGTTTATGGTTCGGTGAACTGGACCAATGCCGTGCTTTTGGGGTTGGCGTTAACAGCCATAGTGCCGTTTTTCTTCCGCAAGAAAAGATGATCTGCAGTTGGGGACATACCTCCAACCCCGGAGCCATGCTTTGAATTGGGGACATTCCCCGTCGGTATAGGAATACCCAATATAGAGGTGTGTTCCCTTTCATTTTTATTAGAACGATTATTTAAAACCCCCGCCGGCACAGGTTTATCTCCGGACGGGGTTTTATTATTCAGGGATAGATTCAGCAGATTCCGGGCTTTCAATTTCCTGGGGAAATTGGCATACACTTGCAATGACAGTCATTTCACCTGTATACAAACCGGGGACAGCTGATTCTGGAATATTTAAGCGAATAGCAATTCTTTTTTGGTCTCCTTTGTTTTTAGCTTTTGCCGGTGTTGACAATACTGGTATCAGAGCATCAGACGCATGCAGCCAAAACTGTTCCGACTCTTCTTTGAATTCTATTACTGACGGCGGTAGCTCTTTAGAATCATCTGTTACAAGAGAAGTTGCCTGGATGTATAGTTGGTAACGGTCATTTCCCTGCACAATGGTAGTAATTCTCTGTTCTTCGCTTATTTGACCTATGGTGGCTTTAGGAAATCCCAACGCTTTATCTTCTGTACTTAATTCAATATATTCCTTATTATTATTGTCGTTTTCGGAAATGTCCCCTCCTGCGGGATATACCGCCAGGCAAAACAGTCCCAATAAAAAACAAAACATTATTACCGTCCGTCTGTTCATAGATATTTCCGTTAAAAACATTGCCGGATGATCAATAACAACACAGCGCCTAGTACTTATGTCCTAGGCGCTGTTACTGTTGTCATATTTGTTCTGTCATGTGTATTGTGTTAAAATAGCCTTAAGCATTGTCCTAACCACATTCCGTTTTAGGTGGCACCCTGAGATCGGATTATTTGGTTTTGACAATGCTTTTTAAAGCGGGGCAGCAGTGATTGTGACGGTTGCAGCGTAAGCGCCGTTAACAGCGTTGGCTGGGAAATTAACGCGAAAATCAAATGTCTTTGCATCCCCAGGGGCAACAACAGCGGTGCCAGGAGCAGCCAGCATATTTGTAGCAGTAGCTGTCGCATTCACATATGGGACGGCTGCAGTTTCCTTATACTGCAATACAGTGGTTGGTTGGGTTATTCCTCCGGCTGCGGTGAAGGTTGTGCTCGACAACTGAAGTTGATAATTCCCGGAGCCAGTGGTGGTGGCCGTCAACGGCTGAGAAGCTGAGGGAGTACCCTGTTGTACGCCGTTAAAAGTTAAGGTCGCCGGGTCGAGTGCCAGGCTTATTGCAGATGAAACATTAGCATTAATGCTCAAGGTATTGGCCTGTACTATCCCTACGCTAGCCAGCAACAACCCCACTACAAATAGAATTGCCATACTTTTTTTCACTTGAATTCACCTCCTTTTTTGCTAATTTTACCCGGAACATTGTTTAACGATTTTCGTAAATAGAGTCCGAAATTTGCCTTACATTCCGGGATTATTATTTTGCCGTTGTTCCGCTGCCGCTAACCGCCTTTGCAGTTTGCGAATATACAGAACAATGGCAAGAATAATTACAGTAATGGTCAACACAGTGCCTGCCAGTGTCAGCAGCGGCACAACTACAAAGGAAAACTCCCGCTCTTCAAAATTGATTCCATCGTAAGTCAACTGCATTTTTCCTTGAAAATATCCAATGAAGGGTGCTTCATTCCAGGTGGTTTCCATCTTTTTCTCTGTACCGGGCAAAATGTTAAACACAGGTATGTTAAGTTCTGTTTTCTGATTCCTAATCCCGTCTTTAATGACTACGTTACCCCGCACCTCCAGGTGTACATTGCCTGTATTGGCTACAACAGTTGTAAAAGTTGGCTTGCCATAATGCCAGAAACCAGTGCCTGCTTTATTCAGCCGCCAGGCTTGTTTTAAATCAAATTTTCCCTCGGCGTCTGTGACTTTAACGTAAACTAACGAGCGAATTTCCGACGCAACGCTAATGCCGGCGGATAGAGTCCCTTTTTGTTCTGCAGCAACCGGAATAAACTTAGTATTAAAATAAGTTACATGTTCACCCTTTTCTGCGTTTTCAGGAACATCAAACCTTACACAAATTTTTCCCTGTTCTAAATGGTCCAGCTTTTCCGGTGCGCTGACGACAGTGGCCCAGGTCATCGGTGACCAGCGGGCGTCGGGCTTCTCGACTTTATTCCATTGATTATTTTCAATGCGGAAATCTTGTAAGTATGCTTCAATTTTGACAGTTCCATCGGTTTTATTCTGTACAGTAAATATCTGTTCAAAGCTTTCTCCCGGCTTAATGGTTCTGTCTACTATTGATGGACCCATACTAACGCCATTCAATTCCACAGCATAGGCATATGTAGTTAATGTGGTTAGCGCCAACCCGAATCCCAACAGGCCAAACAATAACAGCTTTGTCATCCTTGCAATAACCATGATGTTACTCCTTAATATTGAATTTGTTAATTTTTAGAAGACCAACAGTTCTATGGCCTTATTATTTGAAAATTTATATTTGGTAGAATCGTCAAACTTATAATTAAGAAAGTTGTCCTGATGTTTAAGAATGACTCGGAGTTTTAATGACTTTGTCGGATTATGTCGTAAAAAAACCAAACCTGATCTTTAAACTCAGGTTTGGTTTTATAACCACCCAAGGCAACCCGGCTGCCATTGGATTGAAAGTCACAACCCATAAGGCCCGTAGCTTTGCGCCCTTTCCTTTCGGCAAAGTTTGCCATTAATTCATTATATAGCCTATTTATCTCTTTGGCAATACATATATCGACTCTTAGTTCATTTTTCCCCCATATTAAGTAGATTCACATTTGTATGGACCAGACGATATTTTTAAGTAATAATTCATTTTCAAATCAAAGTATGCTTCCTTAAAGTTATTTTTTGCTTGATTTTCAATTATACTGCAGAGCTTTTGTTTTGTAACTAACTCTGAGTTAATTTATTTGGCCGGGATAAAATGTTAATAAAAATATCGCCAGGTGGTTTTGTGGGTGATGTAGTCGCTACTAAGAAATGCCTTCATGCAGGTCTTTGGCATTATCCGGAAAAAGTAATAAAGCCCAGTCCAAAAACTTTATGTTATGATATTGGAAATGTAAAAATAAATGAATTATTATCCTCTGGAGGGTTTGGTTTGTCCTTGAAATTTATGCTGGGCCGGGCCGGAACGGGTAAAACCCGGGCCTGCCTGGAGGAAATAACTGCAAAAAGCCTGTCGGACCCCATGGGCCACCCCCTGATCATGCTGGTGCCGGAACAGGCCAGCTTTCAGTACGAAATAGCTCTGGTATCTTCCCTGGGCAGTGGGGGCATCATGCGCGCCCAGGTGCTCAGCTTCCGGCGCCTGGCCTGGCGTGTGCTGCAGGAGGTGGGCGGGGGGGCCAGGACACCCATCGGCGACTTGGGAAAAAGAATGGTTTTACGCAGGCTGCTGGAGTGCCGCCGCGGTGAATTGAAAGTGTTTCAGCGGGCGGCGGGGCAGAGGGGATTTGCCGATACTCTGGCCGGCGCTATTGCGGAGATGAAACTTTACCGGGTGGGACCGGACGACCTCAGGAAAAAAAGAGCGGCCCTGGCCGCCGGCGGTCAAAGCCTGCTGGCCGGCAAGCTAGATGATCTGGCCCTGTTGTATGAAGACCTGGATTCCTTTATGCAGGGGCGCTACACCGACCCGGACGACTATCTGAATTTGTTGTCCGCGAAGTTGGCGCAATCAGCTACGGTGAGCGGAGCGGAAATATGGATAGATGGCTTTACCGGTTTTACTCCCCAGGAATATGGTGTAATTGAGAGTTTGCTGGCAGCAGCGTCCCGGGTAAATGTGGTACTGTGCCTGGACGGTCGCGCTGTAGATGCCGAATCCGGCGAGGACGATGTTTTCTTTCCCACTCTGGAAACATATCATAAGCTTGTGCTGCTGTCTCAAAAAGCCGGGGTGGTTTTGGAGGAGCCCGTAATCAGGGATGACACGGTGCCCTGCCGTTTTACCGCCGCACCCGCTCTAGCCCACCTGGAACGCTGGTTTTTTAGACGGCCTGCTGCTGTTTATGAAGGCCGGGGTGAGGTGGAACTGGTGGCGGCGACCTCCCGCAGGGCCGAGGTGGAGGCTGCCGCCAGGGAAATTATTGCCCTGTGCCGTGACCGGGGCTGCCGCTGGCGGGATATTGCCGTGCTGCTGAGGGATTTGGACACCTATCATTTATTGTTAACCACAGTTTTTGACGATTATGACATACCTTATTTTATTGACCGGAAAAGGACGGTTATGCACCACCCACTGGTGGAACTGGTGCGTTCAGCGCTGGAGACGGTGAGCGGGGGCTGGGCTTACGAACCCTTATTCCGCTACCTTAAAACGGATTTGGCGCCCCTGGCCAGAGATGATGCGGATTTGCTGGAAAATTACGTGCTGGCTTTCGGGCTTAAAGGAAAGGCCTGGACCGGGGACAGGGACTGGGTATATTACCACCGGGACAGCCTGGAGGAATACGACGCTGACAGTAGCCAGTATATTGACAAACTGACAAGGATTAACCGGGCCAGGGTGCTGGCCTCCCGGGAGCTTTTAAGCCTGCATTGGAAAATATCCCGCTCCGGCGTTACGGTGCGGGATATTTCCGCAGCTCTTTTTACTATGTTGGAGGAACTGGGGATTCCTGCCCGCCTGGAGGAGTGGAAGACCCTGGCCGAAAAAAATGGTAGTCTGGAAGAGGCCAGGGAACACGGGCAGATCTGGAACGGCCTGGTCAAGTTGCTGGAAGAAATGGTGGCCGCCCTGGGAGAGGAGCAGTTACCTCTGTCTGAATACGCCGCTGTTCTGGATGCCGGCCTGGAAAGCATGAGACTGGGGCTGATCCCGCCTGGTATGGACCATATAGTGGTTGGCAGCCTGGACCGGTCCCGCAGTCCCTCCGTAAAAGCTGCTCTGGTATTGGGGGTGGGTGACGGGGTGCTGCCCGCCCGGCTTACCGGGGACGGAGTTTTCACCGACGGCGAGAGGGAGCGGCTGGCTGCTGCTGGGCTGGAGCTTGCGCCCACCACCAGACGAAAGGTGCTGGACGAACAGTACCTTGTATACCTGGCCCTGACCAGGGCAGCAGAAAAACTGTATCTCAGTTATCCCCTGGCCGATGAGGAGGGCCGGGCGCTTACCCCTTCGCCGGTTATTGGCCGGATTAAGGAACTGCTGCCCGGCAGCGGGGAAAAAATACTGGGAGTTGAGCCGGACGATGCCGGGGCAAGTGATGCCGGTTTTATAGCAGCTCCCGGCCGTTGCCTCACCTATCTCGGGGGAAGACTCAGGAATGTGCTGGAGGGGCGTCCCGTAACACCGCTCTGGAGGGATGTTTACAACTGGTTTGCGGGCCGGGAAGAGTACAGGGACAAACTTAATATCATCTCCTCCGGGTTGTTTCACACCAATACTGAAAGGCCACTTTCCGCCGCTGCCAGCCGTACCCTGTACGGAAAGCGGCTCAGAACCAGCGTATCCCGGCTGGAAAAGTTCCGCTCCTGCCCGTTTTCCCATTTCCTTGCTTACGGAGTTAAATTGAAGGAAAGGGTCGTACAAAAGCTGAGCGCTCCGGATATGGGCCAGTTTTTCCACGCGGCCCTGAAAATGTACGGTGACCGTTTGAAGCAAGGCTCCCTGGACTGGGGCTCCGTCAACAATAACGATATTAAAAAAATGGTAGGCGAGGTGGTGGAAATACTCGCCCCCCGGCTGCAAAACGAAATACTGCTGAGCAGTGCACGCCACCGCAATCTGCTGAACAAATTAAAACGCCAGTTAACCCGGGCGGCTGCCGTGCTGGCGGAACATTCCCGGCGGGGCGTATTCCGCCCGGTGGCGCTGGAGCTTGCCTTCGGCGCCGGCAAAGACGCTCTGCCTCCACTGGTGCTGCAGCTTCCCGGCGGCGGGCTGGCCATGGAGTTATACGGTAGAATTGACAGGCTGGACGCGGCATCGTCCGGGAAGGGACACTATTTAAGAGTTGTGGATTACAAATCCGGTTTCAGGGACCTGAACCTTTCCGGGATATATAACGGGTTGGACATTCAATTGCTTACCTACCTTGTGGTGGCCCTGGACAATTACCGGGATCTCACCGGCAGCCCTGCTCTTCCCGGGGGGATGTTTTATTTCAGGGTGGCTGATCCCATGCTGAAAATACCGGCCCCCCTGGGGCAGGAGCAGGCGGATATGCTGCTGCTGAAAGAATTGAAGATGAAAGGTTTGGCTCTGGCTGACCCGGAAGTGGTAAAAATGATGGATTCGGACATAGATGGCTACTCCGACCTGATCGCGGTGGCCCTGGGCAAAAACGGTTTTTATAAAAGCGCCCCGGTGCTGACTGAGGACCAGTTTGCCCTGCTTATAGAATATCTGCGGCGGATGCTAACAGCTACAGGTCTGGAAATAAACTCCGGCGAGGTGGGCATAAAGCCATACCGGCTGGGGAACTCCTCGGCCTGTACATACTGTCCCTTCAAACCGGTTTGCCGGTTCGATCCTGTAATTAAAGATAATAAATACCGCCTGCTGGCCAATGAGCCGGTTGAGGAAATCTGGGCGAAAATAATGGCTGCCTTAAAAGTCTAATGTCAAAGGTCGAAGGTCGAAAGTCAATGAAGGCTGGAAACCAAGGACTTTGGAACTCTGAACTTTAGACTTTAGACTTTAGACTTTGGACTTTAATTAAACAGGGGTACGGAAATGGATAGTAAATGGACCGTGGAACAACAAAAGGCCATCAACACTAAGGGATGCAACTTACTGGTGGCTGCAGCGGCCGGGGCCGGCAAGACGGCGGTGCTGGTGGAGCGCATCATCCGCCGTATTACCAGTCCGGCAGAGCCTGTGGATGTGGACAGCCTGCTGGTGGTAACCTTCACCAACGCTGCCGCAGCTGAAATGCGGGAGCGGGTCAGGGCAGCCCTGGAAAAGGAGCTTGCCGTTACCCCCTCCCGCAGGCTGGCCCTGCAACTGGCCCTGCTGAACCGGGCGCAGATTACCACCTTGCATTCCTTCTGCCTGGATGTATTAAAGCAGCACTTTTACAGGGTCGGGCTGGATCCCGGCTTCAGGGTGGCGGATGAGACCGAAGCCACACTGCTGCGCCTGGACGTTCTGGAGGAGCTTTTAGAAAGCCGCTATGCCTCTGGTGACCCCGCCTTTGAGGATATGGTGGAGTCCTTCGGCGGTGAAAGGGACGACGGCCGGCTGATGGACCTGATCCAGAGATTATATGATTTTTCCCGCAGCAATCCGGAGCCTGAGCGCTGGCTGAAGGAAAAAACGGACCGGTTTGACCTGCCGCCGGAAATAAATATTGATGATTTATACTGGGCGCAGGAGATCAAGGGCACTATTCTGCTGGAACTGGGAGCGGTACGGTTTGCCCTGGAAAGGGCCCTGGCCCTGTGCCGGCGCCCCGGCGGACCGGCAGCCTACATGGGGAACCTGGCGGATGAAATCGCCCTGGTGCAGGAACTGGAGGCCGCCAGCCGTAACAGCTGGCAGAACATGTATAGTGTGTTCTCTGCCATATCCTTTCAAAAGCTGAGCCGGGCCGGCAAGGACGTGGACGAACAAATTAAAAAGCAGGTCACCGGCCTCCGGGACGGGGCGAAAAAGAGGTTATCCGATCTCCGTCAGAAATATTTTGCCCGGGAACAGGAAGATTACCTGGCGGATATTAAAGCTATGGCGCCTCTCATGGACACCCTGGGACAGCTTGCCCGGGAATTCGGTGAGGCCTACCGCAAGGCCAAGCAGTCCCGGGGACTGGTGGATTTCAGCGACCTGGAGCACTACTGCCTGCGGATACTGAGTGAGGATAATCAGACCGGGGAAGCTTCAGGCCAATATATCGTTCCCTCCCCTGTGGCCCTGGAGTTAAGGGAGCGGTTCGAAGAGGTGTTGGTGGATGAATACCAGGACATTAATCCCGTCCAGGAAGCTATATTATTACTGGCTTCCCGTCAGGGAGAGGAAAGGCCCAACCTTTTTATGGTGGGGGACGTAAAACAGAGCATATATCGTTTCCGGCTGGCCGAACCCGGTCTTTTCATGTATAAATACAGTCATTACACTGAAGATGAGGGCGGCGAGGGCCGCAAAATAGACCTGGCCAAAAACTTTCGCAGCCGGGACGGGGTTCTGGAGGCGGTCAACTTTATTTTCAGGCGGATTATGACCCCCGGAGTGGGGGAAATGGTTTATGACCGAAAGGCAGAGCTGGTCTGCGGGGCCGGGTATGCGCCGTCTGAAGCCGGTGATCACATTGCCACCGGCGAGGTGGAGATACATTTAATTGATCGGGTTAACGGCAGGGAATATGACGTAAATTCAACCGGTAATGAAAATAATGATGACGCCCTGGACAAAGGAGCTCAGGAGGGGTTTCCTGAAAGCGAAGAACCCGGTGTTGCCGGGGCGGAAGCCAGGCTTGTGGCCGGCCTGATCAGAGATATGGTGGAAGGCGCGGAGGGGCGGAAGGCACTCAAGATATACGACCGGCTGACAGGGGCCTACCGGTTCGTAACGTACCGGGACATAGTGGTGCTGCTGCGGGCTACCAGGGACTGGGCGGCAGCCTTCACGGAAGAATTCGGCCGGGCGGGAGTACCGGCTTACGCCGAGCCCGGGGGTGGCTATTTTAACGCGGTGGAAGTGGAAACAATACTTTCATTGCTTAAAATAATAGATAACCCCAGGCAGGACATACCCCTGGCGGGGGTGCTGCGCTCTCCGCTGGTGGGACTAAATGCCGGGGAACTGGCGGAAGTAGCCCTTAGCCACCGGGGTGGGGATTTTTACGACGCCGTTACTATTTTCGCCCGCAGCGGGAAAGGTGTGCTGCGCCATAAAGTTGAGTCTTTCCTGCTGGACCTGGAACGCTGGCGAATCATGGCCCGCCGGGGCACCCTGGCCGATCTTATCTGGAATATATACCGGGAAACAGGCTTCTATGATTATGCCGGAGCTATGCCGGGGGGGACCCAGCGCCAGGCCAACCTGCGCTCTCTCCATGACCGGGCCCGGCAATACGAGGCCACCACTTTAAGGGGGCTGTTTGGCTTTCTCAGGTTTATTCAGCGCATCCGGGAGGGGGGTAGCGATCTGGGGGCGGCCCGCACCCTGGGTGAAAGTGAAAATGTGGTCAGGATCATGAGCATACATAAAAGCAAGGGACTGGAATTCCCGGTGGTATTCGTGGCCGGGCTGGGGAAAAAATTTAATACCGCCGACCTGAACAGCGACGTTCTCCTGCATAAGTCCATGGGCCTGGGGCCGGACAGGGTTGACCTGCAACTCCGGGTAAGCTATCCTACTCTGGCTAAAATAGCCATCAGGGGAAGGCTTAAAATGGAGTCACTGGCCGAGGAAATGAGAATACTGTATGTGGCCCTGACCAGGGCCAGGGAAAAGCTGGTGCTGGTGGGAACCTCCCGGGATCTGGTCAGGACTGCGGAGGGCTGGTGCGGGGAAGGAACCGGGGACGGGGTGGAACTACACGATGCCCTGCTGGCCACGGCCAATTCATATCTGGACTGGCTGGGGCCGGCACTGTCCGGGCATCCTGACGGGGCTTCATTGTGCGATCTGGCGGGAAATGAACAACATAGCGTTTCCCCGGAGGCCTGCGGTCGATCCCGCTGGTTAATCATAACATGGGGTCCTCCGGTAAGCGGGGGAGCCGGCCAAAGCCACACAGCCGGGGGGGCTGACCTGCTGGAAAAGATTAAGCGCGGGGAAAAAATAACTACGGACACTCCAGCCAGTCCGGAGGTGGAGGAAAGGCTGAATTGGGTTTATCCCCAGGCTGCGGTGCAGGGGCGGGCGGCCAAGCTGTCCGTTACGGAGGTAAAGCGCCGGTTCGAGCAGGAAGAGCAGGACCCAGACAGTGTTTACCGGCTGATGTGCGGCCCGGGCTCCGGTGTGCATGCCTACCTGCGCCCGGGATTTGTCACGGGAGAAACGGGACTTACCGCTGCCGAGGCGGGTACGGCACTGCACCTGGTTATGCAGCATGTTGATTTTAGGAGTTCGCTGGATCCGGAGGGCATAAAGGAGCAGGTGGCGGCTATGGAAGCCGGGGAGCTTTTAACCCGGGAACAGGCGCAGGGCATTGATGCGGGTGCAATTGCCGCGTTTTTTTGTACTGCTCTGGGCGGCAGGCTGCTAGCCTCGGAGGACGTGCGCCGGGAGGTTCCCTTTAGTCTGGGCCTGCCGGCAGGGGAGGTATACCCGGACCTGTCCGGGAAAATTGCTGCCGGGGAAACCGTACTGGTACAGGGAGTGATTGACTGCCTGTTCAGGGAGTCAGATGGGTTGGTGCTGATTGATTACAAAACGGACCGGGTAAGCAGCGCCGACAGCGAGGCGGCCCGGCGTCACCGCACCCAGCTCAATATCTACGCCCGGGCGGTGGAGACAATCACCGGTGAAAAGATTAAGGAAAAGTATCTGTATTTTTTTAGCTCCGGTACGGCAGTGCCGGTGTTATAATGCATTTGCTGGAAATGAAAAAATACTGGGTTAAAAAAGATTATTGACAGCCTTTTAATAGAAGGTTATACTTTTCTCTGCAAGGCTTTAGCATGATAAAGCGTTAACATATGATAGTGAGTTTAAGCTGAGACCTACCCTGAAAATAAGTTTAGGGAAATGTCATCCTGAGCGTTAGCGAAGGATCTTGGATTCTTTACTTCGTTCAGAATGACATAAAGTGTTCTGGATTTTCATACTCGGATGGTGCCGTTTACGGCATGGATGTCTACTATGAAAATTTATGTTTAGTTAACCATAGGAGGAATATATATGAAACTAAGATTGGGATTACCAAAGGGGAGCCTGCAGGAGGCGACCTTTCAGCTGTTTAAAAGGGCCGGTTTTAATCTGGCGGTGCGGAGCAGGTCCTATTTTCCGTCCATTGACGATCCCGAAATGGAAGTGGTGCTGATGCGGGCACAGGAGATTCCCCGCTATGTTAACGAGGGCGTTTTGGACGCGGGCTTAAGCGGCCTGGACTGGATTAAGGAAAACGAGGCGGATGTAGTGGAAGTGGCGGATCTGGCCTATTCCAAGCAGACCACCAATCCCATCCGGCTGGTGCTGGCGGTGGCCAACGACAGTAATATCCAAACGGTGAAAGAGCTTGATGGAAAAAGGATTGCCACCGAATTGGTCCGGGTGACTAAAAAATATTTGACGCAAAACGGCGTAAGGGCAACAGTTGAGTTTTCATACGGCGCCACTGAGGTTAAAGTTCCGGAACTGGTCGATGCCATTGCCGACCTTACGGAAACCGGCAGCTCGCTAAAGGCCAATAATCTCAGGGTGATTGCCACGATACTGGAGTCCACCACAAGGCTCCACGCCAACAGGGCATCTTGGGAGGAATCCTGGAAGAGAGAAAAATTGCAAAACCTGGCGGTTTTGCTGAAGGGTGCACTGACGGCGGATTTGAAGGTGGGCCTGAAAATGAATGTGCCCGGTGACAAGATCAACGACGTGCTGTCGGTTCTGCCTGCCATGAAGCATCCAACCGTGTCGCAGTTGTATAATAGCGACTGGGTAGCGGTGGAAACCGTGGTGGATGAGAAAACATCCAGGGAACTGATCCCGCTGCTTCTCCGCTCAGGTGCCAGGGACATCATTGAATACCCGCTAAACAAAGTTATACCTTGATAGACGATTATGTATGTTTTGAAACAATCTCCTAACAAGGATGGCTACATACTTTAAAATTAGCGGCTTGGTAAAGCGTACGCGCTTTACCAAGCCGCTTTCAGCCTTTTGTTGTTCGCCTCACATGTGCTGTTGTCAGCAGCGCACGAAGTTTCTTTTTATGGTACTGCCGGATAATCAATGACTCATAAAACTCGAGGCCCCTTACGGGATCTCCTTGCGATCAGCAGCAATTACAATCGTCATCGCATAATTGGATGTCCACTGTAACCTTTTGGACATGTACTTTCTTCACCTGTTGGCCGGAGATGTTCAGACACTCCAGCAGTTCCTGGGCCTTTTCCGTACATTCCGGCTTGCGGATGGTGTTGTAAGGCTGCCTGATCTCAGGATCGAGACGGTACGCCATGCCTCCGATCAACGCACCATCGGCATAGACGGAAATTTGAATGTCTCTGTCCGCCGCTCTCTCTACCTGATTCTTGTCAAAGCCTTTTCCGGGCCTTAGATCTATGACGATTTCGCGTTGCTTGCCGGACTGCAGCTCGAAACGGTTGTTCGGGATACCTTTGAAGGTAAGGTGCCAGCCACTTGAAGCCAACAGCTTCGGCAGTTGTACCCGCAGTTCCATAGTGGAGGTCTTTAAATTGGGATTGCCAACCCAGAAACTGTATCCATGCAATCCCTGGATTAGGCCTTCCGTGCCGCCGCCGCCAGGAGCCAGGACAACGTTTCGCTGGCCGATGTTGTTGTCGTTCGGCACGAGCCGCCAATCCTGAATGAATTCACCAAGGGTGAAATTGTCGACGTTGCTGGGGTCACCATCGGCCAATACGATCATTAGCATACAGTCGTGACCCCAGGTATTGACGATAGGCGTCCATTCAAATGGTCCGACGATTTTTTCTTCAGCATTGTTGCCCAACAGCGTGCCGCCTCCTGGTGCTGGCAGTTCAGCAGTCGTGAAAGATTGAAAGTCGTTCGGCCAGATGACTCCAGCTCCCGGCTTGCAGTGATAGCCCCGCACTATGACGTTGGTGGCTGTTTGTGTACCCCGGTTCTTGATCCTGACATAGGCATAATTGGCGGCACTTAGAGCCGGTTCCTCGTGGGTGGTCCCCCCATCCGGACTCCGCCGGTTCCAGATAGAGGTGTTCTTATAATGGACATCCTGGTATTGATACTCACCGCCACGGCCATCGTCGATATACACATCGAACTCTGGAGGTTGCCCTGCGCCGGTGAACGGCGGTAGCGCTCCCGGAGCCTGATATAAGCCCTGCTTTTCAAATGACCAGCGAATTACCTTGTGATAGACGCCGCCATAGACCCCCTCGGTCGTCCAGTTAAGCGCATCTATCGCAATCAGCGCGTCGGCGAAGGCCAAGGGGGTGCCCGGGTTGAAGATGAGGTCCTGGATCGTGCGCAGGATAAGATAGAGCATCATCTTGGAGGCAAATTGCCGCCGGGACAGATCAGGAGAGTCGCCGCCTATGGACCGGTATGCCCGGAACAGCGTGGTTGCAAGAATTTCCCCGGATTTATAATTATTATCATCATGGACGCCGTCCCAGGCCCAGCCGGCTGCCACATCCCGGTCAAACCGGCGGTCGAGGCCGGGACGCCAGGGAGCATATCTGAAACGATCCGGTGCCTGCGACTCCGGATCGATAACGATTGCCGCTATAGCGTCACCGGGGCCGTGGGAAAATCCAAAGTTGGCGGAACCAACATGTTCATACAGAATACCGTGTGCACCCAGTTCATGCAGGTGACACCACCAGTCGCATGCCCGGCCCACCGGGTTTGTGGTATCTGTCAGATCATTGAGTGCGAAGCCTACATAATCAATGCCGCCCATACCGTCACCGACGCAATGCGCGTTCATCTCGATGCCGTCCAGGGTCTGCATCCTGTCACGATGATCCACCTCAATCGGGAACGATGTATTGGCGCAATAGGTGGCAATCGGGAAGCCGAGGCTTTCCACCAAATGAAAGAAACGGTCCACGTGGTAGTAGGCGTTAACCGCCGCAAAATCGTTGGTGCGAACGTCGTAATCAAAATCTGTCCCGATCGGTTCGGTGGGAGGGGCAATGTTTGGAATGTTCACGTTCGTGACATTGGCATACGTACCCCGTAGCGATTGCACGCCGGCAGCAGGGGCATCCAGATTGAGAAGGGGGTCCACCCAGGTGCGCCGGGGGTTCAACACGGCGTTGCTCTGATCAGCCGTTAGCGCCGGATTCCCACTGGACGTAATGGGGTCGTACTGGAACACCCTTCCCCTGACATAACCAGCCAGCGCCCGCAGGTACAGCACGGAGCCTGTTTCGAGCTCAACAAGAGCGAGCCAGTTAAGCCGCTCATACTTCTCTGTTGAAAACGAAAAGGTGATTTCGGCAACTACATAATATTGGCCATGCTTGATTTTTTTATCCACCGGCGGCAGAGGCAGTACCGGTTCTTGTGTTGTTTGCGACTCCGTGATTGACTGGTGTCGAGTCCCGGGAAGCCGGTTGTTCTCGTCGTATTTATAGACGTAGAACCGGCCCCGTATCAGGCGTGCATTGTCGTTATGGGTCGCATTGGAAGTTTCATTTAATTTGCTGCTTTCAACCAGTTTGCGCACGAAATCCGCTGTCGCGGGTTCATCCTTTTCATTTCCTGTTTCCAGACGGCGTTGCTGTTTTTCGATTTCAGCAAGGGTGAAGAGTTTTCTGTAGCGCTCGATCAACTCCGGCGCCGGAAGTTTTGCGTCGAAACCCTCCTGGCTTGTGTTTACAGCACTGATGATCCGGTAAGGGCCGTGCTTTACCGTCACCGTAAATCCGGCTTGCCACACAGGGACGTTCAGATAGGTCTGGTAAAAGCCCAATGTGGTTGAGTCAAATAGTTGCTTTTCCTCGGACAGATGATATTCAATTCCCTGCTTCATGGGCGTAAGAAACGAAATCCGCTGATCCATGTTCTTAAGCTGAGCTTTCGGCACATCAAGAACGGCCGTCATCTGGTGCAGGTAGTCGATTGCCGCCGAAAGGGGACTTTTCTTGTCCGATGCCCAATATTCCTGGAAATGGTGGATAGACCGGACGCAGTCTGCATCATCCAACGACAAATTTGCTTTCAGATCGGGTTTGTAAATGACTCTCATGGTTGAACCTCCTTTTCAGGTTGTATTCTGCCCCTTGAGATGAGACGGCCTTATATGCCCCCTAAGCGATGAGCCCTGCTTAGGGGTGAAGTACGCTTGAAGGCTCAGCCACGTCAGCGACAGCCTTCTCACTGCGGTACCGCTTTGCTTTACGGTTTGTTCGGCTCCAGGGCGAAGGCTTTCGGCATTGCAGAGGCGTCCAGCCCGGATAATCTGACCCAGCCGTTAGTCGCCGTCGCGGCCACATAGATGTTTTCACCGAAGGCAGCCTTTGGGCAGCCGCCACGTATAGCGGCCTCGTCCACATCCTTGCTGAAGACGTCCGGAATGTCAAGGCTGAAGCCGTTGACTGGAGTGTCGGTTAGCAGCGGGGCGTTTGCCCAGGCTACGTCCGGATTAGCGGGCGCGCAGGCCGCCGCCGCGTATCCCGAGCTGCCCCGGACAGTGGTGAACTTAAACCTGGCATAGCCTTTGGGATGGTGGACGCGGAATGATAGCCGGACGTCATCCCCGGCATCGTAGCTGATGAATCCGCAGGGACCCGCAGCAACTCCCTTTATACTCGCCTCGTAGATCTCGGCCTGGCACTTGTTGTTGTCCACATGCAGGTAGAAGATGAAGCCGCCGCCCTGGATCTCGCCGGCATTGGCATTGCGTGTAAGGATCGTCGTTCCGTCCGAGGCGACACCCGTGGGCACGATGAAATCGAAAGTGCCGGGTCCGGGATTGAGCAGCGTCCCGTCTTTATCGTAGATCTCCAATTTAATCTTATACTTGCCCGCCGCACTCAAGACCCCGCCCGGCAGGTTGGACGACTGGAGAATGCCGGAATAGATGTCATTAAACCAGTCATCAACGGGCCACTCCCGCTTGTGGCCGGGAATCTGGGGCGGCTGGTGCGGCTTGAACTCGTAGAGGTGCATATTGTTTTTTTCCTGCGGGCCAAGCGGGTAGGCGGGAAAGGTCGGCGGCAGATCGGGATGGGCGAGGTCATAATCCACGTAGTGGCGCACCACGGTCTCCGCTACCGGTGGCGCGAAATCACGCCATTCGGTCTCGTTCCCGGCGCTGTCGAGTTTGTTATACTGCCAGCGGTAGTATAAAGGCTTACCGGACGTGTTGGACGGAATGCCGCTTGAATAGCCGTGCCGGAAGCCCAGCCGGCCGCCAAAGGGCGCATCGATCCATGTTCCGTCTCCGTCAGTGAAGTCGGTCAGTCCGCTGCTCTTAATGGCGTCCAGCCGCACGCCACCCACGCCCCACGGCATTACCCAAACAGACACCCCTGGCGGCGGATCCACAGGGTCCGGCGGAACACAGGTGATCGCCGCCGGATCGTCCGTCTCCAGCACTATATCGGTGCCGCACACGTAGTTCCAGTGGGTATGGCAGGCCACGACCGGATTATAGAGGGTGTGCAAAGTGCCTCCGATGCACTGGACGGCCTTGAAGTACAGGTCAGGCTTGTCGCCGGTGCAGCGGTACCAGATAGTCGTCTTAAAGCGCCCTTGTTCATCGGTGCAGCAGCACTTGATCAAGTCAGTGTGTAACTTATACCAAAGCCACTTCAAGGCGCAGATATACACGGCCAGTATATCCGCCCTGGAGATCAGAGCGGTACGGAGTTCATTGGCGGAGGTCGCCTGGAAGACCGGTTCCAGCTTGGACCGGGTTTCCATTGTTAACGGCGCGGCCTCCATATCAGCTCTTAAAGTTTCGATCATCACCCCGGAAGGCTCCGGCTGAGGGTTGATGGTTACCGGCGTGGTAGGCGGCCAGACCTCTGGTTGTTTCTCAATGAAGACCCGCAAGTCGTCCCGCAAGCGGAAAAGGTCTCGTTCCGGCAGCTGCAGGATGATCATAGGAATCTTGTCCACCTCGTAGATCTTTACGCAGGCGCCACAGACACCAAGTTCCTTCGTCGTGCCATCGGGCAGGGATACGCGCTTGACCAGCCGGCCCCGGACAACACAGGGGCAGAAGAGCCACTTCGTCCATTCGGGAGAGAAGACCGTTACATTGATGATGTTCTTTTCCGCGTCCAGGCGGATCCGTTTCTCGTACGCCACCCTACGCAGGGCGGCCAGGGAAGGGGTCTTTTTCTGCGTCTCACCCCGGTGAATTAACGCGGCCATCCATGGGGGCACTTCCTCTTGCTCCTCAGCCAGGACAGGTCCGAGGACCAATCGCACTGCAGTGCCTACAAGTTTTGACGGCACCTGCAACTTCACCTGGCTCTGCTCACCTTTTGGCACGGATACCTCGGTCAGGAACTGGCCCGTTACGTCGAAGGCGTAAAGCATCACCTCCGGCAGTTCCTGCTCCTGTGCCTGTTCCAGTCGTACGTTGACGGTTAGCGTTAATTTCCCTTTTCTTTCTTCTTCCATCTTGTATACCTTCCTTTCTGTTGTATTGATAGCATAAACCATGCAATTTACGTCCAACGGTGTGTCCCAGCCACTTACCGGAGTAAAGCCAAGGCAAGAAACTTCTCATATAGTTCGTCCCGGTGAGGGCTGTTCATAAAAAACTACCGGTTTATGGAAAATTAAAAGCAGCACCACAATGATGCTGCTTTAGTTCTGATATATTTTTTATTTGACAAAAATATTCAAATTCCTATGAATACCAAATATATATTTTCTAGCTAAAAACGACAGATAATGGCATTTGTTGATTTTATTTTTGAATCTTCTTTATAGCATAAGAAGATTATGTAAAATCAAACCAATTATTGAAGAGGATAAAATTATTAATCGTATGGGGATGATAAAAACGCGCAAGTATTCAGCAATTTTGTCAAAACACCGGAACAGGAGTTGCATATGATAGAATACCTGAAACAAAGTAAAATCACCTGGGCGGGTATGGTTGTTTTATTGGCAGGCATGTTGGCAGGATCTTTGCCTAGCCGCGATGAAAACAGTGGCGGCCAACGTGGACATGACGGCTACCCGCCGGATGATGCCTTTACACCCAGGTATAGGAAGAGATTTTTTATGTGAAAAGTGTCGGATCTTGATGTAAAATTATATTGTGTGAGGTGACAGCAATGATTCCCCTGCGCGATAGCGTGCGATCCAGTACCAGGCCCTATGTCACCTGGATACTGATTGCCCTGAACATATACATATTTTACAGGCAGTTTATGCTCCCCGTGGATATGCTGAACCAGGTTTATCTGCATTTCGGGGTGGTGCCGGCGGATTTAAGCTATGCGCTGGCCAGTGGAACGTCACTGGTACCCGTGCTGCTGACCTTTATAACAGCAATGTTTTTACACGGCGGCTGGGTGCACGTGCTGGGCAACATGCTTTACTTATGGGTTTTTGGAGATAACGTGGAGGACCGCCTGGGCCATTTGCGCTATCTGCTTTTTTACCTGGCTTCCGGTGTGGCGGGCGGCATTGCCCATTTTTTGTCGAACCCGGCTTCCCAGGTGCCTATAATCGGTGCCAGCGGAGCGATAGCGGGAATACTGGGGGCTTATTTAATAGCCTTTCCCCGCTCCAGGGTTCTTACGTTGCTGCCTATTTTTATATTTTTTACCATTGTGGAAATTCCTGCCGTCATATTTCTGGCCATATGGTTTGTTTTGCAGTTATTCAACGGCGCCGCCTCCATCGGAGGCACAGCCAACACGGTGGCCTGGTGGGCACATGTGGGAGGATTTGTGGCCGGTGCGATTATGATTAAACTGTTGCCGGCGCGCAGGCGGGATAACTATTACTACAGCCGGGAGTAATCTTCCGGCTTTTTCAGTACTAATGTTGTTAATAAAAAGTTATAACAGTAATTACCAGTAAAACTAAAAGGATAACCGGCCAGTATAAAAGCTTCGGGATCATGTTGTCCCGGTAATGAATAAAACGTATATTAATCTCGTGAGCAAATAAGAAGCAATGTTTAATTCCCCAGCCAGGTCAAAAATTGTTTTTTAATTCATCCTTTATTTGATCCTGTTTCAAGTCCCCCGAACCCAGCTTGTTTGCTGTGTTTTGCGTTACCTCCATCAGTCCTTTTAAAACATTATCCATTTCATTAGCCGCTTTAACGGCTTCTTGCTGTACCTGTCCTTTTGTGGAGTTTTCCAGCGCTAAGGAGGATGTTAACATGCCAGGAGTAAAGTCACGCAGGTAGGCGGCCATTACGAAATAATCGACAGCGGCGGCTGGGTTGCCGGTCCTCATTCCAGCGTGCCGGCTCACCCGGGAGTGGATATTACCACTTACAATACCCGTATTCACACCATCGGCATCGGTATTGAAGCTACTTATGCCGGTCTTTTACAGGAAGTAGCCAATGCCACCACTTCCACCTGGATATTCCAAAGAGGTTTTACGAGGTGGGGGACATCCTGCCAATCAAGGTTCAACTAACTGAATCACATAAACCTATCGTCAGAGTTAACGAGATTTCAATGGAGACAGCCCAACTACGGATCCCGCCAGCTGAACTCTGCGCCCGGCATAAGGTGTCAACTTACGAACTGGCCTGCCAAACAACCGGTAAACGGCGCCGGCATAAAGAAAACCTGTTGGTTTTAAAGCTCAGGGCAATGGCTTCCGACCCTGCTTTCAAGGAACTGCTGAAACCTGTCAGAAAACAATCCTCACTTCTTCAGGGGAATTTAGAATGTATGATCAGGGAAAAGGAAATTGTTATTCCTGTTCACCTGGAACAGCCAGGGTTGGTATCCTACAAGGTTACGGTAAATTGCGGAACCCCGCAAAGCGGACCGATTTACCGAACGGATATGGTTTCAGTCTGCGTCGAATACCCAGGGGTACCGGTTAACTAAGTTATTAAGTTATTAAAAAGAAATGCAATTATAAAAGGTGGAATTGCAGGAGTGACTACTTAGTAAGGCACGTACGTTTGATGTGGGGGAAGTATAAGTGATTTTCCCTAGTCTATTATTTTTTTGCCGTCTTCAGTAGGCTATCCAGACGCTGCCTCAGATTCAGCAGCCTGCCGTATACGTCTCCCATGGAATCAAGTCGCTGGAATATGGTTTTAAGGTTGAATTTTACCGGCATTATATCACCCTTTTCAATTTCCTCCCAGAGCAGGGGTGTTGAAACCGGCGCCCCGGGCAGGGGGCGGAGACCGTACTGGAAGGCCATGGTTTTTCCCCTTCCGTTTTGCAGATAATCAATGTAAACCACACCCCGGGGCCTTCTTTCCACCTTTCTTTCTATGGTGGCTTTTTGGGGATAGATACGGGCTATCAATTCCGCCACGTATTTCATGGCGCCGGTGACCTCCTGCCACGAGTAGGATGGCTCAAGGGGTATAAAGAGATGCAGCCCGCTGGCTCCGGAGGTTTTGGGGAAGCTTTCCAGGCCGAATTCCTCCAGTGCCTTGCGGGCCAGCAGGGCGATGTCCAGGGTATCGCGGAAGGACGCTCCCTCCGCCGGGTCAAGATCTATCACCGCCAGATCCGGTCTTGCCAGGTCATCAGTTTTTGCCAGCCAGGCGTGTATCTCAATGCAGGCATTGTTTGCCAGCCAGGCCAGGGTGGCGGAATCATTGCAAACAATGTAGTTGATGGTTTTCTCACTGTGTTCCACCGGGTGTGTTCTAATCCATTCCGGGGCATAATCCGGACATTCTTTCTGATAGAAATATTCTCCGGTTATGCCGTCGGGGTAGCGTTTCATCACAACCGGCCGGTTATGTATATGCGGCAGTATATAAGGAGCCATTTCCAGGTAGTACCTGATCAGGTGTGCTTTGGTATATTCTTCGGGCCAAAGAAGTTTTTCCAGGTTGGTGAGTTTTACCTGGCGGCCTTCGATTAAAGTAATTTGCCCGGTCATGGCATCGACCTCAGACACGTATTTGTATTGCCTATTGTTCAGTTGCCACCAGGCATTCCCCGGGAGATTTATCCCAGCGCAGGCCGCGGTAAACCGGGTGCCGTAGGTAGCCCTCCGCTGTGGTGGTGAGATAGTTTACCGTGCAAACCAGCAAGGGCTTTACCCATCTGGTTTGTTTTTTTTCGGCGGGGGGCACGTTCAGTACCGCAAAGTTGGTTTCAATTTTGCCCAGAGCATCAAGCAGCGACTCGGCCTCACTGTTACTGAAGCCAGTACCCACCTTGCCCTGGTAGACCAGCCGGTCTTCCAGGCTGGCTCCCAGAACCAGTGAGCCCAGGGATCTGCCGTCCCGGCTTGGCTGGTAGCCGCAGATGATCAGATCCGCTTCCTGGGTGTGCCTGAACTTTTTCCAGTAAGGAGAGCGCCGGCCCGGTAAATACGGGCTTTCCAATGCTTTGGCCACAACCCCTTCCAGGTCTTCCCCAGCGCAGGCGTTATAAAAGTCTACACCGCTTTCCGAAATATACTGGGACAATATGATCTCATCTCCGGGGGAAACAATTTCCCCCAGCAACTTCTTCCGCTCCCCCAAGGGCAGATCCATTACGGACTTTCCCTCCCGGTATAGTACATCAAATGCAACAAAGACCGCCGGACGTTCGATGGACCCCTGGTTTATCCGCCCGGGCAAGGCGCTCCTGCCCCGGGATTGTATCCCGGCAAAGGAAGGTTTGCCGTTTTCAAATACTACAATCTCTCCGTCAATGATGGCCGGCTGTCCTCCGACTTTTTTGTGTAACTGGCCCAGCTCCGGAAATTTTAAACCAATGTCGAGCAGGTTGCGGGATAATATTTCAGTCCCGCCGTCCAGGTAGGCCAGCCCACGGTAGCCGTCCCATTTAATTTCATACAGGTGCCCGGGGCTGTCAAAGGGTTCGGAGCTAACGGCCAGCATGGGGCGAATGACGGGCAGTCTTCCTGTTTTTATCTTTTAGCCTCCATCCCAACTGGATTTGTTGTCCGGCAGGTTTACCATGGTTCATGAAGTTTTTCGCCTGGCTGTCGCTCTGGGCGCCTTTGCTTCCCGGGCGGGCTTTTCTTCCGGGGGTGCGTCCTTACGGTCCTTTTTGGCCAGATCTATACTGGCCTTTAATGCCTCCATCAGGTCAACCACCTTGCCCGTTTCCGGCCTGGCGGGTATTTCAACCGCTTCACCGGCGATTTTAGACTGGATGACCTCCATCAGGTTTTGCCTGTAGGTATCCACATATTTTTCCGGCTGAAATTCCGCCGACAGGCTGCTGATCAGACCCACCGCCATTTTGACTTCATTATCGTGCAGGTTCACCTGGTAGTTCATTTCGGGCAGTATATCTGCCTGTCTTATTTCATCCGGGTAATGCATGGTGCTCATGATTAAAACATTTTTATCCCCCACCCTGATGGTGGCCAGTGATTCCCGGTTGCGGATGACTACCCTGGCCACCGCCACCTTGCCTGTTTCTCCCATGGATCGCCGTAAAAGCTCGTAAACTTTGGCGCCGCTTTCTCCCGGAGCCAGGTAATAAGGCTTTTCGTAATAAACGGGGTCTATTTCCCTTAAATCCACAAAATCCAGTATTTCAATGCTTTTCCCGCCGTCAGCCCCGGACAGTTTGTCGAAGTCATCTTCCTTCATAATGACATACCGGCCCTTTTCATATTCATACCCTTTAACGATTTCTTCCATGGGTACCTCCGCCTGGCAGGTGGGGCAGTAACGCTTGTACTGTACTGGTGTTTTGCATTTTTCATGCAGGTAGTTGAATTTTATGTCCTTTTGCTCCGTGGCCGCATAGAGCTTTACTGGGACGAAAACCAGGCCGAAGCTAATGGCGCCTTTCCAGATAGGGCGCATTTTTTCACCACGCTTCTTTTTTAAGGTATTATTCCCGGCCCCCTTATTCTGATGCGGGCCGCTTATAAGCCCGGACTATTCAAACGGAACCTGGCGCAGCTCTGGGCCTCGAGACTGTTCTTTTGCAGGCACAGTTCCAGCCCCTCCAGACCCACCCTTTTTATAACTTCAGCTGCGTGTACCGTTGCGGGAACCCTTTCCCGCAGGGAATTATAGGCCCTGATATTTACAACGCACCCTTTCCTGGTTTCTTTCCGGCCCTGTATGTTTACGAAAAAAAGGCAGTCCCCGCAGCGGTGGACGGCCAGTTTGCGCATTTCCGGCAGGAACATGCGGTGTTTTTCCCATAGCACGTTATCTTTGTCGGCCATTTATACTCACCTCCGTAAGGGATATCCCCCTTGTGATGGCTTTTTCCCCGAAGCGGTCCCGTATGGCGTCACAGGCCAGGGCCAGGCTGAGCCGCCGTTCCTGCCGGCCAAAAATGTCAGGCTGAATGGGGCCGTTTTTAATTAAATTACCAAGGGCTATGCCCACCAGCCTTACCGGCCGGGAGTCATTCCAGTGGGCCTGCAGGAGCTTGCAGGCGGTGAGGTAGATATCATCGGCCAGGTTAGTGTGGCCGGCCATGCTCTGGGATCTGGATAAAAAATTGAGCTGCGTATCCCGCAGGGTAAGGCTCACGGTGCGGCCCACGTATCCCCCCTGGCGTACGCGCCGGGCGACCATTTCGCAGAGTTCCAGTATCACCACCTGTATTTCCCTGAAGCCCCGGAGATCCCTGGGCAGTGTCCGCTGCTGCCCTATGCTTTTGGCAACGTCAAGAGATCCCGGCACCACCGGGCTGTAATCCATGCCGTTGGCACAGAGCCAGAGCATCTCCCCGTTTTTGCCCCAGCGCTTTTTAAGTATATCCAGGGGGAAATTGGCAAGCTCCCCGGTGGTGTGTATGTTGTATTTACGTAAATGTTTTTCGTATCTGGGCCCGATGCCGAACAGTTTCCTCACCGGCAGGGGCCAGAAGACCCTTTTAAAATCGTCAACAGTCTTCAGTATGGTAAGGCCGTTGGGCTTCTGCAGGCCAGCCGCCATTTTGGCGATTAATTTGTTCGGCCCCATGCCGACGCTGCAAAAAACGCCCACCTCCGAGCGGATGCGTTCCTTCAGGGCACCGGCGATATCTTCCGGCGGCCCCCACAGGTTTCTCACCCCGGTGAGGTCGGCAAATGCTTCATCAATGGAGAAGGGCTCCACCAAATCGGTAAAATCCCGTATGATGCCCAGTATTCTGCTGGAAAAATCCATGTACAGGGAATAGTCCGGCTTGAAAAAATGGCCGTGGGGGCACAGCAGCCTGGCCTCCCATAGCGCCATGCCCGTCTTTATGCCCAGGGCCTTGGCGGGGTAGGAGGCCGCCAGGACTATACCCGTTCTTTTTTGGGGATCGCCGGCCACCACAACTTCCTTGTTCTGAAGTTCCGGCTGAATCGCCTGGTGGCAGCTGGCAAAAAAACTGTTCATGTCCGCAAGGAGGATTACCCTTTTCATTTCCATAACCACCAAACGCATGTTTGTGTGTTAATTATATTTTTGTAACGGGAAACAGTCAATTGGAATCATATGGAATATCGATAGATATCATTAAGCCCGGGTAAACTATAAAAAAACATAATCAGGAAGTGATACCCGTTGCATTATGTTATTTACACGGCGGCGGTATGGGGACTGGTATATTTTCTGGTGGGCAAAAGGTTTGTAATGCTCTGGAAAGCAGCTCTGCTTGGAGTCCTGCTTATGGTTACCGTAGACTACTTCGGGACCAAGTATAATTTGTACTTATATCCCCGGGGCTACATCTATATCGGCAGGCTGCCGGTAATGCAAATTATAAATGTATACGCTTCTTCACTGCTGTTTCTAAACTGGCTGCCCACGACATGGGGTAAAAGGATGCTTTATATCATATACATCTCCACGATATTTCTGGCGTTGGAAGCACTGATGTACAGCGCCGGCGCTATTGCCTTTCTCAACTGGAAACTTTCATACAGCTATTTTTTAAATATTGCCGGCCTGTCGACGCTGGCTTATCTATCAGACTTTATCTTGCGGCGGGAAGCGCTGGATGGTAATGATGTTTGACATTGTTTCAAGGGTTGAGGTCGTTTAATACAATAAAACAATAAAGGGGAAAGATATTATAAAATGGACCGTCAAATTTGTATAGTGGGCCTGCTGGTGGAGGACCGGGCCTGCCATGGCCCGGAGGTTCAGGAGATTTTGACCAGGCATGGATCGCATATAGTTATGCGCAGCGGGATACCGGACCCCGGTCGAAAAAGGGGGATTATTACCCTGGTTACCCAGTCCGATGATGATCAACTGTCAAAACTGGAGAGCGACCTGCAGGGCGTCCATGGGGTTACGGTAAAGAGTGTCGTGCTGGGTGGGGCTCTTGGGTGAAAAACCTGACCGGATAACGGGCAGGCTGGGCGATGGCTGATAGCGGTTTTTTTGTGTTTATTTGTTAAAAAATAAAGGATAAAAAAATATTGTGTCGAATATTACCTAATGCATCTAAAGATTCCTATTTTTTTTATAAACAGTGTTTCCGAATTGGAAGCACTGTCTTTTTCTTTTATAGCCCGGCCACAACCTAAAAGCCGGCTCCTTCTACAAGGCACCGGCTTTTATTTAGTACTTTTGTAGTGCTTATGTTAAAATTAGTTAAACCAGGGTATTGTTAGCATATTTATAATAAAACGGACTTTATTGAGGAGGGTGTTATTTTTAAAGGCAAGGATTGTTGCTTGAGACAATTGGTTATAAAATGACACTGGGGCAGGTGCTTTCGCTTCCTACCCCAGTGTCATTTTTCTGTTGAGAGCTTATCCAATTGAAATTACCCCCTCAAACCGTTAATATTTAATTAACACAGGCTTTTTCTCTTGCTTCAGCATCACCGGGCAAATGTAATGGATTTTCTTCAGGCCCGTCATCGTGCTCAATTCTTTCAAGACCAATGCTTTCCAGAATTTCATTGATGAGTTCTCTCGTCACACAAATTCCTCCTTTCTATAATTTCCCGGTAAACTATACTACAAAACATGTTTTCCGGAATATTATGATTATATAGCATATGTATTAGAAGTCAACGCATTTAATGTTAAAAGGTAGTAAAACTTGACCAAACGGTTAAAATATATGCTTAATCAGATTTTTGTTTGTCATTATATTGTTTTTTCACTTGCCAGGCCGGGTCTGTTTGTTTATAATAATGGCATATATTAAAGTCAATGAAGGGGAAAAGTAAGCCGGGTCCGGCCGTACAGGGAGGGGGCGTCTTCGACTGTGAGCGCTTCCACGGAACGTCCAGTTGAAGTTCTCCCCGGAGATGCAGGCTGAAACCGGTTAATGGCGCGTAGGCCGGGCCGTATTTTTCCGACGTTACACGGAAAAGGGTATCGGAACATTGTTCCCGTACTTTAGTCGAGAGGGTGCCGTGCTGTAAACATGGCTCCAATCAGGGTGGTATCGCGGAAAGCAAAGCTTTTCGTCCTTGGGACGAAAAGCTTTTATTTTTGCTTATCACGTATGGGTAGCTGTTCTGCGTATCTTTTATTGAGAGGGCCTTTTGGCCAATCAGGGTGGTACCGCGAAGACGCACCGTTTTCGTCTCTGGGATGAGAACGGTGTTTTTTATTGACGGGGGGGATTATATGGAACCGGATGGCTTTAGCAATGAAAATAGTAGTTTTGTGCTTATTATATAAAAGTTGCAAAGGAGAATGTAACATGTGTATGAAATTTATTCAAAGAATACCTACTGCTGAAGAAATTATAGAACAGATGCCTTTACCAAAACATATTAAAGATATAAAAATAAATAGAGATAATGATATTAAAAGAGTTTTTGAAAATAAGGATAATAGATTTCTCCTTATCATAGGTCCATGTTCTGCTGATAATGAAGATTCTGTCTGTGAATATATTGGAAAAATTGCAAAAGTTCAAGAAAAGGTAAAAGATTCAATTATAATAATACCTAGAATCTATACAAATAAGCCACGAACTACTGGTGAAGGCTATAAAGGCATGGTGCACCAACCAGACCCATGTAAAGAACCAGATTTATTCACTGGTATAAAGGCTATCAGAAAGTTGCATATTAGAGCATTATGCGAATTTTACATGCCTGCAGCCGATGAAATGCTCTACCCGGAAAACTATACGTATCTCTCTGATATATTAGGATATATTGCAGTTGGGGCTCGTTCAGTAGAAAATCAGAAGCATAGACTAACTGCAAGTGGAATTGATACACCTGTCGGTATGAAAAATCCTACTGGCGGTGACTTTTCTGTAATGTTAAACTCAATTAAAGCTGCACAGAACGGTCATACTTTTATATACGATGGATGGGAAATTGAAACCACAGGCAACCCGCTTACTCATGCCATATTAAGAGGTGCCGTGGATTCTTATGGTAGAAATATTCCTAACTATCATTATGAAGATTTAATTAACATTGCTAAAGTGTATGAAAAACAACAGCTATTAAATCCGGCTATTATTGTGGACACAAACCATGCGAATTCTATGAAATGTTATTACGAACAGCCAAGAATAGCAAGAGAAGTATTAATGAGTAGAAAATATGATAGCTTACTTAAAAAAATGATAAAAGGTTTAATGATTGAAAGCTATCTTGTAGAAGGTAATCAAGGCATAGGTGAAAACATTCATGGGAAATCAATAACGGATGCATGTCTTGGATGGGAGAGCACTGAACAATTAATATACTATATTGCTGAAAATATTTAGATTTATACAGGTTCGACTGGAGTTGCTGATATGAAAAAAATTGGTTATCTGGGTCCGCCCGGTACTTTTACCCAGGAAGCGGCCTTAAAATATGCCGGTGCTGGCGCCGATATGGTATGTTATGATTCCGTGAGCAGTATTATGGCTGCCGTTGCTAGTGGAGAGGTGGATGAAGGGGTGGTACCTCTGGAAAACTCCACCGAGGGTTCTGTGGTCCAGAGCATGGATCTGCTGGCGCACCGCTTTGATTTGAAGATTAAAGGCGAAGTAGTTCTAAGTATATCCCAGCACCTCCTGGCTCGCCCCGGTGTTGTTTTAAAAGATTTAACCAGGATAATGTCTCACCCCCAGGCTCTGGCCCAATGTAGAATTTTTTTGGAGGAAAAATTACCCGGGGTTAGGTTGGTGGAAACGCCCAGTACCTCCGAAGCCGCCAGGCTGGTTGCCCGGTCCCGGGAGCCGTGGGGGGCAGTGTCTAACGTTAAGGCCGCACAGTGCCACGGCCTTAACGTATTGTGGGAAAGTATACAGGACTGCCGGGATAACGCCACTCGCTTTGCTGTACTGGGCAGCGAGGATTGTCCTTTATCCCCCGGCTGCAAAACATCGCTGATTGTTACAGGTGCCAACCGTCCGGGTTCACTTTACAGCATCCTGAGGGACTTTGCCCTTCGAGACATAAACCTTACCCGGATAGAATCCCGTCCGGCCAGGAAACATCTGGGGGAATATCTATTTTTTATTGATTTGGATGGGCATCGCAGTGAGCCCAAGGTTGCCGAAGCGATAACTGCTGTTGCCGCCAGGGCTGCGGAGGTAAAAATTATCGGTTCCTACCCGGCTGACACTGCGGCACACCGGGAAAAACCCTGCAAGGTGCTGCGGCATGAGGCTATTACTGAACTCCGGGCGGAAATAGATATGGTGGACACTCAGATAGTGGACCTTTTGGGCATCCGGACGCGGCTGGTGGCAAAGGTGGCGGAATGGAAGGATACCCCGGAAAAAGTGAGGGATCCGGCCCGGGAAGAAGATGTGATAAAAAAAGTAAGGCATCTGGCAGAGATAAAAAATACCAGCACTGAACTGGTGGAAGATGTATACCGTTTGCTCATGGATCACTTTGTGGCCATGCAAAAGAAGAGGTTTGATTAACAGCATAAAGGGCGGCATTAATTAATGCCGCCCTGACTCTTGTTTGGTATGGCTATTTTTCAGGCGCCTGAAGCTTCCAGCAGCCTTAGTCTGAGAACCTTACCCGAGAGGGTGCGGGGAATCTCGCCGAAAATGATGGTATTCGGCACACGGCCGTATTTTGATTTATTCTGACAGGCGTGCATAATGCCTTGCTTGCTGGGGATTGTATCTTCGGCTGGTTCCACAAAAGCTTTCAACTGGTTCTCGCCATTTCCGTCTTCCACAGAAATTACCACCACATCTTCCACTCCCGGCTGTGAGATTATGATGGATTCCATCTCGCGTACCTGAGCATGAATATCGGTGACTTCACACATACTATCCTCTCCTTCATACAATATATCTATAATATTGTATCCGCATGTCAAATTATGGAAGCTAAATATATCTGATACTCATTTTTATTACTATTATAATAATGAAAACTTTTTTGGCAGCATATATTTTGAGACTGAACTGCAGTTATAGGGTCTTGAACGGCAGAATATACAGAAAGTTTTGAACGGGAACCGTTTTTTACCGTTCGCACCTTTATTTCTACGGTTAGCCGGCAGTGTTCGGAATTGAGTCACATGCAGTCTGGCGCGGCAAAACAACCACACAGTCAGGTCTTTATTAATATAAGTGAGCCTTGGGTTCGGAAGGGGTTATTCCCCTACCGAACCCTTAGAGCGAACTTAGTTCGAGCTATACAGTCTGTTGATCCCCGACCTTCGAGGACGGGGTCTTACAGGCTGTTAGCGAGATAAACAGTTTTTATCACGCCAGTGAATAAAAAGACATAATTAAATTGTACTGGAAAGTACAAATATATTCTGCTAATATATACGTAACATAAAGGGAGGAGGTAACGTTATGAATTTCAACTTCAAAGCCAAAACTATCGCGGTATACAGTATACATAGAAAGACAGGCAAAACCACGGTGGCCAGGGAGTTGGCGCTGCACCATCAAATGAGCGGCAAAAAGACGTTGCTGGTAGATTTTACTTTTGGCCACAATAATTTGTTTTCCATGATTAGCCGGTTGCACGTCCCGAATTTGTTCGATTTGGCAACGGAAATCGATAAGAAATTAAAGAATACTCCATGGTTCAGCATTTCATACGAGCCTGAAGACATCAATAAATATATAGCTTTACATCCGAATGGCATGGGGCTACTGACCTGCCAGAAAACTGACTTTCCGAAAGAATTAGCCCAGATCGTAAACGTTATACTAGACGCTCTGGCCAAAATGCCCTATGACGTTATAGTATTTGATACCAGATCAGAAATAAGGGAATATATAATACGCTTACTATCCGCTGTTGGTACAGTTCTGCTGGTTACGGACACCTACCGTTATGATGTATACGAAACAAAATATGTTATGGAAAGGCTGCAGGAGGCTGGTTGCCGTACCGATCATTTTAAAGTTTTGTTTAATAAGAAGCCATCATTCTTTGACGATTCTCCCCCGCAAATTGCAGCCGACCTGAACCTGGAAATGGCAGGGTCGCTACCGGATTACCCGGAAACTGCCGCCAATTTTCCTGACCAAATGCATGAATATAATGAGGCTATGAAAAAAGTGGCGGAGAATATTTGGTAAGAATTGTTTCTTCCTGTAGCGAAAGACCCTGACAATATGTTTTCCATGTAGAAACAGGTAGAAAAATGTTAAAGAAATTTATATAATTAATTAATAAGATATATACTATATTTCGACCAGTATGCGAATTGGGGGCTTTGATGATGGAAAATACCATAACCAAAACTGTCGGGGAAGAGCAAAAAGAAACTGAAAGCCAGGAAAAGAAAATAGCGGTTGATATAGTTAACTGCAAAAAATTATCCGTTCCCATATATTCGAAAATTACCGATGTTTTACAAATATGTGGCTACGAAGCAGCATACCCTGTAGTGGCGGTGAAAATAAACAACCGTACCAAGGACCTCAGTACGGAGCTTTATGGTGACTGCACGCTGGAATTCGTTGACATGTCCACCGAAGAAGGCATAAAAATATACCGTACCGGCATAATTTTTGTGCTGGCCAGGGCAGCTACCGAGGTGTTGCCGGGGTGTTCCCTGACAGTTATGCATTCTCTGGGCAACGCCATATACGGTGAAATAAAACATAAACATTTTCTCAAGGACATCGATATAAGTAAAATTGAGGAACGCATGAGGGAAATTGTTGAGGCCGACGAGCCTATTCAAAGATCAACCCTGCCCCGCCCGGTGGCCATCAACCTGTTCAGGGAAGGAATACACGTTAAAAAGAAAGGCTTGCTGGAGTATTTCAAATCAGACACCCTGGATGTTGTTACCTGCGGTACCTATACAGATTATGTTCTGGGGCCGATGGTGCCAAGTACGGGCTACCTGAAAAACTTCCGGCTAAGGTATTACCTGCCGGGATTTATACTGGAAATGCCCAGGCGGGAAAACCCTCTGATACTTCCCGAATATATAGAACAATACAAGCTGGCCAATGTTTTGTACGAAACGGAAAAATGGGCCAAGGTTCTAAAAGTGCATGATGTGGTGGCCCTGAATAATGTAATTACCTCTAGCAACAGGTCCGATTTGGTCCGGCTGATTCGGGTGGCCGAGGGCTTCCAGGAGAAAAAAATAGTGCAGATCGCAGACCAGATAGCCAGCAATATCGACAGGATCAGAATGGTGCTGATCGCCGGACCTTCCTCGTCTGGCAAGACAACCTTCACCCAGCGCCTGGCCATACAATTGAGGGTGAATGGAATAACACCGGTGGCCATTTCTCTGGACGATTATTTTGTGGACCGGGAGCGAACCCCCAGAGATGAAAATGGAGAGTATGACTTTGAGAGTCTGGATGCCATCGACAGGCCCTTATTTAACAATCACCTTATTAAATTAATTCAGGGTGAAGAAGTAGAACTGCCCAAGTATAATTTTAAAACCGGTCGTAGAGAGTATACTGGTGAAAAACTGAAGTTAGGGCAGCGTGATTTAATAGTTATGGAGGGAATACACGGGCTTAACGACAAGCTAACTATATCTGTGCCCAAGAGCAGGAAATTTAAAATATATGTTAGCGCCCTGACCCATTTGAGTATGGACAACCTGCACCGTATTCATACCACCGATTTGAGACTGCTGCGGAGAATAGTGCGGGATAATAGCTACCGCGGGAAAAGCGCCCTGGAAACTTTGCAGCAGTGGCCGTCGGTGCGGCGCGGCGAGGAAAGAAATATTTTCCCCTTTCAGGAGAGTGCCGATGTAATGTTTAACTCGGCCCTGGTATACGAGCTGCCGGTGTTAAAGAGGTATGTCGAGCCCCTGCTACAGGGTATTTCACCGGATAATCCCGAGTATTCGGAGGCCAAAAGGCTACGTAACATGATCAGCTTTTTTATACCCATGGAATCAGTGGACGTATCTTTTAACTCCATTATCCGTGAATTTATTGGTAACAGCTGTTTTCTGAACTAGTTGATTAATTACCTGTAATCATTCTATTCCAAGCTAAGCAATCGGCGCTAAGAAATCCCCGCCATCCATCTTAGGGTTTGCCCTTATAGTTTTCCTGCACCCAGTGGGGCAGGGATGGCGGTCAGGTTATGTGGTGAAAAGAAAAAACCCCTCCTTTGCGGAGGGGTTTTTTGTCTCAATAAAGTTAAGCATTCATTATTTTTGATACGGCATCACTGGGACAGGCTCGGGAGCACCTACCGCAACGGGTGCAATTATCTTTGTTGATGGCATAGCTTATGCCGTCATCCACGATGGCACCGTCTCTGCACTCCAGCCAGCAGGCGGCGCAGGCCATGCATAGCTGGGAGCTAATTTCAAAACTAAATTTAAATTTTTTGGGTTCTGCCATAATACTCTCTCCCCTCAGTATATCTAATTGTATTTTCATTTCTACGATTCATTTTAAAATCCTGCCTTATATTTCGCACAATTTATAAAATAAATTTTTTCGTAGCAGGCAAAATATAAGAACGAAGTACATTTTGGCTCAATTGTGCCAAAATGTTTCGTCTTATCCTCGCTATACAATCCGCGAGTCTACAGCGAAGCCGGAAGGATGTTTCATTATCTATATATTTACTTGGAGGAGGAAAGAAAAATGATGACCAGGAGAATTGAAGGGGTGCTCAAGAAATACCACATATCCGACAGCGGTAAAATGGGTTATCGTCCCGTGTGGGATATGGGGCGTGCTGCAGATTACAAAAAAAGAACACGTATCACGGGAATCAACCGGCCCAGCGAGTAGAACCCGGAAACCTGGAGAGAATAAATTGCTTTCTCTCCGGGGTTTTTGTTTATAGACGGTGCAAATGTAGATATTTGGCGGAATAATTAATTGTATATAAGGAGGATGCCCCGGGCAGGACGGCAAATTATATATAGTAAATGTAAAATATTAACATTAAGAGGTGAGCTTATGTTAAGAATATTTAAATTCCGGGAGATGGACACCATTAACAAGACTTTGGCAGAGGTACAGGAATTAAGGTCGGAAATCTTCGGCCTACGGGAGCAACTGGGCAGGATAGTCCCCCCGGGAATTGCTATGTCGCCGGAAGATAATACGGAAGATAATTTTGACGAATATGTTTTGGGTGAAAATGGCTTTGCGGACGGGGCGGAAATAGAGGATATGGATATTCAGTCAACAGATGAACATCTGCCTGTGGATAACGTGGCGCTCTTCAAACTGGACGGTTCTGCAGGCGGCGTTGCTGCCATGGCTTATGTGGAACAGGCGGCCGGCCGGGATGAACCGGAAAAAGAGGAGCCGGATGATATCAATGTGGTGATTAAATACCATACGGCCGAAGGTCTGGAAGCGGAGGAACAGTTCGCCGGTATGCCGGTTGTGGATGTTGCTTGTGAAGAACTTCCTGCCGTGGAGGAGACACTAATAGCGCCGAAAAAGAGGGAATGGGCGGTGGTGAGATATTATTCCCGCAACGATCTCTGGTGGAAATTCTGGAAAAAGACAGGTCTTTATTAATGGAATGATTTTCATACATATTGTATGATATGATGGAAGAAACAGTTTTTGTTAAGGGTGTATTAAAAATGACGTTATCCTTTGAACAGGGGCCCATCCGGCCGCCCAGCGAGGCATACAGCCTGTTGCTTCGCCTCACGCGCAACTGCCCCTGGAACAAATGCGCATTTTGCAGAACCTACAAAGGAAAAAGCTTTTCCCGGCGCAGTGTAGAAGAAGTAAAGGAAGACATTGACAGGGTAGTGGAAGTATCCCGCCTGGTGGGAGAGGTTTCACAACGGCAAGGTTACGGCGGGGAAGTTAACGGAGAAGTGCTGGCCAAGATTTATGAGTCCGGTCAAAGTCAGTTCTATCATGTGGCCTTCTGGCTCTATCATGGCGGCAGAACTGCTTTTTTACAGGATGCCAATTCTCTCATCATGAAAACTGAAGATCTGTTGGAAATAATAAATTATTTAAAAAAACGCCTGCCAACGGTGGAAAGGATAACCAGCTATGCCCGGTCCATAACCCTGCTGCGTAAAGAAATCGGAGAACTGGCGGAACTGGGCCGGGCTGGACTTTCACGGATTCACGTGGGGCTGGAGTCAGGGTCCGACGAGGTATTGAAATTTATCGACAAGGGGGTAACTTCCCTGCAGCATATCGACGCTGGCAGGCGTGTAAAGGAAGCGGGAATATCCCTTTCGGAATACGTTATCCTGGGCATGGGAGGGCAGCGCTGGGCCCGGGAACACCCCCTGGATACCGCCAGGGTTTTAAATGCTATTAACCCTGATTTCATACGCCTGCGTAGCCTGACAGTGGTCAAGGGCACTCCGCTTCATGAAAAAATGGTGCAAGGTGAATTTATCGAACAATCCGAGGAGGATGTCGTAAGGGGCGAAAAACTGCTAATCGAAAGTCTGAGAGACATACAGAGCAGCATCGTCAGCGATCATTCCCTGAACCTGCTGGAAGAAGTAAAAGGCAAACTCCCTGTGGATAAGAGCGGTATGCTGGCTGTAATTGACCGTTTCCTGGAACTTACGGGCAGGGATAAAGAAAACTTTATCCTGGGTAAGCGTTGGGGTATGTACCGTGTGTTGGACGATATGGCGGATTCTTCCCGCCACGCCAGGGTGCAAGAAGCGGTGGATAGACTTTCCCGGCAGGGAAGCTTTCTGGATACCATATCATCTTTAAAGAATCAGATTATTTGAAGGAAAACTAGTTTTTCTCCCGAATTAATATTACATTGTTTCACATAAGGATAGAAGGTGCTGATTTATGGAAAGCAATTGCAGGATTGCCAAATATCTCAGGGAAAATTATGCTGATGAAATAGAAAAGATATCCAGGCGGGAGCAGGTGGACGCCAGCGTGGCTATATGCAGTCACTTGTGCCCCGAGGTGGTGGGCTGTATAGAGGATGTGGAGGATCAGTTGTGCGCGCTGAGATTGCGTACAATGTCTAAGGAGTAGCCATTATTCTATTATTCAGGCCCCTGTTTTATAACAGGGGCTTTATAATGACTTGGAGGGGAAATAGATGGAGCGGGTTGCGGTGGCCGAAATAAAAGCGGGTAAAAAAATAACGTCTTCATTTGTAATCAAGAATAAAAGGGCAATATATTTCAGGGAGAAGCCAGGTTATTTTCTTTCGCTGCTGGTGGGGGATAAGACGGGTCATATTGAGGCCAAAATATGGGATAAGGCTGAAGAACATAATAAAAATCTATCCGTGGGCGATTTAATAGCGGTAAATGGTGAGGTTAAGGAATTTAATGGAAATCTTCAATTAACTATACATACGCTGAAAATATGCGCGGACGCTGATTTTGACCCGGGTGATTTCCTGCCTTCATCACCCCTGGAAGCCGGGGAAATGCTGGCCGAATTAAGGGGATTGGCGGATTCGGTGCAGGAAGATAATCTCAAGAAACTGCTTAACTCTTTTTTTAATGACAAGCAATGGCTTAAAATGTTTGTACAGGCACCTGCAGCCAAAATTAATCACCAGGCTTACCTGGGGGGGTTGCTGGAACATACGCTGAATGTAGCCAAATCCGCAGCTGCAGTATCGAATCTCTATCCCCGGGTCGACAGGGATTTGCTTATAACCGGGGCCATTTTGCACGATGTGGGCAAGATAGTGGAATACCGTTACGACAGGGTGATCGACTTTACCGATCAGGGCAGGCTTTTAGGCCACATAATGCTGGGCGCAAGCATGGTGGAGAAAAAAATTGACGGCCTGGAAGGATTCCCGGATAAATTAAAGATGAAAATACTGCACATAATCACCAGTCATCACGGGCAGTACGAATGGCAGTCCCCCAAACGTCCCAAATTCCTGGAGGCCGCCATAGTACACCAGCTCGATTTGCTGGATGCCACCATAGATTCCTTTACCAGGGGAGTGGAAGAAAGCCAGGACAGTGACGGCGGGTGGTCGCCTTACAACCGTACGCTGGAAAGGCACATTTACCGGGGCTGAGCAATAACGGGAGCAGCCCTAGCCCGGGGTTCCAAGGTTAGCCGGGGACCGTTTTCCCTGAGCCATTTGCGGTGTTGCTTGTATTCGGGGCAATGGTTCTCCACTAGTTGCCAGAATTTCCGGGAATGGTTCATTTCCACCAGATGGCTCAACTCGTGTATTACTATGTAATCCATAACCGCCAGTGGCGCCATCACCAGCCGCCAGTTGAAATTGAGGTTTTTTAGGGAGGAGCAGCTTCCCCAGCGGGTCTTTTGACCTTTAATGCAAATACGGTTGCAGTTTAGGTTGAGTTTCTGACTGAAATGCTCGACCCTTCCGGTGATAATCTCCCGGGCTTGCTTGCGGTACCATTTTTCAAGGAGTTGCAACAGTGTTTTATGGGAGTTGCCGGGAATGGTAACATAGAATCTGTCCGCGAAAAAGCTAATCGAAGGCCCGGCTTCAGCGCCAATAATCCTGGTTAGAGCATACTCTACACCCAGGAATAGAATTTTTTCCATAATCAATATTTTAGTCTAAATCAAAGTGATTGCAAACACTATTCACCGACCTTAACCAATCTTTTTGCAACTTGGCTGACATCCACATCGAACCCGTTGTGCTAACAATGGCTGTTCTTGGGAACCCATCATAGCTCAGACCATTTCCCCTCCAATAAATCAAAAAACAGGTTTCCTCTTTACAAGGAACCTGCCTTTTAAGGCTATATTATAAAAACCAGTTATCATCTTTTTATAAGGTAAAGTTTATTAAGATTCTTTGCCGCGTTCTGTGCTGCCCCACTGTTTAACCTATTCATGCCTGCTACAGATTTAAAAAAATACGCCTGGCATAAGGAATTTTACGCCTTGCCCAGCAACCGGGCTGCAGTCATAGTTTAGTTACATTCTCTCGTCAATAAACAAAATAATTCCCTCTAGGAATTGAAACAGTGTTTGCATCCATGTGCTGAAAATGGAATATGGTGGTATTTTTTCCTCTATAGTAACATACAATATGTACATAATGTATTATTAATGTTATTATGGAGGTAAAATATATGAACGATTACACCCGTCGCGGGGAGGTTTTACCCATGACTACAACCATATCAATTGCCGAGTTCAGAAAGGATATGCGTAAGTTGCTGGAGATGGCTCTTAGCGGAAGAGAAGTAATTTGCTTTGACGCAAAATCCAGAGATCGGGAGACGTGTTCCTTCATAAAAACCGGATTATTACAGGACATCCTCAAAGCATATTCTTTTAAACCTGTGGTTTTTTTAGATGACGAGACGATGACCCATAATATACACCTTGACGAGCTAAAACTGTATGCTTACGCAGATACAGTGGAAGAAGCAACAGAGCAATTAATTGATTTAGTTATAGATTACATCAGTGATTATATTGATCGTCTGGGTCTTTTTCTTAACGTTCCTGACCGGAAGGAGCAGTATCCGTATGTATTACGCATATCCCACTGCCAGAACAGGGATGAGATTAAACGGTTGTTATTCGGGAGTAACTGATGGGTACTTGCAGCTTCAGGGTATTTATTATGGTGTGCAAGAAAATGGGCCTGGTGCAAAGAAAAACCGGTAACAGTTTTGTTTGGGCAGGCATTGACCCGCAAGGAGAATATCGCCAGGTTTCCATTCACGTTCATGTCGAAGGAAGGGATATCCCCAGCGGGACATTCAATAAAATAGTTAAGGACCTGGGCTTTGCCAACGAGGAGGATTTCTTTAAGTTTTTAGATTCCAAGTAACTGGAATTTTTTTGCCTGGCTTCTTAAAAAATTAAAACCCGTAAAGCCATTTTTATCTGGCCTTACGGGTTTTGTTAAGAATAAAACTGGTCGGAGCGACACGACTTGAGCAATCCGGGTAGTGTCAGGATTTTTGATATCTGTGATGGTACTGCAGGTACTTTTAATTACTGCCACCTGGAGTTAAGGCCGGGTGTGTCCGGCCCTACCCGGGAAGTGTTGTCCGGTGTCAGGCACGGTGATACTGGGTATTCACAACTTTGCCAAATGGGTGCTCTCCTTTGGATCTTCCGCAGAGGTAATGGAGTCGGTCTGGCTGAGGCAGCAGATGATTGAAACAGTACAGTTATGGTATAGATTGTACAATGAAGAGATTGAGTATAAATAAAAAGAGTAGGAGCAAAAAATCGAGCATCGTCGGTGTGCAAAAACCCCCGGGGTTGCTCGACTTTTAAAATCAATGTATAACGAGACCTGCGGGGTTTACTATGATAATACATTGCTGTAAAATGAAAGAAATGATGGCAGTTATGGAAGATGCTCGTAAAACTGCTCCAGAGCCCTTGGGACGCAAGGCTTTCAGGGTCTGCTGTCCGAAAACAAAATATCCGACGATACCCGCTGGCCGTTAACCGAAAGGAGAACGAACCCATGGACAACGAAAAATATCAAGAGTTTGTACTGCAGCGTTTAGAAGAACAAAAACAGTTTCAAGAACTGGTAATTAAGCATTTCCAGAATCTTTCAGGTGAATTAAAAACACTAAATCAACAAGTCGAAAACCTAGAACAGAATCAATCTCGCATGGAAAATAGTCTGAATCAAGATATTAAAGCCCTCTTTGACGCCTTTAGCTTACGCGGAGACCAGATTATTAATCTCCAGAAGAACATGGATGAACGGCTTGACAATATTGAAATAGATACCGGTTATCTTGTGTCCAAGGTTGCCAGACTGGAAAAGTTGGCAAAATAGACCTGAACTGCTCTGGGAATTGAAACTGCAGCACAGACAGACCACAGGTTGGGTTTTTGCGCAATCAGTGAGAAATTTTCTCCATGAGAACAACTAACTCGTACATCTACGTACGGGTTTGTTTTTGTAAAAAAAATTTGTAGTTCCTGATATATTATAGGATAGTTTAGTGTATTTCTTTTATGGTCACCACCATGCAGGTGTGCCTGTGGTCGTAGAAGTGGCCGACAGGTTTAGACTGAGCAGCCGGCTCCCCCACATCCCGGGCGGTCCGCCGCTTTTTCGTCAGGGCAGGAGAGGAAGCACCGGGTATATTGCTCCTATCGCTGGCCGACATTACATCCAGCCGTTTGGCGTCTGGCCGGAAAGGGGAGGCCCGGTCCTACCGGTCATCTGTGAAGTTGTATCAGTCTTTCAACAGTACGCTTGTTGTGAAAGTTTGATACATATTCAGAATACGAGATGTTTTGAAATGTTGCCAACTGCTTCTGGTAAATGAAGAGGGTAGCGAAGAAGCTTCGGCGTTGATGGAGAAGTGATAAACGAGAGAATGACGGTTGTTCTACCTGACTTTGCCTGGGCCGAAGTTGGGACGGTGCTAAGAAATAAAGTAGCAAGAAAACTAATAAGTTCGGAACAGGCCGAAATTGCTTGGGAAACCTTTAATAGTTTTGGAGTATTAACCTTTATAAATGATGTGGTTGTAATGCGGGCGGCTTGGCGGATTGCAGATAAAGAAAAACTTCCTACCCTTTATGATGCAGCTTATTTGGCTGTGGCGGAAATTATTTCGAGACAAAACGGAGAGGACTGCGAGTTCTGGACAGCGGATAAAAGACTTGCTAATTCTGTGGAAAAAAGTACATCAGATTACTAATGGTCAACCACCCCACTCCACTCCTCTAAAAGGTTACCTGAAGGCAGGGGCATCCGAAAGGAGAAAGGAATGGTGATTGGAGTATGGAAGATTTTACAAGCAAGACCTTATTAAGGATTATTCAGGGAGATATAACCGAACAGAATACAGAAGCTATTGTAAATGCAGCCAACTCGGAGCTGTTGGGAGGGGGAGGTGTTGACGGCGCTATTCATCGTGCAGGAGGCCCACAGATTCTCGAAGAGTGCAAGTTGATACGTGTTCAGCAAGGAAAGTGTAACACAGGCAATGCCGTTATTACTGGAGGAGGACGTCTTAAGTCTAAATATGTTATTCATGCAGTCGGACCGATATGGTTTGGGGGTCTTAGAGGAGAGGATGATCTTCTTCGCAGTGCCTATATTAATAGCTTGTCTCTGGCTAAAGAACATGGCATCCACTCAATATCTTTTCCTTCAATCAGTACTGGTGCTTACCGTTTTCCTGTGAAACGTGCGTCTCTGATTGCCCTTCGAACCGTAAACGAGTTTGTGAGTTTATATCCTGGCTTCAAAGAGGTGCGTTTTGTACTTTTCAGCGAATCAGATTATAAAGTGTATGAGAATTCATGGTTAGAAATTAGAACTAAATAAATACATAATTATATGACCGCTACGCCATACACCTTGACAAGCTAAAACTGTATGCTTATGGGAAGCCCCATACTATGACGAATAAATTTCCACCGGCATTTTTATTCCCCCGCCTTGACTTGCGGCCAATAAAAATGTACAATAATCTTTGCCGGTAAGACATCGGGGCGTAGCTCAGTTTGGCTAGAGCGCTACCTTGGGGTGGTAGAGGCCGCACGTTCGAGTCGTGTCGCTCCGACCAGTTAAATAAAACCCGTAAGGCCAGATAAAAATGGCTTTACGGGTTTTATTTTTTAGGAAGCCAGGTAAGAAAGTCCCCTTGGAATCCAATAGGTTATTTACGGTTAACCCTCCCGATTTGTTATATGTAAGTACTTTCGAATTTTCCCCACCATGGCGGTGGTTATTCTGACCAGGTCGATGTTGGTGTTGTATACAAACTGTTTGATTCCCGGTGTGCCCAGAGCGGCTACCAGCCGGTCCATTTCGGCATTTCCCAGACTTGCAAGCAATTCCCTGAATACCAGGGAATGTTTCATGTCTTCTTTTAACTGCAGAAGTAAGTCCTCGTATTTTTTTCCGGTAGCTATGGCACGCCCGGCCAGTACGCCACTTTGCACCGAGGACAGCATACCGAAACCAAGGAAGGGCTCAAGGAACCCGCCGGCGGTTCCCGCCAGCAAAATGTTCTCAATCTGGTGGGGATATACGGAGCCGGAAGAATGCTGCACCATAGCCTCATATACTATGTCCCAGGGATGCTTTTCTATTTCCCAAAACAGTTTCCAGTATTCCCTGGCTTGATCCGGTGTGGAATTGGGCACCACCAGACCCAGGAAAGCCCTGTTTTTTTCCATGGGTGTAAGGTAAGCGTAGGCGCTTTTGGCAAAACGAGTATTAATCCACATGATCATTGTGTTAACATCAAATTCTCCGAGCACGTTTGCCCCTATTATATGGGTTTGATATATTGTAGACCACAACCCCATGGTCATGGTTATATCATGCTGGCCGTTGGCCACCACTACATGGTCATATTCCCGGGCGAGTTGACTATAATCCGCCCGGGTATTGAAATAAACTTTGCTTTTAATGCTGCTGTAAAGCTGCGTTTCAACCGAGGGGTAATGCTGCCCCCGGAGGATAAGGTAACCCAGGTTGCCTTTTACTGTTTCCTTTTTGGAAGGTGAATTCATGATAATGGAATTTAAATTTTGCAAAGGTTTAATTGAAATATTGAAATCACTCATCAGATATTCCAGCGGATCATAGGGTCGGGTGAACATTTCCAGGGTAGCGGCACTATGGTCAAACAATTCCCCCGACTGTTTTTTTTGCTCGAAGATAACCGATTCGATACCATACCTTTCCAATTCGTGCACACAGGCCATTCCTGCTATGCCCGCTCCAATGACCGCTACCTTCATGTTGTAACACCACCGTAAAAAAATTTTATAATGCGCCATACAGGGTATCACTGCCTCTGCCGTTCATCGATAAATCAAAAGTATTGTCTCGCTGCCGGCATGAGGGGTATCCTGTAATTTAAATTTTCCAGGAATACATTTTATTATTTTAAGCAAAATAATCCATAATAATCTTCGGAGGTGATGATATGCCGGCCGGATCCAGTTTGAACGACAAGGAACTGCTCACGGTCGCCTTGAAACAGGCCGTAGTAAGAGAGCAGCACAGGCGGGCAAAATTTCTGGCCCTGGCGGAAAATATGGCTGACCGCCGGTTAAAGAAAATGTTTAATGATTTTGTTAAAACCAGTGAAACACATCTTTCTATGCTCAAGGCGGAAATGAACAACCATAATGTTAAATAGATCTGTCAGCCGGGATCAAGGAGCAATGCGGAGGGGAAGGCAACAATGAATATAAAAGATCTTCTTTACGATATCATGCAGGACAAACTGTCCAGCCAGAGGTTTTACAATGACTCCATGCTGGGGATGGCTAACCCTTCAGTCAGGGAGCTTTTCAAAAAGCTGAGGGACGAAGAGGAAAGCCATGGTATAGTGCTGCAGCGGGAAATACTGGCAATAGAATCCAAGCCCTTTCCCATAAATAAAATTATGGTTGCCAGGCAGGAAAAATATATTTCCAGTGTTGATACGGATGTTACGGAAAATGCTGATCCGGGCTCCCGGTCCGGCGATTAAGTTTTGAGAGCGGCCTCCTAGCTGCCTTTTCTGGTCAGGCGCTTCACATACAACAGCCACAAGCTGAAGAACACAGCCACCAGCCCGAGCAATATAGCGTAAAGAAAAATACTCATCACAGCAGCCTCCATATCCTCATCTTTTGCTGTGTAAAAATGTTCCTTTGCCTTCCAGTATGTCCATAATAATTTCCCCGTAATAACTAAGGGTGGAGAAGACCAGCAGATCAATAAAAAAGCTGGCCAGGTAGTGCCAGTGCTGATATGCAGCCGTCCCGGTTTTAACAGTGAGGTATTCCATAGCCAGGTAGGTCAGGGAAAAAATAAGGATATTGACTGCCTGTATCCTTTTGTCCCTATTAAGAAACTGGAAAAAGAGCACGCCCATGGTCAGCACCGGGCCGAAGATGTAAAACAATGAGTTGTGGGCCCAATTAATTATATTATCGTTAAATCTATAAAGCCCCAGTTCACGCCCGCCCCAGTCAACCACGGTGCCCATGATGACGGTTATTATACCCCCGTATATGGTAAATCTGAGTCTCTTCATGTCAACAAATATTGCAAAAATAACCCAACTGAAAACAAATGCTATTAACCAGACCACGGGTCACCTCCGTTCCATGCCGGACAAAATTCCACATAGCAGCGTTCTTGCAGTCGCTCTTCCGTTACCGGTCATCAATCTATTATTTGCATTTTCAAAAGATTTATGTTGCTGCTCCCAACAATCCTTGATCCTGCTACCAATTCACATCAACCTGAACAGAACAAAAAATGTGGTTCCATCTGGGCCGGTGTCTACCTTGATCATAGCATTATGTCTGGCTGCTATGCTATAACATACCGCAAGACCCAAGCCGGTACCATTTTCTTTGGTGCTGAGGAAAGGAGTGCCGAGTCTTTCCAGAACATCGGAAGGGATTCCTGTTCCCTGATCCTGAACGGCTAACACCACCGTTTCACCATCCACGAACGTTCTTATGGCCAGGTTTCCCCCGGGTGCCATTACCTGCAGGCCGTTGCAAAAAAGATTAAGAATAAGCTGACGAATTTCTTTATCGTCTACCATTAACTTCGGAATAGTCCCCAGTTCCATATTATAATTTTTTTCGGCAGCAAGCGCATCGGCTTGAAGTAACGGATAGAGAGATTCGATTATTGTATTGAGGTTTTGATAGCTCATATGTACATCCTTATTCTTGGCCAGTGCAAGGAATTCCGTAATAATACCGTTGGCCCGGTCCAGTTCATTAATCATTATGTCGAAGTATTCCTCTTGATGGGCATATTCGCTTTTTCCCTTAGATATTTGCAAAAAACCACGCACTGTGGTCATTGGATTTCTTATTTCGTGAGCAATGCTGGCAGCCATTTCCCCAACAATATTCAACCGTTCCAGGCGGGATAGTTCTTTTTCTATTAATTTACGTTCGGTAATATCGCTGATAATAGTCTTAAAATGAAGGGTCCGACCATCGGCGCTTTGAAGAGGTACACTTAGCAGTTGCACCTGGATCGTTGCGCCATTCTTCACAGCGAGGCCCAACTCCGTGATTACCTTTTCTCCTGTGCGCTTACAGCGCCGCAAGTGGTCCATAAACATCTTAATATCGCTTTTAACCACACAAACGTACATAGGGGTGCCTATTAACCGGGTTCGCTCCTTGCCTATCATCGCTGCGCCAGTCAGGTTGATTTCACGTATGCAGCCCTTGTAATCTAATGTGATATAGCCCACCGGGGCAAAATCATAAAGCTCCGCATAGCGGTTCCTGGATACCTCCAACTCTTCAAGGGCTTCTTGCAGCGCCTGGTACTGCATCTCCATGTCGAGCTGCTGAGCGTCCAGCTCATCCATCAGCCGTTGGATTTTGTCGATAGAATGCAAAGTCCTGGAGGACCGGATTCTCGTGCATTTAGTATTTCTTACTAATCGTAGCATAATATACCTCCTCGGCTAATGCGTTATTTTGTCTAGTCATCCAATGAAAGTTCGGCCGTATTTTTAACTGCCACAACACCCTCGGTAATGTCTTCAATGGCCATCAAAATTAATTTCATTTCGCTTGTTTGGCTATGGATCTGACGGGCGTTGACCAGCATCGTCCGGCGACCGATGTGGGGAAACTCGTAATCGACCTCAAAATTACTGAAAACAGTATTTCTGCTTAGAACTTCCTCTAAAAGGTTTTGTAATCTGGGGATATTCCACTGTCCACTACCCAGATTAAAAACAGACCTGTTTTTTGTTTCTTCCGGTGTAACCTGAAAGGTCTGGTAAAAAGCTTTATTAGCTGATTCCAACTGCAATTCATTGTTGAGGACCAGGAGGGGTTCCCGTACCGTCTCCACAATTGCCTCGGCATACTCGCGGGCTTCCTGGGATAGTGTAAATGCGTTCTTGATGGTGTTTATATCGACGAAAAATATTACTACACCGTTAATCTTGTTATCAATAGTCCTGTAAGGGCGTATCTGCATGGAATACCAGAGACCCCAGCGGTCCTGCACTTCCTGCTCCGTGCTGTTGAGGGTGTCTGTCACTTCCAGCGCTACCCGCTCAAGGTCCGGCACGATGACATTTGGATTGATATTGCTGATGGGCCGTCCAACGTCGGTGGGGATCAGGTTTAATAATGCTTCCGCCTCTGAGTTAAAACGCCGGATATGCATATCATGGTCCAGCATAACAACGGGAATATTAATATAGCGGAACAAATTTTGCAAGTCGCTGTTGCTGTTGCTTAATTCCTGGTTGCGGTTCTGCGCTTCCTCGTTTAAAGTTATCAACTCTTCATTGACCGACTGGAGTTCTTCTTTGGCGGTTTCCAGTTCCTCATTTATGCTTTGCAATTCCTCGTTGCTGGTTTGTATTTCCTCGTTAGCGGCCATAAGATCCTCATAGACGGATTTATACTGTTCAAACATGGTTTGAATATACTCTTTGGAGGCGGCAAGTTCATGCTTTAAGTTAATAATCTCTTGGTTTTCATTCTGCAGTTTTACCTGCCCCTGCCCACCAGCGCTGGCGACATCCTTCATTCCTGAGGTGGCAGGCATAACAACATCTTCAAATAATACCAGAAAGTAACGCTCCTTTTTGTCTGGCACATCGATTGGAGTCACTTCAACGTTTACGTGTTTGGAATTACTACCATTAACGATGCGCAAACCTTCCTTTCTAACAGGAGCGTTTTCCTTCTTGGCCTGGATAATGGCTGCGCGCAGCTCCAGTAACAAGCCTTCCTTGGCCATATTCAAAAGGTTCAGGCTCGGTGTTCCTGAGGCAGGTTCAAGATAAGAACCGGTGCGCCCGCGGAACTGTATAACCTCCAGCGTACTGTTGATAATGACCCCGGCTGGTGCATATCTGCTCAGCACGATACGTTCGGCTGCCTTTTGCACATCTATTTTCTTTCCTGCGGCAAGGCCGCCCTGATAATTATCCCCAACGGTGTCGGCTAACGTCGCAGCAAAATCTTTGGCAGGATAACTGTATGCTGACGGGGTTGGTACGGCCTTTTTAGCATAAACTTTATATTTTTTGTCTACCAGACCAAACAAATCCGCATATATGCCAACTGACTCCGATGTTCCCAGGATGAGAAATCCATTTTGCTCGAGTGCATAATGAAAGATTGTAAACATTTTCTTCTGTAAAACAGGTCCCAGATAAATCATCACATTCCGGCAGCTGATCAGATCCAGGTGGGAAAAAGGAGGGTCATTGACAATATCCTGCCTGGCAAAAGTGCACATATCGCGAACTGCTTTGCAAATCTGGTAGCCATTGTCCATCTCGGTGAAGAAACTGCGAAGCCGCCCCGTAGAAACATCAGCCTTGATACTTTTGGGATATATGCCTTTTCGGGCCTTTATAATGGCCGTTTCATTAACATCCGTGGCGAAAATCTTTATGGGCATGACGGCGGCTTTATCTCCCAAATACTCCAGCAGGGTTATGGCGATTGAATAAGCCTCTTCACCAGTCGAACACCCCGGCACCCAAACCCTGATCGCATCATCAGACGCCCTGTTTTTCATGATGGTTGGAAAAACCATGCTTCTTAAGGTCTCAAATGCTAAAGGGTCCCGAAAAAAGTTGGTGACATTGATAAGAATGTCCTGATGCAAAGCACTGACTTCTGCAGGGTTTTGCCTAAGATAATCAACATAGTCATGCAGCTTTTCCATCCTGTGCAGGTCCATGCGCCGCAAAATGCGCCGTTTAACAGTCAGTTGTTTATAATCGGCAAATTTAATCTTGCAGGCGGCTTGCAGCAAAGCAAAAATCTGTTCTAATTCTGCGGAGCCGTCGGAAAATAACTCATCTTTTTTTGCCCCACTGTCGTTGCATGCACCAGAACGGGCGATCCTTGCCAGTTCAAAGGCAATTTCCTCCGGTGGCAGCACAAAATCCACGTCACCTGTAGCAATGGCACTGCACGGCATACCGTCATGTTTTGATGATTCTGGAGTCTGCGCAAAGGTTATGCCGCCAATGTTCTTGATCTCTTGCAACCCACGGGAACCATCTGATTGAGATCCCGATAAGATCACTCCTATTGCCGTAGAACCTTGATCCTTCGCCAGCGATTCCAGGAAGGTATCAACTGGCATATGCCGCTTTGCCGTATCTTTCCTGGGCATAAGGTTCAAAATTCCGTTTTCAACAGCCAGTTCTTTGTCAGGTGGAATAACATAGACATGGTCCGGTTGCACAACCATACTATCCTTCACCTCATGAACAGGCATATTAGTTGTTTTGGCAAGGATATCAGTTAACTCACTCTTATGCTTGGGATCCAGGTGCTGAATTATCACAAAGGCCATACCGGTGTCAATGGGCAAATTCTCAAGTAATCGCATAAAAGAGTTCAAGCCCCCGGCGGAAGCCCCGATACCGACAATCGGAAAAAGCTTCTTTAAATCACCGGCGTGCTTTTCAGTATGCTGCGTTAAAATATTGCGGTTTTTTTCATTGACTTTATTAAAATAAAGAACCCTTCGTTTTTTGTTTTTGATAATGATTTCCTTACCTGAAAACTTCATGACTAAATTTTTCTCCCCCTTGTTTTTTTAAGTGAAACAATAATAATTTCTATTACTTACCGGAAATCACCATAGTAGCCGCACCTTTTCAGGTATTATCAAAAAAATAGAATGTTGCCGGGGCACTGTTAAAATACTGCAGCAACATCAAGACAGCAAGCAATTAAGCCCATAAGCAATAAAATAATTTTTTTACTTTTGAATTTATTTGACGGGTAATCACAAATTTCCTTTGGAGAAAATGTCGGAATATAAAACAGTAAATTATTTTCAGCCTGCTTTATGCTTGCAAAAAGACTTTTTTAGAAGTTTGTTGTTCTTTAATTTTCAGGAAGGTTTTCTCTGAAGGATAAAAAATATCGGGGTTGAAATCGGCGTCTGGCTGGAAAATAAAAAGCGCCGGTCTAAATTCCGACACTTTGTTGATAAATCCAGACAGATAAAACATACATTAACAATACTCCATGATTTTTATACAGTAGGGGGAGGAACTAGCCAATTCTTTTTCCTGTGAAGCTTTACCATTGCATCATAACCCTTGTAGTCATCGGAAAGAATTCCCCAGATAAGCTCTCTTGCATCATCTCTTGATGACTCTGACAATCCTCTCATATCCAGTGATAAGCCGAATTTATAAATTTCTCTTATGCTGTTGGCAATCTCATCATCCTGGATAAAAGTATTCGGTTCAATCTGTTTTCCGACAATATCGAGGTTTTTTCGTGGTGGGACTGCAGGAACTTCCAGCCCTTCTTTATGCATAAAGCTTTGTATTTTTTCAATATGAGGAATAATTAACATTTCTATTCCCAGATTTAAGGAATTTTTCAAATCCACATCTTTTGCCTGGGCTAAAAATATCTCGGATATGGTTAACCCTATTACTTTAAAGCGGCCAATATCCCATAAACCAATAGCTTCCCCCCAATTGATTTTTTCTTTTGGCTGGTGATTTGTAAAAATACCGGTTAAATCCATACACATAGCCTCCCATAAATTGCTATGCGTTAATTGTTTTCAATAAATTGACATATTATACGTGAAAAAAAGAGGTTGTCCCTTTTATTGCTGTATTTATTTAATCAGCATTTTCAAAAGATTTATGTTGCTACATAAATGAACCGGCGGTGGTAACAATAGTAAAAAATCCGAAAGGCCGTGCCGTTCATAAATGAATAAAATATTGCCGCAGATTATGAAAATATTAACTTACCAAGAAAATAAAGAAGATGAGAGTTTTGTGCTGGAGGAAAATCCCACGGAGAAAAAAGCGTGGCAGGACTCCCGGGCGGGCGGTGAAAAGGATAATAAAAGTGGTGCGGACGAAGAAAAAAAGGGCGATATCGCTGAGGCTTCCGCCGGAAGGGAGGCTGGTGAAAAGAAACGTACCGGCCGCCGCCGGATTAGAAAGACATCTCCCCGCGGTGAAAAAAAAGCTGCCGTCCCCGGGAAGATGGCGCAAAATGACGGGTTAATAACTAACGATCTGGAATCTAACCGCAAAATAATAGAAACTCTCTACGGCCTGCCGGTAAACAAGGATGTAGTGGTAAGGGAATTTGAACTGGGCACCGTGCCTGGGATAAAGGCAATGCTTGTTTTTATGGATGGTCTGGTGGACAAGGCGATTATCAACCATCTGCTGCAGTCGCTGATGCTTTTTTCCGGAGTCGGAAGGCCGGGAGGCCGGATTGCCGATTTTGTTAAGGAAAACCTGCTGCCGGGTAATCAGGTGCAGGAGGTTGAGCACTTTAAAGATGTTCTGAAGGGGGTTAATTCAGGAGATTCCGCCTTCTTTTTTGAGGGCTCGGACAGATCACTGGTGGTGGAAACCAAAGGTATTGAGCACCGGGCGGTGGATAAACCCAATACGGAGCAGACCGTGAGGGGTCCCCAGGAAGGTTTCGGGGAGATACTCAGGGTAAATACCGCGCTGATCCGGAAACATGCCAGGAGCGGGGAACTTACCACTGAGATGTTTACCGTGGGTGAAAGACTGCCCAATGATGTGGCTATCATGTACCTGCGGGATTTAGCCAATGCCGATCTGGTAAAAGAGGTCAAACGCCGGATAAAAAGCATTAAAATAGATTTCATGATGGACAGTGGCATGCTGGAAGGAATGATTGAGGACAGCCCATACAACCTGAATCCCCAGACTATAGCCACCGAGCGGCCGGACCGGGTGGCCGCCTTCCTGGCGGAAGGCAAGGTGGCCATACTGGTGAACGGCAGCCCGCAGGTACTGGTGGTGCCCTGCACTATGTATTCGCAGCTGCATACGGGTGAAGAGTCTTACCTGAGGTGGCAGTACGGTACATTTACAAGGTATGTCCGGCTGCTGGCCTTTTACATATCCTTTCTTTTGCCAGGTGTTTATCTGTCCATCGTTCTTTTCCACCAGGAGATGATCCCCACGGAACTGTTGCTGGCCATAGCCGGGAACAGGGAGCGGGTGCCTTTTCCCTCGGTGGTGGAATTGCTGCTGTTGGAATTTTCTTTTGAACTGGTCAGGGAGGCCGGAGTCCGCATTCCCGGCGTCATCGGCACAACCATCGGTATTGTGGGCGCCCTTATTCTGGGGCAGGCCTCGGTGCAGGCCAACATAGTGAGTCCTATACTGGTAGTGCTGGTGGCCGTAACGGGTCTTTCCTCATTTGCAGTGCCAAATTTTGCATTGGCCTTCACCCTGAGGATATACCGCTTTTTTTATATCATACTGGGGGCTCTGATGGGTTTTTTTGGCATTACCATAGGGCTGTTCGTGCAAATATTGTTTACTACCAACTTGAAATCTTTTGGCGTGCCTTATCTTTCCCCTTCCGGTCCCAGGACCCAGTTGGGCTATGATGTTGTATACAGGCTCCCCTTGTTCTTGCATGAGAAGCGTCCTGATTACGACAATCCGCAGGATGTCCGCAGGGCGCCCCGCATTTCCAGAGGTTGGGTAAAGAGGGGGGGCGGGAATAATGGCCGGTCAGATTAAATTCGGTCTGGCCGAGGCGGTGGTGCTGCTCGCTCTGTCCAACATGGCCAGGATTTTCATGACCTTTCCCCGGAGTCTGGTGGAACTGGCAGGCCCCGCGGCCTGGCTCACCCCGCTGCCGGGCCTGCTGTTGGCCCTGCTGCAGGTTTTTTTTATCTGGCTCCTTTTAAAGCCCCACCCGGGCAAAACAATTGTTGAAATAACCGGGGATGTTCTGGGGCAGGTGGCGGGAACTCTGGTGAACATAATCTATATTGTATTTTTTCTCAGTGTCGGGATTACATTTACCAGGATATTCAGCGAGGCCATGATTATAGCGGCGCTGCCCCGCACCCCCGTCAGCGTGATCAGCATTGGTTTTATCATAACCGCCATGCTGGGCGCCTATGTGGGCGTAGAGGCGCTGGCCCGCTCAGCCCGGGTAACCTACCCCTTCGTGCTGGGGGGTATAGTGTTGCTGCTAACGAGCCTGTACCCCTTTTTTAACATAAACAATATATTCCCTCTGCTGGGCATCGGACCTTATCAGGTCTTTGTGCAGGGCGGTTTGTTTACCGGGGTGATTTCGGAAGCTCTTATTGCGGCCGTTATTATCAACTCTTTTGCTTCAGGAAAGCTGTATGCGCCGGCAGTGGCCAGGGGTGTGCTGATGGGTTTTGCCTATTTGATTATACTAGAACTGGCTTTCGTCCTCGTGCTGCACTGGAGAACCGCCTCGGAAAGTACCCTGCCCTTTTACAGACTGAGCAGTCTCATCTACCTGGGCAGGTTTTTCCAGCGCATAGAAGCCATTTTTATAATTATCTGGGGTTATATCGTCATGATTAAAATTTCAATCACCCTATACGCCGCTTCCATAGCCCTGGCCGGAACATTAAAGCTTTCGGATTACCGGCCCTTTATCTGGCCCCTGGGTTTAATCATTTTCATTGCCAGTCTGCTGCCCCCGGACATGCCCAGCGTCGTAATACTTGAATCCGAATACCTTCGCACCTACGCTTGGATTCCCACATTTATCCTGCCCATGGTGGTGCTGGCGGTGGACAGGTTAAGGAGGAGGAGGAGGGAGCAGTGAAAACCGTTAAACTTGTGTTTGCGCTTGCTGTAATAATATTCCTTTCCGGTTGCTGGGGGAGTCAGGAAACTGACCAGACGGCCTTGGTACTGGCCATGGGTTTCGACAAGGGGAAGAATGAAAATGTACGGGTCACTTTCCAGATTGCCAATCCAAAGGTAATAGCCGGCGCGGCCGGAGGAGGTGGCGGGGGCGGCGGCGACCAGGAAAAACCTTATTTATTTACCACTATGGATGCGCCGCTGCCCGTAGCTGCCTTTCACCTGTTAAACGTCGTCCGTAGCAGGGATATATCGTTGCTGCACAATAAAATTTTTATTTTTTCCGAGGAGGCAGCCAGGGAGGGGCTGGCCAGATATATGCAGCCGCTTAACCGTTTCAGGGAAACCAGAGGTACGGCCTTTGTTTTTGTCTGCCGGGGCACGGCCAGGGATTTCATGGAAAGAGACAAGCTGGAGCTTGAGGTGAGCCCGGCCAAGCACTATGAAATAGTTGCCAGTCTGACCAGGCTGCACGGGCTTGGTCCTACCGCCCATTTTACCGATTTTTACGAGAGTACCAAAACCCACAGTAAGGAACCCGTGGTCCCCCTGGTGGGAATTAACGAAAAAGGCCTGGGCGCGCCGGCAAAGTCGCAGGTCGATAGCCTGGGGGATTATTTGGCGGGGGACCTTCCCGCCTCCGGGGTCACCGCTCAGTTCCTGGGGACGGCTGTATTCTCCGGGGACAAAATGGTGGGCGAACTCACCGGAGACGAGTCCAGATACCTGCTCATGCTTAAGGGGGAAATGCAACAGTCCTTCATGGTCATAGACGATCCCAAGAGGCCCGGCCATGTTATAGGGCTTACCCTGCGGCAGGCCAGGCGGCCCGTGATCAAGACGTCAGCCAGCGGGGAGGCGCCGGTCATTGATGTGGAACTTTTTCAGGAGCCTTCCCTTGTAGGGGTACCCAGCGGCATCAATTATGAGGACCTTAAACTGAAAAAGGTGTTGGAAAAAGAAATCGCCCGCCTGATAACGGAAAAATGCCAGGAGTTGGTAAGCCGCAGCCAGGACGAATTCCGCATTGATTCATTCGGTTTCGGGCAGTACGCCAAACGGAAGTATTTAACCGTGGGGGAGTGGGATAAATATAACTGGCATGATAAATACCCCGATGCCCAGGTGAATATAAAGGTCAATGTTAAAATCAGGCGGACGGGCCTGCAGCTGAAAACTGTCAAGCCCACTATGTAGCGCATAAATGGCAATGTACTAAAAATATATCATGGGCGGGATGTATTGATGGATTTTTTGCTTATGATTGTGCCCGTGGCCATCACCTATTACACTTTTAGCTATGGTCTGTGGGCCTGGCGCCAGGGTAACCGCGGGGGGGGCATAGGGGTGTTTTTACTGGCGGCCTTTACGCTGGCCCTGTCTGTTTATAGCCTTTTTTTCAGAACAAGCTACTGAGTGCATTGAAACAAAAAACGTTTTTAAAGGGGTCGCTATTATTGCTATGTAACAGGGGCATAATAGGTGAAACACATTAGCATGAGTTCTATACACAAGGGGGCGTTCATATGAAAATAATGAAAAAAATATTTCCCTTCAACAAGCCCGGAAACGAAAAGCCGTTGCATACTGGTGAAATATACTATCTCTGGGAAACACTGACTGTGAGTCATAAGATTATATCCGTGCTGGAAACTTACCAGATGAACACCGAGGACAGCGAGTTGCATGTCGTACTGAAGGGGCTGGTCAAAGGAACTTATCTTACCAGGGTTAACCGCCTGGAGATAGTATTAAAGGAAGAGGGTTTTACCGTTCCGCCCCGTTCTTCCCCGAAGACATTGCAGGGCGAACCCGGGGCGGGCCAGGAAGTGAAGCTGACAGATGATGAAGTAATTCGAAATTTAATATCCTGGGCGCAAATCATACTTTATCAGGATGCCAGGGCCATTGGGGCCTTCACCAGGCAGCCGGTGCGCAAAATATTTATCAGCCTGCTGTTTGAAGGGATGCAAGCATACAGACTGCTGATGGATTTGGCCGTCGGGAGGCATGTGTTTGAAAGTCCGCCGCTAGCCACGGCCCGGGATGACAGCCTTAACATGGGCGAGGTATTTATGCTCTGGGAGGAACTGGGGGCCAGGCATGTAAGTATGGTAAACTTGGAAACCTATCTGGCTAATACGAAAGACCGGGATCTTCAAGGATTATTAAAAAGTGGGTTGTACGAAGTGACCCTGCCGCAGATGGAACGCCTGGAAAATATGCTCAAGGATGAAGGTTTTACTATCCCCCCGCGCCCTGTACAGCGCATGGCCCAAGAACCTCCGGGACAGGTAAGTAAAATAGTTTTTAGCGACGGCGAGATTGTGGGGGTTCTAACAACAGCCGCCCAGGCGGCAATTAATCACCATGTCAGTGGATACTGCGCCGCAGTGCGGGATGATGTCAGTAAGTTGTTCAAGGATTTTACTTCTGCGGAGATAGAGGACTATGAAAAACTCATGCAGTTTGCCTCAAGCCGCAACGCTCTGGACAATCCCCCTGTGGTAACCTCCAGGCGTGGTTAAAAATTAATTCATTCCGGAAATATACCGCCGGGGCCGGCATAACCTGTTATAAATAATAAACAGGGGGGCTTAGCCGGTGGCAGCCGATTTTAACGGGCCGGGGGTTGTCTGGCAAACCAGGCTGGACAGCAGTCCGGTATTGGTGGCAGCAGGAAAAATATCCGGGGATAACATCGAAATAGCGGTGGCTATGGGGAAAACGGTATCTATATATACCCCTGAGGATTCTGTATACCGAATTTTAGCCACTGCGGAGGCAGAGCGGGAGGTTCTCAGTCTGGCGGTGGGACTGCCGGTTACCGGACGGGACAGTATCATACTGGGGTCGGAAGACCGGATTACGTTATGGGGTTTCCGCCAGGGCTCGTTGCAATTGCTCGGGCGGACAGATCCTGAGCCCGGGGCCCGGTTTACGGATCTTGCTGTTGGTGACCTGGACGGGGACGGTAGACAGGAGATAGCCGGCGCTGCCTCGGGCACTGAAAATATTTACGTGTACAGGCTGGCGGGGCAGGAGGATAGTCTGCGCCTGGAACTGGCCGGCATACGGCTGGTGCCCGGCCGCCCTGTGCAGGTGGAAATTTTCCGGTCTTCCGGGGGCCCGGGCATAGCGGTGTTATACTGGGACGGGGATATATCCGGGCTTGTCATATATTTTCTAACTGAGGAAGGATTTGCTGAGGGCCCCGCATTGGAGAACCTACCGGGTCGTCCGATGCTGCTGGTAGCGGGTAATTTTACGGAAGGCCTGGCGCTGGGTGGAGGTGACGGCCGGGTACGTATTATTGCAGTCACTGGAAGTGAATTAAAGACAATCCTCACAACTTCCGTGCTGGGTTCAGCCGTATCTGCCCTGGCGTCTGTAAGCCGTGGGTTCAGCCTGGCGGCCGGCACGCCGGGCGGATATGTTTTTATTTTTGGTTTTCCTGTGCAGCAGGAGCCGGATCGGGCTGTCCATAATGGTGAACCGGTATACAGCCTGGCGGATGCCGGCAGCGGGAGGCTGGCATTGGGCACCGTCCGCGGTGTTCTACAGCTGATCAGCGTTGACAATGTGGCTGCAGGGGTGGCATATACCGTCCGGCCCGGCGATACGCTTTGGCTGATAGCCGGAAGGTTTGCGACCACTGCAGTTAAAATTATGCAGGAGAATAACATCAGGGAGCCAGGCCTGATTTATCCTGGGCAGGTGCTGACAATACCACCTTCATAAACCTGACATATTGTGGCAATGGCAATACCCGTTGCATAATATGCATTTAGGAGGTGGTATGTATATGTCTGATGAAAAATGTCAATTGGGTATGAATTATAAATATTATCCCACACATATGTATTACACGGAAAATGCGTACCCTAACGCTTTGCGGCTGATAGTCGAGTCTGTCCAGAGCGAGAGGGAAGATGAACTATTCTACGACTATTTACTGAGTCTGGCGCCTACCGAAGAGCAAAGGGAAATCATAGCGTCGATAAGAGACGACGAGAGAAAGCATAATAAAATGTTCCGGGAAATATATTACGAACTGACTGGTTTGGATATACCTCCGGTGCCAGGCATGACCTTTCAGCCGCCTGCAAGCTACCTGGATGGAATCCGGAGGGCTTTGTTCGGTGAATTGGGGGCGGTGGAAAAATATCGCCAGATATTATTCGGGCTGGGGTTTTTACCTTTCAGAAACATGGTTACCGAAATATATACCGATGAGCTGAAGCACGCCGCCAAGTGGAATTATCTATACACACTAAACGCTACCGGTATCGGAAGCCCAAACATATCGCCGGGGGACGTTATTATTTAGTTTTAGAATGAATTTATTTTACTTTCCAGGCCAGCATGGTCTTGTCCTGCAGGAACACAACGTAAAAGGCAGCGGTTTTTTTAGGGGCCTTGTAAATAAGGAATTTTTCCTCGGAGATGCCGGATACCCCGTCATTGCCGGTGGCTACGGCTGGGTTGACGGCAGTTATTTTTAGAAGGGGATAGCGGATCCCCTTCCCGTCCTGCAGCCACCAGTTTTCCGGTTTTGGATCCGGCACCCTGCCTGGGAGTAGTAATGGAACTATTATGAAGTTCAGTCCCGCTTCTGCGGCCACGGTGTTGTTGCCGAGGCGTAATTCTTCGGCAATGTAAATTTTCTTGTCTGGACCAACGGTATATTCGCTATTATCGAGGGAAAGTGTGCTTCCGATATCCGCGGGGGAGGAGGGCAGCGGGTATTTTTCAGTTTGCCGGGTGGACGAGGAGTTATTAAATAAAAAGAAATATAATAAAAAAAGCGCCGGGCCGATAATCATCAGCCAGAACCACAGCCGGACCCCTTTTTTATTCAGCGAACCGGGCAGGTTGTTATTATTTTTGGCCGTCATATAATCTCTCCGTAATAAAGTTTTCTATGCAATTATTATAACTCCGGGTCGGACTGTCAAGTCCGGACGGGGAAATCTAATTATTTTTTGCTGAAAAATTTACTATTACCGGCATAATTTATTATATCAACAGGTAAACTATAGTTGTCCCGGTGATAATACCGGTTCTTTTTCAATGTATACCCAAGCTAGTCCGAAATTTAGGAGGTGACGGAGTTGAAAGTAGAGGTTGACCAGGATTTATGCATTAGTTGCGGCGCCTGCGTGGATGTGTGCCCGGACGTTTTTGATTGGAACGACGATGAAAAGGCTGCGGCTGTAGCCCCCGAGGTACCGGGGGACATGGAAGACCAGGCCCATGAAGCGCTGGAGGGCTGTCCAACCAATGCCATTAAAGAGCACTGAAGCGCGGAGTGATGATATGATTTCAAAGGATCCGTCCGATATCAATATCAACACCAACCCGCCAGCCGTACTGGAAGTTGAGGAATATTTCCTTAAGCAAAAACTGAAAAACCGTAAACCCGGGGATAGCGCTTCCAGCCTGGAAGACGCCGAAAAACCGGTAGAGCAATAATAGAAGCGGGCGCATGCGCCCGCTTCTATTATTGGGGACATTCCTCCGACCCCAGAGTTAGACCCAAAAGAGAGGTGTGTCCCCATTCCTCTGAATAGATGTGTGTCCCCTTTCCTTTGTCCGGATGTATGTAGGGTAAGATTATATTGGTAAAATATAATAGATTTGCAGGTATAATTCTTTTTTTATAGAAATTTTAAAGGTTTTATCTCGCTAACAGCCTGTAAGACCCCGTCCTCGAAGGTCGGGGATCAACAGGCCGTAAAGCTCGAACTAAGTTCGCTCTAAGGGTTCGGTAGGGGAATAACCCCTTCCGAACCCAAGGCTCACTTATATCTGGGCTTCAGAACGTTTATTAATTAAGGGGTGCGCGGTGACCGGGATAAAAATATTGCATGTCATTCGTCCTGCGGCGGGAGGAATGAAAAATCATGTTATATCGCTAATCAGACATGCCGACAGGACTGTTTTTGAGCCCATGGCGGCATGCCCGCCGGGGGAGATGGCTGAGGAACTGGCCGGACTGGGCATCAATGTTTTTACTATTCCACTGATCGGGGAACTATCGCCGGCCAGGGATTTGAAGACAATAAAATCAATAATGAGTTTGCTCAAATACAACAAAATAGATATTTTACATGCCCACAGTTCCAAGGCTGCCCTGGTGGGCCGGGTGGCTGCCAGGCTGGCGGGAACGCCTGCCGTCTTTTTTACCGCCCATAATTCCGTTTTTTATGAGGAATGGCCCGGTTGGAAAAAGAATGTTCTTGCTGCGATCGAGCGGTTCCTGGCGGGGTATACCAACAAGATTATAACAGTCTCCGGCGTTCTCAGAAAAGAATTGCTGGAAAGGGAAAGGATAACTCCGGGTAAGGTGATAACTATATACAACGGCATTGATCCCGCCCCATATACAACAGCACAGCCCCGGAATGAAGTCCTCAAAAGCCTCGGCCTGGACCCGGAGAAGAAGGTGGTGGGCACGGTGGCCAGGCTGGCGCCCCAGAAGGGTGTGCTTTATTTCGTTAAAGCTGCCGCCATACTTTGCCGCGAGCCGGGGATAAATTTCCTGGTGGTGGGGGACGGGCCCCTGCGGGAGGAACTGGAGGCGGAAGCTGCAAAGCTTGGGCTGGGGGAAAGAATTATCTTTGCCGGTCACCGGAGGGATGTCGATAAAATATTAACCTGTCTGGATGTACTGGTGCTGCCTTCGGTTACAGAGGGACTGCCACTTATTATACTGGAGGCTATGGCCGCAGCCTGCCCCGTGGTGGCAACTTCCGTGGGAGGCGTACCCGAAGCCGTGGAGGACGGTAAAACCGGATTGCTGGTCCCGGCAATGGATGAGCGTGCCCTGGCCGGTGCTGTGAAAAAATTGCTTGCAAATCCCGATGCGGCCCGGGACATGGGGCTGGCAGGGCGCAGGCGGGTGCAGGGATGTTTTTCCGTTAGCGAAATGGTCAGGAAGACGGAGCTGCTGTATCTGGAAGCCTTCGGCGGGATGAATTAGGGGTATATTCAAATGGAGGATATTGATGTATAAAAATGCTTTGTTTTGCATAATGGCTGCAATCTACATGCTGAGTACACCTTTTCAGGCAGCAGCCTCCTACCAGCCGGCTATATCTAACGCCCTGCCGCCGTCGGCGGAGGAGGCACTCAATATTAAGCCTGCTCAAGAACCCGGCAGGGTGGTGATGCTGGTGATAGACCGGCTCCGGCTGGCGGATTTGTCCGGCTCACTGCCAGGCAACCTGAACAAGATTACCGGGGGCGGGGCTATGGCCTTGATGAATTACAACACCGCGGCTGGGGTTAACCCGGAAAGCACTTATGTATCCATAGGGGGCGGCGCCCATCTAAAGGGCTATGATGCTTCGGGAATAGGCTATAAGGCGGAAACCAGGCTGGAACAGGGCACAGCCTCAGATGAGTATTTTCAGCGTACAGGCATTAAGCCCTACCCGGGCTCGCTGGTTCAGGTGGGCATTGCCAGATTGATAAGTATGAACGGGGATCTTCACTATACAGCGGAGCCCGGAGTCCTGGGCAGGGCTTTACATAGTGCGGGGAAGAAAACCGCTGTGCTGGGTAATTCAGACGTTTATAACAGGCTTAGCCGTCAGGCCCTCAATATAGCCATGGATGAAAACGGATTGGTTGATTATGGAAAAATAGGTGGGGATGTCCTGACCGGGGATTTGAGTTTTGTGGGTGGTTTCAGGACTGATTACCAGCGGATGTTAGAGGGGTATAGAGAGTTACCCCCCAGAACTGATTTTACAGTCATAGATCTGGGAGATATCAGCAGACTCTATTATGCCAAAGATGATATGCTGCCGGAACGACTGGAGGTTCTGCGCCGGGAAACAATAATAAACATTGACGGGTTTCTGGGTAATCTGATGCGGGAAATGAATTTTGATAGGGACCTGCTGCTGGTGGTGGTTCCCACACCCTGGCAGGATGCAGAGAGTATCGACAGGATGACCCCCATTGTGGCTTACGGGGCAGGGGTAAAACAGGGTTATTTGACGTCGCCCACCACCAGAAGGACAGGGGTGGTGCTCAATACGGATATTGCTCCCACGGTACTTGATTTCCTCGGTCTTAAACCTCCCCAGACCATCAACGGCAGGGCGATGAAGTTCATTCCCGCCGGGAATACTTTGCCTTCGCTGCTGGCCATGAACCGGCAACTGGTACTGACCTATGATGCCAGGCCGTATTTACAGAAGGGATATGTTTTTTACCAGTTGATTTTGATGCTGTTATCGTTGTTTTTTATACTCTGGCGTCTGAAAGTTAGGGATTACCTTAAGCCGTTCTTGCTATCGGTGATGGTGGTGCCGCTGGTATATCTTCTGTTGCCCCTTTTGCCCCAGCCGGGGCTGGCTGCGCTGGGACTGCAGTTAATTATCATAACCGTACTGCTGACTATGTTAATCCTACTGCTGCAGAGATTTGGTTTTGACCCGTTTACCTTGATCTGCCTGGCTACGGCAGGGGCGTTGCTGCTGGATACCCTTAATGGCTCGCCCCTGCAAAAGACCTCAGTACTGGGTTATGACCCCATAGTTGGCGCACGTTTTTATGGCATGGGCAACGAGTATATGGGTATATTAATAGGCTCGCTAATCGTGGGAGTGAGTTCGCTGTTCACGGTGCTGACGAATTACAAAAAAATACTTTTGCCCGTTTCCGCCGCGGTTTTTATGCTGTCCGTATACACCATGGCTGCACCACAGCTGGGCACCAATGTAGGAGGCACTATAGCTTCAGCTTCTGCTTTTCTGGTGACCTTTTTACTGTTGGCGGGCGTGCGTTTTAACATGAAAACCATACTGCTGGTGGCTGCAGGGGTGTTTTTGCTGGCTACTGCCTTTATCCTTTATGATATAAGACGTCCTGTGGATGCACAGAGTCATATGGGCAGGGCGGCCGGCACAATTGCGGCTGGCGGGCTGGGTGAAATAGGTAAAATAATAATAAGAAAATCGGAGATGAGTATCAAGTTAATTAAATACACCATTTGGAGCAGAATTTTTCTGGCCAGCCTGGGCAGCCTGGCCCTGCTCTTTTACCGGCCGATAGGGGTGATGGCCTCTGTCAAAGCGAAATATCCGTGTCTGTACAGGGGCTTTATAGGCGTCATTGTGGGTAGTATTGTAGCCCTTATATTTAACGATTCGGGGGTAGTTGCCGCCGCCACCACCATGGTCTTCGGTGCCCCGCCGCTAATCTATCTGGTGCTGGGTGAAATGGAAACGAAGAAACAGATATAACGGAGGGATGGCTTGAAACTGGGACGTTTCAGCAGCAATGAAAGGGTTTTTTACGGTCGTCTGGAGGGCGATACGGTTTTTGAGCTTGCAGATATATTTAATCCGGAGATACAGACAGAAAAAAGACATGCCCTTAATAGCCTGACAATTTTGTCTCCATGCCAGCCCGGCAAGGCCGTCTGCGTGGGTTTAAATTACATGGATCATATAAAGGAGTTCGGCCACGATATTCCCTCATCGCCGGTGTTGTTTATTAAGCCTTCCGGCACGGTAATAGGCTGCGGTGATTTTATAGAGTACCCCCGCTCCAGCCGCAGGGTTGACTACGAAGCCGAGCTTGCCGTTGTAATTAAGAAAGAGTGTCGCGGTGTATCCGCTTCCACGGCTGCTGATTACATATTCGGTTATACTTGCGCCAACGACGTAACGGCCAGGGATTTACAGCAAAAGGACGGCCAGTGGACCAGAGGCAAATCCTTTGACACATTTTTACCGCTGGGACCATATATTGTAACTGACATTGATCCTGGAAAACTGGACATAAAACTGTATTTAAACGGTGTAATAAAACAAAATTCCTCCACCTCAAACCTTATTTTTAAGGTTCCGGAACTGGTCGCGTTTATATCGGAAATAATGACTCTTTTCCCGGGAGACGTAATACTCACCGGTACACCCTCCGGGGTGGGACCCATGTGTTCCGGTGACCTGGTGGAGGTGGAAATACAGGGCCTGGGGAGGCTATCCAACAGGGTGCGCGGGGCTACTGAAATAGGTGCGTAATAGGAGGTTAAGCCCGCTCCGGGCCTAACGGGGAGTCTATTACAGCAGAGCCAAAATTTTGTTGACAAACTTTGATATTATGTTAAAATTGATTTTGGTTGGAATCGGCCTTGCCTCAACGGGGGAGCCAATTCCAACACTTTTTCATATAAGGGGGAAGATAATTTAAATGAAACCTTTGGGCCGCCATGTTTTGGCTGAAATCTATGGATGTGAGTTCGACATTCTCAACGACATTAAGAAAGTTGAAAAAATAATGGTAAACGCGGCACTCGAGGCCGGGGCCGAGGTTAGAGAATGTGTATTCCATAAATTCAGCCCTCAAGGGATTAGTGGTGTGGTGGTAATATCTGAATCACATCTGGCTATCCATACCTGGCCGGAACTGGGGTATGCGGCTGTGGACGTATTCACCTGTGGTGACAAAGTGGACCCTTGGGACGCCTGCAACTATCTTAAGGAAAAATTCTGCGCCAAACATATAAGCGCCAAAGAAACCAAGCGTGGCATAGTTCCTCTGGAGGTAGTTGAAAAGTCAGCTGTGAATCTATAGGAGGGATGTTTATTAGTACCGGGTTAATACCATATCAATGAGCCTTGCTTTATCTGGAAAAGAGAAGCAGGGCTCATTGCTTTTTAGGCCAAATTTCCCGTGGAGGGCAGGAAATCAAACCCCCGCAACGAAATATATATTGAGTTAAGCATAAAGGGGGAGAAGACTTATTGAAACAGGTGATATATCCGATCAAGGAAGAACTGAAAAAAGTACAGGGAAACATGAACAGGCATTTTAATATAAAGGCGGGTTATCTCGGGGATTTTGCCCACCTGGAACTCTGTCAGCTGAACAGTATACTGCGCCCGGTGCTGGTCATATTGTCCGCGGGTATGTTCGGCAAAATAACGGACAGGGTTATATCTTTGGCTGGTGTTCTGCAATATATATACCTGGCCTCCTGCATCCATAAAGGTATTAACGAGGATATAGAAATTACGCAGGCCCCCACCGGGGATCCCAGGGACGGCTGCCAGTTCCCGGTACTGGTAGGTGACTATTTTTACGGCAGGTTCTTCACCTCACTGTGCGACGCCGGTATAGTGGATTATCTACGCCCCCTTGCGGAAATGATATGTGTAATTAACGAAGGGGGCGTTATCAGGCTAAGGAATTCAGGCTCAACCGGTATAAACCCCTCGCCGGGCCGCGAACTGGTGCGCAAGGAAACAGCGGAAATGCTGGCCAGCTGCTGCCGCCTGGGGGCCAGGCTGAATGGAGCCGGTGGGCAACAGCAGGAAACTTTGGGCCGGTTCGGCGTAAGTTTCGGTATCGCCCTGGGTCTCATGGAGCAGGGTAACAGTTTTGAGGAGCAGGCGGTGGTATACCTCCGGGAGGCTTTGCCGGAACTGGATAAACTGCCTCCGGGACCCAACCGTACGGCTCTGAAGGAATTGGTCGGGCTTTTCCTGCGCCGTGAGGTGTCATTGGAAAGAATGGTCGGGTGACGGTTGGGAAAGGAGACATCCATGGTACAAATCCCGAATCAATACAAAAGCAAAGAAGAGTATGTACACCATATATTTGCAAGTATCGCGCACAGATACGATTTGCTCAACACAACTCTGAGTTTTAACCGGGACAAATACTGGCGGACTTTTGCAGTATCGAAATCAGGCCTGCAACCCGGTGGTAAGGGCCTGGACATATGTTGCGGCACCGGCATGCTCACCATTGAGCAGGCCAGGGCGGCGGGGCCCCGGGGCAAGGTGGTGGGCCTTGATTTTTGTGAGGAAATGTTGGCCGTGGCTGTAGATAACATTAAAAAGACTCCGTTCAGGGACAATATAGAACTGGTGCAGGGCAATGCCGTCGACCTGCCCTTTGGGGACAGCACCTTTGACTGCTGCACCATAGGTTTCGCCCTGCGCAACGTGCCGGACATAAGGAAGACCATCAGTGAAATGTCCAGGGTAGTAAGGCCTGGTGGTAAGGTAGTCAACCTTGAGCTGTCCAAACCAAGTGCTCCGGTATTCAAGCAGGCTTACTATCTTTATTTCAACCGTTTGGTACCATTATTGGGGCGCCTGGGTATAGGGAAGGAAGGCCCGTACAGTTACCTCCCCAATTCCTTAAAAGACTTTCCGCACCAGTCTGTAATAAGGGATATGTTTGAGGAGGAAGGGCTGAAGGATGCCCGCTATTACGAGCTAACAGGCGGCATAGTAACTGTTCATGTGGGAACGGTGGTTTGAATTAAAAAATTAGTGGATGGGAAGTGGGCATCCTATGGCCCTGGCTAAAGTTGGGACATTCATGGAAATGATTAAGTTTGAGCACACCATCTTTGCCCTGCCCTTTGCTTATCTGGGAGCTCTATTGGTGGGGAAAAGTATCCCTCCGGGTCAGGATATACTCTGGATTACCCTGGCCATGGTGGGTGCCCGGACCGCCGCCATGTCCTTAAACCGTATCATTGACCGCCGGATAGATGCCAAAAACCCCCGCACCGTCAACCGGGCACTGCCCAGGGGGCTGCTCCCGGTGTGGGAGGTATGGATTTATGTGGCGCTTTCATTTGTACTATTATTGTTTTCAGCCAGTCAGTTAAGTGCCCTGGCTTTCCGTCTTTTTCCAGTGGCTGTGACGGTGCTGGTGCTATATTCTTATACCAAAAGGTTTACCTGGACCTGCCACTTGTTTCTTGGTCTTGCCCTGGGGCTGGCGCCTCTGGGAGCCTGGATTGCCATTTCGGACAGGTTTGAGTTGGCGCCGCTGCTGTTGTGCGCCGGTGTGCTGTTCTGGGTAGCAGGATTTGATATAATTTACGCCTGCGATGATTATCATTTTGACCGAAGTGAGGGAATCTATTCAATACCCGCCCGGTTTGGCATTAAAAAAGCTCTGGTCATATCATCTGTATTTCATATGGTGGCCCCGCTACTGTTTCTGGCTGTGGGCGTATTGCTTGATTTGGGAGTGCTTTACCTTATCGGCCTGACGGTGTCTGTGGGCTTACTGATGTATCAGCATTCCCTGGTCAGGCCGGACGATCTTTCCCGGGCCGGGGTGGCCTTCTTTAATCTTAACGGTGCCCTGAGCGTGCTGATGTTTGCATTTACCGTACTGGATATATTTTTTCCTGTAAGACTATTCAGGTAAGTGTATTTGGGTAAATGAGGGGAGGCCGGTCTATTGGACTGGATTGATCAGAACAGCGAACTTTCCGACATAGCAGAGCGGGTGGAAAGGGGAGAAAGGCTTTCCTTTGAGGACGGAGTACGGCTTTTCAAAACCCATGACCTCTTGGCCCTGGGCAGGATGGCTGATCAGGTCAGGCGCCGTAAAAACGGCGACAGGGTTTATTATATAATAAACAGGCATATAAATCATACCAATATATGTGTCAACAGGTGCAAGTTCTGTGCTTTTGGCAGGCATGCCGGCGACCCCGGCGCATATCTCATGACCCTGGATGAAATTGAAGCCAAAGCCCTGGACTGCCGGGGCAGGGGCATAAGTGAAATCCATGTGGTGGGTGGCCTTAACGATAATCTGCAACTGAATTATTACCTGGAAATGATACGCCGGTTACGCAGGGCACTGCCGGAAGCGGTAATACAGTCTTTAACTGCGGTAGAAATAGACTTCCTGGCCAAAACCAACAATATGTCATTAAGAGATGTACTGGTGACTTTGCGGGAGGCCGGGCTGGACTCTCTGCCCGGTGGGGGCGCGGAGGTGTTTGCTCCCAGGGTCAGGGAATTGATTTGTCCTAAGAAGATAAGCGGGGAACGCTGGCTGGAAGTTCATGCGGCAGCTCATTCCCTGGGTATGCGCACCAACGCCACCATGCTTTACGGTCATGTGGAAACCATAGAGGAAAGAGTTGACCATTTTGTCCGGCTGAGGGAATTGCAGGACCGAACTGGCGGCTTTCTCACCTTTATTCCCCTGGCCTTTCATCCCAGAAACACCATGCTGGAACGACCGGGCATATCCGGCACCACAGGTTTCGATGACCTGAAGATGCTGGCGGTGGCCAGGCTGATGCTGGATAATTTTGACCACATTAAGGCATTTTGGATTATGATCGGCCCCAAGCTGGCTCAGGTTTCACTATCTTTTGGTGTTGACGATCTGGACGGGACTGTGGAGGAGGAAAAAATCGCACATGATGCCGGCGCTGAAACCGACCAGCGCCTGACCCGGTCGGAGATGATCAGAATGATTAAGGTGGCCGGGAGGCTGCCGGTGGAGAGAGACACGCTGTACAATGTTATCAGGGAGGGTTGACAGTGTCTGGTCTTCGCTTGGGGCAGGTGGAGTATCTAAATTGCCTGCCGATATATAACGCCATAGAGAATGGTCTGATTCCTTTTGACGGTGAACTGGTTAAAGGTACGCCAACCATGTTAAACCGCCTGTTCCTAAACGGGGAGTTGGACGTTACACCGATATCTTCAATTGAATACGCGCGCAACCCGGAAAAATGCACCATTATACCTAAATTGTCGATTAGCTCCAAAGGGCGGGTAGCCAGCATTTTATTTTTCAGTAAGGTGCCCATCACCGAACTGGAAGGTAAAAAAGTATACGTAACCACATCCTCGGCCACTTCGGTGGCGCTGTTGAAAATACTTTTTGAACACTATTATCACGTAGTCGTGGAGCTTTGCCCGGCCCGGCCCGACTTGCTAAGCATGCTGGAAGATGGAGAAGGAGCGTTGCTTATAGGTGATGATGCCATGCTTGCCCACCGTAAGGTGATCAATGAAGGATGGAAGATACTGGTTACAGATCTTGGAGAAGCGTGGAAGGAATTCACCGGCGAACGAATGATCTACGCCATATGGGTGGTGAGAAAGGAAATCGCCAGGGAACAGCCGGGAAAGGTAAAGGATCTTTCACGTACCCTGCAGCAGTCCAGGAAGATGTCCATGGCCGAACCGGAGCTGTTGCTGAAGAAGGCCCACCGCCTGACCGGACTTTCATATCCCGTGCTGGAGGATTACTTCAAAATTATCAGGCACAGTCTCTCTCCCGGTTACAGGCGCGGCCTGCTGACTTTTTATGATTACGCATACAAAAGCGGGCTGATCGAAGAGAGGGTAAAGCTGTCCGTATGGGGTGAAAAGGATGACTGACACGGAACGTTTTCTGCACAAGGCTATGGAAGGAGGCCGGCTGACCCCGGAGGAGGGGCTGGATATTCTGGTACATGCAGACCTATTAGCCCTGGGAGCAGCCGCCGGCGCCGTCCGCAAGCGTTTGCATCCGGAAAACACAGTTACATTTATTATCGACAGGAATATAAACTACACAAATGTTTGCCAGTGCCGCTGCAAATTTTGCGCCTTTTACCGGGATCCTGAGGACCCGGAAGCCTATGTTATCCCGGAAGAAGAACTGTTTGCGAAAATAGAGGAGACTGTGTCAGTGGGCGGCACCGAACTGTTAATTCAGGGCGGCCTGCACCCCAGCCTGGGGTTTGAATATTACCTGACCATGTTGCGCTCTATCAAGGAGCGCTTTAATATTCATATTCATTCCTTCTCTCCCCCGGAAATAGTCCATATGGCCCGTAATTCCGGTCAAACAGTAGTTGAGGTACTATCTGCGTTAAAGGATGCGGGGCTTGATTCCCTGCCCGGCGGCGGTGCGGAAATACTGGCAAACCGTGTAAGAAAGGCCATCAGTCCCAATAAAATCACCTGGGAAGAATGGATGGAGGTAATGCACCAGGCCCACCGCCTGGGCATGAAGACCACCGCCACCATGATGTTCGGCCATCTGGAAACGCCGGAGGAAAGGATCAAGCACATGGTCAGGGTCAGGGAGGCCCAGGATCTTACAGGGGGGTTCACAGCCTTCATTCCCTGGAGCTTTCAGCCCAGGAATACAAAGCTGGGAGGTACCACGGCCACTGGCACGGACTACCTGCGCACTCTGGCCACCGCCAGGATCATGCTGGACAACGTTCCCAACCTGCAGGCTTCCTGGGTAACCCAGGGGGCCAAATTGGCCCAGGTGGCGCTATGCTTCGGGGCCAATGATTTCGGCAGCACCATGCTGGAGGAAAATGTGGTCAGGGCGGCGGGGGTAACCTACCGGGTTGCGCTGGAGGAAATAATACGCTGTATCAGGGATGCCGGTTATATACCGGCTCAGAGGACCACTGACTACAGTATAATAAAGACGTTCTAAGTAGATGCTGTTATTGTTTTGGCATAACCTAGCTTTATAACATTTATCTTTTCTTTTTATATTTTATTGCCAGATATAACCCTGCGGCCGCCAGCAATAGCAATACGGCGGCAGGTAGATACTCTTCCGGCAGAATACGGGTAATATCAATGTTACCCAACAGCCTGCCCAGACTGACAAATGTCAGTATCCACAGGGAGGCCCCGGTGAAGGCGTAAAAAATCACTCTGCTGAAGGGCATTTTGGTTATGCCAGCCAGATAGGGTGTGATATGCCTCAGTCCGGGGGTAAAATAAGCTGCTAATATGAAGGCAGGGCCGTATCTGCAAAACCAGGCCACTGCCTTTTCATATCTGTCCGGTGTGAGGGCAATGTATTTGCCGTACCTGGTCAAAACAGGCTTACCCGCTTTCAGACCTATAACATAGCTGGCGCAGAACCCCGTCAGGCTGCCTCCCAGGGTGGAAAAAAATAGCGGCAGCAGGGCTAGCTGCCCTTTTTGCACAAGTAAGCCGCAAATGGTAAGAATGGTTTTGGAGGGCAGAAATACTCCCATGGTATCGATGATAAAAAGAAAATAAATCCCCGGGTATTTATAGGTAGCGATGATATACTGGGCCGTTTCTTTTAAATCCAAAGGTTTCACCTCAACTATATAATACTAACACAGCGAAAAAAAATCGCCAACCAAGGAGGCCGTTGAAAAACTGCGCCTGGCTTTGTCAGGCTCGCCGTCCAGTGCTCACGTACTTCCAGTACGTCCGCGCTGTCCGGCTTCGCCTTTCGCGCCATGCTTGTTTTTGAACGGCCTCTGATGCAGTATTGGCGGACTACCCGGCAATCCTGCTTGCATTTGAGTAAAAAGCTGCCATATAATGTTGTAAAACCGGTAGGACATGTTGGAGGCGCATTATGATTGAAGATAGAAAAGCTGAGCTGCTCCGGACTCTGCCGTCGGTGGATGAGGTGCTCAGGTCAAATGAGATAAAAGATATGCTGGATGCCTATCCCAGGGAACTGGTAGTCGCATCGATCCGGGAGGCCCTGGAAAGGGTAAGAAATCAACTGCTGGCTGATGATGGGACGGCAGGCGAAAAAACCAGGGCATGTCATATTGCGGAGATGGCCGGGGATGTCTTGGAATCCCTGGCTCTTCGCTTGCGGCCCAACCTGCGCCGGGTAATTAACGGCACCGGGGTGGTTCTGCATACCAACCTGGGCCGGGCCGTGCTGCCGGCCGGGGCCATCGAAGCGGTGCATATGGCGGCTTCGGGCTACTGTAATATTGAAATGAACCTGGCAAGCGGGAAAAGGGGTTCCCGCTATGCCGTGGTGGAAGAACTTTTGCGCAGCCTTACCGGTGCTGAATCCTGCCTGGTGGTGAACAATAATGCGGCTGCGGTGCTGCTGGCCCTGAGTTCCCTGGCTCGGAGCCGGGAAGTGATTGTTTCCCGGGGGCAGTTGGTGGAAATAGGAGGCTCCTTCAGAATTCCCGAGGTCATGGCCCAGAGTGGGGCCATCCTTGTGGAGGTCGGAGCCACCAACAAAACACATCCCGATGACTACCGCAGGGCCATTACCGAAAATACTGCCCTGCTGCTTCATGTCCATATGAGCAATTACAGGATTGTGGGCTTTACCCGGGAAACCACTGTGGAAGAAATGGTGGAGATTGGCCGGGAAAAAGGCTTGCCAGTTATGAGCGACCTGGGCAGTGGGTTTTTGGTGGATATGGCCCGTTTTGGGCTGCCGCCGGAGCCCACCGTACAGCAGGTGTTGGCTGCCGGGGCCGATGTGGTCACTTTTTCTGGCGATAAGCTGCTGGGTGGGCCCCAGGCCGGTATTATCGTGGGTCGTAGAGAGTTTATAGATGAAATGAAGAAAAACCCACTCACCAGGGCTGTGCGTATAGACAAAATGACCATTGCGGCACTGGAAGCCACCCTCAGGGAGTATCTTGATCCGGAGGCAGCCGTGAGGAATGTTCCCACTTTGCGCATGCTGAGCGCAGAAGCCAATGATTTAATGAAAAGGGCTGGGGAACTGCTTATCCTGCTCCAGGAAGCTTCCCGTGAAAAGGCTGTCATTACACTGGAAGCCGGGACTTCCGCGGTGGGAGGTGGGGCTATGCCCACGGCGGAACTGCCTGGCGGGATAGTGGCTATAAATCCCCTGACAATATCGGTTTCCGAATTAGCCTCCCGGCTGAGAAAGGGTGATCCGGCGGTAATCGGCAGGCTGCAGGAAGACAGGTTACTAATTGACGTGCGAACTATACAAAAGGGTGAGGATATGATACTGGCAGGGGCTATTGCAGCAGCCCTGGACAGCAGGGGGGACCGGTTTTGAAACACATTATTATAGGAACCGCAGGACATGTGGACCACGGCAAAACCACTCTGGTGAAAGCCCTTACAGGGATAGATACAGACCGCCTGAGGGAAGAAAAGGAGAGGGGCATATCCATTGAACTTGGTTTTGCCCACCTGGCATTGCCCGGGGGCAAAAAGGCGGGACTGGTGGATGTACCCGGACATGAAAGGTTTATCAAAAATATGCTTGCCGGTGTGGGCGGCATAGACATGGTCATGCTGGTGGTTGCCGCCGACGAGGGTGTAATGCCCCAGACCAGGGAGCACCTGGATATCGTCCAGCTCTTGCAGGTCGAACGGGGCATAGTAGTGCTGACCAAAGTAGATATGGTTGATGAAGAATGGCTGGAACTGGTACGGGAAGAATTAAAGGATTATTTAAAGGACACATTTCTGGCCGGCGTTCCGCTGGTGGAAGTTTCTGCAGTAACTGGCCAGGGATTGCAAGAACTTAAAGAGACATTGGCACGGGTGGCTGGCGACCTGATTGAAAAACCTGCATCCGGCGCCATGAGACTTCCTGTAGACAGGGTTTTTACCATTACGGGCTTCGGCACAGTGGTGACGGGTACTTTGGTATCAGGCCAAATCTGCGTCGGTGAAAATGTGGATATCCTGCCCCGGCGCTTGACGGCCAGGGTACGCTCTTTACAGGTTCACGGTGGTAAAGTCGAAACTGCCGTGGCCGGGCAAAGGGTGGCTGTGAATCTTTCCGGCATGGAGGTGCAGCAGGTGCCCAGGGGCAGTTTGCTGGCCTCGCCGGGCAGCCTCAGCCCCTCCCGGCGGATGGATGTTAAGCTTTCCCTATTGAAAAACGCCAAGGAATTAAAAAACAGGGCCAGGGTAAGAATTTATCTGGGTACAGCGGAAATACTCGGACGTGTGGTGCTATTGGACAGGGAGGAGTTGGAGTCCGGGGGGGAGGCATATGCCCAACTGGAGCTTGAAGAAAATGCCGCAGCGGGCAGGGGTGACAAATTTGTCATCCGCTCATACTCTCCCATGCTAACCATTGGCGGAGGCAGAATAATAGAACCGGTTCCCAAAAAGCATAAAAGAATGAAGGAAGATGTAATTAACGCTCTGGTCACCAGGGAGAAGGGTACTCCCGCTGAAGTGGTGGGGCAGTATCTTAACAGTAAGCCGGGTATGATGACTGCCGGAGAACTGGCGGATATTTCGGGGCTGTCCAGGGAGGAAGCCGCAGACGCCCTGGATGGGCTGGAGGCTTCCGGAACAGTGGTGCAAACTGTCTTCGAAGGTGTTAAATATTATGCTTCCTCTGTTGCCTATGGGAAATGGACCGGGGAAGTAACGGCGCTGGTTAATGCTTATCACGGGCATTATCCCCTGCGGGAAGGCTTTCACAGGGAGGAGTTGCGCTCGAGAAAGTTTCCGAATCTGGGGCAGAAGCAATTTCACGCTCTTCTGCAAATCATGGAGAATGACGGGAAAATAGTTGCAGGAGTTAATTCCATTGCCCTGCCGGGCTTTAAGGCTGAACCCGGGGATACCTACGGTAAAGCTGTGCAGGCCATTGAAAAAATATACCAGGCTAACGGTTGCCAGCCGCCTGCCTGGGCTGAGGCGATAAGTAAAACGGCCCTGCCCAAGGGACAGGACCAGGAAATTCTGCAATACTTTTTGCGCCGGGGGGCACTGGTGAAGGTGGCCGACGAACTTTATTTTCATCCGGACGCCCTGCGTGAGGCCAGGGAAAAAATGCAGCTTTTTTTAGCGGAGAAAGGCCAAATTACCGTGGGTGAGGCCAGGGATTTGCTGGGCACTTCCAGAAAATACGCCCTTCCCCTGTTGGAATTTTTTGACCGGGAGAAGGTTACCAGAAGAGTAGGTGATATAAGGTTGCCCGGCCGCGCACTCTAGGAGGCCGTTGAAAAACTGCGCCTGGCGTTTAAGGTAAGGGGACACACCTTCTGTGTTGCCTTAATTCTAACCTCTTAACAAATTACTCGAAGGAATGTCCCCAACGAATGCTCGCCGACCAGTAATAATTGGGGACATTCCTCCGAAGGAGGTGTGTCCCCTGACCTTTGACCAACCGTACGCTCCGTGCTGTCCGGCTTCGCCTTTCGCGCCATGCTTGTTTTTGAACGGCCTCAGACTTTGAGCTTTAGATAACAACGTTCTCTTTATTTCAAGGGCCACATGAAAAGACCGGTTTCTTCATCTAAAACGCGGTGGAATGTTTTATCCTCTTCAGGCATATACTCATTGATTATATACTCGCAGGAGAAAACCTCGGTGCCTTCTATCAAATGGCCGCCAATCATTTTCCCCTCGTTGTTCATAAGGGCTATGTGGGCGTGAGTGAAAGGAACGCCATCTTTGATGGAGATATTTCCCTGTAAACTAATAATTTCAAGGTAATAGTCAAACTCCAGGGAAAAATACTCCCTGCTTTCCTGCAGGAAAAATCCAACCATGGCCTTACTAACCGCGCCTATGGCCTGCACCTTGCCAAGGCGAATGTTCTCTTCATGGCATAGCCGGTTTATCTCTGCCATAAGATCGCTGCCTTTGGGCAGTCGCCCGATTAGAGTTCTGCCCCGGGATACTGGTTGCGGAAACATAATTTTCCTCCTCATGTCTGAATTTGTAATAAAAAAGATCGTTATATTGTATACAAAAGGCAAAATTGTTGTTTTTCATTTCTGCAATGATTATGTATATCCCTTCTGGAAATTGAAAAATTGATAAAAAAATTATTCATATATTGTCAACTGCAAAATAATTGAGAGGGAGTGATCCAAATCCGTGGAAAGTCCTGAAAAAATTATTCTTACAGAGGTGGCCGGAAGTGGCTTCGTTACCTTTAAGGAATTCATGAATCTGGCTTTATATCACCCGCAGGCCGGATACTACATGCGGGGGGACAATAAAATTGGGATAGAGGGTGACTTCTACACCAGTTCCGATGTAACCCCTCTGTTCGGCTACGCTCTGGCCGGGCAGTTCGCCCAGATGTGGGCCTTACTGGGCAGCCCGCCGCAATGGCATATGGTGGAATACGGTGCCGGCAAGGGAAAGCTGGCTGTAGATGTGCTGACCCGCCTGCGGGATTACCATCAGGATGCCTATGAAGGCCTAAAATATTACATAATTGAGATAAGCCCTGCCATGAGAGAACTGCAGCAAAAAAAACTGGAAAGCGAGACTAGCCTGGCCGGCAAAGTGGCCTGGGTGTCCCGGCTGGAAGAAATAAATCCCGCCGGCGGTATAACAGGCTGCGTTTTTTCCAATGAGTTGGTGGATGCCTTTCCCGTGCACCGCATAAGAAAAACCGGGGGAGAGCTGAAAGAGCTATATATAAAGCCCGTTGCCAGTGGGCTGATTGAGGAAGAAGGCCCTCTGTCCAGCCGGGAGTTGATAAATTATAATGATTTATTTGAGATCACCCTGGAAGAGGGCCAGACGGCAGAGATCAATCTGGCTGCGGAAGGATGGCTGCAAGAAGTAGCCGTAAATATGTCCAGGGGATTTTTGCTAACCATAGACTATGGCGGCGCAACGGTGGATTTATATAATCCCATGCGGCCCCGGGGCACCCTGCGCTGCTACAGCCAGCACAGACTGCTGGATAGCCCGCTGGAGCGGCCTGGTTGCTGCGACATTACCGCTCACGTAAACTTTTCAGCGCTGCGACTATGGGGGGAAAGGTTCGGGCTTGAGCAGGCTGGATTTAACAATCAGATGAACTTTTTAATTAACCTGGGCATAATTGAAATGATCGGCGGCCGGAACAATTATTCCTTTGATCTAAAGGCCATGAAAGAAACCATGGCGGTGAAGAAAATAATCATGCCTGAGGGCATGGGTAATATATTTAAAGTTTTGGCTCAGTACAAGGGACTTCCCGAAAGGCCGCAGCTGAAGGGCTTTACATCAGGGAATATGGCTATAAGGCGGTAAAGAACTTGTAAAAATATTGTGAGGCCGGATTAGGCAGCGGGGGGAAGTATGAAAAACTTTTATATTGAGGAAGGCGAGGGAAAACACAAGGTTTTTCTTTGGGCAGTAGCAACCGGCGACGGTATACTGGTTAATATTTTGGGCGGCGAAAAGCCTCACCTGGGAGCGGTAGTGGTGAGCCTGCCCAGGCCAGGACTTGCCGACCCCTCCGTAACCAGTTGTACCACCTCTGTGCTGCCTCTGCCCGGACACAAAGACGACGAGGCTGCCAGGCCGGTGGCGGAATTGCTGGCCAAAGTCACAGGCCAGCCGGTGAGTGTGGCGGTGGGCATGCATATTCATGAGGCCAAAAAAGAGGATATTGACAAACTACTGCATAACACTAGGGTGGCAGCGGACAGGTTGCTCAAATTGCTGGACATAGAGTAGCTGGAAAAAATAGTCACCTCGGCCAGGGATTTTATATCTTTCAGCGGGGAAAGATACTGAACGAGGAGGTGATTGTTTTGACACAGGATTGTAAATCTACCAAGTCCGGCCCGGGTTGCGGTAAAGAATCCACCACCCTGACCGACTCTGTCAGCAGTTCTTCCGATAGTTCCTGCGCTTCTTCCGCCAGTTCGGCAAGTGATTGCGCGGTTGAAGGCAGCCCGGAGGAATGTCCGAAATAAACATTTGGCATTGTGCGTTTAAGGCAAAAAATATTTACTAAATCAAGTAAATTAAGGCGGAGTAATCCGCCTTATGCCTTTTTAACAGAAAAAATTTGCTATTGACTAAAAGCATTTTGGAGGGTATTATGGTAGTGATAATCATTATCAATGCACTGCTATATTTTTTTAACTACTCAATGATAATGAATATCATTTACGAAGGAGGGGTGCCATTATGACTTTGGACAGGGTTAAAAGAGGCTGTCTCTGTAGAATTATATCAATGCCTTCAGAGCAGGTCAGGGATCAGTGTATTAGACTCGGTATATGTGAAGGTGAGACTGTAAACTGCTGTGAAATTGTTCCGGCCGGACCGGTAGTAATAAGAAAAAAGAGGCAGGAAATTGCCATTGGCAGAGCGCTGGCCAAAAAAATAGCAGTTGAAGAAATCTGATATCAGTCAGTAGTCAGTAGTCAGTAGTCAGCATGAGAGAACGGTTTATCGTCTCGAAGTATTCATAATTCTGACTACTGAATTCTGAATACCTGATTTAAATAAAAGTTTCTGGAGGAAAGTACAATGTCAGGTTGCCATCAAACCTCTGATTACAAGGAAGAAATGAACACCGGCAGAAAGAAAATAGTGCTGGCAGGCAATCCGAATACGGGTAAATCGGTATTTTTCAACCATTTCACCGGGATATACGTGGATGTATCCAATTATCCCGGCACCACTCTGGAAATTTCCTGCGGCAGGTACGGCGCCTATAGCGTTTTTGATACCCCTGGGGTATATGGGATTTCATCATTTAACGACGAGGAGACTGTGGCCAGGGATATTATCCTGGGTGCGGATCTGGTTATTAACGTGGTGTCTGCGGTTCACCTGGAAAGGGATCTTTTCCTGACCCAGCAGCTTATCGACACCGGGATACCGGTTATATTGGCTCTAAATATGATTGATGAAGCTGGTAAGCTGGGCATGGAAATTGACGTTGAGGCGCTGGCTGATATGCTTGGTGTGCCGGTAATACCTACAGTGGCGATTAAGAAAAAAGGCTTTGACAGGCTGGCAGCCTCCCTTATAGAAGCCCGCCCGGGCAATAAAACACCGGAACTGCAAGTAATGCTGGAACCTTTGAGTCTGGAGCATGGGGTACCGCAGGGCGAGGCGTTGTTAATTCTTGAGGGCGACCCGGTAGTGGCAGGGCGTTGGGGTATGGCGCCCGGGGACAGCCGGGAGATAATCTACAGAAAAAGAAGAATGCATGTAAATAATATCTGTAGTAGTGTTGTCAGGGAAACGTACGCTGGCAGTGGATTTGCCTCCCGGCTGAGCCGCTGGATGATCAGGCCGGTAACCGGAATACCCATACTGGCATTCAGCCTGTGGGCTATGTACAAATTCGTGGGGATTTTTGTGGCCGGCACCGTGGTTGGCATAACTGAAGGCGAAATTATGCTCGGGATATTCGAGCCGGCTGTGCGGAGTCTGGTGGGGTACATAATGCCCCTGAATTCCCTGCCCGGTACAATACTTGCCGGCGAATTCGGGCTGCTGACCATGACCTTTACCTATCTACTGGGGCTGCTGCTGCCCCTGGTGGTAGCGTTTTATTTTATGCTGGCCCTTTTTGAGGATTCCGGCTACCTGCCCAGGATAGCCACTCTGGTGGACCGGTTGCTTACGGGAGTCGGCCTAAACGGACGGGGTGTGATACCAATCATCCTTGGCTTCGGCTGCGTGACCATGGCCACCATTACCACCAGGTTGCTGGCCTCCGACAGGGAGAAAAAAATCGCCATTTTTCTCCTGGGGCTTACTATTCCGTGTTCGGCCCAACTGGGTGTTATAGCAGGTATGCTGTCCGGTCTGGGACCCGAATACGTATTGCTCTACGTTACGGTTATTTTCGCTGTGCTGGTGGTGTCAGGGACAGCCTTGAACGCTATGTTGCCGGGTGAGTCTTCGCATCTGTTGATCGATTTGCCACCGCTAAGGCTGCCCAGACCGTTAAATATAATTCGTAAAACGGGCATCAAATCATATGCCTTTCTGAAAGAGGCTGCTCCTCTTTTCGCTGCAGGCGCACTGATCGTCAGCGCACTTCAATTAACCGGCATGCTGTCATACATTCAGCGCTTGCTTGCACCGCTGACCGTGGCCTGGCTGGGGCTTCCCCCCGAGGCCGCCACCGCCTTTGTGATGGGACTGGTAAGGCGGGATTTCGGTGCGGCAGGTTTAAGCAGCCTTTCCCTTGGTCATTTGCAGACGGTGGTGGCGCTGGTAGTGATTACCCTATTTGTTCCCTGCATTGCTTCCATCATGGTAATTTTCAAAGAACGTTCCAGAGGTGAGGCTCTCTGGATCTGGGGGGGCAGTGTATTAACAGCGTTTTTTACCGGGGGACTGATAAATCAATTATCCAGGCTGATCACAGGTGGAAACAGTCAACATACCCCATTAATCCTGGCTTTTGCAGCTATGGTGTCTGCTTTAGGAGTTGCTCTGCTGCTGCGTCTGTTGACCTGTCACAGAAAGAAACCTGGATATAGCATATAAATTAGAGAATAAGTTTATAAGTTGGGTGCCTGGCACCATTGGGGTGATACGAATGAACAGGGAAAATGATTATATTACCTGTAAACAATGCGGCTACAAAATTGATCAGTTTACCGGGTTCCGTTGCCCCCGCTGCATGGCTCCGTTACTGTCTTGCGGCTCATGTAGCGGAAACTGTAAAAAATGTATGGCCACGAGCAATTCGAAGCCAAAGAATGATCACGGCAAACTATAGGTCATTTAAGAAAAAACCAGATTTCACTGGTTTTTTCTATTTTTTCGCAGGAGATATGCATAGCCCGTAGAAGATGGAATAATTATAAAATAGTACAACAATATCCGGGCATATTATAATCTCATCGAGGGGGAGCCGGGATGAGTATACTGGGAATGATTATCGCTATTTTGTTTTTTGCCGCCGGAGTGGCCGGCACTGTGCTGCCGGCGCTTCCTGGCGCGCCGTTAATTTTTCTGGGCATGGTTATATACGGACTGTTCACCGGCTTTTACAATCTGTCGCTGTGGTTTTTTATATTGCAGGCTGCCGCCGTAGCGCTGGTTTTTTTTATTGATTTTGCCGCTAACGCCTGGGGAGTGCACAGATACGGCGGCTCCCGGGCTGCTATGTGGGGCGGCATAGCCGGGCTGGTGTTTGGCATACTGCTGCTGGGCCCGCTGGGGATTATTCTGGGGCCGTTCCTGGGTGCGGTGGCCGGAGAATTGATTGATAAAAAACCCCTGGACAGGGCGGTCAGGGTGGGGTTCGGAACGCTGCTGGGGCTGGCAGGCGGTACGGTTCTAAAGCTGGTGGTGGAAGCAGGCATGATCATCTGGTTCTTTACAGCCGTCTGGTAACAATTCCACGTTGACTTTTGTGGTGAGATATTGCATAAAATATTTTGCGTCAAGTAATAACGGGGCATAGCTCAGTTTGGTAAAGCGCACGGTGACAAAACACAACCCCAATTCATTGTTAATGTCACTCGAAAGGTAAAATTTAACCTTGCTTCATGAAAAAAATATTGATATAATAATTTTTGCTTACGGGATGTAGCTCAGTTTGGCTAGAGCGCTGCGTTCGGGACGCAGAGGCCGCACGTTCAAGTCGTGTCATCCCGACCAATAAAATAAAAAGTGGGTAGGCAATTACGCCTACCCACTTTTTATCGTTAAACTTAACTACATATGGTTTGCTTTATTGTACATATGAACATTTAATTATCTTCAGGCAAGATTTCTAGATAGTCTAAAATTTTGTTTATTTCATTTTTAATTAAGGTTGCTCTCTGTTTTAAAAACTTATCATATTCGTCCGTCCAAATAGGTGAATTATTTGATGGGGGAATTAGGTGGGTCTCTAAATCAGACAGAAAGTATATGCTATTATTTTTTAAAGATATAGAAAAATAATTGCTAGGTTCTTTATTGCTGAATAATCTATTTGTATCTCTTGGCAAAAAACATATATTAGCTATACTGTCAATATTATTAGAATTTTCTTTGCCTGTTTTAGAATTTCTAGGGAATATATGATGCAATTCACTTTTTTTACCTTTAATTAAAACCTCATTTATTTTAATTGTTTGATGATTATAAAAGTCAATAGGCTTTTTAGATGCTAAAAGGCATAAGATAGAATTACTGGAAGCATTATTTAAGTTAAGCACTGTCTCTAAAATTGTTTCTTCATTTATTTCAAACTTAGGAACCCGAGGTTCATAAGTTTTGTTTTGTATTAGTTCGTCAAACCATAAACAATCATTATGAATTATTTCATTAGTATGGGCTTGATATCTACCTGATAAACTGCTTCGCCAAAACCATTTATTAATGGCTGATTTATATTCTTCATGAAAAGTTTTGTTGCCTAATCTAAAAAAGAAATATGAAAGAGGAACTAACATTGTTGAATAAGGTAGTATCTTAGGGGATGTAATTCCTATTTCATCTTTTAAGTGTCTTGTTGCCTGAATAATAGATGTCGTTGTCTTTTCCCATAAAGCTAAAATATCATCACTTTTAATATCTAAGATGTCGGATTCTGAACATTTTTGGGTTTTGTGAACTGATACTGTACGTAGAAATACCAGCTCATCAATTCCATCGTAATCTTCTTTAAGTAAGTAATCTTGAAGTTCATCCAAGTTATCCCGTAAATAAAATTCATCTTGCTTATAAGTTTTAGCAACCATTAGGTCAACTAAACTAAGTTTCTTGCCTTTTTGGTTTACTCGTGTAAATATATCGCATATTTCCTCTATGGGTATGTTGTTAAGCTTTATACTGAAACTTTGTAGTCTTTTCTAAATTTTTCAGAAATAGTCAAGTAGTAATCTGACAAATCATAATTAATCTGGCTTAAGTTTCTGTAAATAGCAGAGTCAAAATCCAGTAATTTTTCTAGAGGCAGTACTTGGTCGGAACTGCTGGAGTCTTTTAATTCTTTCTCAGTCAGAAAAGGACTATTGCTAATTTGGTCTAATAAGTCTTTTTTAGACATCTCATAGGCTTTTGAAATATTAAAAAACAATTTAAAACTAGTCCTATTGCGCTTTGCGCCTTTAACTGCACCAATAATTGAAGTTATCCTTTGTTGTCCATCCAGTACATAGTTAAATTTACCTTTGCTATTTTCCTTTAGTTCAATATTTAATATATTTCTGTGTCTTGGTAACTGCTCGTCAGTTTCCCAAATTAAAAAACTACCTATGGGATAATGTCTATAGATACTATCCCATAAATCACGTATATTGCTTTTATCCCAAACAAAGTCTCTTTGGAATACTGGTATTGCATATTGACCATTTTCCAACCTTTGAATGATAGTGGTTAGTTCGATGTTCTCAAATTCTATTGCTCGTAGCTGTTCGGAATTATTCATATATAGCCTCCAAAGAATCCAAAACAGAATATTTAAAATTATTTTCGATTAATAATATAGATTTCCTTTATAAATATTTCGACAAAATATGCAAGATATTTGTTTGTATATCATTCCGACCAGAAAAATAAAGTGGGTAGCCTTAATGCCTACCCACTTTATTTCATGCTTCTTACTTTTTTTATCACTTTCCTTGGGATTAATTCACTATAATTTTCAATATCCTTTGGCGAATGTATATCATAGTTAATTTTTGTTAAAACACAGTAATAACTGGTAGTTTTTTCTAATAATTTCTCCTTAGTGTCAACCAGAGTTTTATGAAGCTCTGGAGTACAACAAAAAACTTTTTCGTTGTATTCTGATAATTCTACTAACCCCTCATACAAAGATTCTGTGGCATTAAAGACGAATTGAGGTAAGCATGATGCTAATTCATGCTTGGTTTCTTCCCAAGCTTTGTTCTTGTATCGTGGTTTTATTAAAACCATATTATCACATTTATCCATTTCCTCCATAAATTCCGTATATCTTCTTAAATTGTAGATTAACTCGTATGTAACTGATGTTAGCAAATTCATGTTGCGTTTTCTGTCTTTCTTCTTATCATGCAATGATGTTAAGAAAAATACGAGTATCGCTGTAACTATGCCCTCAAACAACCAGCTTAACTGTGACATAAACTCAAGCATATTAACCTCCACGCTGTAAAATATTACTTTTATATTCAACACATAGGAGGAAAATCCTGTTATAAAATAGGTAGGTAATTATGCCTACCTATTTTTTTCAAGAGGTTAATATGGTAAAATATCCATGTGTATCAAGAATAAGTGTAAAATATAGACGGCAATTTTTTGAGTATTCAAAAGCAGGAGGTAAATATGCTTCCCCCATTATTGCTAAATGTGCTAAAGAAAGGTAATTGTGGTATATTTGTTGGTTCTGGCATTAGCAAAAAAGCCCCTACAAATTTACCCAACTGGAGTGAACTTTTACATAGTTTAAATGCACCAATTTGAACCTTGTAATGCTTAACAGTATTATTCAAATCAACAACAGACCACATCTCTATTACAAAGGTCATACCCAAGTCTGTCTTCCAGTTGAACAGGCTGTAGGGGATGTACCCAATTCCTTTATCTCCCCAATCCTCACCCCAACTGTTCAGAATGATTATAAAGCCCTTCTCAGTCTCCCCATTAGGATAGGTATGCGTAAGGTTATTGTCCCACCCTATAGCCGTTATAGCGTGGCCTCCAAGGATATAACCTTCAGGGGTAGGTATAAACCCACCAGGAGCATCTATAAAGTTACTACAGGCCAGCGCAGGTTGACATGCACCCTCTTTCATGTTAGTATATTTTTGTTGCCATTGGTTCTATCACACTACCAATTTTTAAGGGGGTGCATACATGTTTAATGTTGAAGGATTAAAGGCAATCAGCTTGGTCAGAGCTTCCACGTCGAAACAAACTACAGGGGAAGACAAAGATATCCCTGCACAAAGGGAATTGAACGATGAGTTTATTGAGCGTGAGGGTTTAATAAAATTCAGAGAGTTTGTTGAGGGTGGAGTTTCCGGTTTCAAGGTAAAGGTTGCTGACAGGGATGCCTTAACGAAAATCAAAGCTATGGCAGAGAAGAAATCTTTTGATGTGCTGGTAGTCTACTATTCAGACCGGATTGGTCGTAGCTCAGAAGAAAGCCCTATGGTCATCAAGTACTTGATTGAAAGAGGTATCAGGGTTCTCTCAGTGAGAGAAGGAGAGCTAAAGTATTCCAGCCAAACAGACAAGTTGATGACTTATTTTATGTATTGGAACAATGAAAATGAGAGTATCAAAATCGCCAATCGCTCAACTGACTTCCATATTAAATTAACTGAGAAGGGTAAATTTAGGGGAGGTGGTAACAAGACCATCCCCTATGGATATAAGACGGTCAACAACGGTACTCTTAATGATAAGGGTAGAAACATCTTGGATTTTGAAATTGACCCCGAAACGGCTGAGATAGTCGTAGCTATTTATACCCTGTCAATAGAGAGCAACATGGGTGCTAGAGCAATAGCAACACTCTTTAACGATGATAAAAGTCTCTACAAAGATAAGGCTAAAAGTCCAAATGGTTGGTCGTTTAGGAGCATCCAGTACATATTGAATAACCCTATGTACAAAGGCTATTTCCACTTCGACAGCAAATTGCGTGATGAAGAATTTCTGTCAAAGAAGCAAGAGCATTTGGTTATTATTCCAGAAGAAATTTGGGAGAAGAACCAGACGATAATGAAGAATAGGAAAACGACTACCAAAAATCCAAGGATGGGAATTACACAAAGTCGAGTCCTGTTAAGCGGATTAGTTTACTGCGGTCATTGCGGTAGCAAAATGAACGTGTGGGCGAATTACAAAAACTATAAGAAGAAGGATGGAGAGAAGACAGTATATGTTAAAGACTGTTACAGATGCCCTTCTGGTACAGCTAGTGGTCGCATCGAATGTGAGGGACAGAAGACTTACAGCGCATCTAAAATAGACATTCTAGTAGAACAAGAAACCAAGAAGTTTATCAAACAGCAACAGCACAAAAAATTATCAAAGGAATTTAAGGACTCCATAGAGAAAAATGTAATACAGCTTGTCAAATCTAAGAAGGAAAAAGAAAAAAAACTCGTTGATATTCAAGAGGATATAAAGGCATTGAAGAAAGAGATTCCAAAAGCCTTACGGAATAAGAGTGAATACACTTCTGCTGAGTTAAGGGAAAGCTTGAATGAGCTTCAAGTTGAAATGGATGAATTATTAGTCGAGCTATCAAATATAGACGATGAGATTAAGAATGAAAAAATTGTCGTTAGTGATTATGAGACACTTGACAACAGCTTGGATACATGGATGACAAGATATGACCAGGGTGACTTGAATGTAAAGAAAGCTTTGATGAATCAAGTTATTGACAAGATAGTGGTAAATAAAGAAGGCGTTGACATTAATTACAAAATAACCGTAAAGAACTTCCAAAAACATAGCAATCAAGTGGTGAATACGGGTAGTGAAATAGAACCGTTTGGTAAAGCGCACGTTTCGGGACCGTGAGGCCGCACGTTCAAGTCGTGTTGCCCCGACCACTAAAAACCCATGAAGCCTTAAAAAAAGGGCTTTGCGGGTTTTTCTTATTTAATAAAATGTACAGAGTTTTTTTATTGGGCAAATATTTCCCGGGAGGACAAACCATGATATAATGTTAACTCAGAAATATTAAGTAAAATCGGGAGGGGATTGTTTTGAATCTATTAATTATGGGACCGCCCGGGGCTGGCAAGGGCACTCAGGCGGAGGTTCTGGTAAAGGAATTAAATATTACGCACATTTCCACCGGTGACATGTTCCGTGCCGCCATCAAGGAAGGCACTGAAATGGGTAAGAAAGCCAAGAGCTTTATGGACAAAGGCGAGCTTGTGCCCGATGAAGTGGTTATCGGTATGGTCAAAGAGCGCTTGTCCCAGCCGGACTGCAAGCAGGGTTTCCTGCTGGATGGTTTCCCCCGTACTGTGGAGCAGGCTAAAGCCCTGGATTCCACCCTGGCTTCCCTGGACATCAAAATGGATGGCGTTATTAATATAGTGGTGCCTCTGGAAAAATTGATGGCCCGTCTTACCGGCAGGAGAGTTTGCAAAGGTTGCGGCGCTTCCTACCACGTACTGTTCAACCCCCCCAAGGTGGAAGGCAAATGCAACACCTGTGACGGCGAGCTTTACCAGCGTTCGGACGATAATGAGGAGTCGGTGGGTACCAGGCTGAAAGCTTATGAAGATAACACCAAGCCGCTCATCGATTACTACGACGCCAAAGGTATCCTGCTCAATGTAAACGGAGACCAGGAAATCAAAAAGGTTCTGGCAGACATAGTAACAGCCCTGAAAAAGTAACATCCAAAACCCCGGTTAAACCGGGGTTTTTTAACGTAAACTTTCCGTCCATAGGACACTATATAACAGAATGAAAAGCCCCGGTGCGTCTATGTTGTTTGCGGAGGTGGTGGCCATGGGTCAGTACCGCGGCCTTGCTGATATTTATGATTACCTGGTGGCCGGCGTTGATTTTGAGGGCTGGATAGATTATGTTGAGGACATATTGAAAAGATTTTCCTGCAAACCCTGTACTGTCCTTGATCTGGCCTGTGGCACCGGCAACACCATCATACCCTTTGCCCGCAGGGGCTATAAGGCTTATGGCCTGGACCTGTCGGCGGAGATGATTGAACAGGCCCGGACCAAGACGAGACAGGAAGGATTGCATATAGAATTCACGGTTAAGGATATAAGGGAGTTTGCCATGTCTGAACCGGTGGGTCTGGTCACCTGTTTTCATGATGGACTGAACTATATTATCCGGGAGGAAGATATTGCCAAGGTATTTTGCTGCGTTTGCAGCTGCCTTGCTCCGGACGGCCTGTTTATATTTGATTTGAACGCGGTAAGCTGGATAGGTGCAACAGCGGACGGCCCGGTGGTAATAGAAGAGCCGGATTTGACTATAATATATGAAACTGTTCATAATCGTGAAGACGGTTTGTGGTCGGTGGCTCTCACCGGATTTGTGCGGGAAGGCGAGCTGTTTCGCAGATTTAAAGAAACACACTGTGAAAGAGGTTATGCACCGGAGCTTATTAAAGGGCTTTTATCGGCAGCCGGATTTGAGACGCTGGGAGTATACGATGCCTTTACCTTCAACGATGTTCACCAGCGCAGCCGGAGGCATTTTTATGTTGCCCGCAAAAGTTATGAGTGTAGATGAGACCTATAAGCTGGCGGATGCCAAAATGTATTAGGACAAACTGCAGAACAGCCGTACATTACCGTTAGCACCATGTTTTGTTGACTAAAGCCATATTATAAGATACTATATACCGGGAAATTCGCTATACGAGGAGTGTAATCTATGGAAATATACGATGTGCTGATTATTGGCGGCGGCCCGGCGGGCCTTGCAGCAGGGATATATGCGGCCAGGGCCGATCTGAAGACAGTGCTACTGGAAAGGGCAATGCCGGGCGGGCTGGCAGCCAGTACGGATAATATAGAAAACTATCCAGGCTTTCCTGAAGGCATCGGTGGCCCCGAACTTTCCACGCAAATGCTTACCCAGGCCCAGCGTTTCGGAATGGAAATCAAATTCAGCACTGTGGAATCACTGCAGAAAACGAATGACATCTTTACAGTTGTCACCGACGACGGGGAAATTAAGGCAAGGGCCGTAATCATTGCCACCGGCGCAAAACCGCGTATGCCGGGCTACAGGGGTGAACATGAGTTCCATGGACGTGGTGTTTCCTATTGTGCCACCTGTGATGGCGCTTTTTTCAGGGATAAGGTTGTGGCAGTGGTAGGTGGCGGTGATTCCGCGGTGGAAGAGGCCATCTTCCTAACTAAGTTTGCCAGGAAAGTATATATTATACACCGCCGGGGAGAATTGCGGGCAACCAAATATGTGCAACAAAAAGCAATGGAGAACGGCAAGATTGAATTTGTATGGCACAGTGTGGTAGAAGAAATAAAGGGAGATGCCACGGTTACGGAAGTTGACGTTAAGGATGTCCGAACCGGTGTTATCAAATCACTGGCTGCCGGTGGTGTCTTTATTTACATAGGACACGATCCCAGTGTTGAACTGGTGAAAGAACTAGTGCAATTGGATGATAAAGGCTATATAATTACCGATGATGATTTGCAAACCTCTACCCCGGGTTTGTTTGCGGCTGGAGATGTTCGCAAAAAACTGTTGCGACAGGTTGTAACCGCAGTTGCGGACGGGGCCGTTGCAGCGGTGGCAGCGGAAAAATACCTGGAAAGATAGCCTGTATCATTTCTCGTAATGAATATAGACGGGAACTATGCAAATGTTCTAAATGTGGTTCCGAGAGCCGCCCGAAGGGCGGTTTTTTTATGTCATGAAAGAGAGGGGGCCGGCTAAATGGAGACGGGAAGGAGTTACCATATATCGCTGTCGCTTAGCCGCTATGGAGGCTGGTACAAAAAAAACAGCTGTATCTGAGATACAGCGGAGAAAGGGAGAGGAGATTAGGTTGTTGTCAGCCTGTTAGATACATTTTAATCATTAGATAAAATATGCAAAAGAGATATCCGGCCAGTGGTTATATTTTAAAATCGAACGGGATTATAAAGAATATTCCGGCAACTGTCCTACTTTTTCCCGGAAAGTCGTTATGTTTTACAGCGAACAGGGACGAATATACCGTTCAGGGGTTAAAAAAGGTTTATTAACCCTGATTTAAGGCTGTTAATCATTAATGACGGCCCGTCTGGCAGGAAGGTGTGTTTTTATTTCTGATCTGTTTCAGCCACAAAGGAATATCGAATGCTTTGGCGAAAGAATAAAATACAATCTATTTTGAATATTTCATAAGGCGGTGGGGTAAATGTCTTTAGACAGCATGGAGGGGCTTATCCAGGGTTTTAAAGACAGGCAGACCAGGGCACTGGCGAGAATAATCTCCAGACTGGAAAATGAGGATCCGGAAAGAGACGAACTAATAAAAAATATCTACCCATTAACCGGTAGTGCCAAAGTTATCGGAGTGACCGGATCACCGGGAGCAGGAAAAAGTTCGCTGGTGGATAGAATTACTCATTTTCTCCGAGAAAGAGGCGATACCGTAGCTGTGGTAGCGGTTGATCCCACCAGCCCGTTTACCGGCGGAGCGCTTTTGGGCGATCGTATCAGAATGCAGGAGCATGCCACCGATCAGGGGGTTTTTATCAGGAGTATGGGAACCAGGGGCAGTCTGGGAGGACTGGCCAGGAACACCAAGGAAGTTGTCAAGGCTATGGATGCCTTTGGTTTTAATTGGGTAATCATTGAAACTGTGGGCGTAGGCCAGGCAGAACTGGATATAATGAATGTTGCTGATACCATCCTGGTGGTTCTAACCCCCGGCGCGGGTGATTCAATCCAGACTATCAAGGCGGGTATAATGGAAATTGCCGATGTATTCGTGGTTAATAAGGCTGATTTGCCCGGGGCCGACCGGGTTGCGACCGAGGTGGAGATGATGCTGGACTTACAGAGCGATAAAAAGGAGTGGAGACCACCGGTCATCCAGGTGTCGAATCTTCAGGGAACCGGTATACCGCAATTGATGGAAGCTGTAAGTAAATACCAGGAATTCCTAAATGAAAAGAATCTTCTAAACAAGAAAAGACAGGAGAGGGCCAGGGCTGAGGTGCTGGAGATAGTAGACTATCAGTGGCAAAAGCTAGTCAGGAAGCAACTGACTCTGCCCGGAGGGATTAACGAATTGCTGTATAAGGTTGCCCACAGGGATTCCGACCCTTACACAGCGGCCTCTTTTATTTTGGACATGGTTATTGCCAGCGGTCAAAAAAAATAGGGTAGGAGACTGTTGAGATCAGGGTGATGAAAAATGAACTATGATTCTGAAATGACCCGGCGCGGGGAATTACTACTGGGTCAACTCCTGGAGGGGCTGGAATCATTGCAGAAGGCTGGCCGGATGACTGGTGCACAGGCGTATACTTCTTATATGCACGGCCAGATTTACGGTCTGGCCACCGCCTTAAGGGTTTTTTTTCCCGGCCCGGGAAATCTGGGTGAAAGGGCTGCCCTGGCCCTCAGGCCGGTAATAACTGAGCATCGCTGCGAATGTGACGATTAAGTAGGAACATAAATTTCAAAATTAAACTTTACATCCGGAGCCGGATTTTTAATCACATGAGAATGCCTAAAAAAGGTCAGGCCGCTTTTTCCGCTGGCCAGTCTCCCCTGGCTCAGCACAACCGCCTTTGCTGTTCTTCCCGGGCCTGCCAACCAAAGTTGTGCCGTCTGGGATAGATGCCTACCCTCCAAATTAACATCTCTATCAGCTGTTACTCCTACATAAAGAATAACCAGCTGCGGCTTTCCCGGCGTTATGGCGGGGAATGCTTGTTCCATGTTGTCACCTGCTGCCGGGCGGGCTGCGTCCCAGACAGAGCAATATATCCCGGCGGCTTCTTTGTCTTTGATTTCAAAGCAGATAAGGTTAACATCAGGGTCCGGGCAAAAATTGCCAAACAGATCCATTTTCAGGCAGCCTGCGGCCACATTCAGGGCAAGTGCAGCCAGTTCAAAGGTTTCCTCTGGCGCCAGTAGTTTTATGATCTGCACCAAGTCATTCCGATGCTGCAGCAGGGCCAGATTTTTCCCCAGTTCACTCAGTCTGGCCGAGGCATAGCCAGGCCTGAACCCGCCGCCGATTTCACCGTAAATCAGTTCTTCCCTGGCCTTTAGCCATATGTAGGCCAGCGGGCTGACGGAGGGAGGATGACCATAACGGCCCATGCCGGCGCCCATGGGATCGCTTTCCTTTAAGAGCTCAACCTGCTTTTTGAAATATCCCGGGCCGATAATTCTTTCCAGGAGACCTGCGGCTGCTTCCACTTCCTCGTCTGAACTTTTCCGTAGTTTATTAGGCTTGTCAATATCGTTATGCAAATATTCCATTATACCAACTCCGCATTTTTATATATTTTAACACAAATATGTTCAAAACACCTCCCGGTTCGCCTTCGCCTGCATATGCCAGTCACTAGCCTGGAACGCATCCGGCACGCTGTATGAGCCGGGCCACTGTTTTTGTAATCAATATAACAGGGAAGAAAACTTTGTAACAAATACTGTTATCAAATCATATTTTAAATTAGAACGTTCCCGGAACCGTTCAAGAAAAATTTTTATTATTTCTGGAAGGAGGTAGTTTACGTGAGTGACAGTGACGCTTTTGCCAAGGTGAAAGACTTTTTTGGAGGTCATAGTTCTGGCGCTTTTCTGATTTGTTTATTGTTTTTCCTGTTTGCCATCGCCCTTTTGCTGTGCGGTTGGATATCTCCATGCATAGCCGGTGCCATTATTTTCATAGGGTTGGCTCTTTGCTGCTGTGCCGTATGCTGCTAATTTTTCAAAAAACTTTTTATGGAGGCGGGGATGGGGCTACACTGATGTGTAGCCCTTTACTCCAAGAGCTATAGCCGGATAACGAGCCGGTTATAACTGCAAAGGATGTGAGCAGTATGATCAGTGGGTCCAGCAGGCAACTAAGCGAAACTCTGGATCTTTTGGTAAATAACTTAGAGCGACTGCATCAGGAAAAAACATTTAATATGGACCAATCATCCCGGGCGGTTGCCTCCCTGGACAAGATGACAGAGGTACTGGTGGAACTTGAGAGGCTACGGGCCCGAGAAATGATTCTGGCGGAAAGATTTTCCACAGTCAATGAAAAGTTGGAAGTAATTGCCGGGGGTGGCCGGGGAGGAGCAGAAGGCGCCGGCCTGGTTGATGTTTTAAAAATGGTTACCAATGGGGCAAAGGTGACGGGCCAGGTGATAGAGATAGTAGCCGGCGGGTTTCAGGGTATTATGGATTCCGTAAACAAATTGTTTGTAAACGAAGAAGCAGTTGCAGGGAAGTCTGATAGCCAGGTTGGTGCCAGGTGCACCCCGGGTCTTGATTTATCTTCCATTTTGCAGCCCATGAACAGCATTGTTCAGGCCCTGCTCAGTAAAAAATCCAGTGAATCTGTAAAGCCCGTGGAAGAAGTTCCCGCCGGCGTAGAAGAAGTTCCCGCCGGGGTGGAAGAAAAAGAAAGCTCACGGCCACAGGCCAGGGAAGAGCCGCAGGGGGAGGGCATAACAGCTCCTGTTGTAAAAGCGACCCCGGCGGAGTAAAGCGTTTAGGGAAAATATAAGGCGACAACAATAAAAGGGCCGCGTGAGCAGCCCTTAAATTTTTGCTATTATTTGTTGGACATTAGTTTAATTATGTTTTCCAGCAATTGTGACATAACCTGCTCTTGCTCCTGGGGCAACTGGTTTTTAATCATGCCAAAAGTAGAATTCATTAATGATGAAAGGGTTTCGGGGTCCAGCATGGCAAGCATTTGCTGGAGCGCCTGGGGATCCATGTTTTGAAGCATGCTTTTAAATGGTTCCGGCAAATTGCCGGGATCAAAGGTTTGTTTATCCAATATTTTCGCCTCCTAATTTTTTATATTCATATTTATGACAGCAGTAGCGAATATGTACCCAAATAAAAAAATGGTCTACCGGATTTTTCTTTACATAAATTATATAAATGGAACCGCTTTGCCTTACACTTGCCCGCTACAACGGCACGGAAGGGGGAAAAAGGTTGGAATCGCCCGTTAACGAAAAATTCAACAGCACACTGGAGCAATTGTTGAACAAAATAGAAAAGTTGCAAATAAAGGAAAGTGTTGATAATGAACATACTGAAAAAATTTTAACAGTTCTTGATCGGCTGTCTGATGGGCTGGAACATATGAATGAGAAGCGCAGGGAAGAGGAGGAAATGATCAACAGACTGGATGTAATGGCTCGGAGTATGGAAAAATTGTTCAGCAGCAGGGATATTGAGGCGCAAAGCGGCGAAGGGCTAGATAAGACCCTGCGTAAAATAGTGCATGGGGTTAAGGTTTTCGGGCAAGTATTGGCTATACTGGCGTCCAGTGTGCAGCTTGCCGTTGATTCAGTAGGTTCGGTACTAAGCAGTAAGAACAGTGAGACTATTGTCCCAGGCGCTACCCAGGCCAAAACTCAGGCAGATTTGGCCATGTTACTACAGCCCCTGTCCAGTCTAGTACAGGGACTGGTGGACGAGAAAATGAAAAATAGCGCGTCCCAGGCTAAAGCCGACGCAAGTGACAACAGTACAGGTGCAGGGCCGCCCGGCGAAAATAGTTAGTTTGAACAGGCGCCTAAATAGTGCGTAGCAGGATTTTACAGGGATGAAAAAGAATTATCGGGTATATACGGTCGTAGTGCGGAGTGATGTCATTGTTTAACAGCTATGTGGCTATGGATCTTGAAACCACCGGTCTTGATCCGGCCAGGGACAGATTAATCGAAATAGGGTTGGTCAAGGTTGAAGGCGGCCGGGTTATACAAACCTATCAATCACTGGTGCGGCCCCACCAACGCCTGCCAGTAAAGATAAGACGCCTTACCGGACTTGAAGATGATCTGTTGGCCGGGGCGCCTGAAATATCCGAAATATTACCGGAAATTTTGAAATTTATTGATGGAGAAAACATACTGGGGCATAATGTGGTTTTTGACTGCAGGTTTATAGAATCTGTAGCAGACTGTAGGATGATCGGTGCGATTTACGATACTTTTGAACTGTCCAGGATAGTTTTGCCGGGAGCATCCGGATACCGGCTTGGGGAATTATGCAAAATGCTGGGGGTGGAGATGCCTGTCAGCCACCGGGCACTGGAAGACGCCATGGCAGCACACCTGCTGTGTGAAGCTCTTATAAACCGGCTCAGGGTTATGGATGTTAAAAAACTGTCCTTTTTGGCGGCGTTTTTAACCCGGGCGGCCTCGTCGTGGGGTCCGGTAGTACAATCATTGGCCACCGGTTCAGCCTGGAACAATTTCACTACCAAAACTTCTAAATCTGAAAATTTTTACACCGAGCACAACTGGATGCCTTCAGTAGAAGGAGAAAAAGGATTTGTCGAGCCAGACAGGGTTAAAGAATTTCTGGGGCAGGGAAGCGCCCTGTCCAGGGCCTTGCCGGGGTACGAGGTGAGACAGCAGCAGATCGACATGGCCGGAGAGGTGGCCGCTGCCATGAATGAGGATAAGCTTCTGCTGGTGGAAGCCGGTACGGGTATCGGCAAATCCATGGCCTACCTTATGCCTGCCGTTCTCTGGGCTTCCTCAGGGGGCAGCAGGGTGGTGGTTTCCACCAGGACTATCAATTTGCAGGAGCAGCTCTGGGCAAAAGACATACCTCTACTGCTGGATACTTTGGGACTTGATATACCCGTAGCTCTGGCCAAGGGAAGGCAGAATTATATCTGCCTGCGGAAATGGAATGCTCTTCTGTCCGAAAGAAACTGGACGCCCCTGGAGGCCTTTTTTTTGGCCAGGATTCTGGTATGGCTGGCTGACACCAGCCAGGGCGACAGGGTGGAACTTAACATAAAAGGTCCGGAGCAGGAGTTCTGGCTGAGTATTTGCGGGGACAGCGAGAGTTGTGCTGGTGCCCGGTGCCACTGGTATGCGGGAGAATGCTATGTTGGCAGGGCACGTCGAAGGTCCGAAGCGGCCAGATTGATTATCACTAATCATGCCTTACTTTTTGCAGATGTAAAGGCTGAAAACAGGGTGCTTCCCGCTTATGGTCCCCTAATTCTGGACGAAGCGCATCATCTTGACGATGCTGCTACGGAACAGCTAAGCACCGTAGTATCCAGAAACGATATGAAGCGGTGGCTGAATACGGTGGGAAAGCTTTTAACACGGCTGTTGGATACAGTTCCGCCCTCAAACGCTGGCCGCTGGCAGGATAATCTGAATGCGGCAAGGGATGAGCGGATACTGGTTCGCCAGGCGTCGGATTTATTTTTTGGGCTTCTTTACGGTGCACTGGCACCCGGTTCTGGTGGTGAGGGTACAAAAATAACCCGCCGGCTGAAGGGGGAAATGCTGCATGATGCATCAAATATGCCCCTGGGGGAATTCGGGAACCTGCTTTTCAGGATACGCTCTCTTTTGGAACTGGTCAGGGAGTTGCACGAAATAATACTTTCCTGGCTGGTGTTGGATAACGTTTGGGAAACCAGGGCAGAGGAAACGGAAAAGATTATTGCTGCAGGAGAAGGACTGATCGCGGATATTGAGTTTAATTTCTCCTGCTCAGATAATAATTACGTATACTGGGCTGAGGCTGCAGGGGAGCAAGACAATCCTTTGATCTCACTTCATTCGACGCCGGTGAGAGTTGATCAGGAAATTTACAACAGTCTGTTTAAAGATTACAAACCGGTGGTGATGACTTCCGCCACACTTACCGTAAATGGAGAGTTTAAACATTATATGGAGGGTATCGGGCTCGTTATGGCAGAGCAGGACAGGCTTTGTCTAAAGCTGGTGGATTCCCCTTTTCGGTACGAAGAGCAGTCTTTATTATGTGTGGTCAGGGGAGTTCCCCAGCAGGGCGAATCCCCGGAAAAGGATTACGTAGGCGCGCTGGTTAATGTTTTAAAGGATCTGATTGCTGCTGCGGGTGGTAGAACGCTAGTACTATTCACCTCCCATAGGGTTTTAAAAGAGACATACAGAAAGATGAAACTAATGTTGGAAGAGCAGGACGTATGCCTGCTGGGGCATAATATAGATGGTGGAAGGTGGCGCCTGGTGGAGGAGTTTAAAAATACGGAGAGGGCAGTACTATTCGGTGCTTCAAGCTTTTGGGAGGGAGTTGACATTCCTGGGGCTTCATTAAGTTGTGTGGTTATTGTTAAGCTGCCATTCCAGTCACCATCAGTCCCTGTCATCGAGGCCAGGCTTGAACAACTGGAAAGCATGGGCATAAATTCTTTTTACCAGTATAGTTTACCCCAGGCTGTTATACGCTTTAAACAGGGGTTTGGCAGGCTAATCCGCACAGAAAAGGATCGTGGTGCAGTGGTGGTGCTTGATGGCAGACTACTCAGCAAACGTTACGGCAGATTGTTTTTCAATTCATTGCCTCTTAAAAATCATTTTCGGGGTGACTCTGACATGGTGGCAAGAAAGGTGGACTCCTGGCTTAAACATTCGCCTGATAATTTAAATGCTTTCGACATTTGAAGATATAAACTCTTCTAATCAATTACAAAAAATGTTACAATAGGCTTTGTACAATAACAGGAGGATTCTTAATGAACAGGGAGATTTATCCCGTAGCCAGGGCTGGTTTGCCTTATTTGATTTTTTTGGGGGTCCTGACTGCGCTTTTATATCAGTTCAACAAACCAGCCAGCTTTGTGCCCGGTTCACTCTTTCTTTTTACAGCCTATTTTTTTCGCAATCCCAGGCGCCGGGTGCCCAGGGGCGAGGGTTTGGTGATTTCCCCAGCCGATGGTGTGGTAATGGCGGTGGAGCGTACTGAAGAAGAGAATTTTATGGGTGGTAACTGTACCAGGGTCAGCATTTTTCTGTCAATATTAAACGTACATATCAACCGGGCTCCGGTTTCCGGAAAGGTGAACTATATCCACTACCGTCCAGGTAAATTTTTGCCAGCCTTTAAAAGTCATGCTTCAGAAATAAATGAAAAAAACTTTATTGGTATAGAATCCGACAAGTTCAAGCTGATGGTAACCCAGGTGACCGGTTTTATAGCCAGGAGGATTGTATGTTACATAAAGACTGGTGATTATCTGGATCAGGGCCAGCGTTTCGGTTTGATAAAATTTGGTTCCTGCACCGAGTTATATTTACCGCCGGAAATAAATGTTGAAGTAGAACCTGGAGACAAGGTAAAGGGCGGGGAAACAATTATCGGGAGGTTACACCATTGAGAGTAGAACTGCTGCCCAGTGTAATAACCTCCGTCAATCTTCTGGCTGGCATGGCAGCCCTGATCTATACCCTTCAGGACAACTACCATCTCGGTGCGGCAATGGTTCTGTTGGCGGCTGTGCTGGATGGATTGGACGGGAGGGTTGCCAGGAAGATGGGAACCTCCTCGGAATTCGGCAAGCAGTTGGATTCCCTAGCAGATCTGGTGTCCTTCGGGGTAGCTCCCGCCATTCTGGTATTTGCCTGGCAACTGGCGGATCTGGGTATGCTGGGGATTATTGCCACCATGGCCTTTGTTCTTTGCGGTGCCCTGCGGCTGGCCAGGTTTAACGTGCTCAACATTTCCGACTATTTTGTGGGCATACCTATTACCATAGCAGGTTCTCTGGTGGCCCTGCTGGTGTTTTGGGCCAGTTCCCTGCCTGGTGCTGTTTCCGCATTCATCGTAGGTCTCCTGGCAGTTATGATGGTGAGCAGGCTAAAATTTCCCAAAATATAATTAAAATCATTGACACATTTTTTTGTAGGGTGAATACATTTAATAGAGAGTAAACACCAAAAAGGGGTGAAATGTCTTGCGTGTATATTTCGTAAGGCTGCCGTTGTTTTTACGGGGGTTGCTGCAGAAAATTTGGAAATAAGGCGGTTCTGGAAGACGGGTGGCTAGGCCTGTCTTTCATGTTTATTTGCCTGGCCGGGGATAATGTCCCTGTTTTTTTTGTTAATAGTGGGACAAGAATAGTTTATAATAAGATGATTCATTTAAAAAAACATCTGGAGTGTGATTAACATGGATGAGCAAAAAATTCAGGTAACCATATTTGGGGTTAATGCCCCCGCGCCTTCCGGCGGCTGAGGCTGCGGCCCTTCCACTGGATGTGGACCGGCAAAGACCATGAAAGATGACGCGGAAGAGCTCGGCCTGGCTCTGAAAGACAAATACGGTGCCGCTATTGAAGTGGCCTTTGTAGACGTAGCCACCGAGGAGTTAAAAAATTATCCCAAGGTAGCGGAAATATTGCAACGGGTCAGGCTTCCCCTTACTGTAATCAACGGGGAACCACGCTTCCACGGCGGGCTGTCGTCGGAAATGATTTCCGATGTGGTGGACGGTCTGAAGAATGCTTGAACATTAAAGTTACTATAAAAAATAGCCAATAAATTTTATATGACCGCCACAAAAAGGGCTGGTAGCGGTTCTCGCTGCCAGCCCTTTTGTGGTGTTTTCTTAGGAAATTTATAGGAAATTTAGGGACGGTTCTTGAATTGAATAGATCGATCTGGTAGGATATTCTTACAAGCAATATAGGGGGTGTGATTTACGCCAAGGATAGCAAGGAGTAAAGGTGAGTTTTTAACATATCATATTATCCAGCGGGGAAACGAACGAAAAAATATATTTATATCAGAGGATGACCGGATCAGATTCCTTGAAACAATTTACAGGATGAAGGTAAAATATAACTTTAGGCTGGAAGCCTATTGTCTTATGGATAATCACGTCCACTTACTTATTGACGACAATGGAAATGACATATCAAAGGTTCTAAAAAGTATTAATATAAGTTATGCATATTACTTCAATAATACATACACAAGAGTAGGACACTTATTTCAGGACCGTTTTAAAAGCGAGGTAATAAATGATGACAATTATTTACTTTCAGCGAGTGCATATATTCACAACAATCCAGTTAAAGCTGGTATAGTAAGTATACCGCAGGAATATAAGTGGAGCAGTTATAATTATTATTTAGGAAAAGAAAACTATAGAGGTGGCTTGATTGATACAGAAAGGATACTGGGCTTATTCTCAAGCAACAAGAAGCAGGCAATGGAGGAATATTACGATTATGTATTAAAGTATGAGCCAAAAACAGATGTAATTGACGTTGAAGAGGATAAAATCATAATTAAGAAAGAGAATGGAAATTACCTGGAATCTTACGAAGTTGCACAGAAATTTGTAAATAATGAACTTCAGGCAGTAGAAATAGGAATAGACACTCTTGCTACTGACAAAATATTAAAAAGAGAGCTGATAATAAAACTGAGAAAAAATTCATGCCTGACATTGAAGGAAATAGGACAACTGGTAGGAGGTATATCCCCGTCGATGGTGTGTAAAATGCTGAAAAACACCTAATTCAATTCAAGAACCGTCCCCTAATTTCCCGGGGCGGTTTTTTTATGTCCTTGAATAAAGTTCTCCTTAAAATATTTATTATATATAATTTTTTGAATTATGAAATTTTTTTTTATAATGAGTTGGCTACAGTTATTTACTGTAATTTTATCAGAATGCCTAAATATTGAGGAATAGAGGTTCACAGGAAAATTGAAGTAGACAACTCATAATGATATAATAAGTTGTCAGTTATGAAACTATATAGTTTATATAATGGGAGGGATTCTTTGAATAGTGCATGGTGTTATTTGGAAAAGTTTAAAATTAGCGAGGAAAAATGGAACGACTGGCGATGGCAGATTAGCCACAGAATCACTTCAGTGGAAGAATTGTCCCACTTTATTGATCTAAATGAAAGTGAAAAGGAAGACATTAAATCATGTCTGAAAAGATTCAGAATGGCCATTACACCCTACTACGCAAGTTTGATGCATCCGGCCGAACGAGACTGCCCGATAAGATTACAGGCTGTTCCGAGGCAGGAAGAACTGGTAAGTACACGTGGCGACATGCGGGACCCCTTGCACGAGGATATCGACTCGCCTGTGCCGGGTCTCACTCACCGTTACCCTGACAGGGTGCTTTTGCTGGTTACCGATTGTTGTTCTATGTACTGCAGGCATTGTACCCGCCGTCGTATAGCAGGCCACAATGATAGTTTAATGCCGAAAGCCCAGTTGGAACGTGCATTTTCTTATATCAAAAACAATCCGGTAATCAGGGATGTACTTATATCGGGAGGAGATCCTTTTACTCTTACCGATGACCAGTTGGAATACATTCTTCAAAAACTCAGATCGATTCGTCACGTGGAGATTATACGTATTGGCACCAGAACACCCGTTGTGCTGCCGCAAAGAATAACACCTGAACTCTGCTCACTACTGGAAAAGTATCATCCCGTCTGGATTAATACACATTTTAATCATCCCAGGGAATTAACCCGGGAGGCAACCAGGGCTTGTGCAAGGCTGGCTAGGGCGGGTATCCCGCTGGGCAACCAGTCGGTGCTGTTGAAGGGAATTAACGACAATCCTGAAACAATGAAACAACTGGTACAAAAACTGCTGAAAAACAGGGTTCGGCCATATTACCTATACCAGTGCGACCTGAGCGAGGGCATAGGGCATTTTCGTACACCGGTTAGCACTGGAATAGAGCTTATTGAAAATTTACGTGGTCATACGAGCGGACTGGCCATACCCACTTTCGTGATTGATGCGCCGGGCGGTGGCGGTAAAATCCCCCTGGGTCCTAATTATGTTCTTTCACAAGGACTGGGCAAAATAGTGCTGAGAAATTTCGAAGGTAATATTTATTTGTATACCGAGCCGGGTATGCAGGAGGAAAAGCAAAAGACTCCCGCTATCGGCATAGCAGGGCTTCTGCAGGGCGGTACGGTTACGCTGGACACCACCCTGGATAAAGCCCGTGCCTGAGGGGGGATACAATTGGTTAATATCTGTCATGAAGGGCCGGGATTCTTTATTAGTGGAGTACTGGAGCATGTCAGTGCGAGGATATGGGTTAATGAGTACAATGCTGCAGATCCGGCAGCTTTACAGAATTTTTTAAAGGAGACGGCCCTGCAGAGAGGAATGGGGAAAATTATATTACCTGCCAGGGAAGATGATGGTGAAAGGTTGCAAGGGAATGGCTTTGTAGCAGAAGGTACGATAGAAGGATATTACGGGGGTACACCTGCACTTTTTCTGGCTGCTTTTACCAGACCGGAAAGAGGGATTTCATTAGGGTACAATGCTGAGATGGAGATGTTAAAGAAAATACATAGACACAAGCGGGTTGAGGAAAAAAAATTACCGGCAGGTTTCACAATGCGTCTGGCAGCTAAAAGCGATTGTACGGAAATGGCAACTCTTTTTCAAGAGGTTTTCGCCAGTTATCCCTCACCTGTATACGATCCTCTATACCTGGCACGTGCCATGGATAAAGGAGATATATACATGCTAGTCTGCCGTGGAGAAAAAATCGCCGCAGTGGCTGCGGCAGAAATGCAGCAAGACCAGCAAAGAGTGGAAATAACCAATTGCGCAACGGACAGGGAATTCAGGGGCATGGGATTTAACAGTCTGCTTATCCGGAGAATACAAAGGATGTGCCTGGCCAGGGGAACAGGCTGTCTGTATAGCCTTGCCCGGGCTTCATCTTACGGTATGAATATAGTGCTACACCGCCTGGGTTATATGTATCGCGGCACCTTGATAAATAATTGTCACATCGCCGGTAAATTTGAAGACATGAACATCTGGGTCAGACCCCGCGGAAGGGGCAGTCTTCTCAGTGGGGGAGCATTCTGAAAATGGGGGTATGTGTATGAAAAAAGTGCTTTATCTAGCAGGTTTGGCCATGCTTTCTGTATTTTTACTAACTGGTGCGGTGGTACTAAAGAAACTGCCGGCAGCGGTAAGGAATCACCCACAACTACAGAAAAGCCCAAATTTAACTATGCCATGGGTTTGTATAAACCCTTTAATTTTAAGGAAAGCGGTAAGCTAACGGGCTTCGACGTGGAAATCGGCGCAGAGATTGCAAGACGGATGGGGATGGAGCCAAATCCGGTTAACAATCTCTGTCACAGATATTTTAACATTTCAAAATACATACAAAAATGTTTCAAAACACCTGATTCAATTCAAGAACCGTCCCCGAATTTCCTGATTCAATTCAAGAACCGTCCCCGAATTTCCCAAGAACCGTCCCCGAATTTCCCGATGTAGTGGACGGTCTGAAGAATGCTTGAACATTAAAGTTACTATAAAAAATAGCCAATAAATTTTATATGACCGCCACAAAAAGGGCTGGCAGCGGTTTTCGCTGCCAGCCCTTTTTGTGGTTTTCTTTTAATTAATCGGACAGCCCGACTCCCAGAATACCTCCCACGGCCCCTCCGGCCAGAGCGATAATAAATTTTAGTAACACTGTAAAAAAAGTTGCCTGAGAAGGCAGGAAAATCAGAGCTATCAGCATTATTAGCACAAAATAGGTCACGCCTACCCCCATGCCGTGAAAAAGCCCCTTGTTACCAGCGTTTTTTGCTGCTATCCCGCCACCACACAATACACCCGCAAAAAGCATGGCATAAGCAAACCAGGGCAGGGTGCTTTCGGAAAGGGCGGTGAAATAAAAGGCCATGCCCAGCAGGGCGCTGCCGGCGATGGAAATGGCCAGGGAAATTACCGTTCCTTTGATTATTGAGTTATAATTAATTGATGACGGGCGTACCGGATCAGGAATCCTAAAACCCAAAATCACTCACCTCCGGTGTCTGTATACCAAATTGTATGTATTGCAGCTATCATTATGACAGAAACATTAATATTTATACGGATTTATAAAACACAGCATATTATGGTTAATATGTCAATCAGCTGGTAGACGAAAGGTAAAGGTGTTATTTTGAATAGACAAGTACTAACCTACGAAATCGGAGACAGGCTGTATATCAATGTTACCAATCGCTGCTGCAATAACTGTGTTTTTTGCATCAGGAGAACGGAAAAGGGCGTGGGCTATAATCTGTGGCTGGAAAAGGAACCCGCAGCGGAAGAGATTATTAAGTCCGCCGGTGACGCAGGCAGGTACTCAGAAGTGGTTTTCTGCGGCTATGGCGAGCCTCTCATGCGGCTTGATGTGGTAAAAGAAGTGGCGGCTGAGCTTAAGTCCCGGGGGGCGGTGCTGCGTGTAAATACCAACGGCCAGGCTTCGCTGCAGTTGGGAAAGAATGTGCCCGTGGAGTTGAGGGGGCTGGTGGATACTGTTAACATCAGCCTGAATGCTGATACCCCGGAAAAGTACGTGGAATTGTGTAGGCCTGCCCTGGGTGCAAAGGCTTACCCTGCCCTGCTGGATTTTGCCCGGGAATGCAAACTGCATATCCCCCGGGTGGTTTTTTCCGTGGTGCAGTGGCCTGGGGTGGACATAGAGAAATGCAGGGAGATAGCTCACTCAATGGGTGTGGAGTTCAGGTTAAGAAAATACAGCGGGTGAACTACCCCTCCTTTCGCTACGCTCAGGAAGAGGCTTCCAGGGGCATAGCGAAGTTCATTAGGTTCCTTGTTCATCGTAAGCCCCAACGGACCTAACTCCCAAGGCATATACCGCCGTCCCAGCGGCAAGATTTTTATTGCAAACTATGAGGCTTTCGCCTTATACAAAATGTTTATAGCTGCATTATGATCCCGATCTAACACCAACCCGCAGTACGAGCATACATGAGTTCTCACGGACAAGTCTTTCTTAACGATATTCCCGCACCGACTGCATTGCTGACTGGTGCCATGGGGAATTACCTTTGTTACTTCCCTACCGGCACTTTCAGCCTTATAGGAAAGCATCGAGACAAATTCGCCCCACCCAGCGTCAGTTATGCTTTTGGCCAGGTTGTGATTCTTTACCATGTTCTGTATCTGCAGGTCTTCCACCGCTATCTTGCCGTACTTCCAGGCTAACTGACTGGATACCCTGTGGTGGAAGTCTTTACGCTGGTTACGCACCTTTTCGTGGTGCCGCGCAAGTCTCTTTTTGGCCTTGATACGATTTTTGGAGCCTTTCTTCTTACGGAATACGCTTCTTTGCAATGTTTTTAGCTTTTTCTCTGATTTAACCAGGTGTTTCGGGTTTGATATGGTTTCACCGTTTGAAAGGGTAGCAAACTCTTTTATGCCCACGTCTATCCCGATTGCCTGACAGTTCGGCGAGTACAAAACCGGGTATTCCTCTACTGCCAGTACAGCGTACCATTTACCTGACTGCTCTTTCTTTATGGTGCAGGTCTTTATTTCTCCGTATATCTCCCGGTGTACGATAATCTTAACCAGGCCGATTTTGGAGAGTTTAAGTGTACCGTTTTGGAAAGAGGCACCTAGGCCTTCACCATATTGGGTATAGGTAATGGATTTGTACTGCCCCGGTCCCTTGTAGCGTGGATAGCCCGGCTTTACTCCAGCTTTTACCCTGCGGAAAAAATTATTGAAGGCTCTCTCTACACGAAACAGGACTTCTTGGGCTACCTGGGAGTGGATGGCTTTTACCTGGTCATGTTTCTCTTTATCAGCTTTTAGAATTACCTGTTGCTTGATTCTGGTCAATCCTTTACCATTTCGATAGTAGTGGTTCTTTCTGTCCGCCAGGGCTGAGTTATATATTACCCTGCAGGCTTCCAGCCATTTTGTTAGATTTTGCTCTTGCTCTTTATCCGGATATATGCGGAATTTGTAGTTACGCATTTCCTTGAGACTGAACGTATCTTTTGACATCTTCGAGCTTCACCTCCCCTACGATTGAAAGGAAGTAGCTTGGCGACCAAAAACTGCCGTCCCACAGTTGCTTTTTAACCTCTGGATAGTCACGGAATATCAACCTAGCCGAGGTAGACTTCAAGGAATTGATGAACTTGGATAGTTGGATTGCTGGCTTAAAGGAAAAAAGTATGTGTATGTGGTCCATGCCGTTTTCCTGCTCTATTATCTATACGCCGAATCTGCCGGCTATTATATTATTGACTTCTTTTAGGTACTCTGTTACCTCCGGTGCAAGTACCTTGCGCCGGTATTTAATACAGCAAACATAGTGGAATCGCAGTGAATAGACTGAGTGGCAACCCTTATCTATAGTGTATTTCATAGTTATATTATAACAGACGAACCAAAACAGAACAAGTGTTTTGTCTGTCGACTATTATACTGCCCCGCCATTCATCCCCCATCTTCGTCCTTGCTATCGCAAGCTATGAAAGATTAGGAAGGGGACTTCTGGCGGGTTAAGTTAAATATAAAAATTTAAAAAAATAAAGCAGGTTAATCCTGCTTCTAAGATATGGATCTTAAGGTATTAAAGAGCTAATTGCTTCAACAAAATCTTGTTCTGTAATATGCTCTATAAGAGAAGCCCTTTTAAACCTATTCATCTCAATTCCTGGGTAGTCCTTTGTTTTTAAAAACTCAACACTTCTGTAATGCCGTGGCACAGCATTGGCATCAAAAATATAATCACTAATAACACGTACTATTCCTACTACGTTAAATTCTGTTTGTTTGCCAGTACCAATAATTATATAGTCGCCTATTTGCATCCATTTACAAAAGTTTCTAAAAAAACGGTCTTTTTCATCATTTATTCCAAGATTCGTTGTGGCATAATCTAAATCACCGTTGGTTATGGTTAGATAGTTGTCATCTATACCGTCTTCATCAATTCCAACAATCTTGCTACTAACAAAAATAGTCCACCAATCCTTAAATGTTTTCATTACCCAATAATTTCTCATAAATTACTCCTCCCTTCTGAATTATCTTAGCCTTTTTTCGTTCTGACCCGTAAAACTGGTATCTTTGAATTTTAACTGGACTTAATAATTTGAAAATAGTAGAAATAGTTTAATATACATATCCTCCGTCGTCTTTTAAATCCATTATAACAGCATTATTCACCCACCATTGGCTTCCAAATTTTACGGGGTGTAAATATAGAGAACCAATAATGTCTAGCATATCCCCCTCTTTTACAGTTTTGAGCTTATAATGCTGTTCAGTAACTATTATAAATACGACATCATTAAAATTATCTTCTTTTCTTTTACATTTCAAAGAAACTCTATCTTTTCCTACAACAAGAACCTGTCCCAGCCATTCAACATGTTGCCCTTTAACTTTATTCCAAAATACCTTTTTCTCACTGTCGCTCATGATATTGTATGTATCATCGAAGTTCTTAAAATCTAATCTGTAAATTATTCTTTTTGCCTTAGCTTCTTTTTGCATATTAACATCTTTTTCTTTCTGTTGGTCTGTTTCGGTATCTTTAGCTTGTGGCTTCACTTCAGCTTCTTCTTTTTTTGGTTCCGTATTTTCCTTCTTATCAGTTTCTTTTTTGGCCTGTTGTTCTGCCTTAACTTTTGCCTCTTTTTCAGCTTTTGCCTTCTTTTCAGCCAATTCCTTTTCCTGCTTTTAAGCTATTGCTTGTCTTTCCTCTGGTGTCAATGATGGTGTAGTTACCAAATGGCTAATCCATAGGTAATTAAAACTCGACCTCTGGTTTTGACAGTCCCCCACCGTATTACCAATTCAGGCTTAATACAACCAACTACTAAAGCAATAAAAAAAAGAAACAAAAGAAAAAGAAAAAGAACAACCATCTCACATCTCCCTCATTATATTTCCAATTTATCATTTAACACCACCCTATTAGAAAGCTAAAAATTTAGTTTCTTTGCCAGTAAATCTTTTGAACATTTACCTATCTCAATAAGCTTTTCAAGTTTGATAATTACTCCTTCAAGCTCATCTATTGAGTTAAAATAGTTTACATCGCTTATATAATTAGCAATTTTACATAATTGTATATAATCTATTTTAGATAATTATAAAGCGGATAGTGCTGATATGAAGAATAGGGCGACATTATCCAGAACCTTACGGACGGCTCAGCCCAGACGCTTTAATACTTTAATATGCCATATACTTTCCTGGCAAAAATAAAGCAAAAGGTCTGGAAAAAAGAAAAAAACTGTTATATTATAATATTCAAATAAGCGTTTTAATGTAAGGCAGGTGTGCGTATGGATGGTAGTGATTGTAAATGCCTTGAATTAAAGGATATAAGGGCTGCAATAAAAGAGGAAGATGTATGCGAAATATTTTGCTCGGACCAGGCCAAGGTGGAGAGGATTAGAAAGCTTATACACGCAACGGAAGGGTTGGCCAGTATGTTTAAGTCCCTGGCGGATGATACCAGAATAAAAATAGTATACGCCCTGTCCCTGGATGAACTTTGTGTATGCGATGTGGCAAACATAACCGGCTCCTCTGTGGCCACAGCCTCACATCATTTAAGGCTCCTGAGAAATTCGGGGCTGGCTAAATACAGAAAAGAAGGCAAACTGGTGTACTACAGCCTGCAGGATAACTGTATAAGGGAAATAATAAATGCAGCCATCAGACACAGCGGAGGAAGCCATGGAAAAACTGACTGCAGAGAATAAAATATTCACAGTGCCGGTAGACGGTACCGCTGCCCTGCCTATTGGAGATCATGCCACCACCAGTGTTTTGCTTTTGCATGGCCTTGATTGCGCCGACTGCGCGGCAAAATTGGAAGAAAAGATAGCCAGGCTGGAGGGAGTGCTGTCGGTTAAGGTTAATTTCGGGGCAGCCAAAATGAAGGTTGAACACATATCTTCAGTGCAGGAGATTATTAAAGCCGTTAAGGGTTACGGGTATGGGGCTGATATTGAGAAGCAACCCGGAGGGCAGGCAGAAACAGTGTTCCGGATATACGGCCTGGACTGCGCGGACTGTGCCGCCAAACTGGAAAAGAGTGTAGGTATGCTGGCCGGAGTTCAAGGGGTTAGTCTTAATTTTGCCACGGGTAAAATGAAGGTGGCTCATAACCTTTCGGTGAGTGCAATATTACAGGCGGTATCCGCCAGGGGCTACCGGGCAGAGGAGGAAGGCTCAGGTCCCGTGGTGAAGGGCTGGCCCGACAGGCAGGAACAGATCAGGCTGTATAGCACCATAGCGTCAGGTTTATTGTTGATTAGCGGCTTTTTGGCCCAGCTGGCGGGGTTTGACCAGGTGGTCAAATATTTTTATCTGTCTGCTATAATCAGCGGCGGGTACTATATGGCCAAAAGCGGACTGTATGCATTGAAATCTCTGACCATGGATATGAATTTTCTGATGACCGTGGCGGTTACCGGGGCCATCGCCATTGGGGAGTTTTCCGAGGCGGCCACGGTTGTGTTTTTATTTGCTATGGGTAACCTGATGCAAAACTATGTGGTTGAAAAAACACGCCGCTCAATTCGCTCACTGATGGATCTTTCGCCCCGGGAGGCTCTGGTAAAAAGAGATGGCCGGGAGATAACAGTGCCGGTGGAGGATGTTCTTAGAGGAGAAATTATTATCGTCAGGCCGGGAGAAAACATACCCGTTGACGGTATAGTATTGTCCGGGGAATCGCCGGTAAACCAGTCCCCCATTACCGGTGAATCCATGCCGGTAATGAAGGTAAAGGGTGCAACGGTTTTTGCCGGAACTATCAATGGCGGAGGGGCGCTGGAAATAGAAACTGCAAAAATTGTGGCGGACAGCAAGCTGTCCAGGATAATCCAGCTGGTTGAGGAGGCACAGGCCCAGAAAGCACCTTCCCAGCAAACAGTGGATGTTTTTGCCAGGTATTACACTCCTGCCGTCATTCTATTGGCTCTGGCCCTGGCCATTATGCCCGCAGCATTTTTCGGTCTGGATTTTGGGGACTGGTTTAAAAAGGCGTTGATCCTGCTGGTTATCGCTTGCCCCTGCGCCCTGATTATTTCCACACCGGTATCAATAATTTCGGCTATCGGCAGCGCAGCACGTAAGGGTGTACTAATCAAGGGGGGGGCATTCCTGGAGGAGGCCGGTAGAATTAAGGTTATGGCTTTTGATAAAACCGGTACCGTTACCCGGGGGAGGCCGGAGGTCACCGCCATAGACGCTCTAAACGGCTATAGTGAAAGGGATGTTCTTGTTGCCGCCGCAGCAATAGAAAACCGCTCCGAGCACCCTCTGGCCGGGGCTGTTTTGCGAAGACTGGAGCAGGAAAACCTACAGGCTCCAACATGCAATGATTTTAGCTCACAGGCCGGAAAAGGCGCCGGAGCGGAATTTAACGGCATCAGATATTATATAGGTAATGAGCAGTATTTTGACGATATAGGGATATCACACCTATCTTCCCAGGGCAAACTTGATGCTTTCCGGCAAAAAGGGTGGACGGCGTTACTGGTGGGCAACGAAAAAGACGTTATGGGCATTATTGCAGTTGCCGACCAGATTAGGGAGGACAGTGCCCGGACGGTTATAAAGCTGAGGGAATCAGGTATTGCCAGGATGGTCATGCTTACCGGGGATAACGGGGAAACCGCCAGGGAAGTAGCGCTCAGCACTGGTTTTGATGAGTATATGGCCAATCTTTTGCCGGACGAGAAGCTGGCGGCAATCAGTGATTTAAAAAAATCCGGCAAGGTGGCCATGGTGGGCGATGGAATAAATGATGCCCCGGCCCTGGCTGCTGCCGATATAGGAATAGCCATGGGCGGCGCCGGTACCGACACCGCCATTGAAACAGCGGACATAGCACTAATGTCTGATGACCTGTCCAAGCTTCCTTATACCATTAAGTTGAGCAGGAAGGCGGTACGTATAATAAAACAGAATATCACTTTTTCCCTGCTCATCAAGGCTGCCTTTATCATCGCTACTCTAAGCGGTTATGCCACCCTCTGGATGGCGGTGTTCGCCGATACAGGCACCTCGCTGCTGGTAACTTTAAATGGCATGCGGTTGATGAGGGTAGAGGATAAGGGGTGATTTACTCGTTTTTAACAGACTTTTTATGGTCTAAGCCGGCAGGCGTTGGATCATCCACAAAATCATGCTCCCACTGCCCGTCCAAATTAATCATGCTGGCCGAGCCGGTGGGCTCTGATACTAATGCGTCACCACGTTTAAACTTTTCTTTCCTGGTATTTTTTCCGGAATTTATCAACTATGTTACCTCCCGGTTTTGTATTTGCATTGCATAATTGAAACTGGGGTACAAAAGTCTTTTTGGCCCATGCCATTTCAACATACAGTTTAATGCCTGGCAGGCGGATACTATATGCGGTAACAGAATTAGTAATGATGTTTTTGCTGTTGTATCATAAATAGTATGCCAATTATAGTAGCATGGTATTTCATGAAGGTTATCACTACCGTCTGCTCAGCCGAAGGGAAAGGAGCCGGACGGTTATAAAACCGCACCCCGGCTCCGAAGTACCAATCGTCTATGAGCTGCTATCACTCTAAAGGTGATTTGTTCCGTTCTGCTGCAAGCAGTGCGGCGTTATAGACATCTCTTATGGCAATACCCTTTGCAGCAGCTATCCTTCTGCAGTCTTCATATTCCGGCGCCGCCTTAAGGCGCACACCCCGGTTATCCAGGGCAAATTTAGTCCTTACCAGTCCGTAAGGAGTATCTATCTCCTCTGAGCTTCTTTTTAGAACAGCCCGGTTTTCCTCCCGGAAGCGGATCCCCAGGGTAGTGGTTTCTTTAAACAGGAGTCGCATTAAGGTGTCCCGGACATCTGGCCGGCACAGTACAGTGAGTAGATAACCCGGCCGGTTTTTTTTCATGTAAGCTGGTGAAACGAATGTGTCAAGAGCGCCGTTTTCCAGCAGTCTCTCCATCACATAACCCAAAAACTCGGGGTTCATGTCATCAATATTGGTTTCCATCACCAGGATGGTATCGCTGAAGTGACTCTCTCCGGCGGAAGAGCTTCCCAGAAAAACCCTGAGGAAGTTTGGAATACCGAAATCCTTGCTGCCTAATCCATATCCTACCGTATCCAGGGTCATTTCGGGGCGGGTACCGAATGCCCCGGACAGAGTTGTGGCAATGGCGGCGCCAGTAGGGGTAACCAGTTCCCCCTCAATGTCCAGGTCTCTTAAAGGGACTCCCTTCAGTAATTCGGCGGTGGCCGGGGCCGGCACAGGCAGAAGACCGTGCCGGCAGGTAATATAACCGCTCCCTGTGGGAAGGGGGGAGCACACCATCCGGTCCACATTTAGATTATAAAGAGCATGCGCTGTTCCCACGATGTCAAGAATTGAATCCACTGCTCCCACTTCGTGAAAATGAACATGATCGGCAGGTACTCCATGTACTTTCCCCTCAGCTTCAGCCAGTCTCTGAAAAATTAGCAGTGAATTTTCCTGGACCTTTTCCGGCAGAGAACTTTCCGTAATCAGGCGCCTGATGTCGGATAAACACCTGTGGGGCTGGTGCTCTTCCTGAACGGTTATTTTAACCCTGGTGCCGGTAATGCCCCGGCTGCTTTCCCTTGACACCTTTATATCCCAGTTCTGCAGGGGCAGTTTGTGCAGTTCCTCTTCCAGCAGGCGGCTGTCCATCCCTGCGTCAATCAATGCCCCCAGGCACATGTCGCCGCTTATGCCGGAAAAGCAGTCAAGATACAATATTCTCATATAAGTCCTTCTTTCTATCAATTATGTGGCAATAATTGACGGCAGCAGGGTACTTAGTTGTTTAATATAGAAATGAAATTACCGGACAGGAGCGCTGCACAGCCGGTTTATTGAGTTGGCCAGGGCGGCGGCGCCAAACCCGTTATCTATATTTACCACTCCCACACCTGAGGCGCAACTGTTCAGCATGGCCAGCAGGGCGGCCAGGCCTCCGAAACTGGCGCCGTATCCCACACTGGTGGGGACCGCAATCAGTGGCCTGTCAGTGAGCCCCCCCACAACACTGGCCAGGGCTCCCTCCATGCCGGCTACCACGATAACAACCGTAGAGCTGTGGATCTGATCCTGGTTGTCCAAAAGCCTGTGTATACCGGCCACACCCACATCATACAGGCGTTCCGCCAGGTTTCCCATTGCTTCACAGCAAACCGCCGCCTCTTCCGCAACAGGAATATCCGCGGTCCCAGCGCTGATGATTAGTATTTTACCCTCACGCAAGGGCTTTTCCGGCATGTGGTACACTATGCAGCGAGCCAGATCGTAATAGGTGGCCCCGGGTACATATTTGAGAACTTCCCGGTACATTTCCTGATTGGCTCTGGTTGCCAGTACAGGTGAATGTTCTTCTGCCAGATGGTTGAATATTACGGCCACCTGTTCGATAGTTTTGCCCTGGCAGAATATTACCTCAGGGAACCCTGATCTGAGGCAGCGGTGGTGGTCAATCTTGGCAAAGTGCAGGTCACGGTACGGGAGGTGCTGCAATTTACTTATGGCGTCTTCCACTGATTCATTTCCCCGGGCTACCCTGTGCAAGAGGTCTTCAATATCGGACCTGTACAAAATGCATCCCTCACGGCTAATAAAAATTATGGGTTTAAAAAATTTTATACTACCACTATGATGTTGTCAAATTTTGCAATACTTGCGTGAGTTTACGGTTCGGTCGGGCAAAGACATGTGATTTAGCGGGTAGAAACTTGTTATAATCCCCATTAGCAAAGCTTTTCCGGTAATATTGCAAAAGTATTATCGTGTATTGTTAAACACTTACATTTTTTCTACCATTCACTCCCTTTCTCTTTCCAAAATCATGGCCATACCCATCCCGCCGCCTACGCACAAGCATGCCAGGCCTTTTTGAAAGTTCCGTCTTTTCATTTCATGGATCAGAGACACTACCAGCCTGGCACCAGTGCATCCCACTGGATGGCCCAGACCCACGCCGCTGCCGTTTACATTGGTGATTTCCCTGTTTAGTTCCAAAAGCTTTTCGCAGGCCAGGTATTGGGCAGCGAAGGCTTCGTTCAATTCGATAAGTTCCATGTCTTCCAGGGTGAGAGCCGCTCGTTTTAACGCTTTTTTAACAGCCGGTACTGGGCCGTAGCCCATCAGGTCCGGCTCAACCCCCGCTCTGGCAAAACTCACGATACGGGCCAAAGGCTTTAAGCCCAGTTCCTTGGCTTTGTTCAGAGACATCAGCAGTACCACCGCTGCGCCGTCATTTAATCCGGAAGAATTACCGGCTGTTACAGTACCGTTTTTTCTGAAGGCAGGAGGCAGTTTGGCGAGTTTTTCCAAGGTTATATCCGGGCGGGGATGTTCATCTTGATCCACCGTTTTGACTTGACTCTTACGTACCGGCACCGCCACTGGAAGGATTTCTTCCTGGAAGGTTCCTTGCTGAGTTGCCCTTACTGCGTTCATGTGGCTCCTAAGAGCGATTGCATCCTGCTCCTCCCTGGTAATGGAGTATTTGTCCGCCAGGCGCTCGGCTGTCTCACCCATTAAGATATGGTGAATGGGATCAGTGAGCATCTCCCAAAGGGAATCTGTCATCTGGCCATGCTGCAGGCGCTGCCCCCAGCGGGCGCCTTTTAAAGTATATGGCACCCCGCTCATGCCCTCAGTTCCTCCGGCCATGACTATTTCTGATTCCCCGGTGACGATTTGCTGGTATCCACACACAATTGCCTGCATTCCAGACGAGCACTGGCGCTGGATGGTCATGCCCGTAACTTCATGGGGAAAGCCCGCCACCAGAGCGGCGGTCCGGCCAACATTGGGCTCGTCCGTACGCTGGGCACAGTTACCCAGGATCACATCGTCCAATATACTTCCATCCATAGAAACCCGCCGCAGCGTCTCCTTCATTACCTGAACAGCCAGCTGGTGAGGGAGCATATCTTTAAATACTCCTCCAAAATCACCAATTGGGGTTCTTACCCCGCTGACAATAACTACATCTTTAAACATCATACCACTCCTTTTACCGGCTTGAGCACGGGGTGGCGCAGAAAGTCGTCTACTTTTTCACCCCTGCAATAAATTAGCGGCTTAAACTCCTTGAGCTCTTCAAAAAATTCTTCCCCGCTTTTCATGTTGATTCTCCCTTCAAAATCAAATTGAATAAGCCTCAGCTTAAGCTTATAAACGAATAGTTGTTAGATATAATAAGTGCAAACAAATGTTGTTAAATCTACTGCATAAAGTCATAAGCAAGGTATATGCCAGCGTTTCAAATGTCAACAATGTTTTGCTAAAGTCTTCATTTAAGAAAAAAACCAGGGATTAATCGAGAAGGAGGCGGGGTCTCCCCGCCGTCCTCTCACACCACCGTACGTATGGTTCCGTATACGGCCGTTCGCCAAGCATTACAAACAAAGATATAACGATCAAAAAGGCAGACAAGTCAGAGCTTAAGCCAATAGTCCTTAGTAAGGATAGAGTTTAGGAGCAACGAGGCGGCCCATGGGCCTTTTCTAGTATTGGCGTATCCTATAGCCATCCACTCAGGGGCACCATGAGCCCTGAATTCACGAATCCTAGTCCTAACCCGCTTCCATTGTTTCCATACGCACATACGCAATCGGTGGCGTATCCACTCATCTAATTCCCAAGTATCTTCTTGGCATCGGCAAGAGCGAAATACCCCATCCAGCCAGTAAGATATAAGGAGAGTTTCTTCACCCGTTGCTCCAGCGGAACGGGTGCCTTCTGGTCGGTGAGTTGTCGCACCTTTTCCTTTAGGCGTTCCACTGTTTTGAGTGCCAGGCGGATTCCCACCTGCTTACCTGTATAGAAACTAAACTCCAGAAATTTACGTTTCCAAGGTCGGCCCACGGAATTTTATTTTCACGCAGACTTTAGAAAACGGGTTTTTACTATTAAGGTAAGTATTGCATATATGCACGAGGTTTGCAGATATGCAATACTATTAATCAGTCATATCCATGAAAATTGGTTATCTCTTGCAATACTACGAGTAAATCATTTATATGCTGCATTCGTGTTCGGTTAAGGACGTTTTTATAATTATAATACTAAAAAGTTAACCTGCATTGGGTAATTAAACTGCTGAACAAACAGTAAACACTTTGATTTTGTTGGGTTTTTTCTATGCAAAATTGATAAATTGTTGCATAACTATTTACCTGAAAATGGTTAACCGAACACGAATGTTATATGCTGTAATAGATCACAAAAAGTTTTAGCTTCTGGTGGCACAAAATTTGCGAAATAGTAAGAATAATTTGACACTTTAATATTGGCTGGCAATGATTTTTATAAGGGAGGTGGCCGGACAAAACACAAGCTCTTACAATGTTGGTAAACCGGTAATTTATACTTTAAGGAGGTTAAAAGAACATGACAACAGTATGGCCTGCACAAATCATTTCGCGGATCATGCGTAAAGAAGAAGGCGTAGATTACATGTTTGGCGTGCACGGTGGCCACACCATGCCTATTGATGACTGGTTCTGCATGGATGGCGGCAAATATATCCACATGCGGCACGAACAAGGCGGGGTGTACGCAGCAGACGCTTATGCCCGTATTACCCGCAAACCTGCGGTGGCTTTCGGCACCTCCGGTCCCGGCGTTGCCAATATGGTTTCAGCTATTGGTCAGGCCTACACCGCTAAAAGCCCGGTAGTCTGTTTGTTCGGCCAGCATCCGATGCTTGGTGATGACCGCTGGACTTTGCAGGAAGGCTACGGGACAGAAATGGTGAAATCTGTTACCAAAGCAGCCTATCGTGTATTAAACCCAAGCATGATCGGATTCTACGTTAAAAAAGCCTTCCGGGTGGCGTCGGAATACCCTATGGGCCCGGTGTCCGTGGAGATCCCCCTGGATGTACTCAACTGGCAGCCGGTACAACTGGATAGACAAGCAGGCTATACGCCTGACTGGCGGATGGCGCCGGCGCCCAAACAAGAAGGCCAATCGGACCTGGTCAAGAAAACTGTTGATTTGCTGCTAAACGCCGAAAAGCCAGTTGTCATCGCAGGCGAAGGAATTCACTGGGCCGATGCTGCCGCCGAGTTGATGGAATTTGTGGAACTGACCGGTATCCCGGTTCACACCAGGCGCATTGCCCGCGGTGCGGTGCCTGAAGATCACGCGCTGCATATTGAAGGCGGCTACCGTGGCCGTTTTCTGAAAAACGCCGACGTAATGGTGGTTATCGGCTTGCGCATGGGTTATCTGGAAAATTACGGGCACTGGAATAATACTTGCAAGTTTATACAAATCAACGAGGCCTCCAGTGAAATCTGCTTCGAGCGCAAATCCGAAATGGAGATTATCGGCAACACCAAGCTGGTGCTGCAGCAAATGATCGACTATGCCCGGAGCAGCGGGAAAATTATGAAAAAACGTGCTGAATGGGTTGGGCAAATCGAAGAGGGACGCGACGCCTGGCGGAAAAAACAACAGGCTGAGGTTTTAGGCACCATGTCCGAATCACCCATTCACCCCCATGCCATCGGGCAGGTGCTCGCGGATTATGCCAACGATGTAATACCTGACGCCACCGTTATATATGACTCTTACACCGGCACCAACTACATTACGGACAAAGTACGGTCACGGTTTTCCGGACGCATCCTTGACGCTGCCGAATGGGCCGGTGTCGGACATGGTATTCCCATGGCCATTGGCGCGCAGCTAGCCCGGCCCGGCAAACCTGTCCTTTCATATATAGGTGACGGCGGCATGGGCATTGGCGGCTTCGACATAGAAACCGCAGCCCGGTACGACCTGCCCATAGTATACGTGCTATACAACAATGGTGTCTGGATTGCCGGCGAGAAAAAATTTGCCTACGGTCCCAGCTGGAAAACCCTGGGCGATCAAAACCCGCACGGCCGCAATAACGACAAAGGCCAACGCTATAGATACGACAATATGTTTAAAGAATTCGGCTGCCACGTAGAACACGTCCAGAAAATAGAAGACCTGACCCCGGCGCTGAACAGATCATTTGAATCGGGCAAGACCTCCCTGGTAAATGTGGAAACCAGCCCGGATGTTTGGGTAAAAATGTTTTACCGACCTGACTGGGCCTGCATGTTCTGGCACATACCAAAAGATCGCTGGTGTGGCGAGCAACACGGCTGGGATACCATCAACGATGCGCATAAGCTGTTCTTCGGCGTGGATGTTCCGCAAACCGACAAGCTGGACTAAACATATATACAAAATGCCCTGCCCGGTGGGGCAGGGACATTTTTCATAACAGGGGGTAAGAGAAATGGGTATTACAAAAGTAACAGTTTTGGGAGCGGGCTCTATGGGCAACGGCATCGTTCAGGTCAGCGCCCAGGCTGGTTACGAAGTAACAATGATTGATGTTAACGGGGATGCACTGGCTAAAGGCATGGCCAATATACAAAAAATGCTGGATGGAGGTGTCAAAAGAGATAAAATCACCGCCTCCGACCGGGATGCCGCAATGGGGCGGATAACCACAGCCACAGACTTTTCCCAGGCCTCCAGGGCCGATTTGGTAATTGAAGCGGTGCCCGAAGACCTGGAATTGAAAAAAGAGCTGTTTAAGCAATTAGATCAAATCTGCCCAACCCATACCATATTGGCCACCAACACCTCCTCCCTCCCGATTACCTCAATCGCCGCCGTCACTTCCCGCCCGGCACAGGTAATGGGAATGCACTTTATGAACCCCGTGCCACTAATGAAGGGTGTGGAAATAATCAAGGGGCGGATGACCTCACCCCAGACCATGGAAACGGGAAAAAAGTTTATTGAATCCATCAACAAAGTATGGGTGGAAGCAGTGGATTACGCGGGATTCATTGCCAGCCGGGTGCTGGACGTTATGCTTAATGAAGCTGTATGGTGTGTAATGGATGGCAATAAACCAGAAGAAATTGATAAAGCCATGAAAATATGCACCAACTTCCCCATGGGTCCCCTGGAGTTAATTGACATGGCGGGGGCTGATGTTCTTCTTAACGTGATGGAGATTATGGAAAAAGAATTTGGCGACAAATACCGCCCGGCGCCTCTGTTAAGGCAGATGGTCAGGGCCGGACACGTCGGCCGCAAGGCCGGGCGGGGCTTTTATGATTATAGCGGCAAATGATGGCTTCTGAAGTTAACCTGATGGGAGGTATATAAAAATGCCGGTTGCTGTTGTAAAGTATGATCAAACTTTGGCTGCCCTGCGCCGGGCTATTGAACTATGCGAAGGTTTTAGCGGGCTTAACCCGGATAGCAAGGTTATCCTGAAACCCAACGTAGTAATTGGCGGCAGGAAGTCCCAGCGGCCTGACGGGGTTGTTACCACGCTTGAAGTAATGGAAGGGCTGCTAACACTGCTCAGGGAAGCGGGCTGCCGGGATATTACCATTGCCGAGGGCGGCGCCATTCAGCCGGAGCTTAACCTGAACACTCCCCGGGCCTTTGAATGGTCCGGCATCAAGGAGCTGGCGGAAAGGCTGGGCATACCTACGATAGATTTAAATGAAGGTCCTTTTACTGCATTAGACTTTTATGGAGTTAAAATCGAAATAGCCAGTGCGCTTCTGGAAGCCGGTTTTATTGTTAACGTGCCCGTATTGAAAACTCACCAGCTAACCAAGATTTCCATGGGATTAAAAAACCTCAAAGGAGTATTGAGCAACGAGTCCAAGAAAAATTTTCACCGCCATGGCCTGGAGCGGTTTATCGCTATACTGGGCACCAAAATTCCCGTCAGCCTCACTGTTATAGATGGCACTTTTGCCATTCAAAAAGGACCGGTGGGCGATGATGTGCACCGCATGAATTTACTGGTCGCCGGCAAGGACATCCTGGATGTAGATATTGTAGGAGCCCACATTCTGGGCATTGACCCGGCCGAGGTCGGACACGTCAAACTGTTTGCCGACATGACGGGCCAAACTGTTGATTTAAACAGGGTAGAAGTCAGGGGAGAAAACCCGGCAGATGTGCAAAAGCCACTGGCCTGGGCCAGCACCTGGCCGTTAGACCTGATGAAGAAATATAACATATCCGGCATCCACATGGAAACCCCCGGCTACTCCAATTGCTCCGGCTGCGGGATGGGGATATTTGTTGCCGTTAACAATTTCTTCCGGGAGAATGTTGGCGCTACTTTTGATGGCGTAGAAATATGCGCCGGTCAGGAACCTGTGGCCTCACCTGCGGCCAATAAAGTCTTCTGCCTGGGCAAATGCGCTTGCGATACCAATAAGGACCATCCACACGCCATTAAAATAAAGGGTTGCCCCCCATCTATCAAGAAGATCTATGAAACCCTCAAAGAAGAGCTGGTACCCTAGCCGGTACCGGCGCTCTTCACCAATAAGTGCATAGGGGAGGAAATATATATGTTTAGAGAAGTTGTTGTTGTCAGCGCCGTGCGCACACCTTTCGGCAAATTTGGCGGCTCACTTAAAGATTTTGACTGCTATGACCTTGGTGCTGTTGTTATGCGGGAAGTACTACAGCGGGTGAACGTACCCGGTAATGCTGTGGGGGAAATATATTGGGGCGTAGGCGATACCGCTGCCTGTAAAGACGTCTATACGCCGGTGGCCGCCCGCCAGTCATTATTAAAAGCCGGCCTGCCGCCCGAAACTACTTCTTGCACCCTTGATAAAGCCTGTGTCTCCGGCATGACCGCCGTGCAGCTGGGTTTCCGGGCTATTCGCTACGGGGAAATTGACGCAGCCATAGGCGGCGGGGCAACCACCTTCAGCCAGGAGCCGCTCATCGTACGAAACCTGCGCTGGAACGGTTTCCGCATGGGCGAGATGGTCATGGAAGACCCGTTGTTTCGGCTGGGGTATAAAGATTACAATCCTGTTGCCGTGGATGCCGGTGAAGTTGCGGTGGAGCACGGGATCACCCGCCAGGAACAGGATGAATGGGCTTTACGGAGCCACCGGCTATATGGCTCAGCTCTGGAACGCAATTTAATCAGCGCAGAAATACTCCCGCTGGAAATTAACGTCAAGGGAAATACTGCACGCCAATTAACACAAGATGAACAGTACCGTCCCGATGTAACTTTGGAAAAATTGGCCAGGCTGCCGACTATCTATGGCAGCCCCACCGTCACCGCCGGCAATGCCCCCGGTCTTAACGACGGCGCAGCGGCTATTTTAATTATGAGTAAGGAACGCGCTCAAAGCCTGGGGCTAACTCCTCTGGCCACCATCGTCAGCATGGTGAACAGCGGTGCAAAACCACGTTTGATTGCCGAAGTGCCGGCCTACGCCATCCAAAAAGCACTGCAGCAGTCCGGTTTAACGCTGGATCAAATGAACCTCCTGGAGATTAATGAAGCCTTTGCCGCCATGCCTCTGGTAAGCACCAAAATTCTGGGTTCAGGAAATCAAAAGCTGGTGTCGGAACTCAGGGACAAAGTAAATGTTAACGGCGGCGCAGTGGCCGTCGGCCACGCCAATACCGCCTCCGGCGCCAGAATTCTAATGACGTTGATTTACGAGTTGCGCAGGCGGGGCGGGGGCTATGGAGCGGCGGCCATTTGCGGCGGCCTGGCCCAGGGTGACGCGACTATAGTGAAGGTAGAATAAGGAGGTTTGGCATATGCCTTATAAAACAATTATACTTTCCAAAGAAAATGGTATTGCTACTATTCAACTGGACCGGCCCACAAAACTTAACGCTCTTAACAAGCAACTGTTTATCGAACTTGCCCGGGCACTTGATGATTTGTCTGCAGACCGTGAGACCAAAGTGGTAATCCTTTATGGCAATGACAAAATATTCGGCGCTGGGGCTGACCTTAGGATGATAAGCAGTTCAGCGTCTACCGCTGTTGAAGCCCATTATTTTTTCGAACAGGAAGCGACCCCCGTTTATCATAAACTGGCTAAAATAGGTAAACCGGTAATTGCCGCCATCAGTGGTCTGGCTTTCGGGGGCGTTTTTGAACTGGCATTGGCTTGTGACCTGCGCATTGCCAGCGAAACCGCCACCTTCGGGTTGCCTGAGATAAGCCTGGGACTATTGCCCGGCGGCGGCGGAACCCAGCGCCTACCCAGAATTGTCGGCCTCACCAAAGCCAAAGAAATGCTTTTTACCGGCGACACCATCGACGCCAATGAAGCTTACCGGATTGGTCTGGTAAACAAAGTGGTGGCCCCGGACATGTTGTTGGAAGAAGCCAGATACATGGCGGAAAAGCTGGTCCGGAAATCATCTTTTGCGCTAAAAATGATCAAAACAGCGGTGGACACCGGCTACGAATTACCACTTGACGCAGCTTTGGAATATGAAGGGCGCTGCTTTGAAATGTTGTTTTCCACAGATGATGCCCATGAAGGAATCAATGCCTTCATAGAAAAGCGCAAGCCTATTTTTACCGACAAATAGTAATCAGGGGTGATATTGTTGGAAAACCATCTTCAATCATATGACATATCTTGCACATCCCCATCTTTAAACCCTTTTGTTCGTAAGTGGCGGGAGCAAAACCGGGGGGTGCTGGGGTACCTTTGCAACGTCCCGAAAGAAATTATTTACGCGGCCGGATTGCTTCCTTTCCGGTTACTGGGTGACACAAAACCTTTAAAAGAAGCATATGCCCATTTCCCATCAGTATTTTGCCACTACTCACGCAGCCTGGTAGATTTGGGTATCCAGGGAGATTTTCAGCATTTGGACGGAATTATTTCGATAAATATGTGTGACACCATAGTACATCTGGCCAACGCCATGCAAACCTCGCTGGATGTTCCCTGCTTCTATTTTATCAATCGTCCCCATGATAACGGCGTGCCGGCGGCTCACGCATTCTTCCGGCAGGAAATTAATAAATTCAAACAATTTCTGGAAACACATACCGGTAAATCTATTACAGATTTGTCTCTGGCCCGGTCTATCCGCGCCTATAACCAAAACCGGTCGCTTCTAAAAGAACTTTATGCCTTGCGGGGAGAAGGGGATACGCCGCTTTTACCGGGTATAGCAGTTAATACCATAGCTTATGTGAGCCAGGTGATGCCCCCGGATGACAACATACAATTACTTTCCGGCATAATTGACGATGTATGCAAGCAAAGCAAACCAACTGCAAGCAAAAGACCACGCATTCATATTTCAGGCAGCATGTTGCAGGATTTATCATTAATTAGCCTGGTTGAAAAATGTGGCGGCATAGTGGTTTCCGACGACTTATGCTCGGGACTGAGGCTATTCTGGGAACAGGTTAATGAAAATGGCGACCCGCTGGATAGTTTAACAGATTATTATCTGAATAAAATGCCCTGCCCTGCTATGCACTCTAAGGGCATAGAAGAACAGCGGCTTGCGGATATAATTCGTTTAGTACGGCACTACAGGGCTGATGGAGTAGTTTTCTGCCTGCAAAAATACTGTGACACGCATCAATTTGATCTTCCCTATCTGGAGTCCTGCCTAAAAAAAGAAGGGATTCCCGTTTTAAATTTGGAAGTGGATGGAGCTATCAATCCGGAGCAATTACGGACAAGGCTGCAAGCATTTATTGAAATATTGAGTTAAAGCACACATCTGTCTGTGGTTATAAGGAGGGAAAGTTTATGGGCGCCAAAACCGAAAAAGCCGTTCGATCATTAAAGATTACCCAGGAAATCTATCCAATTGTAAAAAATTTTTACATGGAATCCTGGGAAGCAAAAAAACAAAATAAATTGGTTTGCTGGGCTGGTGTAGGTGACCCCCGCGAGCTTTTTTGGGCTATGGATCTGGTACCGGTGTACCCGGAAAATTTTAGCGCCACCTGCGGCGCCAAGCAAATATCAGCGCCTGCTTGTGCCTTTGCGGAAGCTGCGGGTTATTCCCGGGATACTTGCTCTTATTTTCGCAATACATACGGGTATATGGTAAACAGGGACAATTTGCCTGAGCCGCCGGGCGGCGGCATGGCTCACCCGGACTTGCTGATTCTGGCGGTAAACTCCTGCCACACCCGGCCCAAGTGGTGGCGTATTATGGAAAGGCATTACAATGTGCCTACCTTTATATTTGAGGCGCCAACCATTCCCTGGGATATGCGCAGGGACAAAATAGATAGCCACTATTTGGAGTTTGTGGTTACACAAATGAAGGACATGGTAGCATTTATTGAAAAACACACAGGTAAAAAACTGGATATCAAAAAACTTAAGGAAGCGGTTTTCTGGGGTGACCGGGCATCGGCTCTCATCGACGAAATTTACGAGCTGCGCAAGGCAAAACCCTGCCCCCTGGGTGCCGAAGACATGGTTACTGCTTTATTCCCTATTATTGTCCTGCGGGGCGCAAAAGTGGCTGCTGATTTTTATGAAAAAATGCTCTTAGAGGTCAAGGAGCGAGTCGCCAAAGGAGAGGGTGTTTTACCCAACGAAAAACACCGCTTGTTTATTGATAATATTCCCCCATGGTATACCAAAGGCCTTTATAACTACTTCCACAAATATAATGCCATCTCAGTGGCTGAATCATATACGACCAACTTTTGCTGGCAAACACGCATGGACCCGGAACGGCCATTTGAAAGTCTGGCTATGAGTACTATTGCCAACTGGCTGAATATATCATACATGGAAAAAGGAGAGACACTGCTAAAAACAGCCAGGGACTACCAGATTCACGGTGCGATATTTTTAGTCAATAAAAGCTGCAAAGTTTATACTGGTTCTAATACCTATCTGGCTAATTTACTCCGCCGGGAACTGGGTATACCCACCCTGGTGCTGGAAGCCGATCAAACAGACCCGCGTGATTATGCTGATGCCCAGGTGAAATTGCGCATTGATGCCTTTATGGAAATGCTGGCTTAAATGCAAAAATTTTCTCAAAGAAGGAATATGATAGGTTTAAAGGAGGGAAACTATTTGAGCGGTTTTTTTTTGGAGTGGATATTGGCTCAATAAATATCAAAGTAGTTCTCTTAGATAATAATGGTGCGATAGTTGCCCAGACCACGGCACGGTCCGGGTATAGCGGGCGTGAAGTAGCCATGCAATTGATAGTACGCCTTTTGACAGAAACGAACCTGGATGATAGAGATATAGTTTCTACTGTAGCGACTGGCTATGGAAGATTTAATTTTCCAGCTGCTTGTCAGGTGACCGAAATTACCTGTCAGGCGCTGGGAATCTCTCACCTGTATAATGAAGCAAGAACTGTGATTGATATCGGCGGCCAGGACAGTAAAATAATCAAATTAACACCCGGGGGGAAAGTGGCTGACTTCATCATGAATGATAAATGTTCCGCGGGTACGGGACGTTTTTTGGAGGTAATGTCCGGGGCTTTAGAAATAAAGTTGGAGGATATGGGCAGGTTTGTCGACGAAGCGAAAGGTCATTGTACAATATCCTCGTTTTGCACAGTTTTCGCCGAGTCGGAAGTTGTGTCGCATGTGGCCGCCGGAGTGCCAAAGGCAGATATTATTGCCGGCATATGCGAATCGGTGGCTTCGCGAGTGGCTTCGATGGTCTTGCGCATCGGGCTGGAGGCTGAGGTGGTTTTTACTGGCGGAGTGGCCCGTAACAAGGGTGTGGTAACCGCTCTCATAAAACATCTGGACTGCGGATTACTGGTGCCTGAGTTGCCGGAGATTTCTGCTGCTCTTGGAGCGGCCCTGTTCGCAAGAAGTATGTCAAGTACCCCATGAGGTTCGATAATGCAATTAGCTCAACAACCACCAGCTAAAAGCCGGTGGTTGTTGAGCGCCTGAAAGTCGATAAAACGGTTAAAGCTGGCTAAAAAACTGCCAATTGGCTTCGGTCACCTCTGGGTGAATGATACAGCTATCCTCTTATAAAATAAACGATGAAAGTCTTCGCTTAAAGGCACATCTTTGCTGAAACTTATCCGCCTCAAGGTGGAGGTTTTAAACCTGGCACATGGAAAAATAAAATTTTTTCCTGGGGGGGTGTTAACGTGTCTTTTCAGAAGAAAAGGAGCCAACATCTCAAGGAACAAGACATCGTTTTGGACGATATCATTGCCGAATCCCCTGAGATGAAAAATTTATTAGCTCTTGTTAATAGGATTGCCGCATATGATTCCACAGTATTGATTCTGGGGGAATCCGGTGTTGGCAAAGAAGTTATAGCCAATTTCATTCACCTTAACAGTTCACGAAGCCACGAACCATATATTAAGATTAACTGTACAGCCATTCCCGAAAGTTTGCTGGAATCAGAATTCTTTGGTTATGAACCAGGGTCATTTACCGGAGCCCTGCGACAAGGTAAAGCGGGAATTTTTGAGGTCGCCGACAATGGAACCGTTTTTTTAGATGAGATTGGCGATCTTCCGCTTTCGTTGCAGGGAAAATTGCTGCGAGTGCTGCAGGAAGGCGAAGTAATGCGTATTGGCGGAACTAAAATACGTAAGGTTAATTTGCGTATAATAACCGCTACGAACAAGAGCCTGCTCGGCTTGGTTAATAAAAACCTTTTCCGCGAAGATCTTTATTACCGCCTGAATGTAATACCAATATTAATTCCCCCGTTAAGGGAACGCCGTGATGACATTGTATCGCTGCTTAACTATTTTAAGGAAAAATACCAAATTAAGTTTCTTATCCGCAAATACTTTACCCCCGAAGCATACGACCTGTTAATAAACTACGAATGGCCCGGAAATGTTAGGGAACTGCGTAACGTGGTTGAACGGTTATTTGTTATGACTGAACCGGATGACGTCGTTACACCGGCAGCTTTAATAAAAGGCGGTTTTTTACAAACCCGGAATCTTCAGATTACAGGCTCTTACATGGTGGTACATGATGTAGGGCTGCTAAAAGATGCTATTAACGAACTGGAAAAGCTGATGATAGAATTAGCTTTTCAAAAATATGGGTCGGTGCAGGAAGTCGCCAAAATTCTGGGCATCAATCCTTCTACCCTCTGGCGCAAAAGAAATAAGCGTTAAAAGGAAACTAGCTAAAACAATTGCTTTTCATTTTAGCTGGTTTTATGAAAACGGCTCAAACACAATCCATTGAAGGCTTTCCCCCGGGTGTAAATAAGCAGCAAGTTACTGTATTTGCTTAATTCGAGGTTATTTAAAAGATTGCTTCCGGGGTGACCAGGAAGGAAATAATAGCTGGCATCCACGATACCAAGCTTATTCCCCTGGATGAAGTTCTGCAAATGAGAAGTTCTGCAAATGATCAGTAGTAAACCAGAACACGTAGAACTTATTCTAACCGGCAGATCGGCACCCGAGGAAATATTAAAGGCTGCTTATTTGGTTACGGAAATTACTCTGGTAAAACACCCCTTTTATAAAGGTGTGGATGAACGATAGGGCATTGAATACTAATACTGATGAATTAACCGACTAATTAACCGACTAATTAACCCTTACACCGCTGTTTTTATTAATGTAACTAATAGATAATATATTCAATGAAAGGAAAATGTCGGATGTGTGATAATCTATCAGAAATGCAGCAGTCCCTGGATAAATGGCAGGAAGAAAGATCAAAAATGAAAGACCGGGTTTTCAAATTTGAAACTGTTTCTTCACTTCCCGTTAATGACCTGTACACCCCTTTGGATATTAACGGTATGGATTATGAGCGTGATTTGGGCATGCCCGGCTCCTATCCCTACACCAGGGGTGTACAGAGTAACATGTACCGCGGCAGACTCTGGA
>Ga0209643_1000129_pt1 | contig 182911 bp, 173 predicted proteins | sample AutmiccBRH37_all_FD_187383 | JGI IMG/M metagenome (GOLD analysis project Ga0209643, IMG submission 187383) | Deep subsurface microbial communities from Mt. Terri, Switzerland - Autotrophic microbial communities BRH/37_all (SPAdes) (version 2) | ecosystem: Environmental > Aquatic > Deep...
TAAAGCCAATCTGTCTTCGGTCATCGTGTGAGGTCCTTCTGGTTGAGTTTCGCAACCACAACCTCGACGGATTCGCGCACGATGACCTTCCTCAGGTCGAATTTACACCAAGCCCCGGGACGCTACCGTTAAACTCGACATGTGGGAGATTCGAGCGTGTGGCGTATTTCAGGCGGCGACCACCAGCCTGTTCAAACAAAAAGTCAAAGTTTGTGGTAATTAGCCTGAGTTCGCCTGTTTGCAGCGTAGCTAACTTAAGCACTGTTCTGTGAGCGGAGAAATCAACCGGTTCTATAGGCCTTAACGAATTCGCTACGGCCTCTCCGATCAGGTCATCTGTAAAATCTCGCCTCAGCTGGCCGAAGACGCGGTCTGATGTAGTCAGACCCTTGATACCATAGTCGGTCTCGATTTTCCCGGAGGCTGTATGAAATAGGCGCGCTTTATTGTCAGGTGGTGCACCGAGGTGATCCAGGACCTCCTCAGTCAATTGTGCGAAATCGGGCAAGCCCGCCTTGGCTCGTGAAACACCGGCCCCGCAAAAAAACACGGTCCTGCCTTCGTCATGCGCCCGCAATAATTCATCGGGAAAATCGATACCATCTGCCAAAAAACGCATTTTTCCCCCGCATCTACGATTCCGTAGTGTACCTGTTTCGTTCCATGTGTCACGGGAAAATACTAGGTGGAAAAGCAATGTTGGAATTTGCTTGGATGTATCGGCTCAGCATGTCGATGAGCCGGGTGCCCAAGGAGAGAATTGATCGGTTAGGCCCGACCACTGATAATACTGTGTTAAGTTGTTAATCGCGCTTTGGGGTTAAGTCTGCATTGTCGTCAGACCAATTTCCGCTTTTCGGGTAAGAACGAGTTAAACGGCAAGATTTGGTATTGGCATTAATCCACCATCCCGATTCCGCGCCCTAACGTCCACGAAATTTTTCCCCCACGCACAACTCCAGACACCGCCATCCCGCGCCGCTGTTCCAGCACCTGTCGCCAGGGCACAATCGTAAAATCCCGCTGCCGCTCAATGAGCGCAAACTTCCCACTGACTCGGCTCACCGGCTCGCGGTAAATGCCCTCAACATGTCCCCGCTCCGGGGCTGGCGAATAAGGCTTCCTGATCTCCTCAGCCAGCGTCCGTCCGGCTTGCGCCAAGTCACGCTTCAGCAGGTCCGTCTTCTGCGCCGCGGTAAGTCCGATACCGGCCTCCACCTTCATTCCAATGCCAGCCAGAAATGCGCGCCGGTTTGCCTGCGCCTCAGCCACCTCCTGCCCAAATCCCATCGGCACTCCGGAAGATGGAGGCGCGTCGTCTAGCCAGGTCATTCCGAGCGCCGTTTCCTGCTCTTTCAGACCCAGTTCGGATCGAACAAGAACCTGCGCCGCGCGGTACCGGGCCTGGGTCCGCTCGTATACTTTCGTGCGGTCCAGAAAGTCCCGTGGAATCTTCCAGTCCGTATCGGCCGACCGCTCAACATGCCCAGCGCGCCGAAGGGCCTCAAGTCGCCGCACATGCGCTGCGACATACTCCGGACTTGATCGCGGATCGTCCGCCTGGTGCAGACCCGCCGAGTACACCCCTCCATTCGCCCGCGCGATACGATTGATCGTGATATCCGACGGCTTCGGTTCGAGGTTCGGCTGAGACACCGTTACAATCGCTCCGAGCTTCTGTTCCTCGACGTCTCCCGCGACACCCAACTCCACAAACACTGCACGCCCATCCATCCCGTCGATAATAGCGTAGGCGCGATCATGCGCTTCCCCCGTGAGCCCCGTCTGCAGCACCGCGCCCGTCACGCTTCGCCCGTCCGGGTCCGACTTGTCAAAGATCGCATCCGAGTCCAACCGCCGGCCACCGTGTCCTACGAGCGCGCGGTTCATCGTCTTGATGATGTCGTGCCGCTCGGAAAGCCCGCGCAAAACGTCGCGAAAATTCTCCCGCATCTGCCAGCGCCCAGCTCCGAGCTTCCGGGCGAGTCCAAGCCGCTCCAGAGTCCGAAGCCGCGCGGCATGTAGAGTGCGATACTGTGAGGGACTATCCATCAACCGGAACTCATGTTCAGGACTGACCTTCCGCGCGATGAAGTGATCAATCCGCGTCACGCGCTCGGCAGCGATATCCGATTGAAGTTTCCGCTCCTGCTCGAGCCGGGTTTCAGGCCCGAGTTCAAGTATCACCAGGTCCTCGGCGCGTTCCCGAATGCCATGCGAAATATACGCCCGCGGCATAACAAGATCAGAGCCATCTTCGCGCCGTCCCCGGATGACCAGATGCGCATGCGGTCGGCCCGTATCATGGTGCACCGCGCCCACCCATTCGAGCCGCGTCCCCAGATCAGTTTCCATCTGAGAAACCAGGTCGCGAACGAAGGGCTTGAGGTCTGCCATTTCGGCGCCGTCTTCGGGCGAAACAATGAACCGGAAATGGTGCCGGTCGTCAGTAATGGATTTGACGAGATCGGACGCATTCGCGTCCTCACTCATCGCATCGAAGAGTTTCCCGCGATCCTTCTCCTCAAGGGCCGCGTCCCGCCGGATATATCCGATATGTGCAGCGAGAGCCGTCACACTCGACGCGGACATCCGGACGATACGTGCCTTGACGATCACGCGCCGCCGTCCGCCGCGCAGCGCGGCTCGTGGCCGGGCGGGCAGGGCAGTCCTGCGGACCCCGCCTGCGGAGGACAGCGCCTTCGTCATCCGCGTGAGGTAGGTCTTCGCGCGTCCCCCTGATCCGGCCGAACGAATCCTGCCAGGTCTGGGCGTGAAAGGATTGTCCGGCGGCGTGCTCATTCGGGCCGATCCGGGGGAAAACGGGCCTCATTATGGGTATGGAACCATGCCAATCTGTTGTCGCCATTGGGAATCGCATCTGACCGCAGAGCTGCATCCTGAGGCGTGGAACCATAAAAATCGATGTGCAGACAAGGGACTAGACCCTCTTTGGCTCCATGAGCTTTTATCTTGCAGTCAAATTCGCCATCAAACTGCTCTCGGTCACCAATTTCCGCAGCCAAATCAAGGTCCTTTAGGAGGATCGCCCTACCCAGAATGTCCGCCTTCAAAACAGTTCCGAAATACCGTCCATCAAAAGAGTCCGGAGTGCGGTCGGACAGGAGCAGGACTTCATCCGTTTGAAGCTTCCGACAGGCCGTCCAGGGAGACGGTAGAGTGCGTCCCATACTATCTGCGGAGAGCAGGCTGACAGCTGGCGTCCCGTTGATGAGCAACACCCCGTTGACCGCACAAATCGTATCCCCTTCGAGCGCCTGGACGGTCTTGATGACGGGGATACCAGACGGCAAATAATCCCGCCCCGCAGCGAGCCTCGAAGCCGATTCCGGAAGGTGCGAAACAACTAGATCACCCCTAGAAATTACCTCCAAAGACTTGACGCGATACCAACCCAGCGGCGCGCTTTGGCTCGGATTGTAGAGTAGAAACGGCGGCAAAATCCCGGTCGCGGGAAGGCCTGTCAATGCCACTCCGATCACAGAAATACCGCTCCAGAATGCTGCACGGAGGCTCATGAATTGCCCCTCCATTTGCCAGGATGCAGCGCTCGATGTCTTATCGAAAGTGCCGCTAAATCCGCCTTGGCGGTCGTAGTTTCACGAGCCATTTCCTGATCCTCGCGCGCGATTCCACACCGTCGAATACTTATTCAGGTCATCGACATGATAGACGACGGTGCCGCCATGTTTCCGGTATTGCGGTCCATTGTTCGACCAGCGCCAGTTTTCCATCGTACGGACCGTGATGCGCAGATAGGCAGCCGCTTCTTTCGTCGTCAGGAAAGGACTTGGCCGTCCTTTTGCCTCGTTCATTCCCCGTCCCCCGTCTTGCCGGGCACAGATCAACGTGGCGGCTTCAACACGACCGAGAAAGCAAAAGAAAATTCTAATTGGAAGTCACGAAGATATACGGTGTCGCGGCGACACCTCACTTAACCATGCGCAGCGCATATGGCTTCGTGTGGTTATAGATACCCTTCTATCGAGCGATGTAAACACGTCTAAAGCCGCCCCGGAATGATCTCCGGAGCGGCCAGTTTGGCGATGTGTGTGGGGCTTAGTCCCTGGGGTTCCAGAGGATCACGTGGCGGCCTTTCTTGCCCTTGACCGGTGCAAGGTTCGCGTAGATGCGGCGCGGGCCGATCTGCGGATCTGCGAGGGTCAGGGAGACGTATTCGCGTCCCGAGGACTTTGCCTTGCGCATCCAGCCGCCGCCGATTTCGGTGGAGGTCTCACCGGCGAAGATGCGGTAGTCCGGCTGGGCCGCTTCGGCTTTTTCCGCATTCTTCTCGATACGGATGGCGGCTGAGAGGTTCATCATTGCGAGGGCGCCTTCGAAGCCGGTCTTGGTTTCGCTGACATATCCGAGTGCGTTTGCCATGGGGGTCTCCTTTTCGTTTCCGTGGCTGTCTCCGAGGGACACCTTGTCCCCGTCGACGCCGGACCGCCCGGACGGCGCGGAGCGGGCCTGAACCTGTAAGGGCGCAGCAAAGCGAAGCACCGGACAGGAACGCGAATTTGTCTCGCGAGGAGCCGTAAAGCGGCGGGGAAATTCGTGGGACTGGCCGGTTTCAGGAGCGTTTCGCGTCGTCCAGGTCACACGGCAGCAGACGGGGACAAGGTGTCTTTCGGAGGTAAGCGGAAGTGCGGAACAGGCCGCTTTGACAATCGCACCCGGAGGCCATACGAAACTCACAGACGGACGATTTTCCGGAGGCGCATCTGCCGTGATCTGAACCGCGCGCGTGCCGGGCCATCTGGTAAAAGCATGCGGAAAAGCCGCCCGACATACTGCCGGACGGCTTGCACTTCTATCGACAACAGAACCGCAATCCGTCAGGCGGCGTCCTGCGCTGCGGCAGGCTGGTCTTGGAGAGAAAATTCGCCGTCATCGGACGTGAACAGGCGGGCGATCCGGGCCCATGCGTCTGCTGGCGGCGACCCCGCAGCCTCGACGAGGCGCGTCGGCGGCACCTGCATCCAACCGGGACGCCAGCCCGGATTGGCCTCACACCCTTCGCCTGCGATCCGGTTCCAGATCAGGTCCTTCTGGGCTTTGCCCGTGTCGGTTAGCGCCGCTTTCGCCGTGGAGGGTGATGCGATGTCTGCCACCATGGCATTGATGGCGCGCTTGTCGCGGACGAGATCAAGGAAGACAGGTTCCGGCATCCAGTAGGCAGCCATGTCGGTTTCGGTCGCGACAGCGACGGCTTCAACGATTGCACCGCCCGCTTCCAGCGTGTCAGCCATCACAAAGGCGAGGACGCTCAGGGCCTCTGTGTCGTCCATTCCGAGCAGCGCTGTAAAGACCTCGCTGAGGTGATAGTCATCGCCATTCGCGCGCAGGGATGCCAGCCCATGGGCTTCGAACAGGCTGCGGACATGATCTCCGGCCGCGTTCATCTCAGCTGCGGCGCGGGAGCCATCCACGCTCGCCTGAATGTCTTCCTTTCTGGCGAGGAAGTCGTGCCGCCTGACGGTCCACAGAGAGGACCCGACCATGGCGTGAGCGACCATCAGCCGGAGAGCGATTCCAGGGTGACCCAGTAATGTGGCGCGCGCTGCGCCATGGCGGTGCAGGCCGATATATTGGGCGAGCGGTCCTGACATTTCAGGCTTGGTGTGGGCGGCTTCCGCATCGCCACCCGGCCTTGCGCTCTTGTCCTGCTTCCGGGCTTCGGCCTGCGTGATGTAGCCCTCATGGAAGGTCACCGTGCCATCATGGCGGACTTCGACAATGACCTTGCCGCCCTTGGTGCGCGGGCGCTTCACATGCTCCCAGCTGGCAAAATACTTGCCGCGTTCGAGAACCTGCACGTCGGGCCATCCGGCGGCGATATAGGTCTCGAATCTCGCCGCAAGTGCTGCCGATTGGGCTTTCCAGAACGTGTCGGCATCGGCGAACACACCTGTCTCACCGAAGAGGTCCGCCGCCACTTTGCCCTCATAGGCCGACAGGTCAAACAGCGCCTTGCCTGTAGTGATGGTGGTTCCGCCCGTGATCCATGCCCTGCAGGCGCGGCCCATGGGCGCGCGTTCGGTTTCGCTCCGGTACAGGGCGAGCCAGTCGGCCTGCTGGTCCTTCGTGGCGAGCGTGAGCGCGCGGATCGTCTCCGGGTCGATCTCGTCCTTGGCATAGAGGGCGCGGATCGGGCCGGAGAGATTGGCAAGCGCGAGGATGCGGCGGACTTTCAGCTCCGTGACCCCGAAATGCCCGGCAATCTCGTCCACGGTCCGGCCTGACTGGGCCAGTTTCCCGAACGCGTTGTACTGCTCCATTTCCGTGGCAGGCAGCCGCGCGACATTTTCGATGAGTGAGGCCTCGACGGCAGCTGCATCGTCATCGGCTTCCATGATCGCGCACGGTACCATCACGGGCTTGCCGGTCTCGGCCGCGATGACCTGCAAGGCATGGAAGCGTCGGCGTCCCGCGACTACTCCAAAGCCATCGCCTTCGGGCCGCACCAGCAGCGTCTGACGGATACCTTTCTCGCGAATTGAGGGGAGGATATCGGAGACATCCGGGGCCTTGCGTCCATGCCGCATGTTGAGCTTGCTGATATGGAGCTGTTCGATGGGGATCGTTTTCAGTGCGGGCTGTGCCATGGGATTGTCCTCCTGTTCTGGCGGGTAAAGCGAAAGGCCGAGCGTCCATGCCGGGCCTTTCCAGTTGATCGGGGTGAAGGGGAAACCTTCTGCGTCGCGCATCGCGTCGGAATCGGTTTCGCCCCAGTCATAGTCTTGCAGGGCGATCAGCGGCGCGCGGCCATCAACCCAGATTTCAACGACGCGGGATTCCTCCACGACGAGTGTCATTTGCGGGCGCGGGCCAAGCAAATAATCAAGCGCTTTCATCCGCGTGACGCCTGTGCAGGTGCAGACGCCATCAGCCGCGTCAGGGCTGTGCGGCCTGCCGCCAAGGCGTCCGGGAGCAATTCGCCCGCGACTTCACTCAGATAGGCATTGTCCGACCCCGGATAATTAGCCTCGATACCCCAGAGGCTGGCTTGTGTTGAGTCCAGTTCCACGCCTTCGCATTCAATCGCGAGCACGATCCCGCAATAGAACCACTCATCCCTGCGCCACGCTTCCATGACGGCTTCGGCCTCGGCTTGTGCCTTCGCCAGCCGCTCGCGAAAATTGTTTCCCGGGCCAATGAAACCCGGATCATTGATGTAGAGCGACGGCCAAAATCCGTCCTGGCGCTGGTCGGGTGCGTCCATGCAATCGTCACGGACAATCCGCGCGGTGACGCGAAAGCCGTCAATCTCGCAGGCAATGCTGTCACCTTCGCAGACATAGCAGTCAAATCTCTCCCGGAAGGCCATGGTCAGCGGCTCCAGAAAATGTGGACTTCATCAAAGCCCGTCTGGAACACCATGATCTCGCCATTCAGCGCCATGTCGCGGGCGAGCGCGGTCCAGTCGATATAATAGTCGAGTGCAGCCGGAATCTCCGTGCCGCTGTCGCGGATCAGTTCCTCGGCAAAGTCTGCGGCGCTGTGATATGAACCCGCATAATCCTCGAACGCGGCTTCGGCTTGTGTAATGTCGTCGCCGAAGTTGCGGTAGAGTTTCGCGCCAAGCGCGCCATGCTCGGCGATGAAGGCCGCCAGAGCGCACACAGTCTCGAACGAGGCATATTCCGAGAGGCGCGCCCCTTCGAACCCTTCATAATCATGGATGGCCCATTCATCCCCGTCTGGCTCCGGCGACGCCGCCAGCATGGCGCGGATCTTGTCTCTGACCTCATCCGGCGAGGTCGCCTCGATCCAAGCCCCATGCAGATGCCCATTATTGTAGGCGGCAAGACAGGCGACATAGATGCGTTGTGTCTCCCGCAAATCCGGTCCGTCCGCTGTTCCAAGGGGTGCAGGTGTCTCAGGTGAAAGGGTCATGTCAGCCTCGCAAAAATGAATCCTCGCCCGCGCACCTTTCCCGGCAGGCGGGAGGGGGCGGACGAAAGGTGCGGGCGCCCGGGCGTATGAGGACCGGGGGCAAGGCGGGAAGGTAGGAGGCATGGACCGACGCGGGCGGCTCCAGGTCACCGGCGCCTTGCGCACGGGCCGCGCCCGGGCAGACGCGCCGTCCGCCCCCTCACGGCTGCAGGGAAAGCTTGTCCAAGCCTGCAAGCGCCAGACAGGCAGGCTGGCGCCGTGGGCACGAATCCCTCCAGACATCTTGCTGATGGCCATGCATATACGAGAGTTCCTGGAAGCTAACCGCGTCGCCTTGATCACGCTCTGGGAGGCGTGCGCGCTGACCCGGCCGTGGAATGCCCGAATGCCGACGTGGACAGAGCGGTTACGTCACGCGATGCCACGATCCTCGTCGGCGCGGTGGATGACGTGGTCGTCGCCAGTGTCATGGCCGGTCATGACGGCCATCGCGGCTGGATCTATTACCTGGCTGTCAGTCCGGAGCGGCAGGGACGCGGTCATGGACGCGAGATGATGGCCGAGGCGGAGCTCTGGCTGACGGCCCGCGGCGCGCCTAAGGTGCAGCTCATGGTACGTGAAGGCAATGAGACCGCAGCCGCCTTTTACACTGCGCTTGGGTACGAACGCCAGGATGTCACCGTCCTCGGCAAATGGCTTACGCCATCGCCTGAGGCCGAATGAGGCTTCGACAGGCCACGCGCGCCTGACCCCTCTGGCCGCAAGGCCAGTGGGAAGCAAAGCGCGGCCCCCGCCGGCGAGCCCCCGCAGCGCGCGGCCTCCCGAACGGGAGGACGCGTGACCGGAGACGAGCCGGGCCGGTCAGGCGACATGGAAAAGGTTAAGGGCTCTCGCCGCCCGGACAGCCCCGCGTCAGCGGGCAGGGGAGGGGCGATGCCTTCAGATCCTCCCCCAACGCCTCGAACAGACGCTCGGCAACTCCTGCATCAGGCTCATGAACTCAGGTGTTCATTCGGGTCGGCTTTTTGCTGGCTGATAGGGGTTAGAGGTTTTCCTCAAGCAACTCGCGATATCCCCCGTCACGCAAGCGCTGGCCTTTTGCGAGCAAACGGGCCATCTCCGACTTCATGGCGCTGGACGGTCCGGACCAGTCCTGTGTGACGCGGGCCTCGCCATAGAAGATCATCGCCGTTTCGCGATAGGTCATACCAGCCTCAAAGGCATCAAGCGCGATCAAGGCGTTGCGGTAGCCAAGTCCCTTGCGTGACCATGTCGGCGACGTCGCTTCGGCATCATAGACGCGGTGGGCCCGTTTGAGCGTCTCGATATATTCGTCAGGGCAATCGAAGCCGGAAACGGAAAACTCCATTTTCACGGGCTCGCCGCACAGGAGCGACTTGCCGCTGCAGCGGATCTGGACGGAGCAGTTTGCCCCTTTGACGAGGAAGTGCTCGCGGCCGGCAGAATCGGTCAGGTGCACAATTCTGCAAAGGCGTGTGCCCTTCTCGAAGATTTCGTCAATCTCGTCAGGATCACGTTCACGGACATGGACCGCGATCTTGCGAGGGAATGTCTGATCGGACCAGAAGACATCTGTTGAAAGCGCAGTCTGGTCGGGATCGGGAAAGTACAGGAGCCCCCAGGCTTCGGCGGCGAGGTCCTGCTCAACCAGCTTCAACAGCTTGATGCCATGACATGCGGTCCCCGTTTCCAGCTGAGGTAGTACGGCGTATGCATCGTCCCTCAGGGCAGGATTACGCCTTGCAAACTCCCACGCCCAGTTCCCGCGCGAGAGATTGGCGGTGTAATTATACCTGACGAGCATATCGCTCAGGTCTTCTATCGTGCGAATAAGCATGTATCAGCCTCCCGCGTCAGGGGAATGCAGGACATGTGCCAATTTCAATCTATCATGGAGATTGCAAGGTTGCTTGCCTAAGGCAAAAGGGCACGCAAATGTGTGCTTACCGGACTAAAAGCACTGAACACACAAAAGCTGATTGAGCGTGTTCTGACTGCGTCGTTCGTCCAGACAAATTGGAGCTCGCAACAGTCAATAAGGATTGGTCTCTCACGTCGCAACTATTCAGCGGATTTTCGTTCTTTCAATATGTCCAGGGCTACGTCGACGATCATATCCTCCTGGCCACCAACCATACGCCTACGTCCTAGTTCAACCAGGATTTCACGCGTATCGATCCCATAATCTTTCGCTGCCTTCTCTGAATGCCGGAGGAAGGATGAGTACACGCCGGCATAGCCAAGTGAAAGCGTTTCGCGATCAACGCGAACGGGGCGGTCCTGGAGTGGGCGGACAAGTTCCTCGGCAGCATTCATGAGCGCAAAAAGATCGCATCCATGCTTCCATCCCTTTCGCTCGGCGGCTGCGATGAACACTTCAAGCGGCGCGTTTCCGGCCCCGGCACCCATGCCGGCCAGCGAAGCGTCCACGCGTCTTGCGCCATATTGAACGCCGACAATGGAATTGGCTACGCCTAGGGACAGATTGTGGTGGGCGTGGATACCCCGTTCAGTTTCAGGCTTCAGGACCTTGTCATAGGCTTGAAGCCGGGCGATGTATCCATCCATGTCGAGCGCGCCGCCACTGTCGGTGACATATATACATTCGGCACCATAGCTTTCCATCATGGCGGCTTGTTCAGCCAATTTCTCAGGCTCGACCATGTGGGACATCATAAGAAAGCCAACCGTGTCCATACCCAGATCTCTGGCAACACCGATATGCTGTTTCGATACGTCGGCTTCCGTGCAGTGTGTAGCGATCCTGACAGACCTGACGCCAAGCTTGTAGGCATGCTTCAGCTCCTCGATCGTTCCGATCCCAGGAAGGAGGAGCGTCGTCAGTTTCGCCGTTTTCACTGAATCCGCGACGGCTTCAATCCATTCCCAGTCGGTGTGGGCGCCAAAGCCATAATTGAAGCTTGAGCCATTCAGGCCGTCTCCATGGGCAATCTCGATTGCGTCGACTCCGGCCTGGTCAAGGGCTGCGGCAATCTTGCTGACGTGCTCGATACCGTATTGGTGCCGGATCGCATGCATCCCGTCGCGCAAAGTGACGTCCTGAATGTAGAGATTGTCGGATTTGGGATCAAATGCCATCAGGCAGTCTCCTTGGCTCGCCGCCGTGCGGCGATCTTCTCAGCGGTCGCAATGCCAGCTGATGTCATTATGTCGAGATTTCCCGCGTATGCAGGCAAATAGTGGGCGGCACCCTCGACTTCCAGGAAAACGCTGGTCTTGATACCTTCGAATGTGCCCAGGCCGGGAATCTTGACTGGGTTGTTCGAAACGAGCCGTTCGAACTGAACCTTTTGCTTCATCCGATAGCCGGGCACATAGGCGTTGACCTTTAACTAGACCTCTCTATCAGCACGTGCAATATTATCGATAATTAGGATCACAGAGCAATCGGACCGGCACTATGGCTGCAGCAGCTAGTCGGCAATAAGTCATTTGCATCATAGCGCCAAGGATACTGGGAGCAACAATGAACAAGGGCAGACCGTTCGGCTTGATCATAATGCTTGCCTGTTTGCAGGCGTGCGCCTTGGGCATGGCCGCGGTTGCTCAGCCCCCACAGGTTCAGATTTCGCAGGGCGTGATTGCCGGAAAGACCATCGGCGAGGTCGATGCTTTCTTTAATATGCCCTTTGCCGCCGCACCGGTAGGCGAGCTGCGCTGGCGCCCTCCGGCAGTGGCCCCGGGCTGGGAAGGTGTCCGGGACGGCACGCAGATGGGCCCCGCCTGCTCACAGCCATTGCGGCCTGCTGTCGTTGCCGGCGGTGTGGCAAACGTCCAGTCTGAAGACTGTCTGCAGCTGAACGTCTGGCGGCCGGAGGGCGCGTCGGGCTTGGCTGTGATGGTTTGGATTCATGGTGGCGCGCATGTGATCGGTTCCGGAACGTTCCCGATTTTCGATGGAACAGAGCTCGCCCGGCAAGGCGTGATCGTCGTGACGATCAACTATCGCCTCGGCCCACTCGGTTACTTTGCGCATCCGGCTCTGACGGATGAAGCGACCACGGATACTCCGCTCGGTAATTTCGGATTGATGGACCAGCTGGCAGCACTTCGCTGGGTGCAGCAGAACATCGCTGCCTTTGGCGGTGACCCGGCGCAGGTCACCGTGTTCGGGGAATCCGCCGGCGCAGTGAGTACCATGGCGTTGCTCTCGATGCCGGAAGCATCCGGATTGTTTTCGGCTGCCATTGTGCAATCGGGCGTCAACCTGCTTACCCCTCGAACGCTCCCGGAGCAGGAGGCGCTCGGGATCGCAGCCGCCGGCGCGTTGGCTATCGCGCCTGACGCTAGCGCAGATATACTGCGTGCAGCCAGCGCAGATGATTGGGTGAAAGCGGCTGGTCCTCGCAGCAGCGGCGCAGTCAATCCGTTCATCGATGGCCGGCTGTTGCGAGAGGCGCCTTCGCGGGCGTTTGAAGACGGCGGGGCGCTTGATGTTCCGCTTCTGGTAGGCGCAAACAGCAATGAGGCGAGCGTTCTGCTGGCCATGGGCATCAGCCCGCAATTGGCCGTCGCTTACTTCGGAGATCAGTTGGCTGAAGCAGAGGCTGCCTACGGCCTTGAGGCATCCGATCCTGAATTCGCACGGCAGGTTCTGGGGGATGCCTGGTTCGTGGCACCGGCCCGCTGGCTTGCCGACGCTACACAGGACGGTGCACCGAGTTATCTCTATCACTTCGACTATGTTGCAGAAAAGCGACGGACGAACTCTGCTGGCGCGGCGCACGGATCCGAAATCACTTATGTCTTCGACACGGTAGACTACTTCGAAAGCGTCGTCGGTGAGATGACAGAGGCAGACCGTCGGTTTGCGGAAGGAATGTCGGCGTGTTGGGTTTCATTTGCCAAAACCCACAAACCGGATTGTGAGCTGGTGCCTGCTTGGGGGCCATATGACACAGAGCGCGATGAACTCGCTCTCTTTGGGCCAGAAACACGAGTGATACCGGGCTTTCGGAAAACCATGCTGGACCTGATCCTTGCCCGCTACGAACATCAGGCGCCCTAAAGACTGAGCCCGATGTCACTGTCGATACGCATAAGGAGTGTTTTTGCATGATCAACCGGCGACATGCCTTGCTGCTTCCAGCCGCGCTTGGCGCATGTGCAGGATTGCCGGCCGCGCGAACCGGACCGGAAGAGTCCCTCGAGCGTGATGCGAGCGCGCTTGAACGCGCGGTGGTGACTTATGCCAGTTTCGGCTCTCATTATTCTGGCAGCGCAGGCGATCTTGCGACGACGGATTGGATGGAGGGCGAGCTCTCGACCGCTGGATACGAGACGCGTCGGCAGACGTTCGAAGTACCTGCCTGTGACGGCGAAACAGGAACGGTGTTACTGCCTGACGGGACACAAATTTCAGGACCGGTCCAGATGCCGGCTCGGGCGGCAGAGGCCGAGGCGGAGCTCGTCTACTGGAATACGGATACTCCGCCGCCAGCCTTGACCGGAAAGCTGCTGGTTTATGACGCAGGGTTTCGGCGCCATTCCAGCCTGATATCGACGGAATGGCAGCGCGTACTGAAAACCTCACGGGAAGCGCAGGTGGCGGGTGTGGCGGCAATCACCAATGGGCCAACACGGCTCGCTATTCGGCTCAATACCCCGGCCGACGGCGATATTGCTCCCATGCTGACCCTAGCGCCCCGTGAGGCAGGCGCCCTGCGCGCGGCAGCAACCCGTGGCGACACGGCCAGACTTTCCATCGCCCCAGCCCGGCCGGGCCGGTTGGCTGACAATCTGATTGCCCGGCGGACTGGCCCCGGTGCACGGATCGTTATCAGCACGCCCAAGTCCGGCTGGGGCATCTGCGCCTCGGAGAGAGGTCCCGGCATTGCGATTTTCCTTGAACTGGGGCGACGGTTCGCCTCAACCTGGCCGACGGCGGACATTCATCTGGTGGCAACGTCAGGACACGAGTACGAGAACCTGGGCGCCCACAGATTCCTGGAAAGTGGCGCACCGGCGCCGATGGACACAGCGCTTTGGGTGCATCTCGGCGCCAACCTCTCGGGAGTTGATTTTCATGACCTGGGTCCCACCCTACTGCCACTGCCGTCACCTGACCCGCAACGTTATCTTGGCGTGACGGAAGGAATTGAAGGGCTGGCCAGAGAGATGTTCCGCGGCCGGCCAGGACTGGAGGCCGCCTATGTCATGACTGCAGAAAATGCGGCGGGAGAGCTCCGCGAGATTCTTGGCGCCGGCTATGCATCCGCTTTCGGCGTCTTCGGCGCAGGACGCTTTCATCACACCGATCAGGATACGCCGGACAAGGTAGACATGCGTGAATTGGCCACAACAAACGCATCCTTCCTGCGCCTGATCGAGCGCGTTCTCAGTAAGGCCTGAAAATGACGCCTGCCGGAATGCCGGCAGGCGTTTAGGTCTTCGGGAGGAAATCCGTAGCCAGACTAAAAGTCGTAGCGAAGCTCGATTCCTGTCAGCCGTGGCTGGCTGTAGCGATTGATCGTGGGAGCTCGCGCCACAAAGTGGACTTCATCGGTCAGGTTGCGCGCAAAAGCCGTCACACTGACCTTGCCGAAGCGCGCCCCGAGGCGAAGGTTGATCAGTCCGAAATCGTCGAGCGGCGCGGTTGTGGCAGACAGTTCCTGAACGCCGCCAGTCTGCGCTGTGTAGACGAAATTGGCGAACGCTTCAGAATCAGGGCCAATTGGCCGGCGATAATTCAGGGTGGCCGAACCGAGCCATTCAGGAACCTGGGCCAGATCCAGCCCTTCGAATCTGCCGCTGATCACTTCACCCTCCTGATAGGAGAGGCTGAAACCGGTGGAGAGTTTGCCGCCAGCAATGTCGAAGAGTGAGGAAATCTCGCCTTCTACACCACGGCTTTCGGCGTCACCCGCGTTCGTGAGAAAGGACGTCGCCGCCACGGGACATGTCGGGTTTGTCAGCGCACATCCATTGTCCGTCTGGGCAATAAGATTTTCCTGATCGTTCATATAAGCCGCAATGGCGAAATAGGAATGGCTGCCAAGCGTACCCTTGAGGCCGATTTCATAGCTCTGGGACGTTTCGTCGTCGAACGCTGCATCAATGGGTCTGGGCTGCCGCGGATCACCAAGATTGGTGTTGAAGCCCCCAGCCCGGTAGCTGGTGCCGGCCTTGGCGTAAGTCAGGATACTGGAGGTCAGCTTGAAGGCGGCGGTGGCGTTGTAGGATAGGTTGCTCGGTTCGATGCTGCCATCCACGACCCGCGCGGCTCCGCCCAGGGGCGCCCCGGTGCCCCGGTCAAACAGGCGGGAACTGAGGGAGCGGTCATCCTGCGTGTAGCGAAGCTCACCTGTGAGGTTTAGCCGCTCGGTCAGGTCATAGCCGAGCGATCCGTACGCGGCGTAAGAATTATATTCGAGGTCGACGGGGGAGATACTGCCGGTCGAAGGGTTAGCGAGTGTGGGGGTTCGGGCATTCTCCACCGAATAATCGCTCTCAAGAAGCAGGAGGTCGATGCCCGCGAGCCAATTGAGCCGGCCATCGATGGCTTCGCCGGTGAGATGGACATCCTGGTTGAAGGACGTGGTCGTATCCCGCACGAAAGCTGCCGAGTTCACATCCAGCGGAACGACGGCAAGAATACTGCCAGCTGCAATGGCATCGGCGCGCTCCTGCGCATTGATCGCATCTGCATCGAGATCATATGCGGAGACACGCTCGCGATAGAGCGTGGTGGAATTCAGTTGCGCCCAGTCCAGATCGTACTTCGCGACGATCTGGTAGGAGTCAACGTCCTGCTCGGCAGAGGGCGGGGTGTTCCAGGGATAGTTGAACCTGTCCTGTATATAGCCGCCCGGGAAGCCTGGCGTGCCTGCAGGAATTTCGATCTGGTAGTGGATCGAGGGTGTCTCGAGAACTTGGGTTTCTGCAAGGAAAAGCAGATCGAGCGGACCGGAACTGTAGCGTAGCTGCGCGCGCAAGCCGTGGCCCTCTTCCCGGTCGAAATAGACGTCATTGACGGGGTTGTAGAAGAAACCGGACTCTTGACCCACCGCGAAGCCACTGAAGCGAACTGCCAATGTGTCGCTGAGCGCCCTGTTGACGACACCCTCGCCGCGCAGGTTCTCGTTCTCAATTCCATATTGCGCCTTCAGGTATCCGGATGTTTCAAATTCCGGCTGCGCCGAGACGATGTTGACGGCGCCGCCGACAGCGTTGCGGCCGTAGAGCGCACCCTGGGTGCCGCGCAGCACCTCAACGCGCCCGATGTCGAGAAAATCGATCAAGGCAAAGTTGCGCCCGCCGATGCCGCCACCGCCGATGTAAGAGGCATTGCGGTAGAGCCCGACGCTGGGATCGCCGTTCGTTGCGCGCGCAGTCGACGAGGCGCGGATCGAAAGTTCCGAGGTGACGGACGAGTTGAGGTTGTTGAAGCGAACGCTTGGCTGGTCGGCCAGCAGTTCGCCGCTGGTGCTGGCGCCGCCGCGCTCGGTGAGCGCGTTCCCGCCGATGACGGAGGCCGCCGTCGGAACTTCGGAAAGCCGCTCCTCCCGGCGACGCGCAGTCACCACCACTTCCCCTAGCCGAACTTCCTCTTCCGCGCCTTCGGAAGGCGCTTGTGAAGCAGCATCTTCAACAGCCTGGGCCGAGGCCGGCGCGATTCCATTGACAGCCACCGTCATTGCGGTTGTCGCAAAAAGCATAAAGCGAAGCATGTATTCCTCCCTCAAAGGCCCATCTTGGGCTTATTATCGATAATTTCAGATTATCGATAATATTTGGGGCGAGGTGTCAAGTACTTCATGCTGGCGAGCGGCAACAAACGGTAGCCTCGCAACCGAACGGGCGGCCGCATAGGATTGGCTATTTTCGGCGAGGCGGTTTCCGGCGCGCCTGTTCGACGGCCTGCGCATCAAGGTAAGTCGCCAGCGCTTCTTGATAGTAGTCCTGAAGGTTTCCGATCAGGGCGCGCGCAAGTTCGTCGGCCTTGTCCGGTTGGCGGGCCTTGATGGCGGCGCAGAGCCGCTCGTAGATTTCGGCAGACTTCAGCGCCGGAGCGACCGGAAGGTCTTCGAGGAACTTCTGCGAGATGATCCTCTGCTGCCACTTGGCAACAATCGCCACGCGGTCCAGCAAAGTTTTGGACTGAGGTGCACGGGCGCAATGCGCAATATAGGCACCGATGCGGTTGGAAACGGCAAGATGGTCGAACGTATTGCGCGTCGCATGCGCAATGGCCGTAAATTCCTTGACACGCGCGACAAGCTGTTCGGCCTCGCTGTCAGTCATGCGCTGGCTCGCAAGGCGACACACGACGCCGAACAGGGATTTCCAGAGTTCGAGGATCTCGATAGTCGCCTGCTTGTCAATCACCGCGACGCGGGCACCTCGCCAGGGCACGACCTCAACGAGTCCTATATTGGCGATTTGACGGAATGCTTCGCGTACGGGCGCGTGAGAAACCTCAAACCGTTTGGCAATTTCCCTTTCCCGGATCCAGGAACCCGGCGGGATCCGCCATTCAACGATGTCCTCAATCAGCGCTGCCGCGATGACCCGGTCCTGCGTCAGAGCATCAGTTATAACTTCCTGCGGCAATTCTTCTGGCTGGTCTGGCACACTGATCACCTTCATTTTTCGAGATTCCATCTAGCCTTGATCGTCTTCAAAAGGCAGTATTATCGATAATTCAATAAGGGAGAGTTTAAAAGTGCCTCGATACTTGCTTTTTTGGCTGGCCTTAACTGCTGGCTCGTGTGCAGCACAGCCTTATCCGACCGGACATTCTGATCAGAGCAATGCCTGCCAGCAGGCCATTGCATATTCAAATGCAGACCGAGGTCTGGCGGTGCTTGTGCTCAAAGACGGCGAGCCGGTCTGTAACAGCCCTGACCACGACATCAACGAACCTCACGAACTTTGGTCCGGCACAAAAAGCTTTCTTGGCATAATGGCCGCCATCGCAGCAAAAGATGGTCTATTGTCTCTGGACGAGCCGGTCGCCGTAACGCTCACTGAGTGGCAAGGAGACCCCCAGCGCAGTAAGGTAACTCTCCGTCACCTTCTGTCGATGACGAGCGGGCACAAGAGCCGCATCGGACGTCCGCCGGGATACGAAGCTGCGGTTGCAAGCGATATAAACTCGCTAGCCGGGTTGAAATTCCAGTATGGCGCCGTTCCGTCTCAGATTTTCGGTGAAGTCATGCGCCGCAAACTTAAAGCGGCTGGCCAGTCGGGTGGACCAAGAGCGTATTTGGAGCAGCGCTTGTTTGCGCCCTTGGGACTTGCGGGATACCGGTGGAGAAACGGCCCGGACAAGCAACCCCTGATGCCTCAGGGAGTCATCATGTCTGCCAGCGAGTGGGCGAAATTCGGCGAGTTCGTGCGCCTTGGCGGCAGGGTTGACGGCATACAGATCGTTGACCAGGAAACTTTTGAAGCGCTGTTCGAGGGAAGTGCAGCGAATGCCGCATACGGGCTATCCTGGTGGTTGCCGAGGCCCTCATCGTCAAAGGACGTCGTTACAGCGACGACAGATATTGACGATCATGCCGATAGTCTGCCTGATGACATGGTGGTGGCTGCCGGAGCGGGCAATCAGCGGCTCTATGTAATCCCGTCGCTTGGTCTGACCATCGTGCGTCTTGCAGATCTTGATCTGGGCGCAGCCTTGCGAGGTGATAAGGAACGCTGGTCGGATTATGTATTCTTGGAACTAACCTTGAATGCGGCACATTCCAGAAGCGTACCACAGAATAATTGATGTCCGGCGCACGAAAAATTGAAAACTTGTGTGGAAGACTCCAATGCTGCAAGGGTTTTTTCGTTTCGGCAAGCCCGGGTCGGAAGCTGACTTGTGTCCGACCTGTTAGCGCGACGTAATTGTCGCAGGCCTGAGTTTCCGCGAACCGAACCCCATTCTGCAATGCGGGCAGTTGAAGTCCTTGTTACTATGAGGGTTGTCTCGATTTCCGAGTGCCAAGATTGTCATTACTATTCATCGTCCTAACAAGTCTTTTGTGGCTATGTGTTTTCTCAGAAGTTCAGGCTTTGGCCGTTGCCCTGAAGGGCTCATTGCGGGAAAGCATGGCTCAAAAGATCCGGGCTGTTTTGTTGGCAGTTACAACAGTTGCAAATCTTGCGGGTTTTTTCTGGAGTATGCTGACTACCCACGGACCCGCCATTTCAGGATGGGCCTTGTCGGCTGCCGAGTTCGAAATGGCAGGACAATGAAGCCGCAGGGCGTCTACATTCTTTGGGGTACATCAATTATTCTCTCGACGCTATCGCGAGAGACTTTATTGTAATTGGTGAACGCGTAGCAGGTGGGAGGACGCGGCCGCACATAGTCGGCGCTTCGCTTGCAGGCTTGCAGCCATCATTACTGCGGGCATGCTTGCACGTGATGCATTTGCATGGACAAGACCATACTCACCATCCCCGGGGACGCGAAATACGACCCCAATCACAAAATCATGTGCTAAGGCCCAGCATGCGACCCGGGAGGACTTCACTCGTGGTCAGTAACCGGACAAAGCGGCGTATCGATCCTTAAGCCAGGTCGTCGAGCCGAAGCTCGCCTCGAGCACGCGTGCGCGCTTCAGGTAAAAGCCGACGTCATATTCGTCGGTCATGCCGATACCGCCATGGAGCTGTATGCCCTGGTTGCTGATACCGTGCAGTACGCGGTTGGCCTCGGCCTTGGCGATGGTCGCAGCGCGCGCTGCGCCGAACCCACCATCGACCGCCTGTAGTCCCGCCTCGACTGCCGAGCGCATCTGTGTGAGGTCGGCGAAAAGGTCCGCCATGCGGTGCTGCAGTGCCTGGAAGGTGGCAAGCACCTGGTTGAACTGCACGCGCTGCTTGAGATAGTCGAGCGTGGTGTCGAACACGGCTTGGGCCATGCCGAGCATCTCGGCTGCCGTTAGCACGCGCGCGCGGTCGAGCACATCGCCGAGCAAGCTTTCGCCCCCGCCTTTGAGCTTGTTTGCCGCTGCACCAACGAAATTCACTTCGGCATGGCTTCGCTGGTCAGAGAGCTTACGGGTGATGAGTAAGACGCCGTCACTCTTTTCGACTAGGTAAAGCCCATCCTTGGCCGCAACCACGAAGAGGTCTGCGCCGTGTGCCTCGTGAACGAAGGCTTTCCTGCCGGTCAGTTTGCCGCCGGAAACACTTGTCTCGATCCTGGCCGGATCATGAGAGGGCCCTTCATCGACCGCTAGCGTCGCGATGGCTTCACCGCTCGCGAGCTTCGGAAGCCACAATGCTTTCTGCTCGTCGCTGCCGCCCAGGATGATCGCCGATGCCGCCGCGGTGTTGAGGACGAGCGGGCTTGCGGTCAGCGTCTTTCCGAGCTGCTCAATCACGAGACCCGCCGAGAGCCAGCCAAAGTCTGACCCACCATACTCTTCAGGAATGATGACCCCGGCCCAACCCATTTCCACCATCTTGGCGTAGGCAGCGCGATCAAACGCCTCCTCGGAGCCGCTGGCGCGGACCTTACGAAATTCTGTCAAAGGGCTTTCGTTGACGGCCCAGCTGCGAGCCATGTCGCGTAGCATTTCCTGTTGTTCGTCGAGAACTGCCATTGTCAGTACTCCCCTCCTTACGCGTGATCGAGCATGCCGAGCACGCGCTTGGCGATGATATTGTTCTGGATTTCGGTCGAACCACCATAGATCGTTGCTGCCTTGCCGAAGAGCCAGGTGCGCACGTCCTCGAGTTCCCCCTCGGAAAAACCGTCGCCTTCCCAGCCAAGGCCCTGCAACCCACGGATTTCGATCAGTAGTTCCGAGCGTTCCTGTGCCAGCTTGGTGCCCGTCTTTTTGAGAACTGAACTGATCTCAGAGACTCCGCCGGGCGCCTTGCTTTCCTCGATCGCGCGGCGCGCTGTAAACAAGAAGCTGCTCCAGCGGATTTCGAAATCGGCGATCTTGTCGCGCAGCACATTGTCGGTCAGCCGACCATCCGCGGCGGTTTCGCAATATTTCTTCGCGATGTCGCCGAGGCTCTGCGCCATCATCAGAGCCAGATTGCCGCCACCAGAGATGTTGGTTCGCTCGTGCTGGAGCAGGCGTTTGCCAATGGCCCAACCCTGACCCTCTTTTCCAACGAGATTTTTCTTCGGTACCCTTACATCGGTTAAGAAAGTCTCGCAGAAAGGGCTGGTGCCCGAAATCATGGTGATCGGGCGGACTTCGACGCCGGGCGCATTCATGTCAATCAGCATGAAGCTGATGCCCTTGTGCTTGTCGCGCCTGTCGGTGCGAACGATTGCGAAGCACTTGTCGGCCCATTGCCCGCCGCTGGTCCAGGTCTTCTGGCCGTTGATCAGGTAATGGTCGCCTTTGTCCTCGGCGAAGGTTTGCAGATTAGCGAGATCGGAGCCGGCATTGGGTTCGCTATAACCCTGGCACCAGCGGATTTCGCCACGGCAGATCGCCGGAATGTGCTCGCACTTTTGCTCCTCGCTCCCGAATTCAAGCAGGGTTGGGCCGAACATCATTACGCCCATCCCGCCGATGGGATTGTAGGCCCCCGACTTGGCGAATTCCTGAGTGACGATTTTGGCCTGGGCCTTGGTCAGCCCGCCACCGCCATATTCCGTGGGCCAGGTCGGTGTACCCCAACCGCACTCGGCCACGGCCTCTCGCCATTTCTTCTGCTCATCGGTCTCGTTGGTCGGCCCTTCGAGTCCGGCAAGCAGATTGCCCTTGCCCTTGAGTTCTTCGGGGAAATTTGCGGCGAGGAATTGTCGCACTTCGGTGCGAAATGGATCGTCGTTCGCATGGGCACCGGATTGAAGCTGAGTTGGCATGGAGACCTCCGTTCAAAAATCGAATTGGCGTCGCCCCGAGCGGACGACGATGCATCACTCCGACTCGTCAGTATTGCTGCGCGGGAACGTGCAAAACCAAACCCTCCAACGTGGTCACGATGGGGATCTGGCAAGCGAGGCGGCTATATTGGTTCGCTCCCTCTGCGAATTGCAGGAGCTCGGCCTCCGCAGCGCCTTCCATGAGGCGGCCCACAATGTCGATCCATGCCGGATCGATATGAACGTGGCAGGTCGCACAGGCGCAGACGCCGCCGCAATCGCCGTCAATGCCCGGCACGCCGTTGAAGAGCGCCGCTTCGCGCGCTGTTTCGCCTTCGGCTACCTCGACCTCCCTCCGCGTTCCATTACTGGAAACGAACGTCACTTTGACCATCATAAACTCCGTATTTTAGTCCAGCCCATCAGCGAGCGTGCAGCCGCACCGGCAGTTTCGTGATCCCTCGCACAAGGTTCGAAAACAGACGCTCGGGCTCGCCGGTCACTTCGACCTTCGCGAAACGCTTGTGGATCTCTTCCCAGATGATCCGCAGCTGCAGTTCTGCAAGCCTGTTGCCCATGCAGCGATGGATGCCATAGCCGAAGGACAGGTGATGACGCGGGTTCTTACGGTCGATGATGAACTGGTCAGCTCTGTCGATGACGGTATCATCCCGGTTGCCTGACAGGTACCACATCACAACCTTGTCACCTTTCCTGATCTGCTTGCCGCCGATCTCCCAGTCCTGGAGCGCAGTGCGGCGCATATGGGTAAGTGGCGTCTGCCAGCGGATGATCTCCGGCACCATGCTGGTGATTAACGAAGGATCGTCATTGAGTTTGCGATACTCGTCGGGGTTCTGATTGAGGGCGAGCACACCGCCGCTGATCGAGTTGCGCGTGGTGTCGTTGCCGCCCACAATAAGTAGCAGGAGGTTGCCAAGAAATTCCAGAAAGGGCATGTCCCGTGTCGCTGGAGAATGCGCCATCATGGAGATGAGGTCGTTCTTTGGCTCCTGATTGATGCGCTGCTCCCACAGCCCTTTGAAATACATCGCGCATTCGATGAGCTCTTCGCGCCTTGCCTCATAGGATTCGACGATGCCGGTTTCAGGCGCGGCCGTTGTGATATCGGACCAGCGCGTGAGCTTGCGCCGCTCCTCCCACGGGAAATCGAACAGGGTCGCAAGGGTCATTGTGGTCAATTCGATCGAGACCTTGTCAACCCAGTCGATATCCTCGCCTACCGGCAGATCATCGAGGATATGGCACGCACGTTCACGGATTGTCGGCTCAAGTAACTGCAAGTTTGACGGCGCGACTGCAGAGGTAACGGCCTTTCGTTGCTGATCGTGCTTGGGCGGGTCCATGGCGATGAACATTTCAAGTTCAAGTGCACCTTCCGCCGAATGCATGTCCTGAATGGCAATTCCGCCGAGCTTCGCCTCCGACGAAAAGACTTTGTGGTTGGTATCGACGGCCATGATGTCGTCGAACCTGGTAACCGACCAGTATGGCCCGACTTTACTTTCACGGCAGTAATGGACCGGCTCCTCCTTGCGTAACCGGTCGAAGAACAGGCCAATCGTGTCCTTCTGAAAAAGGCTCGGCCGCGAAACATCGATTTGCTCGATCGGAATGGCTGCGATTTTTTCGACCGTATCCATTTCCATCGTTTCGATACTCATGTCCTGCCCTTCGATCCCATCAATAAGCCGCTAGTTGCTGAAAAGGTAAATCTTCCGCGAGGTGCAGTCAAGAAAGCTTATAATGATTTCTTGACGAGGAGTTGCAATCATGGACGTATTGGGTAGGTTATAGGCAAATGAATAGATTAAATCTTATAAGATAAATATCACAGGAGCGAGTCCTACGAAATGCAGCCGACGGTCGATAACGTGAAGAAAGCCAAGCGTGCGCTCTCGCTCGCGCAGGACATCGTTCGCGATATCGAGGCGGGGGCACGCGTTGCGGGGGACAGGTTACCGCGCGAAGAAGAAATGCTTGCGCGATACGAAGTCGCCAGAGCAACCTTGCGTGAAGCGCTCCGCTTCCTTGAGCTTCAGGGCGTAATCCATCTTCAACTGGGCCGTAGTGGCGGCCCGGTGGTCGCACGCCCCCAGACCGGCGATTTTGCGAATAGTCTTTCTCTCATCTTGCATTTCATGGAAGCAGACCTCAGGGGCCTGCTCGAACTGCGCGAAGCCATAGCGCCGGATGTCGCAGCCTATGCTGCCCAGCGCGCGACCACGGGCGACCTCAGCGCACTCGCCGATTGCCTCAAAGAGCTTGAGCGCAATGAGGCAGGAAGCCAGTTCGAGGAACTGAACCGCCGTTTTCACGACCTACTCGGTTGGGCCAGCGGCAATCCGCTCTTCGGCCTTCTGACTTCCTCTATGCATTTGCTGACCCGCGAATTCTCGCGCTCGCTCGGGTATTCGGCGCAAGAGCGGGCGGTCCAGTTGCGATTCCTGCGCCGTGTTCTGGAGGCCGTGCGCACAGGGGATGCTCAAGCGGCGCGGCAGGCCATGGCCAAGCTTGTGTCGGGTTCCGCGTCTTATCTGGCTGGACGAAGTCCCGAGCTTGTTTCCCAGAAGGTCAAGTGGGGACAGATTTAGAAAACTTGCGTCCGTCAAGGTCGCGGAATGGAGGATGTAAGGCGATGGCGCTCAAAAGCCGCATTTGTGAAATTCTCGGGATCGAACACCCCATCCTACTGGCCGGAATGGGCGGGGCGAGCGTTCCCGCGCTTGCTGCTGCGGTGTCGAATGCCGGAGGGCTTGGCGTTCTGGGGGCTGCGGCATGCTCGCCAGACCAATTGCGCAGCTGGATCCGCCAGACACGCGAGATGACCGACAAACCATTTGGCGTCGATACCCTTCTTCCCGCATCCGTCAGACGCGGCTCGGCCCCGCAGGTCGGGGGTTCGTCCGAAAATCCCACGGCACTACTTGGCGAATACCAGGAATTCACCCGCGACTTCATACGGCGCGAACATCTGCCCGAAGTGGATGTCGAATCGGCCATGCGAGCGGCGGGCGTGCCGAAGATGGGCAAGGCAAGTCCGCAGCTTTTCACGAAGGAGTTCTTCGAAGCGCAGATGGAAGTCGTGATCGAGGAAAAGGTACCCGTCTATGCTGCCGGCCTCGGCAATCCCGGTCCTTGGATGGACCGCCTGCATGCCAACGGCACCAAAGTCATGGCTGTCATCGGCAAGGTCAAGCACGCCCGGCAGGTGGTCGAAACCGGCGTCGACATGATCGTGGCGCAGGGGCACGACGGGGGCGGCCACAACTCGCCAGTCGGCACGATTTCGCTGATTCCCCAAGTGGTTGACGCGGTGGGCGACCGCGTTCCAGTGATTGGTGCCGGCGGCATTTCCGACGGCCGGGGTGTTGCCGCCGCGCTGATGTTGGGTGCCGAGGGCGCGTGGATCGGGACGGCGTTCCTCGCGACCGAGGAGGCGGGCATCGAACGATTCCAGAAAGAAGCGATCATCGAAAGCGGCGACGCCGATACGGTCGTCAGCCGCTCGATCACCGGTAAACCTGCGCGAATGATCCGCAACAAATGGGCCGATGCATGGATCGAGGCAGGCAAGGATCCATTGCCTATGCCCTATCAGTCGATGATCTCGGGGCCCGTCATGGCGTCGGGCGTCAAGGCGGAGCGCAAGGACGTGATCCCGGGTTTCGCGGGCCAAGGGATCGGCCTTATCCATTCGATCCGGCCCGCAGCCGACGTGATGCGCGAAATTGTCGAAGATGCGGAATTCGCACTCGCCCGCGCGAAGTCTTACTGCTGAATTGTGGTAAAGGTGGACATGACATGAGCAACGCGCTGAACCAACCGAAGGGGCATGAACTACGCCTACCTATTCGCCCGGGCGAAGCTATTGCGGCCATGCGCCGACTTACCCGGGACAAGGAAGACACTGCGCAGGTCTTCCGTATCGTCAAGGCGCTGTCGGGCAATTCCTATTATCGCAATTTTCGACGGTTCGCTGCCTCTTCCGCCGGGAAGCGTATCCTCCTGGAACGCGCGGACTTACTCGGCACCTTGTGTGATCGTGATCGCTTGAAAAGATGCGAACCGGGAACGCTGGGCCGGGCCTATCTTGATTTCGTTTATGGAGAGGGGTTGACCGCCGAGGGGTTGGTGGATGCCAGCGAAGCGGGAGGGATAACCGACTTCAACGATCCGGAAGTCGCACGCTACCGGAAGCGCCTGCGCGATTCGCACGACCTGTTCCATGTCGTGACCGGATATGGACGAGATGCGCTGGACGAATTGTGCGTGCTCTCGTTCTGCAACGCACAATTCTTCAATCACGGAATCGCCTTCATCGTTGCGATCGGAATTCCGAAGATGCTGGCCGAATGCGCCCGTTTGCCGGTCTCGCGTGCCGCGTTCGAAGCGTGGCGACGGGGTAGGAATGCCGCCGACCTGACAACCTTCTATTGGGAGGCGCATATCGATACGCCACTTGAGGAGGTACGCTGGCGTTTGAACCTGAAACCACCCGTTTGCTATCTTGGGGTTCAGGACCTGTCCCGCTCGTTTGAGCGAGATTTCCAGGCCAGCCGGCGGAGCAAGCTTCACGCATGAGTGCCTCATCCACCTTCAATTTCAGTGACAGGTCCGCGATCACCGGCGTCGGCGAGACAGAGTTCGTCAAGGGGACCGAACGGACGGCGGTCGACATGATGCTCGATGCCTCGCGCCGGGCGATTGCAGATGCCGGGCTAAAACCGTCCGACATAGACGGCATGGTGCCTCCGCCGATCTACACGACGTCGGAGGAAATGGCCGCCAATCTTGGCATCGACGTGCTGCGTTTTGCGGCGACGGTGCACATGGGCGGTGCGAGCCCTATAACGGCTCTGCAGAACGCGGCCATGGCGATTGCCAGCGGGCTATGCGACCACGTTCTGGTAACGCTTGGCTGGAACGGATATTCTGCCCTGCGGGCGAAGCCGGGCGCGCCGACGACCCGACCCATGAACATGAATACGCTGACCAACACAATCCGGGGCTATTATATGCCCTATGGCGTGTTCCTGCCGGTGCAGATGTATGCTTGGCTCGCCATGCGTCATTCCAAGCTCCACGGTGTCGGACCGGACGCGATGGCCGCTGTCGCACTCGCCTGTAACCGTCACGCGCAGTTGAATCCGAGAGCCTTCAACTATGGACGTAAACTCGACGTCGAGACATATCACTCGGCGCGCTGGATATCCGAGCCTTTCCGGCTCTACGATTGCTGCCTGGAAACCGATGGCGCCTGTGCGGTCGTCGTCTCGCGCATGGAGCGAGCCAAGGACATGCCGCATGTGCCGGTGAGCATCGCCGGCGCTGCTGAAGGTCACCCCTATCCCGCCGACGACATCCCTTCGCGTCCCGACCCCTTCAAGATCGGCCTCAGCTATGCAGCCCCGCGCGCATTCGAGATGGCAGGTGTCACCCGCGAGGATATGGATTTTCTACAGATCTACGACTGCTTCACTTATATCGTGCTGCTGCAACTTGAGGCACTCGGCTACTGCGAGCCCGGCGGTCAGACCGAGTTCGTCGCCAGTGGCCAGATCGAGCTGGGTGGACGCTTTCCGATCAACACCCATGGCGGCTTGCTCAGCGAAGCGCACGTCTGGGGCCTCAACCATGTTGTGGAGGCCGTGCGCCAGCTGCGCCACGATTGCGGCGAGCGCCAGGTCGTGGGTGCCCAGACCGGCCTCGTAACCGGCTGGGGCGACCTAGGCGACGGGAGCATCGCTATCCTCAGGAGGTTTGCGTGAGCGACGAGAACGAACTGCCACCGAAAATGCGCCTCTCTGCGCAGAAGGCGCCGCCCAAGCCGAAACCGCGCCCGCAGGACCCGATCGAGCAGGAATTCTGGAATCGGTGTCAGGACGGCCATCTCTATTTCCAGTGTTGCGGCGATTGCGGCACCTTCCGCCACCTGCCGCGCTATATGTGCGCAAAGTGTGGCTCACCGGAATTTTCGTGGGAGCGCAGCAGCGGGAAGGGTACGCTTTTTTCCTGGACCGTCACCCACCAGGCCCTGCACCCGGCGTTTGCCGCCGACATCCCCTTCGTGGCTGCGGTGGTTGAACTGGAAGAGGGCGTACGCATGGCCACTCGCCTGATCGAATGTGACCGCGACAGCCTCAAGCTCGACCTTCCCCTGGAATTGAAATTCGAACCGATCGGGGACGACTTCCGCCTGCCAGTTTTCCGTCCCCGCAAAGAATAGAAGCGACATGGATCTCGATTACGGACCCGAATACGACGCGTTCCGCAAACAGGTGCGCGATTTCATCGAAGCGCATGGCCATCTTGCGCCACCGTATGCGGCTCGGGCGGCCCGCCCCTCATCCAAAGCTGTCCAATGGCAAAAACTGCTGATCGAGCAAGGGTACACAGCCCGCACGATCCCGGCGGAGTACGGCGGTTACGGAGCCGAACCGGACATCCTAAAATCGCGCATTATCTCCGAAGAGTTTTCACGGGCCGGGGTGCCGGGCGGGCTCGCGAACCAAGGTATCTCGATGCTCGTCCCGACTTTGCTCGAACTCGGCACTGAGGAGCAGAAGCATCGCTGGATCGAACCCACGCTGAAGGGCGAGGTCGTCTGGTGCCAAGGCTATTCTGAACCCGGTGCCGGATCGGACCTGGCCAGCGTCAAGACCAGCGCGCGGGTCGAAAATGGCGAGTTCGTTATCAATGGCCAGAAAATCTGGACCAGTACGGCGAAGCAGGCCGACATGATTTTTTGCCTCGTCAGAACCGAACCCGACGCATCAAAGCACGACGGTATTTCCTACCTGATCTTCTCGATGGACACACCGGGGATCGAGGTTCGCCCCCTTAAGACAATGACGGGCGACGCCGAATTCAACGAAACGTTCTTTACCGATGTCCGCGTTCCGCTGGACCAGATCGTAGGCCGGCGGGGCCAGGGCTGGCTCGTGGCGAATGCAACCCTCGGCCATGAGCGCGGAATGCTGGGTGATCCCGACGCGCTCGAAAACCGGCTGCAGGCGCTGATCGCACTGATGCAGGACGAGCCCATCGGACAGGATCGCGCAATCGACAATCCGGTTCTGCGAGACCGGCTGGTGGCGCTCCAAGCCGAGGTGTCAGCGATGAAATGCAATGGGATGCGTAACCTTTCGAACAACCTCAAGGGTGAGCCAGGCGGCATGGCGAAGCTGATCGTCAAGCTGCAAAGCTGTGAGATTGCCCACCAGATTTCCGCACTGGCGATCGACGCTATGGGCGAGATGGGCACTCTCTATCATCGCAGCCCGCGCGAGCGAGACGGAGGCGCGTGGCAATGGAACTACATGTTCCAGCTCGGTCTCATAATAGGCGGCGGCACCGCGCAGATCCAGAAGAACATCATCGCTGAACGTGGCCTCGAAATGCCGCGCGAACCGAAGCTGGCGAAGATTTCGGATGCGGCGAAAGCAACCGCAGACATGCCGCGTCACAAACAGGGATCAGCCTAATGGATTTCGGACTTTCTCAGGACCAGCAGATGTTGCGCGATGCGGTTGCGCGGTGTCTTGCGGATACCTGCCCGCTCGATCATGTCCGCGAATGTGCCGAGCGTGACAATCCGCTTAGCGACAAAGTGCTCCGCGCCGTGCAGGACCTGGGAATTCCCGGGATGCTGGTACCGGAAGAGCATGGCGGCCTCGGCATGACCCTTCTCGACGCTGCCATAGTTGCGGAACAGCTCGCCTATGCGGTCGCGCCGGTACCTTTTCTCGCCAGTCATGTTCTGGCGCCTATCGCGCTGAGCGAGGCAGGCAGCGAGGAGCAAAAGGCCCAATGGCTGCCGAAGATCGCGAGTGGCGAAGCGCGTATAGCTGTCGCGATTTCCGAGACGATCGAGGCGCGCGACGGTGCGGTCGTTTCCTCTGCCGATGGGAGGCTCAACGGCACCGCCCTGTTCTGCCTGGATTTCGAGGGTGCCGACGCTTACATTGTAGCAGACGCAGGTGGCAGGCTGCACCTCGCTGCAGCCGATGCATTCAGGCTGGAGACAATCCCGCTGACTACCATTGATCGTACCCGCAGCGTCGGAGAATTGCGTTTCGGAGGGACCGAGGCAGAACTGCTTGCCGACGACAACGGAACGACCACGGCCCGTTTGCGCGATGCGGGCCGTGTGATCTTGGCCGCTGACAGCCTTGGCGCAGGCCAGGCCATGATCGAAAAAGCTGTCGATTATTCTGGACAGCGCGAACAGTTCGGTCGTCTTATCGGCAGTTTCCAAGCAGTGAAGCACATGTGCGCAGAGATGGCCGCACGTCATGAACCATGCCGCTCGCTTGTCTGGTATGCAGCTCACGCCTTTGGCGCGATGCCGGAGGATGTATCGCTCGTCGCCTGCCACGCGAAATCACACACCGGCGAAGTCCATCGCTTTGTCGCCCGCACTTCCACCGAAGTGCATGGCGGGATGGGATTCACGGACCTGATCGGTCTGCATTACTGGTTCAAACGCATTGGATTCGACCGGCAGGTGCTTGGAGGACCCGAAACGGTGCGGGCCGAGGCGGCAGCACTGCAAGGCTGGATCAAGGCCGCGTAATACACTCATTGCGGGGGCCTGCGAGACTGGCTGTCCCGTCCGGAAGGGAGAAGGAACATGATCGACTGGAACCTCGGTGACATTCTCGACGCAGTCGAGCCCGCCATGCCTCAGGACGCTCCGGCGCTGATACACGGCGACCGGATCGTCACTTGGCCCGAAATGTCCGCGCGCTCGAATAATATCGCGCGCGCGTTGCGTCAACGCGGAGCGTGCGATGGTGCCAAGGTGGCCTTCTACATGCGCAACCGCCCCGAATATGGCGAGCTGATGGCGGCTTGTTTTAAGGGGCGCTTGACCCATGTGAACATCAATTACCGCTACCGCGCCGAAGAAGTTTTCTACATTTTCCAAGATTCTGACAGCGAAGTGATTGTTTACAGTTCGGAGTTTCGCGAATGTATCGTCGAACTCAAGGATAGGCTCGAGAAGGTTCACACTTTCGTCGAAATTGGCGACCCTTCCGAAATCGCGTCTTTTGCGAGTCCCTATGAGACGCTGGCGGGAAAAGGGGACGGATCGGCGCTCGGCATCGAACGCTCACCCGACGATTTGCTCTTCATCTATACCGGCGGCACGACCGGGATGCCGAAAGGCGTGATGTGGCGGCACGACGACATGCGCAAGGCCCAGTTGGACGCGCAGAAGTTACTTGGCCCGGTTCCGCAGACGCTGGAAGAAAATGTTGCGCTGATCGAGAAAGAGGGGCCCGGCAGGCGCACTCTCTCCTCCTGCCCGCTCATGCACGGGACGGGCTTCATCACCGCGATAGGTGCGCTCATGTCGGGCGGCGCGATCGTCACGCTGACGGCCCCTTCCTTCGAAGCTTCAGAATTGTGGGAAACGGTCGAAAAGCACCAGGTGGAAAGCATCGCAATTGTGGGCGACGCCTTTGCTAAGCCAATGCTTCGCGCGCTCGAAGAAAACGCGGGGCGCTGGGATACCAGGAGCCTCGTCTCCATCATCTCGTCCGGCGTGATGTGGAGCAAGGAGATTAAGGCCGGTCTATGCAAGCACATTCCCCAGGTCGTGCTGATGGATAGTTTCGGCGCCTCCGAAGGGCTCGGCTTCGGCCTCTCCGTCACGACTGCACAGGGCGGTACGAACACCGCGAAATTCGGGATTGGCGAATTCTGCGATGTCTTCGACGAAAACGACCAGAAAGTCGAACCAGGAAGCGGCGTGCCTGGCTTTATCGCCCGCAAGGGGGCCATCCCCATGGGATATTACAAAGATCCCGAAAAATCCGCCAAGACATTCCGCACAATCGATGGCGTGCGTTATTCGATTCCGGGTGACTGGTGCCGGGTAGAGGCCGATGGAAGCCTTACCCTGCTAGGCCGCGGCAGCGTATGCATCAACACTGCTGGCGAGAAGGTATACCCAGAAGAAGTCGAGGAAGTGCTCAAGACCCATCCCGCCATCGGTGAAGCGCTGGTCGTAGGTGTAACGGACGAAAAATGGGGCCAGGCCGTCACCGCCGTCGTCCACCTCAACCACGACGTCCCGTTCGACGAGCAAGCCGTCAAGGACCATGTGCGCGATCAGCTGGCAGGATACAAAACGCCCAAGGCCATACATCCGACGGAAAAACCCCTGCGTGCATCCAACGGCAAGGCCGACTATGCAACGGCGAAAGCAATCGCCGAACGTTTGACGGTCGCATCGTGAGCAATCGGGTTTCTCCCGATTACGACGCTGTAATCGTCGGTGCCGGCTTCAGCGGGATCTACCTGCTCCACAAGTTGCGTGACGCTGGGTTCAACGTGTTGCTGGTGGATGCTGCGGCCCAGCCCGGCGGCATCTGGTACTGGAATTGCTATCCAGGCGCACGAGTGGATTCACAGGTTCCGCTTTACGAGTTCTCGATACCTGAAGTGTGGAAATCATGGGCCTGGAGCGAGCGATTTCCCGGTTGGGAAGAGCTCAGGGCGTATTTCCGGCATGTTTGCGATACGCTCGACCTGTGGCCCATGATGCGCATGGGGTCAGGGGTCAGAGGCGCGCACTATGAGAAGGAGACGAAGCAATGGCGTCTGCAACTCGACAGCGACAAAACTGTTTCGACACGGTTCCTGTTGCCCGCTCTTGGTTTCGCATCAAAGCCGTATGTCCCCAATTTTCCCGGCCTTGAGGATTTCGAAGGCCAATGGTTTCACACGGCGCGCTGGCCGCAGCAGGGTGTCGATCTCAGCGGACGTAAGGTTGCCTTGATCGGCACCGGTGCAAGCGGTGTGCAAGTCGCGCAAGAAGCGGCCAAGTCCGCATCGAAGCTGACCCTCTATCAAAGAACACCAATCCTGGCGCTGCCTATGCAGCAGAAGAAGCTTTCGGAAGAAGACCAGGAACGGGACAAGAAGGGCTATGCTGCTATCTTCGAAACGCGCAAGCAGACGAGCGGAGGGTTCGAATGCCAATCGCTAGACGTATCGGCGCTCGAAGTTGACGAGAAAGCGCGCACCGCGCACTTTGAAGATCTGTGGCAACAGGGTGGCCTCAGGTTCTGGTATCACAATTTCGCCGACCTGCTTATCAATCGCGAAGCTAACCGCCACGCCTATGATTTCTGGCGCGACAAGGTTCGCGCAAGGATTGTCAACCCCAACCTTGTTGAGCTGCTCGCGCCTTCCGAACCGCCGCATCCATTCGGCACGAAGAGACCTTCGCTCGAGCAGGGATACTACGAGATTTTCGCGCAGGAGAATGTCGCGCTGGTCGATCTCAAGGCAACTCCGATCATCCGGGTCAAGCCGCACGCGATCGAGACCGATGACGGCGAGATGGAATGCGACCTCATCGTTTTCGCCACCGGCTTCGATGCTGGGCGCGGCGGGCTGATCGATATGAACATCACGGGGACGAACAGCCTATCACTTTCCCATGCGTGGGAAGACAGAGTACGCGCCTATCTGGGCATGGCAGTAGCGGGCTTTCCCAATATGCTGTTCGCATACGGGCCACTCAGCCCGTCGGGTTTCTCAAACGGCCCGACCAGCGCAGAGATACAGGGTGACTGGATCTGCGACTTTCTGGTCTGGATGCGGGAAAATGGTGTCGATCTTTTCGAAGCCGATCCGGCAGCTGAAACGGGCTGGACCGAAATGGTTGCCCAAGCAGGCGCGATGACACTCTTTCCCGAAGCGGATTCTTGGTACATGGGCGCAAACATCCCGGGCAAGAAGCGTCAACTGATCAATTTTCCAAGCGTGTCTGGCTATGTCGCACTCTGCGAAGATGTAGCGAACGAGGAGTATCGCGGCTTCGTGATCGACAAACCCACTAGCAAGGAACACTTAACGAAATGAACGTATTGTCCAAGATTGGAGATTTTCCCGACGACATCGACCCTGTCTGGGCCGGCGATGGTTCGCATCTGCCGGAATGGTTTGTGTCGGCCCTCAAGGTGCCGCGCGAAGAAGGTTATGTTGAGATCGACGGTGCCAGGACGCATTACTTTCGCTGGGGCGACCGGAAAAAGCCGAAAGTGCTTATGACACATGGCTTTCTCTCCCACGCCCGTTGCTTTGCCTTCATCGCTCCGTTTCTCGCGGAAGATTACGACGTGGTGGCGTTCGATCTCGCCGGCATGGGCGACACGGAGATGCGCGGGCAAGCCGATCCCGCGGCAAGGGGGCGCGAGTTTGATGAGATTGCCGAGGCACTCGATCTGTTTACAGATGGCCACAAACCCACCATCATCGCGCACAGTTTCGGCGCGGGCGCAGCGCTGACAGCCGTGACCCTGTCGCCCGATGCATTCTCCGGCGTCGTGATTTGCGATCTCATGGTCATGCGAGCCGAGCTCCTGGAGCAATACTGGAACCATCGCCGCTCCAGCCCGGGATCAGGTGATCCTGACAAGCCCAACCGGCCCTATGCGAGCTATGAAGAGGCGCGCAAAAGATACGTCCTTTCCCCGCCCCAGCCGGTCGGCGAGCCGTTCCTCCTAGATTACATGGCGTATCATTCAATGCGGCGCGACGGTGACGGTTGGACATGGAAGTTCTCACCTGAGGTATTCCGACGAAGCAATAAGTCCGACGAATGGCTCACAATCGGCCATCGACTCGTGAATGCGCCGGGCCGCAAGATCATCGTTCATGGCGGAAAGAGTCAGCTCTTTACCAGGGACTCGGCTGACTACATCCGCGAGCTGGGGGGCGGTGACATTCCGATAATCGCCGTACCTGAGGCGCGCCACCATTTGATGCTCGATCAGCCATTAGCTTTTTTAACTGCACTCAGAAGCATTCTCTCCCTTTGGGAGGAGCAGGCACACCCAAGGTGTGTGTGAAGGACAAGCGCGCCGAGATCCACGGGCGGATCACGGCGTACCAGGCTCAGATCGCGCAGGCGAAGCACGACCTGGCTCATATAAATGCGTCGATCCGGCTGTTCACCGACATCTGTGTGCGCCATCTTGAGGTCGATGGCGAACTCACAACCCGGGATCTCGCCGAGCGGGTGATGATCGAGCGCCGACTTGACGCGACGGATGCCACGCTGCGCAATTCGGTCGTCTTCAAGGTCGTCCAGGCCCTTCGCCATGCCGCCCGGCGCAAGCATGTCCGGATGGTGGAGAAGCGCAAGGGCATGTGCGTCTGGGCACCAGGCGATGCCGTCACGTTGCGGGTCGTTGCCAGTAGATGTTGGCATCCAATACCGGTTCGATCAGGACTCAAATCGCTTGCACCGGGAGAGCCGTCCATAGATATAGAAGTTGGCCGAGCTGACACCATGACGCCGGCACACGTCTGCGGTTGCCACGCCTCGTTCCTGTTCAGCCAGGATCGCGATGATCTGTTCCTTAGTGAATTTGCTTTTGCGCATTGTCTGTCTCCGTTGCGACAGACTCTCCATTCAAATGCGGGACCAAATGGATATCAGGTCACATTGTATGAATGCATACCATATGCAAGCAAATGGGCCGTCGGGAGGCCGATGAAGGGTCGGCAAAAGTCCGTTTGCTTACATACAGTATGGACCCGTGCGGAAATTTCGTGTATTAGGGTTGGCAACAGCCGGTAGCACGAGTGCCTGCGGCTTGTCTGAGCGGTGGAATGTCAAACCAGTCGCCCTGACGAAGTGAGGAAAGTATCACATCGTCAGGAAGGCCTCCTCCTACATTCCGCAGTTTCGGTAGACTTGCTGGCTAGATTAATCTAGCCAGCACTTTTTTCCTGCTTTGAATATAGCGGTTGAATTTCGAGCTGCACAAAGCCAGAGTGAACTTTTGACACCATGGCTAGGTTTGGTTGGAATGCCCCAAGAGAAAATTCTGAGATTCGCTGACAATGATTTCTGGAGCGATGAGCGAGTTGAGCTGGCTTTTCTGATAAGCCGTGTTACGCGCGTGCTTCGGCGTCGATTTGATATGGATATGGCATCCTTGGAACTCACGCGGGCTCAATGGAGAGCGATGCTGTATGTTTTTCGGCTTTCTAACCCTACGCAAACCGAGTTAGCCGAGATATTGGAGCTGGGGCGAGCTTCTGTCGGGTCTCTGATAGACCAGTTGGAGCGAAGTGGATATGTATCCCGGGTCGCGGACAGCGATGATCGTCGTGTGTGGAGGGTTGTGCCTTCTAGATTGGCAGTCTCCCGGCAGTCCAAAATTGATCGGGCCGGAAGACGTGCGGCCGCTGAGTTATTTGCGGATTTCGACGAGAAAGATCTTAGAGATTTCCGTCGATGTCTTGAAAAGCTAATCCCAAGCGCGGAATGAGCGTGGTGAACGGTAATCATCCTATTTTTAAGCTGCCAGGTTCCTGAACTTTACGCAGAAAGTTTCAGTTCCATGGCGGGGTAATCCCGCCGATGCCCATGTCCGGGCGCTGATTGTTGTAAATCCAGAGCCACCGCGTAGCGTGTTCCTTGACCTTCTTGATCGCATTGAAGATGAACCGTCCTGGCCATTCCTGCCGAACGGTCCGATTGTAGCGCTCGACATAGGCATACTGCTGCGGCTTGCCAGGCTGGATGCAGAAGATGCCAATGCCGCGCTTTGCTGCCCAGGTCTGCAGCTTGCCACTGATATTTTTCGGCCCCGTTGTCCACGCGCATGCCCATCGGCTTTCCGAGCCCTTCAATGATTTGCTCAAGCATGCGAACGACACGGGCTGCAGGCAGGGAGAAGTCTACTTCGATACCAAGGCCTTCGCGGTAAAAGTCCTCGAGGACATTTAGCGTCCGGAAGGACCAGCCATCGCCGAGTTGGTCGGCCATGAAGTCCATCGACCACATTTCGTTCGGCCGCTCCAGAACCGCCAGGGGCCCGGAACTTCCCGAACCAGGCGTTTCCTCGGCTTGATCTACAAATTCAGCTCCAGTTCGCAAGGATATGCGCGTCTGTGAATCGCGATTTCTTCATTCTCGTCTCCGTCGATAATCAACGCCGGAGAAGTCCAGTTTTCAAGTCGCTTATTTTCAGGGATGACTACCTTTCCAGGTGAAGTCCGGCCCCTGATCGACCCGGATAGCTCAAGTTTTGAGCAGACCCGTTCGAGTGTTTCAGCGATATCGGCACCGGCGTACGTCCCTCGAAAGTCAATGGCTGGAACAAGTCTGGTGAAGGCATCGATGATGTTCAGGGTTCTGATCTTGCAACCGTCGTAGAGTGGGACGTGGACGAAACCTGTGCTCCATGCCTCGTTCGGTCGCGACAGCTGGCAACGCGCTTCCTGATGAGACGTCAAATCGTCGCGCCTTGGCCGTTACGCTGGTAAACACGCACCCTTCCCGCGACAATGCAAAAAGACAAGATGCTTGCCGACGTCCGAGCCTTCACAAATATGGGTCAATGAGATTGCCTTGAATTGAGCCGACTGTCGCGCGTTCGGTCTAGCGCTTACATCTATTGCAAATTTGCATCACATTGCGACGATTTCTGGCAGTGGGCAAAATGAATATTCACATCGCAGAAAAGTAATATAGCATACAGTACGCTATAAACATAAGGAGGAAACCAGGTGCATTATTTTAACACGCTGTCTAAGACAACTGCTTCGGTATCTTTGGCGGCATTGCTGCTCGCCGCAGGTGCTCATGCACAAGTTGAAGTGGACGAGCAGGGTACTACATCGACAACCGAAAACGCAGAGACCACACGTCGTCTGGGCGCAATTACAGTTACGGCGCAAAAGCGCGAGCAAAGTCTGCAAGATGTGCCGATCGTTGTGACGGCTTTGTCCGGTGAACTTCTCAGTGATGCGGGCGTTAAGGATATTAAAGATCTGACGGTCGTTACGCCCGGCCTGCTTGTGACTTCGTCGTCAAAGCAAGCAAATACGACGGCGCGTATTCGCGGCATTGGCACGGTAGGAGACAATCCTGGCCTCGAAAGTTCCGTCGGCGTCGTTATCGATGGGGTTCCGCGCGCCAGGAATGGCGTTTCCTTTGGAGATCTCGGCGAAATCGAGCGAATCGAAGTGCTAAAAGGGCCGCAAGGCACCTTGTTTGGCAAGTCGACTTCTGCGGGCGTTATAAATATCATTACCAAGAAACCGTCTGACGAGCTTGAGTCTATCTTCGAGGTCGGGATCGGCAACGAAGGCTTCCTTCGCACCTCTGCAGAAGTTACCGGACCGCTTTCTGAAACAGTGAGCGGTCGCCTTTTTGGGGTCTATGAGGAGCGCGGCGGTCTTCTCGACGTAAAGACGGGCAATGGTCCGCGTACCGAAGACGAAACGAGTCAGTATGACTTCTACTCCTTTCGAGGCCAGCTTCTTTTTGAGCCTTCGGGCGACCTCGAAATCCTTCTCTCGGCTGACTATACTGACCGGGAAGAAGATTGTTGCATGGGTGACTATGTCTCGGTGGACCCGGCCAGAGGCCCGCTGGTTACGCTGTTGGCCGGCGGCGATGGTGCCTCTGCTTTCCCGATCGATCCGTTCGATCGCGTCGCCTTTGCGAACCGCGACGCCACGCAGACGACCGAAGACTGGGGCGTGTCAGCCAATATCAAGTGGCAGACCGGATTCGGTGAACTGACATCCATCACATCGTATCGCGACTGGGAAAATGGCTCGGGTCAAGATACCGATTTCAGCGCGGCTGATCTTTGGTATCGTGATGATGAAACTTCCGTGGATGCTTTTGCGACTTTCAGCCAGGAGTTGCGGTTCGCAGGTGCCACCGACAACATTGACTGGCAGGTGGGTGCCTTCTACGCAAATGAGACTCTCGACCGTTCAGATTTCATCCGTTACGGCAATGATTACTTTTTCTACTTTCAGCAATTGCTGCTCGGTGCGAGCGGTGGTGCGTTCAATCTCGCTGCGCTGCCCGGTAACATTTACACGGGTGAGGCCAATGCAACTGCGGACGTTTATGAACAATCTTCGGACACATACGCGATCTTTACGAACAATACGTTCAGCTTGACCGATCAGTTCGACCTGACCGTCGGCCTTCGTTATACGATCGATGAGAAGACGCTGGAATCCAATTTTGATGGCAATGCAGGTAGCTGTGCCACAGCCTTGACTGTATTTGGGGCTGCAGGTGGGTTGACCCCAACGCTTTGCTTGCCTTGGACGAACGACAACTTCGTCGGTGTGAGATCCACGCAGGATCGCTCTGACGACGATTTGTCAGGTACAGTGAAGGGGGCATATCGGGTCAATGAAAATCTGATGTCCTACGCGTCCTATTCGCGCGGTTACAAGGCCGGTGGTTTCAACCTTGACCGCAGCCAGTTTGGTCCCTCAGATCCCACGCCGTTTCAACCGAATCTGGACACCGGTTTCGATCCCGAAACTGTGGATGCGTATGAGGTCGGCTTCAAGACCAACAATGCGGCAAATAGCTTGTTCTTCAATGGTGCGATATTCTATCAGGAATATAGCGACTTTCAGCTCAACACGTTCACCGGTACGAGTTTCATCGTGACATCCGTTCCCGGTGTGATTTCCAAGGGCGCTGAGTTCGATATCCGATACCTGCCTGAACAGCTTGAAGGACTGACGCTTCAGGGCGGCCTCGTCTATGCGGAAACCCAGTATGACGATTTCGAAGCGGTAGACTTTTTTGCCCCCCCGCGTCTGCCGGGAAGCACGATTTCGTTCGCGCCCCGCTGGTCCGGAACGTTGGCCGCAACTTATGAGACCCCGTTTATCAGCGACTGGGATGCGAGATTCAATGTGTCGAGCCGATTCACTTCACGGTATAATACAGGGTCGAACCTCGATCCGCTCAAGGAAGTTGACGATTTGGTCGTGGTCAATGCGAGGATGGCATTCTATAGCGACAATTCACCGTTTGAGCTGGAGGTTTGGGCGCAGAACCTGTTTGACGAGGACTATTACGAGCTGGCTTTCGATACGCCCCTCCAGGGCAATGCTGCCACGCAAACAGCGCCTGGAACCGCTGTTGGAGCGTTCCTGTCGCCACCTCTGACCTTCGGAGCAACCGCCCGTCTTCGTTTCTGACGTTGATGTAAGCGTAACTGACCTTGAGGCGGCTAGGTAGGTTCGTTTAACATTTGAAAGTCAGCGAAATACCGTTAGGTGCTTCGCTGACTTTGCTTAAGACGATTCAGGTCGTCGTTCTGCCGCCGAATGCCGGAATTGTTCGCTGGTGTTCAGGGCCTTGTCTGCATTCATGGCGAATACCACTATGAATGCAGACAGTTCCGGGCTTATTGGTGCTGGGATAATTCCGTGAATAATATCCGTAATCGCAGATTGAGACAATGCGCCAGGTCAACTTGTGGGGTGGCGTCTAAAGGCGAACCAACATTCTCTTTGTGAGTGATTGTGTTGAAAAAGTCCCCAAAATCGAAAATCACTAATTTTGAACATTTCTCGAAGAATTTTGTTGAGCCGATACAGTGACTTATAGCTATCCGTATACGGTGTGAACTGCGATTTTTGACTTTTCAGCACAATCTGAGTGGAAAAAGAAGTTTTCGCAGCCCGTTTTGGGGTTACTTGAAAAGCGCGGATACCCAGACTTGATACTTGGCTCACGATCCGCGCTAGCAATTCCCGTCTTTTTCCAGTCGGTCGGGAGTTGGAGAGATCAGGTTCTCGCGGAGGGTTGAGAGCAAAGCCATGGCCGCCGATAGATCTCGGTCTTCTATGGAAGCAAAGACTTGCGTCGCAACGCGTTCGGCAGACTGCGCAAAGGCTTCCGCGCGCTGGCTGGCCAACTGGGTTGGCATGATCCGCCAGACGCGCCGGTCATGGGCATCACGCTCACGCGAGACATAGCCCGAGTTCTCGAGCTGGTCTATGAGTGCTCCAACTGATGGGCGCGCAATATCGAGCGCTTCTGCAAGTGCAGTCTGCGTCGGACCATCCATTTTCAGAACATAAACAAGTACATGCCATTGCGATCGTGTCAGACCAATGGCTTCCATTTCATGATCGAACGCTCCGCGCAAAAGGCGGGTGACCTCGCCAAGAAGGAAACTGAAATCAATCCTTGGATCCTCTTTGATATCTGTCCCGTGCGATCGTGTGGAAACCGCCATCGAATTCTCCGTTTACAAAAACAGTAAGGTAACTTAACAATAGGAAACTTACAAATATCTAAAGTGGAGACACATATTGAGCAACAGTGATGGGTATCTTCACGCAAATAGACTGAAACTGGCGCAGAGTTCGTTCGGTGATCCTGCCGCACCCCCGATAATTTTTGCGCATGGTGGAGGGCAAACCCGCCACGCCTGGAGGGGCGCAGCCAAAGCGCTCGCATTTGAAGGGTATCGCTCAATTGCGTTGGATCTTCGCGGACATGGTGAAAGCGATTGGGCCGCTGACGGAGATTATTCGCTCGAAGCCATAGCGAGAGACCTTATTGAAGTTGGTGAACGCGTGGCAGGTGGGGGCGGGCGGCCGCACATCGTCGGTGCTTCGCTTGGAGGACTTGCCGCCATCGTTGCTGCGGGCGTGCTGTCAAGAAATGCATTTGCGTCTGTTACACTCGTCGACATTGCGCCGAATATGGACGCCGCCGGTGTGGCCAAGGTTGTCGAGTTTATGGGCGCTCACATTGAAGAAGGCTTTGACTCGCTGGAGCAGGCCGCCGATGTGATTGCCACCTATTTACCGCATCGTCCCCGGCCGAAAGATATGGAAGGGCTGCGCAAGAATTTGCGGCAAGATAATGACGGTCGCTGGCGATGGCACTGGGACCCCGCCTTCATCACCGGCGTAATGCGGCGCTCTGCTATTGCCCGCACAGGTGATTTGGAGCAAGCGGTACGAGACATTCGCGTACCGCTTCATCTCATTCGTGGCCGCATGAGCGAGTTGGTTTCGGAAGACTCGGTCACGGCATTTCGATCACTGGCTCCGCAAGCTCACTTCACCGACGTTGCCGGAGCGCGACACATGGTGGCGGGAGACCGGAATGATGTGTTTACCGAAGCTGTTGCGTCCTTCCTGCGTCAGATACGAGAGGAAACCCCTGCATGAATGCCTCATCGCTTACTCTCGACCAGGTGCAGACTGCGCTTGATGCGGCTCCGTTTCACCGTTGGCTTGGACTCAACGCCGTAAGTCTGGACACCGGAACGATCATGCTGGAAATGCCTTGGCGGGACGAAGTTGTCTCCAATCCACGCACACAATCTGCGCACGGCGGTGTTCTCGCTGCGCTCATCGATCTGACGGGCTTTTATGCCTTGCTGGCCGCAGGAAATATGCCAATCGCGACCGCAGACTTGAGGGTTGATTTTCACAAGCCTGCAACACCTGGAACACTTATTGCGACGGGAAAGATTGTCCGTCTGGGCTCGACACTCTCAGTCGCCGAAGCCTCGGTTATGAACGCAGACGGAGCCCTGCTTTCGAGCGGACGCGGTGCTTATCAGATGCCAAGGCGTTCATGATGATCCGTCCGGTGATTGCGCTCTGCTTTATGCCTGTTCTGCTCCTGGGTTGCCGAGAGACGGAGCCTGAAGTCCAGGTTGCCGCGCCGGCAGACGATTTGATGTCTGAAGCCGAGACGGCGCTCGTTTTGGTTGAAACTGTATCCGCAGAAACGACCATGTTGGTCGAACCTCTGATAGCTTCTGGGACGATTGCTGCCAAACAGACCAGCGATATTGGCGCGTTGGCAGAAGGGGTCGTCGACCGAATCTTCGTGCGTGTCGGAGACCGCGTCAGTAAGGGCGATCTGCTTTTTCGCACGCGTCAAGTTGATTTTGAACGGAGGCTTGTCGAGGCTGAAGCTATGCAAGATGTTGCTGCGGCTGAAGTTGACCGCGCCCAAACGCTCGTGAACCGGTACGCGCCGCTCGCTCCCGAAGGTGTGGTTGCCGAGGTGGTCTTTGATGACGCCAAAACCGGACTATTAGTGGCGAAAGCCAATTTGCGTCTCAGGCAGACGGAAGTGGAAACCGCAAACCAAATGCTCACAGATACGATCGTGCGGGCGCCGTTTGATGGCTCCATAACAGCGCGGTATATTGATGAAGGCGTCTTCATGGCGAACAGATTTTCCGGAATGGGAAATTCTGCCGTGGTTCAAGTGCAAGAATGCAGGATCGCGGCAGGGATATTGTTTGCGCCTGAGGCTGAACTCACGCGTTTGCGGCTCGGCTTGACGGGTCGTCTTTTTGTCGATGGCCGGAGTGATCCGATAGAGTCAGAGATTGTTATTCTGAACGACCGCGTGGACCCAACGTCGCGCATGATTGAATTTCGCATGGCGTTCGTGAACCCTGATTGCGGTGTCAAGGCCGGGCAATCGGTGCGCGCAGAAGTGGATGTCGATCCGCGATCAGCCACAGTCCTGCCACGGTCAGCAGTCCATGGCACAGGCGATGCGCGCTACGTATACATCGCCGCAGACACTCAGGTGCACCGACGCCCTGTCAAAGTATCCGATATCGACGCGGATCGTGTTGAAATTATGGGTGGACTGACGGACGAAGACAAGGTGATCGTGACCGCGTCCGGGCCACTTTACGATGGTGCGAAGATTGAGCCTTCATCCTCATGATGTGGCTGGTTGATCTATCGATCCGTCGCGCCGTATTCGCCGTAATGATCATCGCATCATTAGTTGGTCTTGGCTATATGTCGATAGGGCGCCTGGGCGTTGACTTGTTCCCCGATGTAGAATTTCCTTATGTGAATGTGACGGCCGTGTTGGACGGCGCATCTCCGGAAACCATGGAGTCGGAAGTCACCGACATTCTGGAAGAGTATATCAATACAATCGATGGAATAGAGACGCTGCAATCCTTTTCGAGTGAAGGGCGCACGCAAATTCTAATCGAGTTCGATTTAAGTTCGGACGCCCGCGAAAAAGTTCAGGATGTGCGAGACAAGGTGCAGCTTGCCCTGGCAGAGTTGCCACCGGATATGGACCCGCCAATCGTGGACAAGGTCGACCCGGATGCGGCACCGATCATTTCCGTTATGATTGCAGGCGATATACCGATTGCTGAGCTGACGGCCTTTGCAGACGATGTCGCCAAGGAACGTCTTCAACGCCTCGATGGTGTGGGCGCTGTGAATTTGGTGGGAGGTCGTGAACGCGCCGTGCGCATCTGGCTCGACAATGAACGCCTGCGCGCCTTTGGTGTCACTGCCGACGATGTGAGTCAAGCAATACAAAGCGAGCACGCTGAGCTTCCCGGTGGGCGGCTGGAAACCGCTGCTGGCACGCGAGAATTTGGTGTCAAAACCGTCGCCGAAGTTACCCATGCAACCGGCTTCATGGATTTGCCTGTCGCGTACCGCGAAAACGGCGTCACAATCCGAATTTCCGACGTGGCACGCGTTGAGGATGGGCTTGAGGATGAGCGCTCTGCAGCGATGCTCAATGGCAGACGAGGTATCTCACTTGATATCAGGAAGCAGTCAGGTCGAAATACTGTGGAGGTCGCGCACAATGTGAAGGCCGCCACAGAAGAATTGCGTGAGCTTGCGCCCGCCGGTGTGACCATTATCGCGACACGAGACGTGTCGAAGTTCATTGAGAGTTCAATCGAGGATGTGGCCCATGACGTGGTGATCGCGATTGGGCTCGTTGTTGCAGTGACTTTTATTTTCCTCCTTAAAGTCAGAGCGACCATCATTGTTGCCATGGCGATCCCGACATCCCTCGTGGCGACCTTTTTTGGTTTTTACCTCCTCGGCTTCACAATCAATGTCCTGACCCTTCTGGCGCTCACGGTTGCGATTGGGTTGCTCGTTGATGACGCCATCGTTGTTGTCGAAGCGATCATGAAAGAACTTGAAAAGGGAAAGTCGCCTCATCAAGCTGCGCTGGACGGCACACGCAAAGTGGGACTTGCTGTATTTGCAGGCACTGCCGCCACGCTTGCTGTTTTTGTTCCGATTGCTTTCATGGATGGCATCGTCGGACGTTTCTTCTACCAATATGGACTGGCAATCGTACTTTCGGTGTCGGTCTCTTTGCTTGTTGCGTTGACACTTACGCCGATGCTTGCATCGCGCATCCTCGCATCGGGTCGCGTTTCGCCATTATTTCGACCTCTGGAAGCCTTTTGGGACAGCGTTGACCGGGCGTATGCGGGGCTCGTCAAGCTCGCGGTCCGATTGCGCATTATTGTCATTTTTATCGCGGTCGCCTCAGTTGTTGCCGGTGCCTGGTACGCCGCTCGCGTACCTTCAGGCTTCACGTCGCGCGCAGACAGAAGTGAGTTTCAGGGTTCAATTGAGCTGCCACTTGGCACTGGAATGGTTGCCGCGCTCGACGCAGCACAAAAGAGCGATGCTGAACTCCGCAAGATCGAAGATATTGAAGATGTGTTCATATCTGTCGGATCCGGCGCGCAAGCCGACATTCATGTCCTTGAGTTATACGCATCTTTGACCCCGAAACAGGCCCGCCAAACCGGTCAGTTCGAAATCATGGATAAAGCCCGCAAGGCCATCCGAATAGCATCGCCCGAGGCGGTCAAAATATCCGTTCTTGAAGTCCCGTGGGTCGGCGGGACGACGTCCGGCAGTTCGGATATCGACTTGTTGTTGAGAGGATCCGATCTCAACTCCCTTGCGCAATATGCCGATAGTCTTGTGCGCGAGATGCGCGCCAACCCCAATTTTGCCGATGTAAGAACAAGCTTTGAGAGCGGTCGGCCGGAAGCACAAATCCTGTTTGATCGACGGAGAGCCGGGGATCAGGGTATCTCCGCTCGTGCGCTGGCAGAGACAGCCCGAATTGCCCTTGGCGGACTTGATGCAGGCACTTTTGAAGCGGACGGAAAGCGTTATGACGTGCGGTTGCGGCTGGAGGAGGATCAGCGGGAAAGCGTGCAGGACTTTAGCCGAATACAAGTGCGCGGCGCTGATGGGCGCCTTGTTGATATCGGTGCCGTATCACGCGTTCAGTTCGCTTCCGGTCCTTCGCAAATCGATCGATCAGACCGAGCCCGGAAGATTTCAGTGCTGGCGAGTTCTGCAACAGGTGTTTCACTGGGGGAGGCGACAGACACGCTGCTGGAGCTACTTGAAGCCAACCCGCCGCCCGTAGAGGTTGCCTACTCGATGGGCGGCATGGCGGAACGTATGCAAGAAACTGCTGGCGCGATCGGGTTCGCATTGTTGCTCGCCTTGATTGCGCTCTACATGGTACTAGCCAGCCAGTTCAATTCCTTCGTTCAGCCGCTTGTGATCATGGTGACGGCACCCCTCAGTTTTTCGGGGGCATTCGCAGGGCTCTATTACTTTGGACTGGAGTCCTCCCTGTTCGCACAAATTGGTCTCATTGGATTGATGGGGATCGTCATGAAGAATGGCATTCTGCTCGTCGACCGGGCAAACCAGTTGATAGCGGAAGGCATGACAGAAAGAGACGCGATCCTTCAGGCGTGCCCTGAACGTCTGCGCCCCGTCCTCATGACAGCCTTGTCGGCAATTTTTGGCATGGTGCCCGTCGCATTGGCGACGTCTGATGGAGCGGAATGGCGGAACGCCCTCGGCGCACTCCTTATTGGTGGGTTGACCTCTTCAACGATCCTGACGCTAGTCGTAGTGCCTGCGGTTTTTATGATCCCCGGTGATGTTGTAAACTTTTACCGAGTGCTTAAGCGTCTAATCCTTTGGCCATTCAGGCGATCGAAACGTGGCGACGACGCTGCGCAGAATGTAGCTATTGCTCATTCCTGATAATCAAAATTGCTTTGTCGATGTCAGTTTGCTCGGTTTAGGCCGTTGCGCACGGATCCAGGCAATAGCGTCCGCATTGGTGGCGCAATGGTAAGCGTCTTGGATGGGTTTAAGGTCGGTCGGATCGGTACTGTCATGTGTAGACGGCCCGGGTTCTGCGAGCGCAAAGCTTGAGGGACGTTGATCTGACGGGATGCGGTCATGTGTCCGACCTTTTGGCGCGGCGTATGCGACCGCTGGCCCTGATGAAGTCCGCTAGGGCGTTTTCCGAGCGACCTGAATCATTAGGGATTCCCAAGGCAGGCGGATTCTGATTCACCATGGGGGCTGGTGAAGGAGGTCAGCCTGTCATGGGGAAGCCGCTTTCGATTGATCTGAGAGTTCGGGCGTTGGCTGCGGTCGATGCCGGATTGAGCCGCCGGGCTGCGGCAGAACGCTTTGGCGTGAGCGCATCGAGCGTCATCCGCTGGGACCAAGCCCGGCGCGAGCGCGGCGATCCAGGCCCCAAATCCCAGGGCGGCGACCGCACGTCACACAGGATCGAAAAGCATGCCGATTTCATCTTCGCGCTGTTGGAGGAGCGTGGCGACATCACACTTGAAGAGATACGCACCGCCCTGTCGGCGCGCGGCTTTCATACGGCGATCTCGACAATCTGGCGGTTCTTCGATCGCCACGCCGTCACGCGTAAAAAAAGACCGGCCATGCGAGCGAACAGGACCGTCCGGACGTCCTGATCCGGCGCGAGGCGTGGTTCGAAGCCCAGCCCGTTCTTGATCCGGACCGCCAGGTGTTCGTCGATGAAACCTGGGCCTCAACGAACATGGCACGCACCCATGGCCGCTGCCGGCGTGGCGAGCGGCTGCGCATGAGCGTGCCATTCGGGCACTGGAAGACCTCGACGCTGGTGGCAGGCCTTCGCACCAGCGGGATGGTCGCGCCCTGCGTTTTCGACGGGCCCATCAATGGCGAGGCCTTCACCGCGTGGGTCGAGCAGTTCCTCGCGCCGGCCCTCAAGCTCGGCGACACAGTGATTCTGGACAATCTCTCAAGCCATAAGGGGACGAAAGCACGTGAACTGATCAAGGCTGTAGGGGCCGAACTCGTGTTTCGGCCGCCCTACAGCCCCGACTTCAACCCGATCGAAAAGGCCTTCGCCAAGCTGAAGGCCCTCTTGAGAAAGGCCGCCGAACGCACCGTAGATGCCTTGTGGAACACCATCGGAAGCCTCGTCGGTCTGTTCAGCCCGAACGAATGCGCAAACTACTTCGCAGCCTGCTAGGCAAGTAGGGTTGGCGTCCTGGTACAGGCGTCGTCCGGGCGATCAGCTTTACATATGATGCAGACTGGCTCGGTTGGGATCAAGCCATGCAAGTGTCAATTTCGCCGCCGATACGAGATGAAACCTATCGCGGCGCGCCTGTCATAAACGTTTTCAAGAACCGATTGCCAGGATGCCCCGCGTGTACGGGCCAGTTTGGCCGCGCGGCTCAGAGCCAAAGGGACTGATGCAGTCTCTTTGCTGGCAGTCGCGGGCAGGGATTGCGTAGGCACTCTGCAATTTCACTCAGAAGACGAAGCCCCGGTGTGGCCGGTTATGTAGCGGGTGGACCGCTGACAGAAGCGGAGATTGCCGAGATAATCCACAAGCTCAAGGTCAACCCGCTCGGGCTGGATCCGGACGACAATGACTTCCGCATCTCCATCGCTGGTGCTCAGGACAAGACGGCGCTCTTGAATATGGATGAGGGCGGAAGGCCCGATTGCCACAACACATATGCTGAAGCCGCCCATTGGTATTCTCCAGAACGAGATCGACATGACCGATGGCGTTGCGAACGAATACGTATGCCTTGAGCTCTGCCAGGCCTTTGGATTGGACGTGGCCGGGGCAGAGATAGAATCATTTGAAGATCAGACTGTGTTGAGTGTTCGTCGCGTCGACCGACTATGGGACCGGGACCGATAGCTGCGCCTGCCGCAGGAAGAATTTGTCGCTGCCCATGTGCGACGACTGGAGGCTTTGCGCCGCGCCGGCCAGCAGGTGCTCACGCAATCGTCAGGACATGTGACGTCTGACTGGCTATTTCTCTGCTATGGATCCCGTGATGTTCAAGCAAGATTGGCGGAGTCCCGCGTGAAACTGACATATCTTTTTGCCGCTGTTGGTTTATCCCTGTTTGGTCTTTGCGCCTGTACGCAGAAATATGAGAGTCAGCTGACCGCCCGGCACGACGTGCTGGAGGGCGATCGCGTCGCGGCAGTCCTGATCTTCGCGGAATGGTGCCCGAGCTGCAAGGTGCTCGATCCCAAGGTTGAATCGGTGCGAGCCTCCGAAGACTGGACTGGCGTCAGCTTTGTCTTGCTCGACTTCACAGACAAGAATGAAGGCGCCCTGCTCAAAGCAGCTGATGAGGCGGGGATTGGTCCTGCAATCCGAAGGGCCACATTGGACGGCATCCGGACAGGCCAGCTGATCCTGATGGATATTGCGGCACAGGAGGAGATGTCCCGGATAGGGAAGGGCACATCGGTAAAGGACATGGCAGAACGGATACGTTTGGCCCGGGACGAAGTCTCTTGAGCCTGTGGAACCGGTTCTCGCGTGGGTCAGTCTGACTTGGGGCCGACAGCCATGGCGCTGAAGACCGACACGCAGAAAGGTACAATATAGCTGAGGCCCATTTTCCACCAGTTCAGGGGTTCAACCGCCACGACCCGTTCGAACTGGTTGATCAGGGTCAGGAGCGAACCGACCAGTATCGCGACAATGAGACCTCTGGTCAGGATGGGGCGCATGATGTCGTCAAACTCTCTTCAAGCGGTGGCAGGCGGTCAATTCGCCCATGTCAGACTGCTGCCTTGCGGAAGGTAGTAAAAGGCGCGCCGTTGATCCATGCCGCTGCTGGCGTTGCTGCGCCCCAGAAATAACCCTGACCATACCGCGCTCCGAGTTCAAGCAGCCTTTTCCGGTCTGCATCTGTTTCAATGCCCTCGGCAATCGTGACGAGCCCAAGTGAGCCGGCAAGGAGCAGGATTCCCTTGATAAAGGCGTCCTCGTCACTCTGGACAAAGGCCCGGTCGATCTTGAGATAGTCGAACTCGAATTGCTGAAGGTGGGCCAGCGACGACATGCCGGTGCCGAAATCGTCCAGTGACAATTCAACCCCGGCGTCTCGCAACTGTGACAGGACCGACCGGGCGCGGACAGGATCCTCGGCCACACCACTCTCGGTGAGCTCCAGTTTCAGCCGGGCAAAGCGCGTACGCGCCTTGTGGACGGCTCCCACAAGTGTAGAGGGCTCGTTGAGCTGAAACGGGGACACGTTGACGCTCATGAAGAGGTCTTTCCGGCCGAGCGCGAGCGACATGCGGCGCGCGTCTTCAGCCGCAACGATCAGGATGCGGCGGCCGACCTGGTTGATCAGGCCAGATTCTTCAAGCAGCGGAATGAAATCGACCGGCGGCACCGGACCCAGCAAAGGGTGCGTCCAGCGCAGCAGCGCCTCCCAACCTGCGAGCAGATTGGTCGACAAGCAAACGATCGGCTGGTAGGCGACCCACAACTGGCGGCTCCGGATGGCTGTGTGCAAGTGGGATTCCAACTGAGCAAGGCGCTCGGCGCGCTGGCGTTGCCCCTTGTCAAAGTCAACCGACCTCTGGCGCCCGAGGCGCTTGGCCTCGTTCAGGGCGAGGCTGGCATTGTGCATCAGCATCGGGATATCCCGAGACTCCCTCGCCCATGCGGCACCGGAATTGGCCCCCCCTGAGAACGTGAAGCTGCCAGCGTCAATCGACCGGCCGAAACTCCCAAGGCTCGGAATATCCTCGCCTTCCAATTCATCCGGGTGCACGGACGCAAGAATCGCGAATTCGTCTGCGGCGATCCGCGCGATGAATGTCGAAGGCCGGGACGCGCCACGCAGGTCCTGAGCCGCGCGCACAAGCAGCGCATCCCCGGCAACCCGGCCCATTGTGTCGTTGAAACGCCTGAAGCTGCAGAGATCAACGAGAACAAGCCGGAGCGGGCGAAAGGGGCGCTGCCTTGCCCGCTGATCGAGTTCATCATTCAGTGCCTGCCGGCTGGGCAGCCCTGTCAGGGCATCTGTGTACAAGGCATCATGCAGCTGACGCGCTGTCTGCTGTCGTTCTTCAGATTCCTGCCTGAGCTTTGCGAGAAGGCGCTTTTCCTTTTTCAGCAGGCGCACGAGCTGGCTGGCATAATCAGTCACACGCCCCATGAAGCGCTGTCCTCGCCGCATCGCAATCGCGAGGCTGAACGAGAACAGGAGAATGGCGAGGACTTTCTCGACTTCGGCGCCGACAAGAATGGACGGTCCGGACATATAGGCCACAAAGTCGTGCGTTATTGCACTCGGCGGACTTTGCCAGACAGCCCACAGGGTCAGGCCGGTCCATCCGGTGGCAGCCATTGCGCCGGCTGCGAGAACCTCCAGGGGATCTAATCTCAGGGCTCGCAGGCCAATCAGAACGAAGAGCCAGATGACCGTCGGTGATTTCAGCACAAAAGCAGGAGGCTGATCATACTTGGCTTCAAAACAGACGATCAGAGTGAACAGGACGGCAAATTCGCCAGCCATTGTTATGTATGAAAGCCAGGACGGAAGCGGTCGCCGACGTGACATGTAGATGCGGAAAAGCGATAGGATTGCGAGCGCAGACATGGCCGGCCAGACAGGATCCAAGCTTTTCGAACTTGCATCACCGGGCGCCGGGGTCATCACGTATACCAGCGCCATCAGGATCAGGAGTATGGCTGTTACAAGCGCGATCGAGCGATCGCCTATCCGGATTTCATTCTCGAGTTGTGTGTCAGGTGCGGCTGGTCTGGTTTGCATATGCACGTTCCCTTCGAGAGCGCGATGAGTGAGGACGCCAGGCACGTCGCGGCTCAATGGCTTGACCCTCCTGAGGCGCGACTTTCAGATGGATGGCTGCTGTAAGTCCGGGCAGGCAGAGCGGATCTGGATCGTCCCGACTCAGCCTGGCCTGGCCTGTAGGTCTGGTCGATCTGCCAGAAATTCAGGTCAATATGTACAAGCCCACGCTCGCGGTCGCCAGGACGGGCGCCGGTACGGAGTGTGACGGCGATGTCTGCGAGGACGCCTGGATGTAGCCGAAAATAATTGTGCCTATCAAACTGATTGGCGTCCTGGACCATGATGAAGTGAACGGATTTGACGCCCTGAAAAACAGCCCGCGATTCAGGCGACAATTGATCGGGCCGGGCTGCGCCAAATCGCGGCGACCCAAATATCCAGCCAGCAAGACCAAGCGCGTTGTCGCCTGGGTTGAGATAGACATCGATCTGGCCAAATCCGATGCCGAAGGCTTCGGCGACAAGACGTTGCTCCATCACGCCAAGATCGATGTCTGGCGCAGCCATGATCAAAGTGTCGATCCGATAAGTGTCGCGCATCGATACTCCAGCACCTCGGGATTCGATCAACAGTTCCCGCAGGGCTGACGTCACAATTGATGCGCCGTGACTGTGCGTAACAACAACTAACTCATCGACCGCTCCTGTTGCAGAGATGAGTCGCAGCGTTTCTTTCAGATGGTAGACTGAAAAGTCACCGCTTTGCGTGTCACTGAAGTAGCCCAATGCCTTGTGCCCGCCCGTCGGCCAGCTGAACAGTATCGGGACGCCGGCCCTGCCGGCAGCTGACCAGAGTTCGAACAGGTTGAACGCACCATCATCGAACGTATTGTTGAAGCCGTGAACATAGAGAATGACTTTGCCGGTGTCGTTGTCTTCCAGCTCCTGCGTGAGTGCGGCTTGAAATTGTGCGCCTGCGCCCTTGTAGGCGGCCATTGCGCTTCTATCACGGATGAGCACGCCCTTCTCGATCGCAAAAGGCAGGGGCGTTCCCGGAAACCGAACGATTTCATCAGTCAGCGTCGCGGCATAACGCGGTCGCTTGTCGCTGATCGCGTGTCCCGACATGTAGGCGTCGAAGTCTCGCTGCCCCATATTGGTGGTGTCAATCCTGACATGGCCAAAAGCCATCGCGGTCGACCGGTCGGTACCAAAGCCTTGTTCGGTCTCGAGCATGTTGCGATCCGTGACATAAAGCATCTGCGAGGTGTTTTGTGGCACGCCGTCTCCCGGCCGCGACGCCGCTGCACCTGAAGTCTCCCAGGGCGTCGGCGAAACGGCTGCAGGGTAGACGCTGACGCAACCGCCCAGCAGAGCACACAGGGCTAGCAAGCAAAGGCGTTTCATCTTCTTGACCTTTCGAAGTATCGGGCTTTGCGGTGACGCAGAATTCCGGTCACCCAGACGGCTCCGATGAGCACAGATAGCAGCAGGGAGAGGAAACACTGTGGCAGAAAGCCAAATGCACGTGGACAGAAGGGCCCGTTGGCGATCTCGAGAACCGTCGCGAGAAACGCAAGAAAAGCGACAGGCAACCATCCGGCCAGGAACGCCAAATGTCTCTTCCATCCCCATGCCATCGCGGAATAGAAAATGAGACCATATCCAGCGAAGACAAGAAGGCAGGCAGGTAGCGGTCCGATCAGAGGACAAGCGGTACCCGTCGAGAAATGTTCTCCCGTCAACAAAGCTGCCGGAATCAGTCCAAACATGGCGACAATGGCCAGAAACAACCGCGATGTCATTGTCCTTCAATCCGGCTCGTCGTGAGGAGGGACAATGTGAAAAGTATGGCGTGTGACGTGTTCATGGCCGTCGGCAATACCAGCCATCCGATCACGGGCGCCGCGGCATATAGGCCAAAAATCAGAGCGAGCAAAAGTGCCGGACTGAACAATGCCATCCAGCGCGGGTAGCGTGTCTTTCCCGAAAGGATGCGCCGTATCCAGATAATCGAAAAGGCCGCCATGACGAAGCGAAGTGCATTCACCAAGGGCTCGTGAAGCAACCTCTGGTGAACCAGAAGATCCAGGCTGGCTCCGTCCGAACTGAGATCTTGCACGGTTTCAGCAATCAACGCGCGTTGACCGATCCAGACCGTTGCGAGAATGAACGCCCAGGCGCAACATACGAAAATTCCAAAACGCCATTTGGGCGCTTGCGGCAGGAGATGACCTGTGAGGTGCCAATAACCGGCAAGATAGAGAGGGGCAGCCGAGACGCTGAGGAAGTGCCCAAACGTCAATCTTGCCCGACTGACATCCAGAAAAAATCCATAGTCCGGGTCTGTGTAATTGCCCCCCGGGACAAGTTGCAAGACCCCTTCGCCGATCCCGGTCAGCAGGGCGCCGACAAGGCCGGCAATTCCGAACCAGACAAGGTTTTGACGAGGATTGGTGTCGACACAAGTCATGGCGCATCGACCCGCCAGTCCAGGACGGTGTTGGCCGCGACTTGCTCTGCTGAGCGTACCTCGCCATCCGGAAACCGGAGGGTAATTCTCCCGGCGGTCGCGGCATCGCCCAGTCCGATGAAAATATCCGCCGTGCTATCGGAACACAGTCCCTGAGCCGGTACCGCCTGGCGGACAAGTGTTCGACCATCGACAAGAACCTCAATACGGGCCGAATAGGCTGAAACCGAGTCGTCGAGCCGAATGCGTATACCATGCCGGTCGGGCGTTGCATTGAGGAAAGCCCTGGCCGGCCCCTTGAGATTGGCCCAGATTAGATCGGGCAGGCCGTCGCCGTTAAAGTCACCGACCAGTGGGGAAATAGCAAATAGCCGATTGGCCACGCCTGCGCGCTTCTCTACCGGGTTGAATTTGCGCCCCCGGGTATTTTGCAGAATCTTTCCGGCATAGCGGTGGATCAGTGCCGGTTGTCCGAACTTGGCGTAATTCTGGGCGACGGCGATGTCTTCCCAGCCATCGAGATTGAAATCAGCCGCAACCACACCCCAGCCGAAACCCAACCGTGCGGCGTTCATTTCAGCGGCATGGTCGCTGAAGCCTCCCTGGTCGTTGCCGACAAACAGCATGTAGTTGGAATTGAATGGCGCTGATTTCGGCAAGTCACCGCGCAGAAGCGAGGACGGCAGAGTGTTCCCGACATTCGAGAAATAGAAATCGAGGGCGCCGTCACCGGTAAAATCGCCTGCTGCGATCCCCATTGGATAGGAATTCACGGATGGGCTTTCGAGCCGCTCGAAAGGCGGCGCGTCGTTGTTTCTCCAGATTTCGACATGTCCTGTGTCCTGGGCAACGACCAGGTCTGGGTCACCATCATCATCGATATCGGCCAGGACGGCCGTGAACGTGTTGTGCTGGCGGCGTAGGCCCCACAATTCCGTTGCGTCGGTGAAGTCGCCTGCCGCATCCCCCAGCAACAGATAACTGTAGCCTCCGTAAGGGCGCGTGAAGATGGTCTGACCCTCGACGCGATCATTGCTGATATAGCCGGAAACGTAGAGATCGACATGCCCATCGGCATTGACGTCTCCAGGTGTCACCGAAAGAGCGGTGGTGCCGGCTTCCGGCTTGAAAATGGTTCTTCCATCACCGAGTCTGCCACTGGAGTTGAGATACAACCAGACGCCGCTCTCGCGGGCAAGAATCAAATCGGTCCATCCATCCCGGTCGACGTCGACGGAGACGCCGCCCATTGTTGCATCGCTTGAAGGTTTTGAGAGATCATGATCTGCGCTCTGATTTACAAACCTCCCGAGCAAGGCGCTGTAGCTGAAAAGTGCATCCGGTTGATCACGGCCTCCTCCCAGGAACACCTCGTCGTAGATATCACGATCAGTATCGATGACCACGCCCGCCATGAAGGGCAGGGATCCCGACTTTGCCTGGATGTCTGACTGGTTCTCGAACGCCAGATCAACGGATACAAATCTGAGGTCTGTGCTGCCTTGCGTTTTCCACTCAAGTTGCACGAGGCGAAAACCGAGCCAGCCTGAGCTGAGGAGGACGACCAGGACTGTACCGATCCCCAGTGCGCCACAGCCAAGCCAGAACCATTTTGGGGTGGATCGAAACATGCTGGCCCCCAAGGCTCTCACGTTCTCGAGGATTCGAGCTTGAATAGTCGGTCAAGAGAGAATCGGCCGGGACCACGGGCGACGATCACAAACAGGATGGCCGCCCACCAGACGTGACTACCCCACCAGCTATCGGCATCCGGGAAGACAAGGCGTTCGATCACCAGGGTCATCGTGAGCAGTCCGGCGGCCGCCAGTCTTGACGTCAGTCCGAGGACAAGAAGGATCGGCAGAAGGATTTCCATGATACCGGCCATGTTGGCGAAGCGCTCGACAATCCATTGTGTTGTCGGTGCGTATGTGCCCGCCGCCTGGTCTGTGCACAGCACGAGGGCGCCAGCGCGCTTATCTTCCGGGCAGAAGAATTCGAACAGGAAGAGGTCGTATTTGTCAGGGTTGAATGACAGGAAGCCATTCCATTTTGTAAGCCCTGACATGAAAAATACCCGGGCCACGGCCAGGCGCGCGATAAGTAGCGCAAACGGTTCCAGCATGTTGGCCTTGCTGGTAAGCCAGCTATAACCAGCCTGCAGCCTCTGAATGAGTATCATGATTAGCTCCCCCTTGTTGAGCGATGGTGATGAACAATCCCGACGAGACGGCGCCGGCAATGAGATGCGAAAGATCAATAGACGGCTCGGCAGCCAGGGCGGCTTCACATGCATCCCCAAGTGGCGATTGGGACATGGCCGAACTGAGAAACGCGTGTTCTCCGGGATGAAGAACGCGCATCCTGACCTCTCCTTCGGGACGCCAGAAAAGAACGTGTTCAGATCGGCACGCCAGGTGCATCTGGCGGTTCGGAAGCTCGCCTGATTTCAGGTCTGTCCAAAGGGATGCCACCGCCCATTCGATGTCGATAATATTAAGGCTCGGATGCATGGTCAGGGTGGATACCATCAGGGTCGAGCCATCGATCTCGGCAAGCGCGCCCGGTGCCAGCGGGTCTGCATCTGGTGCGAGGTGGGCATTGAGCCAACCCCGGTCCAGCCGGGCGATATCTGCGAGCCAGGGCAGTCCATGTTCAGATTCAGCTGCGGCGATAAAATGAGCGAGCGACACACCGTATCCGACCAGACTCCGGGTCGAGGGCGGTTCCGCATCGGCATAGGCCCGTGCCAGGGCACTGAAAAACGCGTCGCCCATGACGGCTGCCAGTCGTAGATTGTTGGACCTGAGGGCCTCAACGCAGGCGAGGATGCCAGAATTGCGATAGACTTGCGCGCGCTGGCCCGGGTGCGCTCTGGAGTCCATCAAAGGGGTAAGCGCAGCGGCGCCGGCGCGGCCAGCAGCGAAGGACGACATGGCTTCGATATGCTGCTCAAGCCGCATCGTGTGCCGCCTCTTGTGAAGCTGTCAGTATCCGCGTGGCGTGGTGAAATTCGGCAAGCAAGTCGTCAAACGGTGGGATATTGCCATCACGTTCAACGAGGACCGGCCTGGCCCCCCATGCGTGAAGCGCAACGGCCAAAAGGTGCCACACGCCCTCACTGACGGGCGCGTCATGACTGTCGATCAGAAATTTGGCGCCAAGCCCAGGGTCTTGCGAGTGCCCTGCAACGTGAATCTCGCCGACGAGCTCGCCAGGGATTGCGCGAACATAAGCATAAGGGTCCACGCCGACATTATTTGCACTCACCCAGATATTATTGATGTCCATCAGGAGACCGCATCCGGATCGGCGGGCGACTTCCACAAGAAATTCAGGTTCGTCGAGCTCGCAGGCGAACGGCAGGTAGTTGGTGGGGTTTTCGATCAGAATTCGCCGACCGATCAAGGCCTGGAAAGCATCGACCCGGTCTGCAAGATGTATCAGCGCTTCCTGTGTACGGGGAAGCGGCAGCAGATCTGCATGGTAGCGCGTCTTGTGCGCGGAGAACGTTGCGTGCTCGGACACCTGAAACGGATCGAACCGCTCGATCAATAAACGTAGATCATGGGTGTGCTGCCTGTCGAATGGATCCAGTCCGCCGAGAGACGCGCCGACGCCGTGAAAGCTGAGCTGGCGCTTTTCGCGGATAGCAGTCAGCCAGGCCAGGCGTGGGCCGCCTTGGACCATATAGTTTTCAGGGTGAACCTCGAACCACAATCCTTCAACTTCGGTCTCGAGCGCCGGAGCAAAGTGCTCCGGTTTTAGCCCGAGACCCGCAGTGGACGGGGGGGACGGTGGAAGTTGCATGACTGTGATCCGAGGAACTCTGTTGCCGGGCTGGGATCAGGCCGGTGTATTACGATCCAGTTCGTTCAACGCAGCAGGACCTTCGGGCGAGACGATGAAGTCGCAGGAGCCTTTGGGCGCGAACGTCCAGGCATTTCCCTGGAAGTCGACGGTGGATGTGCCTTCGCAGCTTGTTCCTTTGCCGGCCTTGCAATCGTTCTCGCCAGCAAGGGCAATACCGTAACATTTGTCCTTGCGGCCTTCGATTCGCTCACCAGCCTGCCATGCCGTGAAGGCGGACTGAACGTCCGCGGGCGCATTGTCGGCCAGGGTAAGTTGAGCGTTTGGCTTCGCGTTTGCGGCGCCAGCGGCTGCGGCGAGTGCAAGGCCAGCGATCAGGGATTTTGCAATGAACGTTGTGTGCGACATATGTCTAGTCTCCAGGTTGAAATCAGCTCCGCAAGTTTGGCGGCGCAGGGTCTGAATACGTGAAGCCCTATTGAACTGAAACTCACGAAAGCGTGCGGAAGGATCAACGATCCGGCATTCCGGACTGTTCAGTCCACTATTTCTTATGCGGGGACTGACAATCCTCGCTTATATGCAATGCTGTACCACTCGCCGTGAAAGGAAATCCGACATGAGCTATTATCCGAGCCTTCCGGACCGCGCGCATCTGAGCGACCTGTTCAAACGATTCCCAAGGGGCGTCGAGCCACTGCTCGCGTTCCACGACGCTGTCCTGCGAAGCGATAGCGAGCTGTCAATTGGCGAACGGGAGCTGATAGCAGCCTGGGTCTCAGGCCTTAATCAGTGCAAGTTCTGCTATGGCGCACACAAGCTCATGGCGCACGCGTTCGATGTTGATCCGGCACTGGTCGACATGTTGTTTGAGCGATTTGACGAGGCCCCGCTTCCAGCCCGATTCCTGAAATTGCTCCCGTTCCTCGAAAAGCTCGCCCTGACTCCGTCACTTGTGCGCCGTAGCGATGTCGCGGGACTGCTGAAGGCCGGCTGGTCAGAAGAGGCGATACACGATGCCGCGCTCGTTTGCGGGCTGTATGCGTTCATGAACCGGGTGGTCGATGCCGCGGGTATTCTTCCGGGAGAAGAATATGCCGACCCGTCGCCTGAAGCCATCGAACGACGCAGGAGCGGGTCGTACCTGTCCTGGGGACGGGATGCAGGTATCACCTGAGCGCCAGTTCGGAATAATTCAGTTATCCTGTTCTTGATCGGTCAGTACAGAATACCCAGCTAGAAGGGCCTAAAGGAGAAAGACCCATGGCATTATTTGATTTGCATACCATCGACACGGCGCCTGAAGCCGCAAGGCCACTTCTGAAAGAATCCGCCAAGGCCTTCGGGAGAATCCCCAACCTGCATGCCGTCATGGCCGAAAGCCCTGAGCACCTTGAAGCCTACAAGAACCTGCATGAATTGTTCGAGCGGTCAGACCTGAGCAAGGTTGAGCGGAATGTGGTCTGGCTTACGATTAATGTTGAAAACGCCTGCCACTATTGTGTGCCAGCCCATACCGCAATCGCCATGATGCAAGGGGTCGACGAAGCGACGATCAATGCTTTGCGTGCCGGTGATGCGCTGGATGACCCCAAACTGGAGGCCTTGCGTCAATTCACGCTGGCGATTGTTCGCCAGCGGGGCGTGTTGGATACGCAGCAGGTGAGCACGTTCCTTGAGGCAGGTTATGCGAGGCGGCATGTGCTGGATGTGCTACTCGGGGTCGCCCAGAAGACCCTGTCAAATTATGTGAATCACATAGCCGATACGCCTGTTGACCCGGCTTTTGCCCGTTTTTCCTGGGTCGACCCTGTCGCGGACTAGGGGCGCAGAGGCCGCCAGAATCCGGAAATTGTGAGAAACGTCTGCAGCGGTCCCTTGCCGAAGGCTGCTGCAGACGACATTTAGGGCGCATGGCAGGAAGACCTCGCAGCTTTGACAGAGATCTGGCGCTGGACGCGCTCGTCGACGTGTTCTGGACCCACGGCTATAATGGCGCCGACGTCGACAAATTGCAGCAATCTGCCGGCATCCAGCGTGGCAGCTTCTATGCCGCCTTCAGGGACAAGCCGACCGCCTTCCTCGACGCCCTCCGCCGCTATATGGAATTCACGCTCCTTCCCCGGCTGGACATGCTTGAGGGCGAGGCTGGCCAGCGACGCGAGCTTGTGGAATTTCTCGAAGCTGTTGGCGCATTTGTCGCAAAGCAGGGAAATCGGGGGTGTATGCTGTCCGAGGCGCTCGTCCAGTCGCCCCAGTTCGACCCGGCCTTGCGCCGGCAGGTCCGGCGCATCCGTTCTGATTTGTTGCGCAAACTGAAAAGGTTGAGTGGTGGTGACGAGGCGCTGGCGTCTTTCGCTCTGGCATCCGCGCTCGGATTTCACGCACTCGCCAGATCTGGCGCGTCAAAAAAGCAGATCCTTGCTGCCTCGACCTTGGCCGCTAAGGCGATTGGGCAGCGTCGCTGAGATTTTGTCACGTCCTCATTGACGATGATATTTTAACATCGCTACCAGGTCACAGACATTGTCTTGAAACAGTCCATTTTCAGACGAATGTTTAGACCCATAGAGTGATGGATTCGCTTTATGCCGTGAAGTGTCAAGGTCGCTGTCGGGGAACAATCGCTGCAGGATGCTGGACGTGAGGGTGATCTTCACTTCGTTTACTCGCCTATCGCGCACGCGCGGCACTTTCACCGGCACTGGATCAGTGCCGGTCATTACTTCGCTTTTCGGTAAGTGACCATGACGGACCAGACGTGCCCGCCCATTCACGCAGGGTGGCCTGTCGGGGCGCAATACATCTCTTCGAACCGGGCCAGGTCTTCGGTTTTGTACGCTGGCGCTGTGATAGCTTTGGCGCCCAATCCGGCGCATTCTGGTTGCCGAGGCAGGTCAACCCGTAGAGCAACTGACCCGGACTCCTGGTATCATAACCGGCGCACATTTACTGCTCCACGCCTTTGGCATGATCCGCTCCAGGCGTGCCCTGCGTGCGATTGACGTTCTCTCAGACGCTCACATTCTGCACGAGACACATCCTGCTTATTGGCGTCATGCTCATGCGCAGTTCACCGGGCTGGGTCAGCCAGAGCGTCGTCAATTCCTCGTTTGACAGGAACTGGTTGCCCGGTTTGCCCTTGGACCTCGTGGGAAGCTGTTCGGCGATATCGTAGGTATTGCTGTAGTCCCGCGCGCTACCACGATAGTCATAACGATTCTTCACCGCCCATTTCCAAGCCGTGACGATGCTGGAGCGAATCTGACTTCCTTGACGCTGACACGGCCGCTTTACAGTGGCTTTGCGACGTTCCGTCACGAATGTCGGGCGCTCACCTAGTCTACAGCTTTAGCCTGACACCTGGACCGCCATCTTTATTTTCTTCCGGGGCTAGGAAAACAACTCCACCCGCTTCCAGCGCCCGGCACACTGCGTCCACATTGGCCGGAGTACTCGCTGAAGGCCCGCGAGCACTCTCCATCCGGCGGACGGTCGGCACAGACAGTTTCGCCATCTCAGCCAGTTTCGGCTGCGTCCAATCCAGCAGGGCGCGCGCTGCGCGAATCTGAGCGGAGGTGAGATCAGTCATTTTCTTTTTACGATCATATTTACTTAAAACGATCACGCTGTTATGGTGCGTGACACTAAACGACTCACATGTACCATAAAGGTAAACCAATGTCGCGACGCCCTCTTGGTGCGGCGGATGCTGATTCACGCGCTATTCTTGAACTCTCGCGCCGGCAAATTATCGCGGGATCAGTTGCCGTCGCAGCCGTACGAGATATCCCCGCACGGACGGATCCATCTGTCGACGCTTGCAGGGCCTGGCTTGCGCTTGAGGAAACACACCAGGATCTGGTCAGGCGTTGGCAGGCGCTCGACACCTACCTCATTCGGGAGCGCTATTGGAGCGACCTTTCCCGGCAACGATGCGCCGCCATGCCTGAAGCTGTGGAACTAGATGCAATGGACCACCGTCTGGAGGCTCTATATGAGACGCGGCAAGAACTTCTCACTGCCCTGCCAGAAGTACCGGCAAGTACCCCTCAAGGTCTCGCTCTGAAGCTTGCCATCCTCGCGATCATCGTGATGCCGGACGAGAACGAACAAGCCTACAACCTGATCACGAGCGCGCTGAAGGATCTGCACACTTTAGCATTGTGATATGCACGCCTCAGCGCGCAAGGCCTTACCTGGCTTGATCGTCATCTGGCTGGCGAGACCAGCCAACAGGTGGGCTATTCCGGGTTTGGCGGCGAGGCGCGCGAGCTTATCCGACAGCGCCGGGCCGTGCTCGTCGCGCGCGGTATCGCGCAAGCGGGCCATAGCGGGGCACTGGAACCGCAGGCGATGGAGATGCTCCATATCCGGTCGATGCATGACTATGGCCGCGCCTATGCCGGAGAAAGTGGTATGGCCTACGTTCCGTACCAGCCCGGCAGGGAGGTCTCCGGCAGGGTGATGCCCGTCAACGATGGGCAAGCTTGAGCGGCTCGAGACATAGGTGACAGATTGTACCGGACACATGGGTAACACTTTCCGCTTTGGCGGGAGGTTGCGATGCCATGGAAGGACCCATCGAAAATGGACGAGAGACTGCGTTTTGTTGCCCGGCGGCTTGAGGGCGAATCGATGACGGATCTTTGCCGGGAGAAATCGGGATCGTCTCCCTGGAACGTCGGTGGGAACCTCGCCTCGACAAGGATATTCATGAGATAAAGCGCGGCGATGAGCACATCATGGGGGTGCTTTTCCAGTGGTCGAAATTGCGCCGGGCAGGTAGGACAAGATGGAGGAGAGTCCGGAAGATCGACAAGTATCGCCTTGTATAAGTTTTCGTGAATTTAGGGACGAAGTCCTCTATCGTCAGAGATATATCCGGTCACAGACCTGCGACGCTTTCCTGAGCTGGATCAGACGAAGTCTGCGTGACCGGATAGAGGTACTCCCGGTAGGGGAGGCATTTTGGCGCGCGCAGATTGGCCGCGACTGGGAATCCGGTGATGAAGAGGCACAGCGTCGGCGCGTGCCGCTTCAGAATGAACGGACGAAGCCTTGGATCGACAAGGCATTTGAGGGCCGGGTAAATCCCAAGGGTATTTCCTGTCTTTATCTTGCGACCTCAGAATATGTGGCCATGTCCGAGTTACGGCCCTGGATCGGCGCGACGCTGTCTCTGGCCCGCTTTCGGACTGTCCGGGCGCTTAGGATCGTCGACTGTTCCCTTTTCCACACGCTCACCGAGACCGCTCCGGACAGTCGTTCAGCCAATTCGGACGAACAGGTATGGCGGGACATCGACCGGGCATTCGCGCACCTGTCCTGCGCAGTGACAACACAGCCTTCTACGCGCCAACCCAGCTGATCGCCGAGTTCTTCCGGCTGGAGGGCTTCGACGGGATTATCTATGGCAGCGCGTTTGCCGAAACAGGCCGGAATACGGCCCTGTTCGATCTCAACGGCGCCGAGCAGGTCGACGCGCACTCGTTTGAAGTGATTGGCTGACAGAGTATTACCGGAAAAGCAGCAGCGGGATCGCGCACGACCGGATGAGCGCGGTCGTTGTTGAGCCAATAATCAGGCTGCGAATGCGCGAATGGCCATAAGCGCCCATTATCAGCAGGTCTGCATCGTCGCGTTCGGTTTCCTCGGCAATGATCTTTTCTGCATGGCCGGGCCGTTCTTTTGCAACGGCCTCATAACCCGCCTTGATGAGGCGGGCTGCTGCCGCGATCCCGCCGCGGGCGATATCTGAGCCCGCTTCGGCAACGCTGAAGACGGTGATACGCGGGCGATCGGCCAAGGGAGACTGGACCAGGCTGTCGAGTGCCTTACGCGCGCTGACTCCGTCATCGAACGCGAACACGGCATGCTGGATCGGCTTGAACGTCCGGCTGGCGATCAGAACCGGCCGGTGGACGGCTCGCACGACGCGCTCAAGATTTGAGCCAAGATGGAGCTTCTCAAAGTCTGCGCCTTCGCCGCGCTTGCCCATGACGATGAGGTCGCCGGCCCGCTTGACGAGGGAGTCGGCAATCTCCCCGGTGCGCAAGGCGAGGCTGACGTTCCCGATGCCCTGGCTTTCGAGGCGCTGCTGGGCAGCGTCGAGAATGGCACGGCCCCGCTCCTTGTCGAGCTGCGCGGTGCGGGCATCATGCTCAACAAGATCATCCAGGAGCGATGAACGGGCGCCGAGGCCGATGGCGCCTGACAGGTCCGTTGGCAAGGCGCCGGATTTTTGGGTGCTCAGAACATGGAGAAGCTCAATGTCCCCGCCATACTGGCGGGCTGCCCAAGCGGCATGGTCGCAGACGCTGTGGGTATAAACCGAGCCATCGATGAGTGCGAGAATATGGGTCATTGTCGTTCCTCCCTAGTGCGACATCAGCTTGTCGATCGCACCAGGCTTGTCGTGGATGGCGAGCTTGTCGACGATGGTTTCGCTGGCTTCGTTGAGGCCGATGATTTCAACTTTAGCACCTTCGCGCCTGAATTTCAGCACGATCATATCGAGCGCGGCCACGCTGGAAATGTCCCAGATATGGGCCTGGCTTACATCAATGATCACCTCATCGAGCGCTTCCTTCAGATCGAAGGCGGCATTGAAGGCCTCCACCGACGCGAAGAACACCTGGCCTTCCACCCTGTAGCGGCGCGTGCGGCCGCCTGCGGACAGTTCCGATGAGACCCGGAAAATCTGAGAAATCTTTCCGGCGAAAAACACGCCGGACAGTAGCACGCCGATCAGTACCCCGATGGCGAGGTTATGGCTGAAGATAACGCCGGCAACAGTCGCTAGCATGACGATCGACGAGCTGCGCGGATGGACCCGCAGGTTTTTGAGCGACGACCAGCTGAACGTGCCGATGGAGACCATGATCATGATGGCGACAAGGGCAGCCATCGGGATACGGCTCACCCAGTCTCCGATCAGGAGGATCATGGCCAGCAGGAAAATGCCCGCAGATAGCGTCGAAAGTCGTCCGCGGCCGCCTGATTTTATGTTGATGATTGACTGGCCGATCATGGCGCAGCCCGCCATGCCGCCGAAGAAACCGGTGATCGTATTGGCAACGCCCTGGCCAACACATTCGCGGTTCCGGTCGCTCGGCGTGTCGGTGAGTTCATCGACTATCGTGGCCGTCATCAGGGACTCAAGCAGGCCGACGACGGCGACGGCGAGCGCATAAGGGAAGATGATTTGCAGGGTTTCCAAGGTCAGCGGGATGTCCGGGATCAGGAACATTGGCAGGGTGGCGGGCAACTCGCCCATATCGCCGACGGTGCGGACATCCAGGCCGAAAGCAATGGCGATGGCCGAGAGCGCAATGATGCAGATAAGGGGCGAGGGCACCGCACGCGTGAGCAGGGGGAAGAGATAGATGATGGCCAGGCCAAGAGCGACCATTGGATAGGTCAGCATCGGGACACCCACGAGTTCGGGAATCTGGGCGAGGAAGATCAGGATGGCCAGGGCATTGACGAAGCCTGTAATGACCGAACGTGAGACGAACCGCATCAGCTGGCCAAGTCTGAGGAGGCCAGCTAGAATTTGAAGAAGACCTGCCAGGACGGTCGCCGCGAGCAGATATTCAAGACCATGATCCTTCACCAAGGTGACCATGAGCACGGCAGTTGCGGCGGTCGCCGCTGAGATCATACCGGGGCGCCCACCCGCGATGGCGGTGACGACCGCGATACAGAATGAGGCGTAAAGTCCAACCTTTGGATCGACGCCCGCGATAATTGAGAAAGCAATAGCTTCGGGAATGAGGGCGAGAGCCACGACAAGGCCGGCGAGCAGGTCACCGCGAATATTGAAAAACCAAATGTCCTTTAAAGAGGTGAGGGCTGGCAGCGGCATTGGGGTTATTTCCCTCTTGCAGATCGGGTGCGCTTGCACCTCTCAAGGCGGCAAACGCGAGCGTGTGACTTCGATTTCGGATAATTAGACTGAACGCATCCAGCAGCATGCAGCGGCGCAGCACATGCACCGGATAGAGCGTGCGGACACGTTTTGCAAGATCCTGCGCCATGAGCGGCTAGCAAAAGCTGCATTGGCCTGTCAGCAGGTAGGTTGGCGAGGGGCAGGCCTTGTTGTGCCAAGGCTAGATTGATGGCGCTAATTTGGTACAGCCGCAGATCCCAAGCTTAAGCCACGCCATTTTGTAATCACAGGGGCGGGAGTTCGAGTCTCCCAACCGGCACCACTGGAAACAAGGGCTTGGCGCCTTTTGAAATTGGTGGCCGCGATGCGAGGAAGCACACAGGGAGGCCCCGCATCACCCCTTAACGTGTGAAAGCGGCCAGAAGATGGGAATGATGACAACGGCGACGATGAGCATAAGATTGGAGGGGGGGGTGAAGAGAATTGAACCCTCGTATTTAGATTGGAACGGTTAAAACTCGGTCCCGAATCCTGCGGCAACGATCAATCTCGTTCATTACGGTTGCACCATACCCGGCTTTTTTGTGGGGCGGGTTGTGGGGCGAAATTGTTTAAAAATAGAAATAACACAATAAAAACAATTAGTTGCGTGAGGTTGTTGGCTCCGCGAGTAGGACTCGAACCTACGACCGGGCGATTAACAGTCGCCTGCTCTACCAACTGAGCTATCGCGGATCAGCCGAGAGCGGGTCAATAGCAGACCGTCAGGCCGGTTCAAGCCCCAACATGCTGCTCTCGTCCAAAAAGTTCTTGGCACCAGACAAAAAAATGGCGGAAGCTGAAAGCTCCCGCCGAGGCGTTGGGTGATGGTGGGTGTCTCCAAGAGAAGACAGTGCCAATCTCACTGGAATTGGTTAATGCGGCGTAAATGGTTTGCCGCCAAACGCACATAATTGGCGCAAGTCTGCGTTAAGGCTGACAAAAGGCTGGAATGTGTTCTGGAGGCTCCACCCGGAATCGAACCGGGGTGCGCGGATTTGCAATCCGCTGCGTCACCACTCCGCCATAGAGCCTGACCAGAGGGGCGTCACTAGCAAGCAATAGGCAGGCTTTCAATCTGCGTTTTCATTGCCCCTTGCGTTTATCGCGCATTGCTCCCGTCGCCGCCCATGCTAAAGGGCGGTCATATGTCCGTTTTGCCAGAGGAAAGCGTGCGCCCATGGATTTTGACGCAGCCCGCGAGATCATGGTGGATAGCCAGATCCGCCCGAACGATGTCACTGACGCGCCGATTGTTTCGGCTTTCCTGCGTACGCCGCGCGAAGCGTTCGTGCCCAATTCACGCAAATCGGTTGCCTATTCCGAGCTCGAAATCGTCACATCCCCCGGCCGCGCGCTGTGGATCGCGCGCGATACGGCCAAGCTGATCAAGCTGGCGGGCATCAAGCCAAGCGATATCGTGCTCGTGATCGGTGCAGGCGCTGGCTATGAAGCGGCGCTGATCAGCCATCTGTCCGAGACCGTGATTGCACTGGAAGAGACGACTGAACTGGTTGATGCCATGTCCGCGCGTTTCGCGTCCCTCAACCTCGATCGTGCTGTCGCTGTTGAAGGCAGGATCGACGCGGGCCTGCCGGACCAGGCACCTTTTGACGTGGTTTATGTCTGCGGCATGGTCGAGACTGTCCCCGAAGCCTGGACAGCCCAGCTGGCAGACGGCGGCCGCCTGGTTGCTGTCGTGACCGAGCGCGAAGGGCTTGGCCGGGGAACCGTGTTCACCAAGGCCGGCGATTCGGTGGCTGCGCGCGACGGATTTGACGCCTGCCCACCCCGTTTTGCGCAATTCGACCGCAAGCGATCTTTCGTGTTCTGATTCGGCCTGCGCTGAATTGGCCGCATTGTTAATTCGCTGGAAAAGTGAACAGTGTTCACTGATCTGCCGGGTATGGCTATAAGCCGTTCGGAAGACCGGGACGTCAGGGAGTTCAGGATGAGTGTAAAGTATCGGTGCTTGATGGGCGCAGCCGCCATTGCGATATGGAGCAGTGCCCCTGCAGTGGGTGACACGCTTGATGAGGCAGTTGCGTCGGCTTTCGCCACCAATCCGCAACTCGACATTCAGCGATCCGAGACCGACATTGCCCGCGAAAGCCTCGAACAGGCACGTTCCGGCAAGCGGCCGACCGTGAATATCATCGGCAGCGCCGGTTACGAATATGTCGACACGACATCGCCATTTGCATTCGGCCTGGGCGACCGGCCCATTGCCAGCGCACAGGTGCAGGCCGTGCAGCCGCTCTATACGGGCGGACGTGTCAGCGCGGGCATCCGCCAGGCCAAAGCTGGAATCAATGCTGCCAAGTCCCAGTTCGATGCGGTCGAGCAGGACCTGATCCTTCAGGTGGTTTCGGCCTATGTCGACGTGCGGCGTGACCGCGAAGCGGTGGCAATCCGCAAGAACAATGTCGAAGTGACGAGCGAGCAGGTACGCGCGGCGGATGACCGGTTTGAGGTCGGCGTCGTGACGCGAACCGACGTGTCGCTCGCCAATGCCCGCCTTGAAGGGGCCCGCGCGGCCCTTGCCGGAGCAGAAGCCGCGCTGGAGACCAGCGAAGCCAATTATGAGTTCCTCACCAGCCTGAAACCGGGCGAACTGGCGCCGCCGCCACCCATTCCGCCACTGCCCGCATCGCTCGAGGAGGCTGTAGCCGTTGCGCTTGATGGCAATCCGGACCTTGAAGCAGCGCGCCATTCTGAACGTGCCGCCGGCGAGGCCATCGAGGTTGCCCGTGCGCAATACAAGCCCCAGATCAACATTGTCGGCACGGCTGGTGTCGAGCAGACCTATGGTGACCCGGAGCAGCGCAACACGAGCGTCTCGGCCGTGGCGCAAGGGTCGATCCCGCTCCTCTCGGGCGGCCTGATCAAGAGCCAGGTGAGCTCTGCCCGCCTTCGCCGGAGCCAGGCACGCAACCAGATCGACCTGCTCGAGCGGCAGATACGCGCCCAGGTCGCACAAGCCTGGTACGGCTATGACGCGTCGCTGCGGGCCATCGAAGCGTCCCGGCGTCAGGTCGATGCGGCCGAAATTGCCTATGAAGGCGCCAAGGAAGAGCTGGCTGTCGGCGTTCGCACCACGCTGGATGTGCTGGACCAGGAGCAGCAATTGTTCGAGGCGCGCCTCGCGCTGGTCCAGTCCGAACGGGATGCCTATGTCGCGGCCTATCGCCTGCTGCGGGCGGCTGGCGAGCTGGACAAGCCGGTGCCCATTGGCACAGTGGCGACTTCAGAATAAGGTTAACAGCGTCAAGTGGTTGTTAACCGATACGACTTACCCCTTAATCTGTACTGATTCTGATGGGTAAAATGTAAGGGGCTGACATGGCCAACGAAGCGCACAAGGAACCGACGATGGAGGAAATCCTCGCGTCGATCCGCAAGATCATCTCGGAAGATGATGCCAGTAATGCGCGCCGCCCCGGTACGCCGACAGCGGTGCGTGAAGATCCCGTCGCAATGGACGAGGATGGCGACGACGATTATTCGGAACCGGCTTTCGAGGCCGCGCAGGATGAACTCGACGAAGTGATGTTCGATTCCGAGACAGACGATGATTATGAGACCTTCGAATCCGATGACACGGATTTCGAGAGCGACGCAGCCAGCCCCTTCCAGGGTGTGCTCGAAGCGGCGCGTGCCGCCGAAATGCCAGAGCCTGCGCCGGTCTTCAGACATGTGCCGGAGCCGGCACCGGCACCGGCGCCCGCACCCGCGCCTCGTCCAGCCCCGCGCGCCCAATCCCATGCGCCAAAGGAGACCGACATGCCTGCCAGTGCGCGCTACCAGCAGACCGTCCTGACCGATGATCATACGGCCGATGCCGCCGCCGGTTCACTCGGCAAACTGATCTCGAAAATGGATCTCGGCGGCGACAACACGATCGAGGGTCTCGTGCGGGAACTGCTCAAGCCTATGATCAAGGAATGGCTCGATGCCAACCTGCCGTCGATTGTCGAGCAGAAGGTCGAAGCCGAGGTACAGCGCATCGCCCGCATGGCGCGCTAGCCTCACCCGACAAATTCGTTATAGGGAAGGGCGCGCCGTAACAGGCGCGCCTTTTCTTTTGCCCAGACCACGCCGGAACCCCACAATCCCATGCTCGACCAACGATTTGACCCTGCCGAAGCCGAAACCCGCATCTATGAGGCCTGGGAGGCGGCGGGCTGTTTCAGGCCTTCCGGCGACACCAGCGCGCAGGCCTATTCCATCGTCATCCCCCCGCCGAATGTCACCGGCGTGCTGCATATGGGCCACGCCCTGAACAATACGCTTCAGGATGTGCTGGTCCGGTTCGAGCGGATGCGCGGCAAGAACGTGCTGTGGCAGGCAGGCACGGACCATGCCGGGATCGCGACGCAGATGGTGGTAGAGCGCCAGCTCGCCGAGGCGGGCAATGAAAGCCGCCGCGAGATGGGCCGTGACGCCTTCGTTGACCGCGTCTGGTCGTGGAAAGAGGAATCCGGCGGCGCGATCGTCGGCCAGCTGAAGCGGCTCGGCGCTTCGTGCGACTGGTCGCGCGAAGCCTTCACGATGGGCGACCGCAACGATCCCGACAATAACATGATGCGCGCCGTGACCAAGGTGTTCGTCGAACTCTACAACAAGGGCCTGATCTACCGCGACAAGCGCCTCGTGAACTGGGACCCGCATTTCCAGACGGCGATTTCGGACCTTGAAGTCGACCAGCGCGAGGTCGCGGGCCATTACTGGCACCTGCGCTATCCGCTGGCGGATGGTGTGACCTACGAACATCCAGTCAAGGATGAAGACGGCAATGTCACCGGCGCCGAGACGCGCAATTACATCGTGGTCGCCACGTCGCGCCCGGAAACCATGCTCGGCGATACGGGCGTTGCCGTTCACCCGGATGACGCACGCTATGCGGGCCTTGTCGGCAAGTTCGTGGAGCTTCCCATCGTCGGCCGCCGTGTGCCGATCATTGCAGACGAGTACGCGAACCCGGAAAAGGGCTCCGGCGCGGTGAAGATCACCCCGGCCCATGATTTCAACGACTTTGAAGTCGGCAAGCGCGCAGGGCATACGCCGCTGAACATCCTGAACGCCACGGCGCACATCGTTGATGGCGCGGACGCGGAGGCGGCTAGCATTCCTTTGGAATTGCGCGGGCTCGACCGGTTCGATGCGCGCAAGAAAGTGGTCGAGGCTTTCGAGGCGCTCGAACTGATGCAGGAAATCGAGAGCCTGAAGATTGAACAACCCTTCGGCGACCGCTCGAACGTGGTCATCGAGCCCTGGATGACGGACCAGTGGTATGTCGACGCCAAGACCATGGCCCAGCCCGCCATTGCGGCGGTGAAGGAAGGCAAGACCCGGTTCGTGCCCGAAAACTGGGAGAAGACCTATTATAACTGGATGGACAATATCCAGCCCTGGTGCGTCAGCCGCCAGCTCTGGTGGGGGCACCGGATTCCGGCTTGGTTTGGTGAAGAAGTCGATAGCGACGGTATCGTTTCCGAGTCCGGAAGATTTATCGAGTTTGTGGCCTCCTCCGAAGAAGAAGCCCTTGAAAAGGCGAAGGCGTATTACCCATCGTCTTCTAAGGTCAGTGTTGGGGCTAACGTTGGACATACCGCAGAAGAAGACGATGAAGGGCGGATGATACCAACACACATTTACCTTAAGCAGGACGAAGACGTCCTCGACACATGGTTCTCGTCTGCCCTCTGGCCGTTCTCGACCATGGGCTGGCCGGACAAGACGACTGAACTTGAAACCTTCTACCCCACCGCGACGCTGATCACCGCCTTCGACATCATCTTCTTCTGGGTTGCACGGATGATGATGATGGGCATCGAGTTCATGGGGGAAGTTCCGTTCAAGGATGTTTATATCCACGCGCTCGTCCTCGACGAGAAGGGCCAGAAAATGTCGAAGTCCAAGGGCAATGCCATGGACCCGCTGGAACTGATCGACGAATACGGCGCCGATGCCCTGCGCTTCACGATGGGCCGCATGGCCGGGCAGGGGCGCAATATCCGCCTGTCGAAACAGGCCGTCGAAGGCAACCGCAATTTCGCGACCAAGCTGTGGAACGCCGCCCGCTTTGCCGAGATGAACGAGTGCGGCGCGCCGGGCGAGATTGACTTTGCCAGGGTGACGAGTCCCGTGAACCGCTGGGTGCTGGGCGAGCTTGCCGCCTGTGAGGCCGAGGCCACGAAAGCCATCGAAGAGTATCGCTTCAACGATGCCGCCGGCGCGCTCTACAAGTTCATCTGGAACGTGCTGTGCGACTGGTATCTCGAACTGATAAAGCCGCTGCTGATGGGCATGGATGATGCAGCCAAGCAGGAAACGCGCGACGTGTGCGGCTATGTCCTCGATGAGACGCTGAAACTGCTCCACCCGTTCATGCCGTTTGTGACCGAGGAATTGTGGGAGCGCCGCGCTGCGGGCCGCGCCGAGTCCCAGGGCTTCCTGATGCACCAGTCATGGCCCAAATACGACATTACGCGGGACAGTGACGCCGATGATGAAATCGAGTGGGTGCTGGACCTGATCACCGAGATTCGGTCGCTCCGCAACGACCTTGGCGTGCCGGCCGGTTCGAAGATTCCCCTGTCGCTGGTTAGCGCCGGGCCGGTCATCGAGGACCGCGCCTTTCGCCATGAGGACATATTGAAGCGCCTCGCGCGCCTTGAAGACATTGTCCTCGACGAAACCGTTCCGGCAGGGGCGGTGTCGACTGTCGTTGGCGAAACGGTGGTTGCGCTGAACATTGCCGATCAGATTGACGTTGACGAAGCGCGCAAGCGTCTCGACAAGGAAATCGCCCAGCTCGACAAAGATATCACCTCGACCGAGAAGAAGCTCGGCAATGAGGCCTTCGTGTCCAAGGCGCCGCCGGAAATCGTCGAGGAGAACCGCGAGCGCATCGTGGACTGGACGGATCGCCGCGTGAAGCTGTCTGCAGCCCGGAAAAGCCTTGAAGGCCTTTAGGCAATCGGTCCATCCTGTATGCAGCAATGCTGGAGGCAAAGATGACCCTGAAAACCCTGATGGCCTTTGTGGCGGCGTCATCCGTTCTGGTGGCCTGCGCGACCCCGGTGGCGCCTGAGCCTGCGGCACCGGAATGGCATCTCGCCATCCATGGCGGGGCAGGGGTCATCCTGCGCGAAAACCTGTCGCCCGAACAGGAAGCGGCCTATGTCGCGGGCCTGACAGAGGCGATGGAAGCGGGGGCGGCAGTGCTGCGCGCGGGCGGCAGCGCGGTGGATGCCGTGCAGGCCGCCGTCCTGCCTATGGAAGACAACCCGATCTTCAATGCCGGTTATGGCGCAGTGTTTGCCGCCAACGGCACGCATGAGCTGGATGCCTCCATCATGGACGGACGCGATCGCAATGCGGGCTCCGTGGCGGGCGTGATGCGCGTCAGGAATCCGATCATTGCGGCGCGCGCCGTGATGGACAAGTCCGAACATGTCATGTTCGCCGGGGCGGGCGCCGATGCTTTTGCCGAAATGCACGGGCTCGAAATGGTGGAGAACGCGTACTTTGACACTGAAAGGCGCCGGAACGACCTGGAGCGCTTGCTGGAATCGCGCGTCGGCACGCCCATCGCATCGCGGCGCACGGCGGCAGACCGCTTCGGAACCGTTGGCGCCGTCGCTATCGACAGCCAGGGCAACCTTGCCGCCGCAACCACCACAGGCGGCATGACCGCCAAGGCGCCGGGGCGTGTCGGCGATGCGCCGCTGGTCGGCGCGGCGACCTATGCGGAGAATGGGGTGTGTGCTGTTTCAGCCACCGGCCACGGCGAATACTTCATCCGTGTCGGCGTCGCCAAGACGATCTGCGACCGGGTGAAATTCACCGGCGAAACCATTGGCCAGGCGGCAAGGGTAGCGCTGGGTGAAGTCGCGGCTTTGGGCGGCGACGGCGGCGTGATCGTGATTGACGGTCAGGGCCATGTCGATTTTGTGTTCAATTCCGCAGGCATGTACCGGGGCGAGATCAGTGCCAGCGGCGCTACCACCGCCATTTTCGGCAACGAATAGCGCAGCACAGGCGAACAGCGTTGCAGGAACGAGCGGCCTCAGCAAGTGCTGAGCAAAAATCGGCACCTGCGGGGCACAAATTGCCGGTCGCGGCGACCATTCGCCCCTTTTCCGCATGAGAATTGCGCGCTAGTGCGGATGGCTGAACCTACGGAAGATCTGACATGACCAAGACCTGGGACAAATCCAAGCTGCCTTCTCGCCATGTGACGGAAGGCCCGGAACGCGCGCCGCACCGTTCCTATTATTACGCGATGGGGCTTTCGACCAAGGACATCAAGAAGCCGTTTGTCGGGGTCGCGTCCTGCTGGAACGAGGCCGCGCCATGTAACACGGCGCTGATGCGTCAGGCGCATGCTGCCAGCAAGGGCGTGAAGGCGGCGGATGGTACGCCGCGCGAGTTCTGCACGATCACGGTCACCGACGGCATCGCGATGGGCCATGAGGGGATGCGGTCGTCCCTGGTCAGCCGCGAAGTGATTGCAGACTCGGTCGAGCTGACAATGCGCGGCCATTCCTATGATGCGCTTGTGGGCGTTGCGGGGTGCGACAAGTCGCTGCCCGGCATGATGATGGCCATGCTGCGTCTCAACGTGCCGTCGGTCTTCATCTATGGCGGTTCGATTCTGCCCGGCCGCTTCGAAGGCAAGGATGTAACCGTTATGGACGTGTTCGAGGCCGTGGGCGCCCATGCCGCCGGTTCCAATGAGATGACCGAGGAAAAGCTGCACGCGCTTGAAAAGCTCGCCTGTCCCGGCGATGGGGCCTGCGGCGGCCAGTTCACGGCCAACACGATGGCCTGCGTATCGGAGGCCATCGGCCTTGCGCTGCCGCTTTCATCGGCCCTGCCGGCGCCTTACCTGGAACGCGACGAATACTGCGTCGAGAGCGGCAAGGCCGTGATGAACCTGATCGATAAGAATATCCGCCCGCGCGACATCTGCACGCGCAAGGCGTTCGAGAACGCCGCCGTGGTTGTCGCCGCGACGGGCGGATCGACCAATGCCGGCCTGCACCTGCCTGCGATGGCGCATGAATGCGGCGTCCAGTTCGACCTGAAGGACGTGGCCGAAATTTTCGCAAAGACGCCCTATATCGCCAGCCTCAAGCCCGGCGGCGAATACGTTGCCAAGGATTTCGGTGAGGCAGGCGGCGTGCCCATGCTGATGAAGACGCTGTATGATGCGGGCCTGATCCATGGCGACTGCATGACGGTCACCGGCAAGACCGTGGCGGAAAACCTGAAAGATGTCGTCTTCAACAAGGACCAGAAAGTCATCCGCGAGGCTTCCGATCCGATCTCGCCGAATGGTGGGGTGGTCGGCCTGTGGGGCTCGCTTGCGCCAAGCGGGGCCATCGTGAAAGTAGCGGGTCTTGCGAACCTTACCTTCACCGGTCCGGCGCGTGTGTTCGATGGCGAGGCAGCCTGTTTCAAGGCCGTCAGCGAGCGCAACTACAAGGAAGGCGACGTCCTGGTCATCCGCTATGAAGGGCCCAAGGGCGGTCCCGGCATGCGCGAGATGCTGTCGACAACGGCGGCGCTCTACGGCCAGGGCATGGGCGACAAGGTGGCCCTCATCACGGATGGGCGTTTCAGCGGCGCGACTCGCGGGTTTTGCGTCGGCCATGTCGGACCGGAAGCGGCCGATGCGGGCCCGATCGGCCTGCTCAAGGATGGCGACATCATCACACTCGACGCCATCAAGGGCACGATTGATGTCCGGCTGACGCCCTCCCAGCTGGAAGACCGCAAGCGCAACTGGAAGCCGCGCAAGACGATGTATGGCTCGGGCGCCCTTGAGAAGTTCGCAAAACTGGTCGGGCCAGCCCATGAGGGCGCGGTCACCCATTCCGGGTTCGAAGGCGAGGGTCACGTCTACGCGGATATTTGAGGCCTTCCGGCGCGGGACCGGCTCAGTCTAGTATTCGGCAATCACCATTTGAGAGACTTGCCGAATGACTGACGACACGCCTGACCTGCCCGGTGGCGGCCCCGACCCGATTGACCCGGCGATCACCAGTGCCCTGTCGAGCCTGCCGGAGGGTTTCGGCCATTTTGCGCGCATCTTCCAGAATGAGATCCGCCCCGCCCTGCAGGCGCGGGAAGGCGATCGGATTGCGGCTGTCGCGAAGGCGCGGCAGGCGCGGTATGTCGGTGGCGGCATCGGGATTGCCGGTGTCCTGATCGGCCTGTTCGTTGCCAAGCTTCCGATCCTGGCCGTCGTCGCGGCGATGGTCGGGTTCGGCTATGTCTGGTGGGGGGCACGCGATGTCACAAAGCTCGGCAAGGAAGCAAAGACCCTGCTGGTCGCGCCCGTCGCCCGCCAGTTCGAGCTGAACTTCACCGAAAGCCCGGGGCAGGTCGCCTCAATATACCAGCATCGTGAAGTCGGCATCGTTCCCGGCTGGGATCGCGCCAGTTACGAGGACCTGGTCACTGGCACGCGCAAGGGGGTCGCCTTCGAACTGTTCGAAGCGCATCTCGAAGAGCGGCGGAGATCGACTGATTCAAAAGGGCGGACGCAGACACGCTGGGTGACCGTGTTCAAGGGCCAGTGCCTGCGCTTCCAGTTCGACAAGACATTCTATGGCCGCACGCTGGTCACGCGTGATGCCGGGTTCTTCAACCGGTTCGGCGGCGGCAACGGGATGCAGCGGGCGATGCTGGAAGACCCGGAATTCGAGCGTATTTTCGAAGTCTACACGACAGACCAGGTCGAGAGCCGCTACCTGCTGACTCCCGACCTGATGCAGAAGCTGGTCGATATGGAAAAGGCGTTCCATGGCGGCAAGCTGAAATGCTGCTTCGATGGCGGCGAGCTTTTCGTCACGCTACAGGGCAGCGACCTGTTCGAACCCGGCAGCATGTTCAAGCGCCTCGACGACCCGGACCGGGTGCGTGAATTGCTCAGCGATTTTGCCGCCGTGTTCAACATCATCGATGTAGTGGTCGCCAAGCGCCGCCGCCCGGAACCGGGCGGGGGCGCCTGATCTCATGCCGGGTGGGCAGGCAGGGTGAACGCGGCGAGCAGCGTGATCGGCAAGGTCAGCGTCCATTTCGGCGCCCATCGAGCGGCGCTCAGTTCGGCCGGAATGTCCAGCGGTGCGACCAGCTGATCGAGCGTCACGGCGCGATTGGCGGCCACCTGGGGGAGGGGACGGGTAACTGTCATGTTGGACGAGGCGTTAGTCATGTCTGTTCTCCAGCTAAGCCCACTATGTGAGCGAACAATCACAAATTTATATGAGAATGCGGCCAAAATGTGGCAAAGTGAATGTTTGCTCATTTTTTAATATACGGGCACTCCTGCAGATCAATTCCGGCGCAAACCGCACCCAATTGGGGCGTCGCGGTGGCACGAACATTCAGGTTTGCTTCAGCCGGGTTCCCGCATTAGGGAGGCACGCAAATGCGAGACGCCTGCCCATGATCCGATCTTTCCTTGTTTCGATTGTCCTTTTGGCTGCCCTGCCGGCGGCCGCAGATACTCTGTCCCCGAAACAGGCTGAACGCTGCAAGGCCATGCAGGCGACGCTGGCGCCAAAGCAGGCCGAGATTCTCGCGGCGACCGAAAAGCGCGACGCGCTTGCCGCGAAGGCCGAAGCCCTGGGTGAGCAGTTTGAAGACGCCCAGGTCATGCGCCTTGCGTCATCCTCGCACGCACAGGCTGCTGATGCGGCAAAGGCGGAATTTGATGCGGCACGGCGCGCCTTTGCGCAGGCGGAATTCGCGTTGCAATCCAATGCGCGCCAGTTCAATCAGGATGTGGCTGACTACAACCGGTCATGCTCGCCTGCAAAATAGGCATCAGCCAGAAAAAGTTCCGATGACCGGCACATGGTCAGACGGCTTGTCCAGCGTTCTGGCCTTGCGATAGATTTCGACCCCCGTTAGCCGGTCTGCTGCCTGCGGCGAACACAGGAGGTGGTCGATCCGGATGCCGTGGTCCTTCTGGAAGGCACCGCCCTGATAATCCCAGAAAGTGTATTGGTGCGCGCGGCCGTCGCAGGTTTCGAAAACATCGGTCAGGCCGAGATGCTTCAGTCGCCGGAATGCCTGGCGGGATTCGGGCAGGGCGAGCGCGTCATCGGCCCAGACGGTCTCGTCCCAGCTGTCATTGATGCCGGGGATCACGTTGTAATCGCCGCACAATACGAAGGCTTCCTCGGTTTTCAGCAATTCGCGGGCGTGGCCTTCCAGCGCGTCCATCCATTCCAGCTTGTAATCGTATTTCTGGCCCGGGGCGGGGTTTCCATTGGGCAGGTAGAGGCCGCCCACGCGGATCGGCCTGTCCGCCATCACCAGCGCCTCGATATAGCGTGACTGGTCATCTTCCATAGTCGACAGGCCGCGCTGGACATCGTCGAGCGGGTATTTCGACAGGATGGCCACGCCATTGTAGGATTTTTGCCCGTGAACCGCGCAGGTCCAGCCCAGCTCTTCCAGCTCCAGATAGGGAAAGCCGTCAGTCTCGCATTTGAGTTCCTGAAGGCAAACGACGTCGCAATCGATTGCGCCCAGCACTTCCAGAACGGTGGAAAGGCGGGCCTTGATCGAGTTGACATTCCATGTGGCGATACGCATGCCACTTCCTTTAACAGCTTCGCCCCATTGTTCCAGCCGGAACGCGGCGCTATGCTGCATTGCGAAACAAGCATTCAGGAGGCCCCCATGGGCTCAATCGGACCTCTCCAGATCGTCCTCGTCATCGTGGTAGCGCTGCTGCTGTTCGGTGGCCGCGGACGGATTTCCTCGATCATGGGCGATATGGCCAAGGGTGTGCGCTCGTTCCGCAAGGGGCTCGCGGATGATGACGAACCGAAGGCCGTCGACAAGGACGATCTCGTCAATGTGACCCCGAAGAAAGACGAGTCGAAAGCCTCGTCATAATGTTCCTGGTGGAGGGCGCATAATGCTGCCCGGCGTCGGATTTTCCGAACTCCTTCTGCTGGCCCTTGCGGCGCTCATCATCGTGGGCCCGAAGGACCTGCCATTCATGATGCGCAAGCTCGGCCAGATGGTCGGCAAGGCGCGCGGCATGGCGCGCGAATTCCAGGCGGCCTTCGAGGATATCGCTCGCCAGAGCGAACTCGAAGACCTGCGCAAGGAGATCGAGGATCTCAAGCGCAATAATGCCATGACCGCCGCCCAGGACGACCTCGCCAATATGGAAAGCGACATCAACGCCGCCGTCATGCGCAAGGAGGCGGCTGAAGCCGAAACCCCGCAGGCAGAGCCCAAGTCCAAGGACGATGCTGCGTGAATACGGTCCCGCCCAAAGACGAAGAGCCGGAAATCCTCGACGAAGTGGAAGCCAGCCGGGCGCCGCTGCTGGAGCACCTGACAGAGCTACGGTCGCGCCTGATCTTCTCGCTGGTCGCGCTGGGCATTGCCGCGCTCGGCTGTTTTTTCGTCGCCCAGCCGATCTATGACTTCCTGCTAGCCCCCTTCGCCGCCAAGGCGGAAGCCGTTCGCGGTGCACCGCTGGAGCTGATCTTCACCGCGCCGATGGAATTCTTCTTCGCCAAGGTGAAGCTGGCGCTGTTCGCGGGCATCTTTCTGGCTTTCCCCGTGATCGCCTGGCAGGTCTATTCCTTTGTCGCGCCGGGCCTCTACAAGCAGGAACGCGGGGCGTTCTGGCCCTTCCTGGTCGTTGCACCGCTCCTGTTCGCGACCGGTGCTGCATTCGTCTACATCCTGATGCTGCCAATGCTGGCGCGCTTCTCGATTTCGCAGGAGCAGATCGACAGCGGCGTCGCCACGATCAAGCTGTTACCCAAGGTTTCGGAATATCTGTCGCTGGTCATGGCGCTGATGCTGGCCTTCGGGATTTCCTTCCAGCTGCCGGTGATCCTCACGCTGCTGGCGAAAATCGGCCTCGTCTCGGCGCAGATGCTGATCAGCGGCCGCAAGTATGCGATCGTCGCCATCCTGGCTTTTGCTGCCGTGTTCACGCCGCCGGATATCATCTCCCAGCTCCTGCTGACCGGGCCGGTCTACCTCCTGTATGAAGTCTCCATCTTCTGCGTGAAGCTGATCGAGAAGAAGCAGGACAAGCAGGACGCCGCAGCCGCCGCCGAGTAGGCATTTTTGGTGCGGTGCATGGTTGCATTGACCCGACAAATGTAGAACATCAGCCGCTCGCCCAAGCTGCGAATCAGGGAGAACCCGATTGTCACGCGTGAAAAGCGTTCTTCTTGTCGATTTCGACAATATCTACGCGGCAACGGGCGAAGGCTTCACCGAAAACGTTGCAAACTGGCTTCTCTGGCTTGAGGATGGCGCGCTGTCGTACAAGCAGAAGCGCCGGAAATTCCTGGCCAAGCGCGTGTACTGGAACCTGCAGCATGATGTGCACAGGCCAGCCTTCGAGGCTGCCGGGTTCGAGGCCTTCAATTGCCGCGCCTTTGCCAAGAACAAGATATCGTCGGGCAAGAGTTCGGCTGATATCGTGCTGACCATGGATGCCATCGAAATGGCGCTCCATCTCAAGGACCTTGAGGAAATCATCGTCCTGACAACCGATTCAGATTTCGTGCCTGTTGTGAATCGCATCCAGTCTCCCCGCCTGCGGGTCGTGACCGCCGGCAAGGAAACCGACCCGACTTACGAACTCTACAGCCAGCATGCCGACGGCGTCGTTCACATGTCGGCGCTCAAGGCGGCGTGCGAGTATGAGCGCACCAAACGCAAGTGGTACAGGTTCCGTAGTCCGCCGCCTGATGTTGCGGCCCCGCGGCTGGTTCAGGAGCGCCGGTCGCCGCTGATGATGAAGGTGCGCAACGCCGTCCGTGACGAGGCCGAATCCCACGATCCACGCCCGCAGGACCAGCACCCCCACCTGACCCGCGCCGCCGAACTCGTCATGGAGCTTGGCGCCCGCACACCCGACCAGCCGATTGCCCGTGAGAAGATCATCAAGGCCCTGTCGGCCATTCCGGACTTTTCCACAACGCCGCTCAAGGGCCAGCCGGCCTGGTTCGGCCTGCGCAACTTCGCCGTGATGATGATGCGCCTGCGCGCCATCGAGCCGTGCATCGAGGTGCGTCCGCAGAAGCGCAATGGCACGCAGGTGATCTGCCGCGTGCCCAGGAAGGCGGCTCCAGCCGTTGTGCAGGCCACCGCAGAAGCCACCGCATAGTGGACGCCGCGCGCGTGGCGCATTAGAGCCTGTAGCGACAGCCACTGCAGGACCATTCCATGTTCGATATCCGCGCCCTTCGCGAAAACCCGGAAGCCTTCCGCCTCGCCTGGAACCGCCGCAAGCCGGGCCTCGGCGATGTCGTGGACGATATCCATGCGCATGACGCCGCCCTTCGCAGGGCGGTCACCGACAAGCAGGACGCAGAAAAGGTCCGCAACGAGACGTCCAAACTGATCGGCCGGGCCAAGGCCGAGAAGAATGAGGAAGAAGCCGCCCGCCTGATGGCGCTCGTCGCTGAGGCCAAGGACACGATCGAAGCGGCCGGCGAACAGGAAGCCGCCGCCAAGGCGCTGCTCGACGAATTGCTGATGGGCCTGCCCAACCTGCCGCTGTCAGACGTGCCGGACGGCCCGGACGAGCATGCCAATGTCGAAAAAAGCCGCTGGGGCGAACCCAAGCGCATCAACAATCCCAAGGACCATGCCGACCTTGGCGAGGTGCTGAAAAGCGGTCTCGGCTTCCCGCAAATGGATTTCGAAAGCGCCGTGAAGATGAGTGGCGCGCGGTTTGTTGCGCTGCGTGGGCCTCTCGCCCGCATGGAACGGGCGCTGGCGGCCTTCATGCTCGACTTGCAGACGTGCGAGCATGGCTATGAGGAAGTGAGCCCGCCGCTTCTGGTGCGGGATAATGCGCTGATCGGGACGGGGCAGCTGCCGAAGTTTGCGGAAGACTTGTTCGGGGTAGTTTCGGGCAGCCCGATTGAGAGTAAGAATTTGCCAGCTTTCGAAGCTCAGGCTTCTGGTAAGGCCGTCTTCGACGAAGACTATCTGACACATCGCCTAATCCCCACTGCCGAAGTCCCGCTCACGAACCTCGTCCGCGAGCAAATCCTCGACGCTTCCCGCCTCCCTCTTCGCTTCACGGCACACACGCCCTGCTTCCGGTCCGAAGCGGGCAGCGCGGGGCGCGATACGAAGGGCATGATCCGGCTGCACCAGTTCAACAAGGTCGAACTCGTCTCCATCGTGGAGAATGAAGAAGCCGGCCTCGCCGAGCTCGAGCGCATGACGGGCTGCGCCGAGGAAGTGCTCAAGCGCCTGGACCTGCCGTTCCGCCGGATGCTGCTCTGCACCGGCGACATGGGGGCAGGGGCCCGCAAGACCTATGACCTCGAAGTCTGGCTGCCGAGCCAGAACACCTATCGCGAGATCAGCTCGTGCTCCTATTGCGGCGACTTCCAAGCCCGCCGCATGGACGCGCGCTTCCGCAAGGAATCCGGGGCCAAGCCCGAATTTGTCCACACACTCAATGGCTCCGGCCTCGCCGTCGGCCGCACCCTGGTCGCCGTGATCGAGAACTACCAGAACGAAGACGGCTCCATCACCGTGCCGGACGTGCTGCGCCCGTACATGGGCGGGCTGGAGACAATCGTATGAGAATCCTCCTCACAAACGATGATGGCATCAATGCGCCCGGCCTCGCCGTGCTGGAAGATATTGCCAAGGAGCTGACCGACGATATCTGGATCGCCGCGCCGGAAGAGGAACAGTCCGGCAAGGGGCGCGCCATTTCGCTGACCCATCCGGTGCGCACCCGCAAGGTCGGCGCCAAGGCCTGGGCCGTGGCCGGTACGCCATCGGACGCCGTGCTTCTGGCCGTGCAGGACCTGATGCCCGATGCGCCGGACCTTGTGCTCTCCGGCGTCAATCGCGGCCAGAACATTGCAGAGGATACGAGCTTTTCGGGCACCATTGCGGCGGCCATGTTCGGCATGCAGCTGGGCATCCCGTCGATTGCCCTCAGCCAGGCGCAGAGTTTCCGCGAGCGCGGTTCGCTGCCATGGGACACGGCCAGGGCATGGGGTGCGCGCACCCTTCGGCCATTGATCGAGATTCGTTGGCCGAACGATGTCGTGATGAACGTCAACTTCCCGGACCGTGAGCCCGAAGACGTTCAGGGCATCCAGATCACCCGTCAGGGCTTTCGCGATGAAAGCATCATCCATACCGACCGGCGCGAAGACCTGCGCGGGAATGACTATTACTGGATCGGCTACAAGGGGAAGCTGTCGAAACCCGATGCCGGAACGGACCTGCGCGCGATCTATGACGGTTATGTCTCGGTTTCGCCGCTGCACGTCGACCTGACGCACGAGGCCTATCTCAAGGAATTGCGCGAGACATGGCCGAGCTGATCGCTGATCCCTTCCGCGCCGCGCGGCTTGTCCTGCACCTGCGGCAAGAGGGAATCACCGATGACGGCGTGCTGAAGGCGATGGAGACGATTGACCGGGGCGCGTTTGTCGACGGCCCCGGGCTCGACAAGCTCGCCTTCGAGGACTGCGTCCTGCCGATTCCCTGCGGCCAGATCGTGCCGCGCCCTGCCGTCACCGGCCAGCTGCTGCAGGCCCTGCAGATCCGCCAGGTACGGGAGGCGCGCATCCTTCTGGTGGGCGTCGGCAGCGGATACACGGCGGCCCTGGCGGCCCAGCTGGGCGCGGATGTGTTTGCGATGGACCGTTACCGCCGCCTGTGCGACGCCGCCCGCCGGCGCATGCTCGACCTTGGCCTCGGCAATGTCGCGGTCCGCCATGGCGATGGCCTGTTCGGCTGGCCCGAGCGCGGCCCGTATGACCGCATCCTGCTGACCGGCGCGATTGAGGAAGTGCCTGACGCGCTGTTGCAGCAACTGGCGAAGGGCGGCGTGCTGATTGCGCCGATCCAGACGGCCGGCGCGCAGCATCTGTTGCGCGTTGGTGTGGATGGCACACAGGAGCGTCTCGCCATCGCTCGGCCGCTTCCGCCGCTGATGGACGGGGCGTCAAAGGCGCTTTAGGACAGATTCACGCCGCCTGCAGGGCTTGTTTGCCAATGCCAGCGGCCACAGCTATAGGGTCAAGTCTTTCGCGGGCGCCATGATCGGCGACGCGGCACACGGGTTACAGGGAGTGGACCATCATGTTGAACAAATTCGCCGCGGCAACCGTCACTTTTGTGGGTCTGTCCCTTCCGGCACTGGCCCAGGCTGCCCCAGCCGCAGCAGGCCCCGGCATCCTGACGCAGGTGATGTTCTTCCTGCCGCTGATCCTGATTTTCTACTTCCTGCTGATCCGCCCCCAGCAGCAGCGCGCCAAGAAGCACCGCGCCATGATCGAAGCCGTCAAGCGCGGCGACAATGTCGTCACGTCCGGCGGACTGATCGGCAAGGTCTCCAAGGTTGGCGAAACCGAAGTGACCGTCGAACTGGCGGAAAATGTGCGCGTTCGCGTGATCAAGGCCATGATTGTCGAAGTGCGCGGGAAGACCGAACCGGTCGCCGCCAACGACTAGGCTCGCCGTTCCGGCCATTCTCCCGTCCAAGGACTAATACATGCTACAGTTTCCCGTCTGGAAGGTCAGCCTGATCGTCGGCATCTTGTTGTGGGGGGTGATGATGGCCCTTCCCAATGTCGTGAACATGTCCGGCGCGCCGGCCGGGGTTCCCAAGCAGGGCGTCAATCTCGGCCTTGACCTTCAGGGCGGCGTCTACCTGATGATGGAGATCAATCCCGACGAAGTCGTTGCCAACCGGCTCGAAGTGTTCGCGATCGACATTCGAAACGCTCTGGGCAATCGCGATGGACAGCCGCTGATCGGGCACCTGTCGGAAGTCGACGGACGCGTCCTGAATGTGAGCCTGACCCGGCCTGGCGCCGATGGCAGCTTTCCTGTGGACGAGGCGCTCACTCGCATCCGCAAACTGAATGGCAGCGTCGAAGGCGCCATTGGCGGGGCGAAGACCTATGAGATCGAGGCGGCCGGCCCTGCGCTCATCACCGTCACCGTGCCGGGGTCATCGGAAGAAACGCTGATGAAGGATGCGCTGGCCAAGACGATGACCATCGTGCGCCGCCGCGTTGACCCGGAAGGCGTCAGTGAGATTTCGATCACGCCGCAAGGCAACAGCCGCATCATCCTGGAAGCGCCCGGCGAGCCGGACGCGACCCGCCTGAAAAGCCTGCTCAGCCGCGACGGCAAGATGACGTTCAACCTTGTCGAAAGCAGCCCGTCGGCTATTGCCGCCGCCGAAAAAGGCGTCGTGAAGCCCGGCTATCGCCTGCTGTCGGGGCCTGAAACTGGTCCGCTCCTCGTGCGCAACATTCCGGAAGTGACAGGCGCAGATATCGCCACGGCCAGCCAGGGCTATGATGACGGTAACCGCCCCCAGATCAATTTCCGCCTCAATGGCAATGGTGCGGCCAAGTTCTTCCAGACCACCCGCAACAATTCCGGCAAGCTGTTCGCCATCGTCCTCGATGACACGATCATGTCCGCGCCGCGTATCAACGAGCCCATCCCGGGCGGCAGCGTGCGGATCACCGGCGATTTCTCGATTGAGGAAGCACAGGATCTCGCGGCCATCATCGAGGCGGGCGAAATGCCGGCCAAGGTCCAGTTCCTCGACCAGCGCACGGTCAGCGCCACGCTGGGGCAGGATTCGATCCGTGCCGGTGTCCGCGCCTCGCTGATCGGCCTTGCACTCGTCGCGGCCTTCATGATCCTGGCCTATGGCCTGATGGGCTTCTTTGCGGTCGGTTCACTTGCCGCCAATATCATCCTGATTGTCGGAGCACTGTCTGGCCTCGGCGCCACGCTGACGCTGCCGGGCATCGCAGGCATTATCCTCACCATTGGTATGGCGGTGGACGCCAACGTGCTGGTGTTCGAGCGCATCCGGGAAGAACAACGCGCCGGGCGTTCGCCGCTGACCGCCGTTCAGGCGGGTTACGAGCGGGCCCTGTCGACCATTCTGGATGCCAACATCACGACATTCATTGCCGCCGCGATCCTTTACCTGCTGGGTTCCGGCCCGGTGAAGGGTTTCGCCGTCACGCTTGCCATCGGCATCATCACCTCGGTGTTCACGGCATTCGTGCTGACCCGCTGGTTCACAGTTTCGTGGCTCAAGGGCTTCAAACCCAAAAAATTCGTGCTTTAGGCCGACAGGAGAGAAACCATGTTGCTCAGATACTGGCCTGAAGACACCAAGCTCAATTTCATGGGCCTGCGCCTTGGCGGCGCCATCCTGTCCGTGCTCCTGATAACCGCCTCGATCTTCCTCCTGTCGACGCGGGGCCTGAATCTAGGCGTCGATTTCGCCGGTGGCACCGTCATGGAACTGCAGCAGACCGAGACCCTGTCTGTGGAATCGATTCGGGCCGCGATGCCGTTCCCTGCCGAAGTGAACAGCGCCGTCGGAACCGATGCGCGGTCGATCGTCGTCGTGAAGTTTGGCGCAGCCGATCCGTCGCTGCTGGGTGAGGAATTTGCGACCCTCGCACCTGAATTGCAGGCAGAGCGGGCGCAGCAACTGACCAATGAAATCGTCGCCAGCACGCTTAAGGAGAAGCTTGGCCTCGCGGACGAGGATTTCCTGCGCGATGATTCTGTCGGTCCGAAAGTGTCAGGTGAACTGTTCCGCTCCGGCATCATGGCACTCGTTTCTGCGCTTGTGCTGATGCTCGCCTACATCTGGCTGCGCTTCGAATGGCAGTTCTCGGTCGGCGCTGTCGCGGCTCTCGCCCATGACGTGATCATCACGCTCGGCGTCTTCTCGCTGCTGCAGCTCGAGTTCAACCTGACGACCATCGCCGCGCTCCTGACGATCATTGGTTACTCCATGAACGACACGGTCGTCGTATTCGACCGCGTGCGGGAAGAACGCCGCAAGTACAAGAAGATGGCCGACCGCCAGGTGATCAACCAGTCGCTCAACCTGACGCTTTCGCGCACCCTGCTGACATCCGGCACGACACTGCTGGCTCTGTTCGCAATCTTCTTCCTCGGCGGTCCCGTCCTGCGCGGCATGAGCTTCGCGCTGATCTGGGGTATCGGTATCGGTACCTATTCGTCGATCTTCATTGCATCCTCGATCGTGCTGTCGCTCGGCATGGACCTGAACAAGAAACCGGCCGAGGATGTGACCGGCTTCCAGGGCGTTCGCTAGATATCGAGCACGATCATCCGGTCGCTCAGCGCCTGGATCGCTGTCTGCGACGAGTCAGAATGCACGAGCAGCGACCGGAAACTCTCCGGCGTGAAGCCGCCATCGATGATCTTTTCCATCAGGTCGAAGAAGGGTTCCCAGAACCCGTCTTCATCCAGGAACGCCATAGGCTTGGCGTGAAGGCCAAGGCGCGCCCAGGACAGGATCTCTACGGCCTCTTCAAGCGTGCCAATCCCGCCCGGCAGCACGATAAACGCGTCCGATTCGTCGAACATCATCTGCTTGCGTGTGTGCATGTCCTCGACGATGCGATGTTCGACATCTTCGAAGATCCGCTCCTTCTGGAGCAGGAAGCGGGGCATGATCCCCAGAACGTCGCCGGCCGATTGATGCGCCGCGCGGGCGCAGGCACCCATCAGGCCTACACCGCCGCCGCCATAAACGAGCCGGATACCCTGCCTGGCCAGTTCACGGCCAAGCTCCTCGGCGAGCGCAATATAGCCGGGGCTGACGGCATCAGACGCACCGCAATAGACGCAGATGGATTTTAGCTTTGTCATGGGGGAATCCGGCTGTTTGAACGACCCGCACAGTTAGCCATTGAGACGCCATCTTGCCAGTTCCAATGTCCGTGACGTTACGTGACAGTCAGTTGGCGTTTTGTCTTCCGGCGATTCCGCCCCATATGGCCGGGATGACAAAACCGACCGAAACGACCGAAACGCCAGCCAATCACGACAAGATCGACAGTGCTGATGGCGGCATTGGCGTTTCGATCCTGCGGATCCTCAAACTGCTCGGCCGGTCCGAACTCGCCAGGTGGCGCCCGACCATGGCGATCGCGGTGATCCTGACGCTTGTGGCATCCGTGCTTGAGGTGGTTTCGCCCCTCGTGCTTGGGCACGCGATCAACCAGGCCGCGCCGAAAGCCGGCATCGCCCCCGCGTTCGCGTCGGCTGCCCTCTGGCTGTCGATCGGTATCGGCGTCCGCTTCCTGGCGGCCGGTCTTCCGCAGATGCGCGATTACCTGTTCGCACCGGTCAGCCAGGATGCGCAGCGTGTCGCCAGCGTTGATGCGTTCGGCCACGCCCAGTTGCTCTCCCTGAACTTTCACCAGACGCGCCGCACAGGGGCGCTGAACCGCATCATCGAGCGGGGCGCAGGGGCGATCGATTACCTGATCCGCTTCCTGGCGTTCAATATCGGGCCGACCTTCATACGCCTGATCCTCGCGTCAATCGCCCTGGGCGTCGCCTATGATATCCGCCTCTCCCTGATCGCCGTGGCCACGATCATCATCTACGTGATCGCCACCGTCGTCATTACTGAATGGCGCGTGCGCCAGCGCCGCCGGATGAACGAGGCGGACACGCATTTCCGCGCCATGGCGGTCGACATCCTGACCAATTTCGAGACGGTCAAATCCTTCGCGGCCGAACGGCGCGAAACCGGGCGCTTCGATACCGCCATGGGCGTCTACAATGACCGCTACGTCGAGACCGTGCGCAGCATGTACATCCTGAACGCGGTTCAGGCACTGGTGATGAATGCCGGCCTGCTGGCCGTGCTGGTCCTGTCGGCCTGGAACGTGATCGATGGCAGGATGCAGATTGGCGACCTGACGGCTGTCATGCTGATGCTGCTCTCGCTCTATGCACCGCTGAACATCCTTGGCTGGGCCTGGCGCGAGATCAAGCAGGGCGCGGTGGACCTCGAAAAGCTGTTTGGCCTGCTCGCGATGAACGCCGACGTGTCCGATGCTGCAGATGCCGTCGATCTGGTCGCGCCGAAAGGCGACGTGAAATTCCAGCATGTCGGCTTCTCCCATGAAGGCCGCGCAGTCGGCGTCAGTGATGTCAGCTTCCACCTGCAGCCCGGGAAGAAGATCGCCTTTGTCGGCACCTCCGGGGCCGGCAAGTCCACGCTATTGAAGCTGCTCTTCCGCTTCTACGATGTCGAATCCGGGCAGGTCCTGGTCGATGACAGGGATGTGCGCTCGCTGACGCAGGAATCGCTGCGCAAGGCGCTGGGGCTCGTGCCGCAGGACGTTGTTCTGTTCAATGACACGATCCGTTACAATATCGGCTATGCCTGCCCCGAAGCGACCGAAGACGACCTGCGCGATGCGGCCCGTCGTGCGCAGCTGCTCGAATTCATCGACAGCCTGCCGGATGGCTGGAACACGCGCGTCGGCGAACGCGGGCTGAAACTGTCCGGCGGCGAGAAGCAGCGCGTCGGCATCGCCCGGGTGATCCTCGCTGATCCGGCCATCCTCGTGCTAGATGAGGCGACGTCCGCACTCGACAGCGCCACCGAGGCCGCTGTGCAGGACGCGCTTGAAGAGGCGGCTGAAGGGCGTACAACGCTGATGGTTGCCCACCGCCTGTCCACCGTGAAATCTGCCGACGAGATCCTCGTGCTTGAAGCGGGAAGGGTCATCGAACGCGGCAACCACGCGGTCCTGCTGGCCAAAGGCGGCAAATATGCTGATATGTGGGAACGTCAGGCGAAAAATGCCGACCTGGCATTGGTTGACGACTAGAGTTTGCCCGGGGAAGGGGCTGTTGGAATGTCTGAAGATCTCGATCGCAGGAATACGCCCTGGATGAATATCGGCCTTGACTGGGAAGGCGTTGCGGCTGCGCTTGGCGCGCTGCTTGTGGCCCTCCTGCTCGGCGCGCTTTGGTCTCCGCTGTTCTGGATCGGCTTTGCCGGTGTCGTCCTGGCGCTCATGGCCGCCCGCTGGTCGCACCGGACACCGCCGGACCTTGCCAATGGCGTCGTGGCGCCCTGCGATGGTGTCGTCGTCTCCGTGGAACGTGTGGAGGCGCCTTCCGAATTGCGCCTGATGGATTCCAGCACCACCCGTATCCGCATTGCATCCGCCCCCTCGTCGACCAACAAGGTCTACACGCCAATTTCTGGCAGCCTTGAATCGATGATCTATGAAGCAGGCGAGAACAGCGTGCCGCTGGCAACGCGCGCTGAGGATGACGGTCTGGCACGCGCCTATCTCACCTTCGAAAGCCGCGGCCAGCAGGTCGGCGTGCGCCTTGCGTCCGGCGGCCTCGGGCCCCGCATCGACCTTGCAGCGGAAGCCGGCGACATCGTCCGTCTCGGCCGCCCCTTCGGCACACGACGGCTTGGCGGCTGGTGCGATGTCTTCGTCCCGACCGCCGTAGGCATGCTGATCTGGCCCGGACAGACGCTGGTCGGCGGCGAGACGGTCATGGGTCGTCTCAAGGCGCAGGCTGACACAGAGCTTTTCGATGGGGTCACCGAAGCGGAAACGGAAGGCGAAACGGTACGCGAGATCGAATCCGAAGCTGAGGCTGCGCCCGAAGAGGACGAGGAGGATGATTACCCCTCGCCGGAAGACATTTCCACACCTGACGACCCGGCCGTGATCCTGGCGCGCCTGCGGGAAACATCACGCCGCCACGACGAATAGCGGGGCCAGCGTTCAGTCGTCGCTGTCCTGCGGTGCGCCGCCATTCATCCACGCAAACAGCGGCTTCAGCGGCAGGATCCAGGCAAACCCGGCGATCAAGTAGAACACGAGCTGTGCCCAGCGCGGCCAGCCGTCGATCATGCCGGAAAACGTGGCGACCAGCACGATATAGAGGACAATGAACGCAAGCAGGATCAGGCTGGCGACGGGTTTGCGCATGGCGGTCTTGGTTCCTGTCAGGCTCGGATAGGGAACGCTGCGACACGGTTGCCTCTTGCCGCGCCTCACCAATAGACCATTTAGGCCGCATGTCTCAAACAGGCAAATCCCCTCTCGCAACAAGCTGGATGCGAAACTGGCTCGTGATAATCGGCGTGCTTGTCTACGCGATGATCCTGATCGGCGGTGCCACGCGCCTGACCGATAGCGGCCTCTCCATTACCGAATGGGATCCCATCAAGGGGGCCTTGCCGCCCATGAGCGATGCGGCATGGCAAAGCCTGTTCGAGAAGTACCAGCAGACAGCCGAATACCGGCTGCAGAATTCCGGCATGTCACTTGGCGAATTCGAACAGATTTTCTGGTGGGAATGGGGCCATCGTCTGTTCGGCCGCCTGATCGGTCTTGTCGCCATGTTCGGCTTTGCCATCTTCGCCATTCGCGGCTGGCTCAGCCGCCGTCTCGCGACCCGCTTCGTCATCCTCATCCTGCTAGGCGCGCTGCAGGGCTTCATTGGCTGGTGGATGGTGTCCAGCGGTATCGGCGAAACCACCCGCGTCGATGTTGCGCCCTACCGCCTCGCAACCCATTTCATGCTGGCGCTGGTCATCATCGCCGGAACGGCCTGGCTGTGGCTCGATCTGGGCGCCAGGACGCGCACGCCGGTTGCGCCGCGCGTGCGCACGGTCGCCGCGGTGCTTTTGGGACTGATCTTCGTCCAGATGGCCGCCGGCGCCCTCGTGGCCGGGCTTGATGCCGGGCGCAGCTATACTGACTGGCCCTTGATGGCCGGTGAATTCGTGCCCGGTTCCTATCTTGGTGAAGGCCTTGGCCTGCGCAGCCTGTTCGAAGGCCGCGCAACCACCCAGTTCAACCACCGCATGCTGGCCTACCTGATCTGGGTCATCGCGCTCGTGGCCGCGTGGATGTTCCGCAGGACCGCCCTCAGGAACGCGTCTGCCGGCCTGGCCGTGCTTGTCAGCCTGCAGGCGGTCTGGGGAATCCTGACGCTCGTCAGTGCCGCGCCAATGAGCCTGGCGTTGGTCCACCAGGCCCTTGGCGTCATCGTCACACTGGCCGCTGTCCGGCTGGTCTGGCTCTCCCGCAGCCCGGATCAGTTGGTCGACAATGTCAGCGGGCTCGGGTCGACAAACACGGCATGATGCTCACCGGGCCGGGTCTCGCCCGCAATGACGATCAGTCCGCCCGGATACCCGCCCGACATCATCGTGCCCATCGCGGCCAGCGCGACCGGCGTGTCCGGGGCGACGACGGTGATCCCGTCTTTCACGCTGATCTCGGCATTGGTCATGCCAAGGTCGGTCGAGATGCCCAGCTTGCCGTCCTCCAGCGAGACCAGCGCGTCGAGTGGTCCGCGCACCAGCGAAGCGGCGCTGGAGGCGCGGGGCGAGGCAACCAGTGTGTCGCTGGTAAAGGCGCATGATTTGACCGGGAAATCAGTGAAGGTCGATGTGCCGGCCGTCCAGGCCAGCTCGCCATCCGCTTCGCGGATGATCCCGTTCTGCAGGACGCGATTGTTCGTTTCGGTCCAGAAGGCGAGGCGCATCAGGCCCGTGCCCGGCGCGGGGCCGGAGCAGACGCCGCCGATTGCTTTATCGGCATTGACCGGCAGGTCGATCTGGGCCGGGGCGATCAGGCCTTCGCCATAGATATAGGCCTTGAGTTCGCCGTCGCGCGTGATTCCGGGGAATACGGTGATCGAACGCTCCTCGACGACGGAGGATTGGCCGCCTGCCAGCGATTTCAGCCGGAAATTGGACTTTTCGCCCAGTTTTTCAGCCTCCATGTCGTAAAATTGCAGGCCGCCCTTCTCATAGGCGACCGCCAGAATGCCGCGTAATCCGCCTGACAGCGCGATGGAGGCGACTTCGCCCTCTAGCGGGCGCGTGGACCAGACGGCCGGAAGGACCGTGCCTGCAGCAATCACAGGGGCTTCAGCCCCGGAATCAGCTTGTTTGTCTTGTTTGGAACAGGCCGATGCCGTAAAAAGCAGGGCAAGGCCAACCCCAGCGTTGACAAGGGGGGAAGCGGCGCTTAAACGCCAGCGCTTGAATTGCATTCCATGAACTCCGAAAGCGAGAGGCTCTGATTAGAGCGATGAAAACCTATAACGCACCAGCAGATGTGGAGCACAAGTGGGTCGTGATTGACGCGACTGACGTCGTCATCGGACGCCTTGCTTCTTACGTCGCCAAACGCCTTCGCGGCAAGCACCGCGTCGATTTCACACCGCACATCGATACGGGCGATCATGTCGTCATTATCAACGCGGATAAAGCGAAATTCACAGGCAAGAAGCTGACCGACAAGATCTATTACCGCCACACCGGTTATCCGGGCGGTATAAAGTCGACCACGCCTGAGAAAATCCTCAACGGCAAGTATCCTGAGCGCGCCATCCAGATGGCTGTGAAGCGCATGATGCCGAAGGAAAGCACGCTCGCCCGCACCCAGTTCGGCAAGCTGCGCGTCTATGCCGGTGCCGAGCACCCGCACACGGCCCAACAGCCGGAAGTCGTCGATTTCAAGTCGATGAACCGTAAGAACATCAAGGCGGCCTAATCCATGACCGATACTGCAAACTCCCTCCAGGACCTCGGCACCATGTCCGGTACGCCTGCTGCTGACGCGCCTGTCGCGAAGATCGAACCGAAGATCGACGCACTCGGCCGCGCCTACGGCACCGGCCGCCGCAAGGAAGCCACTGCCCGCGTCTGGATCAAGCCGGGTACCGGCAAGATCACGATCAATGGCCGCGACCAGGAGCAGTATTTTGCCCGTCCGGTTCTGCGCATGGTGATTGCCCAGCCGCTGATCGAAACCGGCCGTGATTCCGAATTCGACGTCATCGCCACCGTCAAGGGCTCCGGCCTGATGGGCCAGGCCGGTGCTGTCCGTCACGGTATCTCGCGCGCCCTCGTCAACTATGAGCCAGGCCTGCGCGCCGTGCTGAAGCCATTCGGCTTCATGACTCGCGACCCGCGCGTCGTCGAACGCAAGAAGTACGGCAAGGCCAAGGCCCGCCGCAGCTTCCAGTTCTCCAAGCGCTAGGCCGTATTCCGGTTTTCCAATTCCGGCGGGCGCTTCGGGAACGAAGCGCCCGTTTTTTATTGTTCTGTGGTGGGGGGCGGGAATGCTGCCAAAGGTTTTCATAGATGGCGAAGCCGGCACGACCGGCCTGCAGATTGCCGACCGGCTGCGCCAGCGCAGCGATATTGACCTGGTCTCGATCAACCCGGCCAGGCGCAAGGACATCGACGAGCGGGCGCGCCTGATGAACATGGCCGATGCCGTGATCCTCTGCCTGCCCGATGATGCCGCCCGGCTCGGCGTGTCGCTCGTGACCAGCAAGAACACGATCATCATTGATGCCTCCACGGCCCACCGCACGGCAGCAGGCTGGACCTATGGCTTTCCCGAGATGGACAAGGGCCAGCGCGCCGCGATCCAGGCATCCACGCGCATTTCCAACCCCGGCTGCTACCCGACGGGCGTCATCGCCCTCGTGCGTCCGCTGGTGATGCGGGGGCTGCTGCCACCGGCGCACCCGGTCACAGTCAACGCGGTGTCGGGCTATACAGGCGGCGGCAATGCGATGATTGCCGAGTTCGAGAATGCGGACGCCCCCAACTACACGGCCGACAATTACCGCATCTATGCCCTCGGCCAGAAGCACAAGCATCCGCCCGAAATGATGCGCCATGGCCGCCTCGCCAACCTGCCTATGTTCACGCCCGCCGTCGGTCGGTTTGCGCAGGGCATGATCGTGGAAGTGCCACTGCCACTCTGGGCCCTGCCACGCAAGCCGCGCCGGGCCGACCTGCACGCCGCGCTGGCGGATGCCTTCCATGGCGAACGTTTCGTGCGCGTCGTGCCGCTGGCCGAGTCCGACGGACTGACAAGCCTCGAACCGGAAGGCTGCAACGGCACCAACCGGCTTGAACTCTATGTCTTCGGTACGGACGATCAGGCGCGCCTCGTTGCGCGGCTCGACAATCTGGGGAAGGGGGCCTCCGGCGCGGCGGTCCAGAACCTCAACATCGCGCTGGGGCTGGATGAGTGGACCGGGCTGGAAGCTTGAGTCCATTTAACTGCATTAGCTCATCCCGGGCCAAGTCGAAGGACGAGCGCTGATCCGGGTCTATTTCAGCGGTAGCTTGATGTCCTGCAGGCGCACGCGCACATAGGTGCCCGGCGCGTCGCCGAGGCCCATGTCCTTGGGTTCGACAGCGGCTTTCTTCTTGCCGGATTTCGGCCGAAGCCACTCCCACCAGTAAGGCCACCACGAGCCGGGGTGTTCCTCGGCTGTTTCCAGCCATTCGGCCCCGGTCTCGGTGATCTTGCCGCCGGTCCAGTGCTGGTATTTCTTGCTGTCGGGATGGTTCACCACGCCAGCAATGTGGCCCGAGCCTGACAGGACGAACTTGGTGTCGCCGCCAAACACGGTGGCCGTGCGGTATACGCTCTCGAACGGGCAGATATGGTCGTCGCGGCTGGCCTGCACCATGACCGGGATTTTGACATTCTTCAGGTCGATCTTTTCGCCCAGCAGTTCGAAGCCGCCGCTCGACAGCTTGTTGTCGGAATAGCAGTTCTTCAGATAGCTCTGGTGAACCGCCCCGGGAATATTGGTCTGGTCGGCATTCCAGTAGAGCAGGTCGAACGGACGCGGCGCCTTGCCCAGCATGTACTGGTCGATGACATAGCGCCAGACGAGGTCGATCGGCCGCAGCCAGTTGAAGGTCTCGTACATCATCGCGCCGGGCATGACGCCGCCATGCTCCTCGATGATGGTGTCGATATAGTTGCGCCCGGGGCCATCGGTGAAAACCTTCAGGTCGCCTGCCAGTTCGAAATCCGACTGCGAGGCAAAGAATGTCGCCGACGCAACCCGATCGTCTCCATGGGCCGCCATATGGGCCAGCGTGCCGGACAGCAGCGTGCCGCCAATGCAATAGCCCACGGCGTTCAGTTTCTTGGAACCGGAGGCCTGCAGCACCGCTTCGACAGCGGCATAGACACCTTTCCTGCTGTAATCGTCCCAGGTGTAATCCTGCGTCACCGCGTCGGCAGAGCGCCACGACACGACGAACACGGTGAGGCCCTTGTCGACCAGCCAGCGGATCATCGAATTCTCTTCGCGCAGGTCCAGGATGTAGAACTTGTTGATCCAGGGCGGGAAGATCAGCAGCGGCCGCGAATAGGTCTCCTCCTGCGTCGGCGCATACTGGATCAGTTCGATCAGGTCATTGCGGAAAACGACCTTGCCCGGCGCCGTGGCGATGTTCTTGCCGATCTCGAACGGTGTCTCGTCGGTCTGGCTGATATGCAGCTTGCCGCCGGCTTTCTTCACATCGGCGCGGGCGAGGCGAATGCCGTTCAGCACGCTTTCGCCGCCGCTCTCGAGGAAGGCGCGCAAGGCCTGCGGATTGGATCCGAGATAATTTGTCGGCGACAGCGTGTCGGTCAGCTGCTGCGTGAAGAACTTGGCGCGCAGGTGGATATTGTCCGGCAGGTCCGGCGCATGGTCGGCCAGGCCCATCAGCCAGTTGCGGTTCACGTCATACGCCTTGCGGATAAACTTGAAGCCGGGATTGGTCTGCCATTCAGGGTCTGCGAACCGCTTGTCCGTTTCCGGGGCAGCAGGCGTGCCCATCGCTTCGGTGGCCATCTCCTGCCACAGCTTCATCCAGCCCTGCATCAGTTCCAGATTGGCATTCATCAGCGCCATCGGATTGCGCGCAAGGCTCTTGCCGACCTCCTGGAACGCGTCGACGGCACCCATCGGGTCGCCCTTCGCCATGGTTCCCACCGGGCCGGACCCCATCAGCACGTCGCTGATCAGCGCTTGCGATTCCGTGTTGGCCAAGGCAAGCGTTGTCATCAACACCTGCAATTGCATCGGATTCTGCTCAGCCATCAGCGAGCCGAGAGACGCGAGTGCAGCCTTTTCTTTGGTTTTGCCGCTCATCTGTCCCAATATCGCCTGTTTGTGGATGCGTAACTATTCATCAGAATGTTTGTGATTTAATGAGTTTAACCATGAAAAACACGACGATTCCCCTCTTAGGCGTGTCATGCCTGTTGCTGGTCGGGTGCTCCAGCTCGTTCGCGAAGGTGCGCGGCGCCGTTAACCAGGCGCCGGACTGGTACGAAACCCGCCGGGTCGAGATCCGGGGTGAGGGCTATCCGGAACTGGTTGACGTGCCCACGATCGCACCGGGCGAAGAGCCCGGCAAGACGCTGCCTGCATCAGGCCTGCGCGTTGCGGCGCTGACCGCCGAGTTCGCCAACAACGCACGAGCGGAATTGCCGGCCGATGGGCCGGCCAAAATCGCCGCCGTTGGGAACGCGATCCGGCAGCAGTTTGCCGGATTCGACGAGTCCTCGAATTTTCTTACTGACGCCGAAATTGCTGCTATCAGGAACAGCTTCAACGTACCGCGCGTCACCCAGGGTCTGAAAGGCCAGAGATGAACACCGAATTTCACAAGATCAGGCGCCTTCCTCCATACGTTTTCGAGCAAGTGAACAGGAGCAAGGCAGCCCTCCGCGCGGAAGGCGCTGACATTATCGACCTTGGCATGGGCAACCCGGACCTGCCGACACCGAAGCACATTGTCGACAAGCTGGTCGAAACCGCCCGCAAGCCGGACGTTAACGGCTATTCCGCCTCGCGCGGCATTCCGGGCCTGCGCCGGGCCGTGACCGACTATTACAAGCGCCGCTTCGGCGTGACGCTGGACAAGAACAGGGAAGTGATTGTCACGCTGGGCTCCAAGGAAGGCTTTGCCAACCTTGCACAGGCCATTTCCGCGCCCGGCGACGTCATCCTCTCGCCCGATCCGTCCTACCCGCTGCACTCGTTCGGCTTCATCATTGCGGGCGCCTCGATCCGCGCCGTGCCTGCGCCGTCGCCGGAGGACTATCTCCGCAACCTGGAAAAGGCCGTCAAGCACTGCGTGCCGCCGCCGACCGCCATGGTGCTCTGCTATCCATCCAACCCGACGGCCGATGTCTGCGATCTCGAATTCTACAAGGACGCGGTCAAGTTCGCGAAAAAGCACGATCTCTGGATCCTGTCCGACCTTGCCTACAATGAAATCTATTTCGAGGAGCCGACACCCTCGATCCTCCAGGTGGATGGCGCAAAAGACATCGCGGTCGAATTCACCACCATGTCCAAGACCTATTCCATGGCCGGCTGGCGCATGGGCTTTGTCGCAGGCAATGAAACCCTGATCGCGGCCCTCGCGCGCGTGAAATCCTATCTCGACTATGGCGCCTACACGCCGATCCAGGTGGCCGCCGTGGCCGCGCTCGACGGCCCCCAGGATTGCGTTGACGATTTCCGTCAGATCTACAAACAGCGCCGCGATGTGCTGGTTGAAAGCTTCACGCGGGCAGGGTGGGCCATCCCCAGCCCGAAAGCCTCCATGTTCGCCTGGGCGCCCATTCCGGAGCCCCTGCGCCATCTCGGCAGCCTCGAATTCTCGCTGATGCTGATGAACGAGGCCCATGTGGCCGTGGCACCGGGGGCGGGCTTCGGCGAGCATGGCGATGGCCATGTCCGCATTGCACTCGTGGAGAATGAACAGCGCATCCGCCAGGCCGCGCGTAACATCCGCAAGTTCATGAGCAAGCACGGCGTCAAGGAACTTTCAGCCACTGCGGCCGAGTAGGGGTATAGCCCGACCCGCGCTTGGGTGTGCCGCGTAATCTCTGAATCATTCTCGCAGGACGGGTCACGCCCTCGGCTTGACCCGTCCTGCGGCGCTTTTCTCTGCGGGGCCCCCATGAGTTACAAGGATGAGCTTCCCGAGGGCTGGTATCGCGCCTTCACCCCTTTCCCCCAAGGCCCAAAAGGGCTAGGCAGCAGCCCGAAACACAAGAGATGAAAAGGGGCGCCTTTTGGGGCCGTTGAAAATCGGAATAGCAGGTCTCGGCCATGTCGGCTGTGGATTGATCGAACTGGTTGAACGTCAGGACAAGTTGCGCTTGCCCGGACGGGTCGAGATCACGGGCGTCAGCGCCCGCAGCCAGAGTCGCAACAGGTCCGTCGATACGGACAAGTACCGCTGGTTCGATGATGCCGCCACGCTGGCTGAAGACGCTGACGTCGATGTCTTCATCGAACTCATCGGCGGATCGGATGGCCCGGCCAAGTTCGCCGTCGAAAGCGCGCTCAAGGCCGGCAAGCACGTCATCACGGCCAACAAGGCCCTGATGGCCAAACACGGCATGGCGCTCGCGTCGCTGGCCGAGGAAAAAGGCGTCGACCTCCTGTTCGAAGCGGCGGTCGCAGGCGGGATCCCGGTCGTGCGCGTGCTCCGCGACAGCCTTGCCGGGGTTGAGATCAAGCGTGTTGCGGGCATCCTGAACGGCACATGCAACTTCCTGACGACCACCATGCTGGAAACCGGCCGGTCCTATGACGAGGTTCTCGAAGAGGCCCAGAAACTCGGCTATGCCGAAGCCGACCCGACGCTTGACGTGTCCGGCATGGACGCTGCCCACAAGGCCGCCATCCTGTCGGCCATCGCCTTCTCGGCCGATCTCGATTTCTCCAAGGTCAGCGTCTCGGGTGTCGACCAGATCGACCTCCTGGACCTGAAACTCGCCGACCGCCTCGGCCTGCGCATCAAGCTGATCGCCGAGGGCGTCCTGACGGATGTCGGCGTCGTCTGCCGCGTCGAACCCATGGCACTCTCGGCCAATCACCCGCTGGCGCGCGTCAACGGCTCGCTCAACACCGTCCGCATCGAGGGCGACCCCGTCGGGGCCATCACGCTAACGGGGCCGGGAGCAGGTGCAGGCCCGACCGCCAGCGCCGTCATGGGCGACGTCGCCAAGATGTTCCGCCCGGCCATTCGGCCCGCCTTTGGCCGCGCAGAGCACCATCTCGCCCGCCCGTTCGTGACCAGTGTCGGTGATGAAACGTCCGCTTTCTTCCTGCGCGTCCGTCTGGCTGACAAGCCGGGCGCCCTTGCTGCCCTGACCGAGGCGCTGGCGGCTGAAGGTGTCTCGGTGAACCAGCTCCTGCAGGATTCGGCTGACGAATCCGGTGCCAGCCCGGTTGCCATCGTGACCCACCGCTGCCCGCGCTCGCACATGAAGGCTGCCCTGGCACGTCTTGAAAAGCTGACAATGCTGATCGACGCGCCACGCCTCATGCGGATCGAAACGGCAAACTAGTTAATCAAATGAATCGCGCCGTGTTTCATGGTCGCGCCAAGGGATGGAATGCGATGAAAAACAATGTTCTGACACCGGGCCTCGCTGATGCCATGGTCCGCGTGACCGAGCTGGCTGCCATCGCGGCAGCGACCGAAGTCGGCCGCGGCGATGAGAAGAAGGCCGATGCTGCGGCCGTCGACGCCATGCGCAGCGCCTTCAACGCCGTGGACTTCAGGGGCCGTGTCGTCATCGGCGAGGGCGAACGCGACGAAGCGCCGATGCTCTATATCGGCGAGGAAGTCGGCACCGGCAACGGCCCGGAAATCGACATTGCGCTTGATCCGCTTGAGGGCACCACGCTCACGGCCAAGGCCATGTCCAATGCGCTGGCCGTGCTGGCTATTGCGCCGCGCGGCGGCCTTTTACACGCGCCCGACACCTATATGGACAAGGTTGCCGTCGGTCCCGGCTATCCGGAAGGGATCATCAGCCTCGACGTGACGCCTGCCGAAAACGTCACGGCCCTCGCCGCCCACAGGGGTGTGCCCGTGACCGAGATGACCGTCTGCGTCCTCGACCGCCCGCGCCACGAGGACATCATTGCCAGCCTGCGCGGCGTCGGTGCTCGCATCGCCCTGATTACGGATGGCGATATTGCAGGTGTCATCGCCACGACTGATCCGCAGACCGGGATCGACTTCTATGTCGGTTCAGGCGGCGCGCCCGAAGGCGTGCTGGCAGCGGCCGCCCTCAAATGTGTCGGTGGCCAGATGTACGGGCGCCTCATCTTCCGCAATGACGACGAGAAAAAGCGGGCCGCGCGCGTCGGCATCACCGATTTCGACCGGATTTATTCGCTGAACGAACTTGCGTCCGGTGACACGGTGTTCTGCGCCACGGGCGTCACCAATGGCAGCATGCTGAAAGGCGTCCTCACCAAGGGTGGCCGCGTGCAGACGCACACGCTCGTGATGACCTCCGCTGACGGCATGGTCCGGCACGTCCGGTCCGACCGCAAGGCCTGAGAACTGTGCGGGCAGGTCACAGCCGCCCGGATTTGGGCTAGAATGGATTTCCCGATTCTCTGACAGGAAGCCCATCCCGATATGGCAGAAGGCGCACGCCAGACAAGCTCCCGCCTTTTTGGGGTGGACCAGTCCGCCACAGGGCGGTTCTGGACGCTGGCGGAGGCTGACGAGGCCCTTGTGCGCCGTCTCGCCCCCAGTGTGGGCGGCTCCGACCTGCTGGCGCGTCTCCTCGCCACGCGAGACGTCGATCCGGCCAGTGCGGCGAGCTACCTGGCGCCCACTTTGCGCGATTATTTCCCCGATCCGTCCAGCTTTGCCGACATGGACAAGGCGGCCGGGATCGTCCTCGACGCCATTCTTGACCGGAAACAGGTCACCGTCTTTGCCGACTATGATGTCGACGGCGGCACGTCCTCGGCCATCCTCGCCCGCTATTTCCGTGCATGGGGGCTCGACCTCGGCCTGTACGTGCCTGACAGGCTCGAGGAGGGCTATGGCCCGTCTCCGGCGGCCTTCCGCCACCTCAAGGACACAGGCTCCGATCTCGTCATCACGGTCGACTGCGGGGCGGCCGCAATCGCCGCGCTGAACGAGGCGGAATCCATCGGCCTGCCGATTGTCGTGATCGACCACCACCTGATGTCCGGCGAACACCCGCCATCGGCAGCGCTGGTCAATCCGAACCGCCCCGATGACACGTCCGGCTGCGGCCACCTCGCGGCGGCAGGCGTCGTTTTTGTCTTCGTGGCGGCGCTGAACCGTCTGGCGCGCGAGCGTGGCATCGCGCCGGATGGCGGCCTGCCGGATATCATGCCCTTCCTGGACCTCTGCGCCCTTGGCACGCTGTGCGACATGGCCCCGCTGCATGGTGTGAACCGCGCCTTCGTGCGGCAAGGCCTCACCATCATGGCCCGCGACCAGAATCCCGGCCTGCGCGCCCTCGCTGACGTGGCCGGCATCGGCAAGACCGAGACCGTCTATCACGCCACCTTCATGCTGGGGCCGCGCCTGAATGCCGGGGGCCGGGTCGGCGATCCGTGGATCGCAGCGAAGCTCCTCGCGACGGACGACCGGCAGGAGGCCATCGAACTGGCCGAACGCCTCCATGCGCTCAATGACGAACGCAAGGCCGTCGAGAGCGCCATTCTCGACCAGGCCATGGCGCAGGCCGAGCAGGCGCTTGCCCGCAACCCGGATCGCGGCATCCTCGTCGCCAGCGGCGAGGGCTGGCATCCCGGCGTCATCGGCATCGTCGCAGGCCGCCTGAAGGACCGCTACCACCTGCCCAGCATCGTGATCGGATGGGGGGAGGGGCTGGGCCCCGTCGCCAAGGGGTCGGGCCGCTCCGTCACCGGCGTGAATATCGGCGAGGCCATCACCACGGCGGCGCGCGAGGGCATCATCCTCTCCGGAGGGGGCCATGCCATGGCGGGCGGCCTCAGCCTCGAACCGTCGCAGGTCGCCGCCTTCGACGACTGGATGGTGGCGCATATGGCGCAGTTCTCGGCCGAGCGGACTGCAGCCCTCGAACTGAAGATTGACGCGGTGCTGGCGCCCGGCGCCGCGAGCCCGGCGCTGGTCGATCAGATCGCGCAGATCGGACCCTTTGGCATCGGTTCGCCGGAACCCGTCTTTGCGCTCCAGTCAGTGCACGTCACTGGCGTGCGCCAGGTCGGTGCCAACCATGTTCGCTTCATTGCAGAAGATGCTGGCGGACGCCTCGAATGCATCGCCTGGCGGGCGGCCGATACCCCGCTCGGGCACGTCCTGACCAATGGTGCCCGCGTGCATCTGACCGGAAAACTCAAGGCCGACGAGTGGAACGGACGCCGCCGTGTCCAGCTCGACGTGGCAGATGCTGTCGCGGGCTGAACATTCTGCAGATATGGGGCGAAACCGGGTTGCCCTCACCTGAAACAGCCGCTATATCGCCTCTTCTTCGAACCGGTGCGGTCCCTTCGTCTATCGGTTAGGACGTCAGGTTTTCAACCTGAAAAGAGGGGTTCGACTCCCCTAGGGACTGCCACCCGGTTTTTAGAGCGCTGTTTCTAAATATCTTTTTTCCTCTTTTCGCCCACTTTTCTGCCCGGTGGGCATTCGTGGGACGGTTTGTTCCCCGAATGCGCCCTCCAGCGCGGCCTTGGAGAGAGCTTTCCGGCATTGGGGCGGACTGTATAGTGCTGTACCCCTGCCGGTGTCTGGTGGCCGGTCACTGTCATACTGGGCCTGGTTTTATGACCCGCAATGCCGGTTGTGATTTTCTTTTCTATCACAACGACGATAATTTCATGATTCGATCATGCCTAACTCGGCCGCAAGTCCTCTGATGCCTCGCAAGTGGAAAACGCGTCCGGTTCGAAGAAATCAGCATCATAGCGGACGCCATCGAAAATCTTGATTACGTGCTTGTCGTCATATCGCACTGTATAGTCCCACACGGCCTCTCCCTCGGACGTCACTTCCAGCAAACGGCCTTCCTGCTCAATCGTGATCAGCATATTGCCATTGGGCAAGTGTTGATGCATGCCGCAGCAATTAGAGTAGAAATACTGGTCTTCGGACTTGGGGTAGAGGATTTCTGTCGCGCGCGTCACCGGGTCGATGGCCATAATATTGCTCCCTCCGTGATCGGCGTTCTCCCGATTGTTGTTGAACACCGAGATTCGGCCATCCGGCATGATGTCTGGATCATGCTGGCGGATCCACGGACCGGCTTGCCACCAATGGACGTCCAGGGTGTCGGGATCAAATATGATGACGAGATTTATATTGCGCGCACTAACCATCAAATCACCCGCCTGCGCCAGAGGAATTCCCGCGGCCGCCTGGGCTGTCAGCATCTCGATATCGTTCGTGTGGAAACTGTCATCCGAATCGAATCCGCCATTCTGGAAGACCGGAGTTTGTCCGTTTGCTCCAATGACTGAATGTAGATTGTTCTTCAGGAGCACGTCCCACAAGCTGATTTTCTGAAGAATAACACCATCTGCCGAAAACTTGACAAACAAGTCCTCGCGCAGGGGATCGCCATTCGTGCGCCACTCGGCCGGTGGCTTTTCATGGTCTGCAAAGCCCAGCCCCCAGAATGTGCCGTCCTTGTTTGAATTCAACATATGGTGCGTGGCCGTTGGCAACGTCCATTCGTGATTGCCGCACGCATCCAGTTTCATGAACATCGCGCCGGCATTCAAAGTCATGGACCCATCCGGTTCCGCGACGATGCCAGTAATCTGATAGCTCCACTCATCAAGCGGGACATCGACATAGTCGATTTCCTTAGCATACCGTTTGACGAGTTCAAAAGGCACTGGCCATTGATGGACGGTCTCACCTTCCATATCCAGCATTCGCACCGCAACCTGATCGTCAAACAATCCTGACACGAGGGTATAACCGGGGTGCGTCAGGTCTGAGCGATTCAAAGTCAATCCGCTCTTTCCGTTGGTGTTTTCACTCAGGAACCTGGTAGGCAGGACACCGGCGTCTGAACGCCAGTTGTCCTTGAGGTCAACGAGTGCGGCCTTGGCCGCGACGACGACTGGATAGGGGAATACCTTGTAGTGCGCGCTTGCCATGCCAGCAGCAAACACCGCGAAAGCCACAGCCGTTCCGAAGAGGACCCGGTCCATGATCCCCTCGTCGGAATCTGCATCTTTCTTCATCATACGCATCGCGTCCTTCAACTTGTTCATCATCAGCTGGTTTCTCGCTCGGTGAAGTTTGATCCAGGTCCATCTCCTGGCCGCGACGCTATGCATCGTGTTCGGAGTAATTGGTATACAGCCTCAATTTCAATGTGGAGGCCCTCTTCAGACCCTTCTGGAAATGTATGTCTGGCGAGGGTCGGACGAAGACGTTGGGCAGCTATCTGCAATTTGTCTGAAAATGGGACGCAAATTGCAGTCGCCAAAGATTCGATATGCTTCAGTCCATCGCGGCAGGCGGCCTCATAGTCAAAGAGGATGAGATTTTCGTCCGACACCAATGGTGTGTAGGCAGCAAGCCAATATTTCATCCAGAACGTGGCGTTATCGGCTTCCGCGATGTCAATAGTGTCCAACCATCCGCCGAAATTGATCGGCTTGAACCCGGCGCCAAATTCGAAATGTCCGATCCCGCTCATGTATGTCAGGCTGAACTTATCCTTGACGTGCATCGACTTGAAACGCTCGTGCTGACGCATCAGGGATGCAATCTGGTCTTGTGGTCGACGGATTGGAACGACAATCTTGCAATTGGGATACATGGCATGCAGCAAAGGCAACCGCGCGATATTCGCATTGTTCTTTGATACATACCGTGCAGCTGGCGACCCCGCTTCTCCCCGCAGGGCACGTATTTGGCCCATATGGCTGGCGAAGAATTCCTCGAATTCTTCGTGCCGGTCGGATGCGATCCATGGCGTGATACTGTCGCGGGAATATTTTCCTTTCCAGAATGTCGTCCAGATAATTTCTTCAAACGCTTCCGGACTGTCAAAGCTGACCTGCATACCATCAGCGTGCGCCCGTTCGCGCACCTCTGCCTCTGCACGAAAGCCTGATGACAGTTTGTCCCATAGCATGGGACACAAGACAAACGGCATATCGCGATAGGTATGGCTGGCCAGATCCGGGGATTCCGAGAGGATTTCCAGCAAAACCGTCGTACCTGCCCGTGGCAGGGACGTGATGAAAACCGGTGAGTCGTCAAACTTCGGCAAGCGGTCGGCAAACATGGAATTCGCCATATCTGCCAGTGCAAGCTGAGGTGTGCGGAGCTTGAATGCAATGCGGTGCATCATCCGGTCCGTAGGTGAATAGGAATCAGCCATTTTCATCGCATCAGCCAATAGCCGCCCAGCGTTGCCGCCGTGGCACCCAACAGAAACCGCCAGTCTACCGACGCTGCGATCAAGCGTTCCGTGTCGTAAAAGCCAATCAGTACACCAAGCAGAGCTACGCCGATGGAGAGGCCGAGCGCCACAACGCTGGAAAGAGTGATCAATCCAAAAAATCGCAGCATTTTCAGACTGATGGCCTGTATCAACCTTTCTTTTTCATCATCGCCTAATGTCGTTGAAGCCATTGTCGTGATGGCATGGCTTCCTGTCTTGGTCGCATCGCCTACCAAACGCTCTATGCGCAACAGCTTGATCAGGATCACAAAGGCTAGGATCGCGGCGGTTAAGAAAAGATACGTCATGCTATCCTTGCCAGTAGTCGTTCCGACTGCACTATTCAGTGGTGCTATCGTCTTTCACCACTGGCGTTGCCGCAGCGCTGTCTGATTTCATGGCCTTTCTGCTCCGGAGCATGCGCTTTACCGGGTACCAGATGAACCCGACGATCATCAGCGCGATCGTGCCAATCAGCACGAGAAAGCTTCCAATTGCTGTAAGACCCGCTCCCGGCCCGACATAAGCCGCAGCGGGTAGCGCAAGCACTGAAGTCACCGCCAGAACCGCAAAAAGATGGAGTGCCCGTCGTCCCATAACTGTCTGTCCTTTTGTCATGCTCACCTCGTCCTGTAGATCCAACCTGCTTCTGCAAGCAGGGTTGAGCCTCGGGTCTTGCATATTTCGAACCAACATAAACAAGCTCTGATTGTTTTAGCTTCGAAACAAGCGAAAACTCACCTTAAGTATCAAATTGTTATGTCGCTTTCTTATAAAGCTCGGGCGGTTCCATCATGGGCGTGGACATCGTCCGTCCTCCTATGGTCCGGTTGGAGGTCGCAACTCAAACCTGTCCTGCCAAGGAAATAACGAATACTAATCGCACGGAGCGCATCAGTTCATGTGTTCCGCCTGGCTGTCCGCATGGTCAGTTCTCCGGCCCTTTCCTGCTCCAGGATGCGCCGATTGCATCCACGCCCATGCCGTGGCCAGGATCGTATCCAGGTCGCTCTGGCGGGGCGTCCAGCCAAGCTCGGTCGCGGCGAGGGCCGGGTCGGCATAGAGAATTGGGGGATCGCCCGCCCTGCATGGGACCATTTCGATGTAAATTTTCTGACCGGTAACCCGCTCGGCCGCCATACAGATATCCATGACACTGGTGCCGATGCCTGCACCGAGATTGAAGGCCTTGAAATGTCCTGAGGCGCAAATATCGAGCGCTTTCACGTGCGCATCAGCCAGGTCGGTAACATGGACATAGTCGCGAACTGCCGTTCCATCGGCTGTGGGATAGTCGTTGCCAAATATTTTTACGTTGGGGAGCAGGCCCGCAGCCGCCTGGAGGACCAAGGGGATGAGGTGTGTTTCCGGTGTGTGATCCTCGCCGATCTCCCCCGCAGTATCCGCCCCGGCAGCATTGAAGTATCGTAAGGCAATGGCGCCAAACCCGAACGCGCTGCAATAGTCCCGCAGCATGGTTTCCATCACGAGCTTCGTCCGGCCATAGGGGTTCACCGGGACTTGAGGTGTTGTCTCGGAAATCGGCATTTCGGCCGGCGTGCCGTAGGTTGCGCAGGTGGAGGACACGACAATCCGGGTAACGTCTGCCAGGCGCATGGCATCAAGCAGGTTCTGCGTGCCGGCAATATTGGTGCGGTAATAGAGATCCGGTCGGTGAACCGACTCACCGACATAGGCGAGGGCCGCAAAGTGAAGCACGCCATCCGGACGTGTATCCTCGATGGCGCGTTTGATGCACTCCCGGTCGAGCAGGTCTCCTACCACCAGGTCGCCCCACTTTACGGCCTCCCGGTGGCCCGTGCTCAGATTGTCGAAGACAACCACCTCATGCCCTGCTCCAGCAAGCGCCTTGCAGGCGTGTGCGCCGACATACCCCGCGCCTCCTGTTACAAAATATCTCATCGATTTCTTTCAGATACGGATTGATCTAACTTTGTCTTTTGATGCCGGGTTGCCTGGTGCTACAACAGAAAGGGTAACCTGGTCTCACGAACGGAATTTTCCTTGCGTCACGTTGATGACAGCTCGGCTGGCGTCGTTACTCTTGGGTCTGATGGCAACGGGGTCGCGTCCACCATCCGGCTGAAGGCGCCGCTCCCCCGGGCGAGCAATTCACGCGGTGATCCTTCCTCGACGACGCGGCCTTTTTCGATGCAGATAATGTGATCGACCGAAAGAATCGATGTCAGTCGATGGGTCACGGTCACGATTGTCCGCCCCTCGAAGCAGGACATGAGATTATCCCGCACGGTCTGCTCGAGGCTGACATCGAGTGCACTTGTTGCTTCGTCCAGCACGAAGATTTCAGGGTCTCTCAAAATGGCGCGGGCGAGGCCCAGGCGTTGCCGCTCGCCACCGGAAAAGTTGGCGCCCTGCGGACCAATCCAGTTGTCCATCCCATAGGGCAGGGCCTCGATCACATCGAGGACACCGGCCAGCTTTGCTGCCTCGCGGAGCGCCTTGTCATCAGCTTCCGCCTTTGCAACACAGATATTGGCGCGGACAGTGCTGTCCATGAGTTCGACATCCTGTCCAGCCAGCGCGAGCTTGCGAAGCCAGTCCTTGCGCTTGATGTCATTCAGGGGCGTGCCATCGACGAGGATCTCGCCTTCATTGGGTTCGTCGAGTCTCTGGAGCAAGCGTACAATCGTGCTCTTGCCCGATCCGCTTGGGCCGACCAGCGCGGTCGTCCGGCCCGCCGGGATCTTGAAACTCACGCCGTGAAGTGTATCGGCGTCCTCTTCATTATAGCGGAAGCAGACATTGTTGAATGTGATCTCCTGCTTGAGATGGGAAAACGGCTTCGAGCCTTGCCGCGGATAGCGTTTATCGGTCCGGCGCAGTACTTCGACGACGGCAATGAGTTGTGCTTCCATTTGCGCCATCGCAATGACGGACCCCTGGATATCGCGCAATGGACCTTGCATGCGATAGAGAAGGGCGACACAGGCAAGTGTGGAAGCAAAGGGAACAGAGGTGAGGCTAGCCAGACCGGCGATGCTGGCCAGCAGCAGCAGGTAGCCAAGCTCGGTCACGGGCGGCAGGACAGCGTAGAGGCGCTCTGTCGTGACAGCCAGGCGCTTGGCCTTTTCTGACGTATCCGCAAACGTTTTCTGGTGTTCCTGCTCCTGGCCGAATGCGCGGATCGCTCGCATGCCCTGCAGCGTGTAAAGCGTGCGCGCGGCAAGCTCCTGGTTGATCTCTGCTGTCCGGCGGCCGAGCCGGCGCACTGGAATGGCGAGCAGGTTGACGAATGCCAGCAATGCGGCGGCACCGATAATGGCAAGAATCGTCAGCTGCCAGGATAGGGAAAAGAGAAAAGCCATCATCACGAACACGGCGATGGCGCTCACCACAACATGGCTGATCATGCGGTAGGCGCTGGAGACAGTCCAGGAGTCGATGGCCAGGACCTTCAGCATTTCCCCTTCTTCGCGGTTGCGAATGTAATTATACTCCACATCGAGATATTGCTGGTGCAGGCGGTCGCGGACGTCCTGGCTGATCCCGTTCTGGACTGAGGCCGAGATGAATGCATACAGTGTCGAAAATGCCAGTTTCGTCAGAATGAGTCCGAGTACCATCAGTGCAAGGTATGTCGCATTGGGGATATACGCCGTCACGACTTCGAAGAACTTGCCCAGTGGCCCCCCGGCTTCGGCCGCGTCAGCCGAACGCCCCATCACGGTGTAAAGGAACAGCACGATCAGGGAAATTCCAAGGCTGTCGGCGAAGGACGATACAATCCCCAACACCACGATGACAGGGAAGGCCCAGGCATGACGGGATGTCAGGTGAACCAGTTCCATCACTTGTTGGCGCGAGAGTCGTTTCGGTGCGTCTTTGCCGGTTGAAGTACTCATTTGAATGCCTCTACGGGACTGGCACCACCGACAACGAACCGGCCTTCTGGAGAAACCGTTTTCACATATCGTGGGCTCGACATGAGCTTTCTTGCCGTTTTAGTGACAAAGCCTGGCAGGACATTCGAAATCGCAAAACGCGAGTCACATTTGGCAATGTGAATCACGAGTGACGCAGCAGAGAAGAGCTTGCCGGCCCGTACGGCCTTCCAGAACAGCCATTCGGAAATCCAGACTTCGCCCTTGATGGTCTGTGTCGCGAAGCACGGATAGGCAAGGCGCATCTCCTCCGCGACGATCTGAAATGATCGCAGCATTTGGAAGACATCGGAAGACATGGCTTGCGGCATACGACGATAACCCGTGAGATAATCGCGGATGACTCTGAATTCGTATTTTTTTGAAATGCGGAAATACAGCAACAGGTCTTCGCAACCCTGCGCCTTCCTGTCTTTCAGGCTGGTGTCATATCCGCCAGCTTCCAGAATCGCGGACTTTCGCATCAGAGGGGAACTGGCATTGCCGATAAAGTTTCCTGAGCAAAGGCGATGCATGACATAGCCCTCATCCTGCGGGGTGACGCTCAAGTCGATGACACAGCTATCCTGATTGATGACGGCAAACCAGGTATAGACCAGCGCCACATGGCTGCCGCCATACTTCAGCGCCATGACCTGGCTTCGAATCTTCTCGGGTGCCCAAAGGTCATCGGAGTCTATCGGGGCGATCAGTTCACCCCTGGCCCTGGCTATCCCGTTATTCCGCGCAGCGGCAACGCCGGCATTGGCCTGGGTGATGAGGCGTACCCGCGCGTCTTGCGCAGCATGTTCAAGCACGACCTGTGCAGTCTGGTCAGTTGAGCCATCGTCGATGACCAGTATCTCCAGGTTGGCATATGTCTGGCTACGGACGCTGGTGAGCGTTTCGTCAATCGTCGCTTCTGCGTTGAATGCCGGAATGATGACGCTCACCAGATCGTCTTCGGCATTGAGGCTTGGATCAGTGGCGGCAGCGCTAGCCACGTCCGGAGCAGGCAGGGACAGCATCCGGGCAAATTCGGTCATCGGCCAGTGCCCGTCAACTTCGACGCGCGGCATGATGTAGGGATTGGACGATATGTCAGCAGGCCCCCACTCGCAGGAGACGCCAAAGCGATATCCGGCAGCTTCCAGCATGCGGTTGTATCTTTCGCCGATAGACCCATACGGCGCCGCGATGGATACGACGGGCACACCGAGATGCTTTTCAAGTGCCGCCCGGGAATTCACGGTTTCGTGCAGGAGGGCAATGCTTGAAAGATTGGATGCAGGTGTGTGCGTCTGAAGATGGCTGCCGAAGACAACCCCCTCCTTGTGCAGGGCTTCGATCGTGTCCCAGTTCATGAGGGGGGCATTGCCCTGAAGCGAGATATCCCAATCTGAAGTCTGGCCGACCTTGTCGGTAACGACGAAGACTTCTGCTGTAAAACCATAGGCTTTGAGAAGTGGCCAGGCCGTGTCGGCGAAATCCTGGTAAGCATCATCAAACGTAAAATGAATCGGGCGGCCGGGGAGGGGGAGTCCTGCTTCGCGATGCTTGAGGATTTCCCGTGACGTCACGCTGTAGAAACCGTTCTCGCGCAACATGCGCAACTGTTGTTCGAACATGTCAGGATCGACACGCCACGTACGAAGCGCCTCCGGTCCTTCGTCCGCGATCCGGTGATAGGCAAGGATGGGAACCCGCCGTGTGGAGAGTGTCTGCATGAGTTCGTTGCAGAGCGCAGTTCGCTCAGCCACGGACGCCGTTGGCAAGCCAGTGAGGGGAGCCGCGACCGTGGCTGGCCTGGCATTCAATACCTGTTCGATCATGGCAAAGTGACCGCCTTTCGAAGAACGGCCGGCGCAGCGATCGATGGCATCGTACAAGGTCCGGCGTAACGTTTTGCGAAAGCCCAGTCCCTGAGACGAGTGTTGACGCAGCCGATCAATGGCATTGGCGAAAATGCGCTTGGTGAAAAGGAACCCCGCGGTCCCGGCGACCAGCGGGCTCATCCACTGCTTTGAATGACGCAGATAGGCTGAGAGGCCAAGCCCCTCAGCGGCCAGTCTGCGCACGTCCCCGGCGGACAAGTCTCCCAGAAGGCCCAGCTCGATGAGCCCTATCTTTTCGCCATTATCCGTCAACTCCAAAAGGAGGAGGTCGATCTGAGGCGGCTTGGTCACAGGACGAAGCCGATGAATATCCATTGACAGTTTCGTTACCAAAGACAATTCAGCCGATGAACCGACCGCGTGATGTTTCAGCAATTCGCACTCTACAGCGTAGATGAGCCCGCGTTCGGGCAACGCCTTGGAACTGTGGGCCGCAAGTGCATGGATCAGTTTGTGCGTGTTGTCTGAAAACTCTGGCCAGTGCGCGACAAGGTTCTCGACCCGGGTGCGCGCTCCGATTGCCAGGCCTTCGATAATTGTTTCAGCCAGCGCCGGATCATAGCCGCCATAGTCGACCGCATGCAATTGCTTGAGCAGGCGCGAACCGTCGCGCCCTGCACCGATATCCGCTGCGGCATTCCAGACCACGAAATAAGTAGACTGCATTTTCAGGTTCTTGACCGGCAAGCCTTCGGCATATTCATCCAGCACTACAGACAGGCGTGGATCGCGTCTGTGATTGTTCGCGATGACTGTCAGGCCGTCTGTCACCATCTGGACGTGATCGCGCGATAGGCTGATGTCTCCCATGCGGTAATGGGCAAGCGTTCCCGGAGCACGCTTGATCCGGTTCGTCATGCGCAGAATGCGAACCCATAGATCCCAGTCTTCGCAAACCGTGAGGCACGTGTCGAAACCACCAGCCGCAGCGACAATCGCGCGGCGCACGACAACGCCATGAATGCAGACATGACAGCTGCGTGCCATGGCAAGAAAGCCATCCCTCTCGAGATTTTCAGTGCGAAATTCATAGGCCGTGGACCCGTCGGGCGCGACGCGCCGATAGTCGCAATACACGAAGTCGATGTCGTCACCGGCGGCCGCCATCATGTCCCGAACAAACTCCTCCGAGACCCAGTCGTCGGCGTCCAGGAAGCATACCCATTCGGTGTCGGCCAGCTCGAATCCCAGGTTGCGTGCACGACAGACCCCGCCATTTTCCTGGCGGCGAAAGGAGAGCCGATCATCATGCTGGACAAGTTGCGCAATGACCTCGCTGGTATTGTCGGTCGAACCATCATCGACCACGATCGCCTTCCAGTTGGACTGCGTCTGCGCCTGCAAGGACGCGATGGTTTCAGCCAGCGTCATGGCCGCGTTGTAGGCGGGTATGATGAATGTGAGGGCGGCTGGTTTCAGGCTCATGGAGTTTTTTCCGAAGTACGGGGGGTGCGCAGGTAGAAGAGGATGCCTGATACAAGTCCAGTCAGTTCTTCCCAGGTAAATAGATCGACATCGCGGCGTCCATGCCTGAGGCGGCGCAGGCTGCGAAGCGCATAACTGACCGGCAGTACGACGATCAGGCGGTACAGGATTCCAAATGCGGGGGCCCGCTCGTGCTGGACAAGCAGCGCGGCAGCGTGGCCGCGCATATAGGCTTTTATCTGGGAACGGAGACCTTCCATTTCCCGGCGGTGATAGTGGAACGCGACAGCGCCTGGCTCATACCGGCAAATTCCGCCGACGGACAGCACGCGATGCCAATACTCGGAATCGCCTGAGCATCCGGCAGCGCCAACATCCAGGCGTTCGTCGAACAGGCCCGCGCGTGAAAATGTCTCTCTGCGGAAGGCCATGCTGGCTCCTGCACCGATGTCCCAGACCCGGGCCGCATCCAGTTTTCGGACTTTCAGGAATGCCGGTTCGAAATCAATCCGCTCGAAGCCGCGGCCGAAACCCCAGTATCGCTCAAAATGCCACTGCGCCGGTGTTGCGAGTTCTGCGGGAAGGACCAGTCCGGTGACCGCGAGAATATCCGGCGCATCGAAAGCCTGGACGATCTGTTGCAGCCAGGCTGGATGAAGGATTACGTCATCATCCGTATAAGCAATGATATCACCCGTGCTCATTCTGGCGCCCGTATTGCGGGCGATATCCAGTCCGCCTCGCGGCTCGCGCACATAGCGGACATCTGCCGCCTCGCAGACCCGTCGTGTTTCATCGGTTCGAGAGGCATTGTCGACCACCAGAACTTCATCCGGGCGGCGGACGTGATCTGATAATGAAGCAAGGCAGCGGGCGAGTTCTGCCGGACGATCGCGTGTGCAGATGACAAGGCTGACCGAGCGGTCGCCTGCGTCCGCCTTGCTGACGGGCCCGATGGCTGCACGCTCAGGAGGCAAGACAGGTTGCGCAGCCCCGGTGAAATCCGGACCTTCCATGAACTGGGCGATCGGGCGCTCGCCCTCCCATACGACGGTCAGCCGGTTCTGATCGCAGGTCCGCTGCTGCGCGATGAAATGATCGCGTGTCACATGAGCAACTCCGGGCGATTTCAGATTCTGGGCCCAAACCATCGTCTACAGTCTTCCGCGCGTCTCAGCGTCCTCTGGAGCAGGAGCTTGAATGTGGAGGGAATGTTGGTGATCGCGCTTCGGACAATCGGCATTGAGCGAACGGAAATGCTGCCCCTGAAACGCTCTGGCTGAGGGGTGCATGGTCGGCGAGATTTTCAGATCCCATCCGGTCCGCTGAAAGGCTGGGACCAACTCGGACTCGACGAGAATTCGCGCTGTAATCCCGGGATAGCGCATGATCATTTTGAACAGCATTCCAAGCGATTCCAGATAGCGTCCGTTGGTGATGGATTTCCGGCGAAGCCAGTTCAGGAACCAGGATTGGTTCCATTGAAATTCTCGCTTAAGATGTGGAAATTGTTCAAGGAATTCGCCGATCACGATGTCCTGAGACCTGATCATGCGAAATGCCCCACTCGACATGTTGCTGGGCGTCTGACGATATCCGACACAGTAGTCACTGACATAGTCAAAATCATAATCGGCGGAAAGCTGGAGATAGAGCTTGAAGTCCTCGCAACCTTCGGCATTTCGGACGCGCAAGGAGGCGTCATACCCGCCGGCCGCAAGAACAGCGTCGCGGCGCATCAAGGTACTGCTTCCATTACCGATCAGATTGGCGCGGCACATGTCGATCAGAACGCGACCGCGGTGAAGCGGCGTGATCGGCAATTCAAGGATAAGGCTGTCGCTGTCGATGGAGGCGGAACGGCAATACACGAGGCCGACATTTGGCCCGGCTCGTTTCCAGGCTTCGACTTGAAGTTCAAGTTTGTTGCTTGACCAGAGATCATCTGCGTCGCAGGGCGCAATCAATCGTCCTCTGGCAAGCTCGATACCGAGATTGCGGGCGCTCGCCACGCCGCCATTGCTTTTCGTTATAAGGTGGAATCGGGCGTCGGATTCGACGAAACGATTGACAAGGTCGGGCGTGCTGTCCGTCGATCCGTCATCGACTACCAGCACTTCAATATCGGAATATGTCTGTGCAGCGATGCACGAGAGGGTTTCGGTAATCCATTTCTCCGCGTTGAACGCGGGAACGATCACAGAAACAAGCTCATCTTGATCCAGCGCGATCCCTTCAGATCGGTCGCACGACATGGATTCGTCCGCCACTCCGGACGTCAAATTCAACCGCTGATTATGCTTTCGCCTGCCCACACCATTCTTCCCCCTTTTAATCTCCTGTTTTGCAAGCAATTCGCGGTTCGATCAAAATGTTAGCAATAACTATGCCAATAAAAGCTCAAAGAAACGCAAATAAAGCAGCACAAATCTGAAGAGATGCTTTCGGCTAGGATTCCCCTCCATTACCTCAGGCCGCTCGGTAGACAGGCGGCCGATCATAGGGCTGGCGTTTTGCTCGAACCCGACTTCCGAACGCGGTGGGACTTGGCCTGACGCATTTTCGGGATGGCAATCCATGATTGAATTGTCCCTTGGTGTATGTCCGGCCTCAGGGTGCGCAGGAAGAGGTTGTCTGCGTCAGCCCGCACGACGTGCGTGACATACCGATTCCTCTGATTTACCCGTACTGACAGGACAGGTTCGGTCTGCTGAGAACTTCCTGGGCATTTGTCGCGTAATCACTGGATCACTACGTGCAAGCTGAACTTCTTGGCTTTTGTTGTGAAGATCGCGTGACAAGCGCGCCTTCACATTTTAGGTTACCTCCTTGGGGAATTTGGGTTGATGACGAGAGCTGTGGCAAAATCCGAATCAGACATGCCGGGCGCTGAGCCCGTGGTGCGCGTCATCGGCCGCGTGAAGTGGTTCGATAGCGCCAAGGGCTATGGGTTCATCGTGGCGGAATCCACGTCGGACGCATCCCTCACAGGTGATGTCATGCTGCACATCTCCTGCCTGCGCGACTATGGCGAAACCTATGCCGATGAAGACGCGCGCATCATCTGCGATGCCGTCCATCGCGGACGAGGCTGGCAGACCGCCCACATCATCGAAATGGAACGCCCCCGTGCCGTGGTTGCCCGCGAAAAGGGCGTGGAGTTCGACTACACGACCGTGACGCTCAAATGGTTCAATCGCACGCGCGGCTACGGCTTCGTGCATCGCGACGGCCTTGATGTGGATATTTTCGTGCATGCGGTCCACCTGAAAAAGGCGGGCTATGAGGATGTCGAGCCCGGCACACGGCTGGACGTTGTCATCGAGAATGGCGGCAAGGGCGAACACGTCACCCTGGTCAAACCGCGCTAGGCCCATTTTCTGCAGCCAAGATCGCTTGCTCAGCCCAGAATGCGCGGCTAAACCAACGCCCATGACCCGTTTGATCGCCAGCCTTTTCGCCGCCGCGTTTTTCCTTGCTCAGGGCGCTTTCGCCCAGCTGGAAACCGGACCGCTTGAAATCGACACGGGCGATTCAGTCCACAAGTTCACTGTCGAACTGGCCAATGATGCTGAAGAGATCCGCACAGGCCTGATGGACCGCGAATCCATGGCGCCGAATGCCGGCATGCTGTTCGATTTCGGCCAGCCGCGCGAAGCCAGCATGTGGATGAAGAACACGCTGATCCCGCTCGACATGCTGTTCATCGCGCCCGATGGCAAAGTCCTGGCGATCGCACGCAACGCCGTTCCGGGCTCTCTGCGCACCATAGGCCCCGGCGTGCCGGTCAAGGCTGTGCTTGAACTGAATGGCGGCCGCAGCGAAGCATTGGGAATAGAGCCTGGCGATATGGTCCGGCATGAGGTGCTTGGAAACCTTGGCGGATGATCCGCGCCGCGTCATGAATCCGCCGCCCCCGGGCTTCGCGCCAACGCCTTCGCGCGGCAAGTTCACCCTGCACAATGGCCCCACCTACCGCGCGACCGCCGAAGGCGACATTCGCACGGGCATGTGGGTGCTCGACCGTCACTGCAACGGGATGGGCTTCCTGCATGGCGGCATGATCTCGGCCTTTGCCGACAGCGCCCTTGCCTGGGCGGTCTGGAGCGCAACGGGCCGCATGTCCGTTACCATCAAGCTGACACTCGAATTCATGGACATCGTGCCAGAGGGTACATGGCTCGAGGCGCATCCCGAAGTGACAGCCGTGGACGGGGAAATCGTCCATGTGCGGGCAAGGCTGATCAAGCCGGGCGGGCACCTGGCGGCCCGCGCCGATGCCGTTTTCCGATCGCTGCGGCGGCGCACCACATGAGGCAGGTTGGCGCGCGACAAGGCTGACCGCGCAATCTTGGACGAGTCGTGCTAGCCTGACGCCATAACGTCCAAGAGGCACGGTACCGATGGAATTTGACGCATTACTGCTCTCGCGAATCCAGTTCGCATTTGTCATCGCCTTCCACATCATGTTTCCGGCTTTCACGATTGGCCTCGCGGCCTTTCTCGCCGTGTGCGAGGGCCTCTGGCTGAAGACGGGCAATGAGGTCTTCAAGCGGCTCTATCTCCACTGGGTCAAGATATTCGCGCTCGCCTTCGCCATGGGCGTCGTGTCCGGCGTCGTGATGAGCTACCAGTTCGGCACCAACTGGAGCGTCTTCTCCGAAATTGCCGGCAGCGTCATCGGCCCGCTTCTCGGATATGAAGTGCTGACGGCCTTCTTCCTTGAAGCGACCTTCCTCGGTGTCATGCTGTTCGGCTGGAACAAGGTCGGCCGCAAGCTCCATTTCGTCGCCACCTGCGCCGTCGCAATCGGCACCACGATTTCCGCCTTCTGGATCCTGTCGGCCAATAGCTGGATGCAGACGCCAGACGGCTTCGCCATCGATCCGGAAACCGGCAATTTCTACGCGACCGACTGGATCAAGGTCATCTTCAACCCCAGCTTCCCGTCGCGCCTGGCCCACATGCTGCTCGCCGCCTATATCACGACCGCGGCTGTCGTCCTTGCGGCAGGGGCATGGCAAGTCATTCGTGGCCGTATCACCACGCCGACGCGCTGGCAGATGCGCATGGCAGCCGGCACGCTGGCCGTTCTGATGCCGATCCAGATCATGGTCGGCCACGAATCCGGTCTCGTCGCGCATGAGCACCAGCCCGCCAAGATCGCCGCCGCCGAAGGATGGTGCGAGAGCGCGCCGGTGCAGGGCACGGTCCTGCTCGCCTGGCCCGCCGACAATGCCTGCGGCCATGCAGGCATCACCATTCCGGGCACCAGCCCGATCCTCTTTCCCGGCACGCCCGAAGGCGAAGACCTGAAAGGACTCGATGCCTTCGACAAGGCCGATACGCCGCCGATCTGGCTCGTCTTCTACAGCTTCCGCATCATGTTCGCTGCCGGCATGGCCATGCTCGGGCTTGGCCTCTGGGGCTGTTTCCTCTGGTGGCGCGGCCGGATTGACGAAAAGGGCCTCTTCCACTGGGCCGCCGTTCCCGGCGGGGCGCTCGGCTTCATTGCCGTGATCACCGGCTGGATCGTCGCCGAAGTCGGCCGCCAGCCCTACACGATCTATGGCCACCTGCGCACGGTCGACAGTGTTTCGCCGGTCTCCACCGCGCAGGTCGCAACCTCGCTGCTCGTCTTCATGGTCACCTATGCGATCATCTTTACCGCCGGCACGATCTACATGGCGCGCATCGCGACACGTGGGTTCGATGATGATCCCATGGGCAAGCCGTCACGGGAGCGCCGCGCCCCCGGTTCGCCGCTTGGTGCGGTGGACGAGCCCGCCGAGACCGGCGAAGACATTGTGGCAGCGGATTAGGAGAGAACAGATGGCACTCGACCTTCCACTGATCTGGGGCTTCGTCCTCGCCATTGGCGTCATGATGTATGTCCTGCTCGACGGCTTCGACCTCGGCGTCGGCATGCTCACATTCCTTGCCCGCTCCGACGAGGAGCGCAACATGATGACCGCGACAATCGAACCGGTCTGGGACGGCAACGAGACATGGCTCATCATTGGCGGCGGCGGCCTTTTCGCGGCCTTTCCGCTCGCCTACGCGATCATCATGCCGGCTTTCTACCTGCCGGTCCTCATCATGCTCGCGGCGCTGATCTTTCGCGGTGTCGCGTTCGAATTCCGGCACAAGGCTGTCCGCCCCAACACGCGCAGGTTCTGGAACGGCGCCTTCCTCGGTGGCTCGGCCACGGCGGCATTCTCGCAGGGCCTGATGCTTGGCGGCATGATCCAGGGGATCAATGTCGAAGGCGGCGCCTTTGCCGGTGGGGCGTTCGACTGGCTGACACCCTTCTCCGTGCTTGTCGGACTTGCCGTCGTGATTGGCTACCTGATGCTCGGGGCATGCTGGCTCGTGCTCAAAACGGAGGATGACCTCTTCCTGCGGGCCCGGAATTGGGCGCGCCTGTCACTCGCCGGGGTGGCGATCAGCTTCCTCGCGGTCAGCCTCGCCACGCTCGCCATCGACCCGTCAGTCGGCGAACGCTGGGGCTTCTCCATGACCCATATCGACTTTGCCAAACTGCTGCCGCTGTCGCCCGCCCCTCTGGCCGGCATGTTCTTCTGTGCCTGGCTGTGGCGCGACCTTTCCATGAATCCCGGCACCGGACGCGCACCTGACTGGCGGCCCTACCTTCTGGCCGCCGGTATCTTCCTGTCCGGTTATGTCGGTATCGGCCTCAGCCTGTATCCCTATATCGTGCCCTTCGAATATACGCTCTGGGAAGCGGCTGCCCGCGACAATGCGCTCGCGTTCATGCTGGTCGGTGCGGCGATCATGCTGCCCATCATCCTGCTGTACACGGCGTTCGTGTACCGCCTGTTCTGGGGCAAGGTGAAACCGGGTGACGGCTACCATGCCTGACCCCGTCTTCCGCCCCGCAGAGCCCTTGCCGGAAGGCCAGCCTGAAGGCCCGCTGATCAAGCGCGTCTTGTGGTTCGTCGGCATTGCGCTCGCCTCCATGCTCGCCGTCGCCGCCGTCGCCTATACGCTCAGGTCGCTGCTGTTCCTCTGAGGTGACAGCCCGCTCTGATCAAGGGCACGCCATCACTTTCGATTGCTATCCTCGTCGTACCAGACCAGTCTCCAGACAGCCTGCCAAGGTGAAGGGGACGAGCAAATGATAAAACGTAACAATGCCTTGGCACTCACGGCACTTTTCCGAGCAAATACTGGCATTCGGCGAGGATTGATCGCGGCGCTTGTCGCCTGGACACTGGTGCCAGGCCTGGCCTCTGCCGAGGCGAAGGCAGTCCCTTGGCCGACGACAGAATTTGTCGTCGTGCTGGAAGATCCTCATCTCAATGATGTGCAGCGCGCTGCGATTGCTGCCATAGGCGTTCTGGACAACCAGACGGGTCTGATGGACGACGCAATGCAGCCGCATATCGACAGGATCGAAGCCTATCTTCACGAGGTGGCGCTCGAATACCAGCGCATGCAATTCAGGGCACCAGCGCTTCCGATTGTCGATGGGCGCTATGAGGTCAATCTCCACCCATTCGACGCTGGATTCGGAGCGCCTGCCCGTGTGATGTGCGCAAATCCCACGTATCTGGAAGTTGATGTCGATGCTGTTATTGAATGGGGAAAATGGGACGACCGCCTGTACGAGCATCTGGCGCATGAACTCTTTCATGCCGTGGTCGCGTCCTATGATCATTGCGATATTGATCTCAACCGGTTTTTCACGGAAGGCGTCGCTCAGGCCCTTGGAGTCGACATGGCCTTCAAGTTGCGTGGACAGGAACCGGCACGCTCAAACGGGGGGCGTTGGGGCGCTAGACGATACGATCTTCCATTGCAACAACCGAAAGACAAGAATGATGCTTACCAGACTGCGTCATTCTGGCGATACTTGGGCGAGCATGTCTCGGCAAAGGCTCAGAATAAGAGTGCGGGCGTTTATGAACTTCCGGCTGACTACTCATATTTGCACACGATTATGCTGGCACCTTTGTCATCGGGCGATGACATAACTGTACTGCGTTGGCTCGACACCGGCCTGAAAAAGGCAATCAATCAGCCGCTGGATCGTGAATACGCGTTCTTCCTGTCGACCTTCGCCGGATATGGTGAGGGTCGTTACACAAGCGCGACAAGGACGGCCGATGAAGTCAAGGCGGTGGCGCAGGATACAATCTTCGACCAGTGCCAAACATTGTCTCTCAATGCACAGCCGGCAGGGGCATCCACGACCCTCAACATACTTCCGCTCGCTGGGGAATGTATCCGGATTGAGGGCGGGGATGTCACCCGGCCCGAACCTCTCACATTGGTCATTCAGATGGTCGCCGATTCCGCGCAGCAGCTAAATCAGATCTGGCTCGGTGTGGCTGGAGATCAGAAGACATCGAAGCGCCTCGCGGCGGCGGGTATGACAGCAACAGGCAAGCACTATGCCCGTTGGCACGTTGACCTGCTGCCGGAGCAGCAGATGACACTGATCGCCACAAATATAAATACCAATCCGTGGAACACGACACCTTTCGTCGGTGAGGTATCCATCTTCTCGACAACCGGACTGGCCGACAGCACGTTCGTTGGGCCGTTGCCATCTGCATCCATGCCGCCCGCGCCAAGCCGCACGGGTGAATCCAGGAACAGGCAGGCCGCGCGAAAGCTGACATTCAACGGCCCGTCAGCCACCCGGGTCGAGATTGATGCGATTGCTCGCAGCATCAACATCTCTTTGCACGCCACGCCTGACATCCTGAATGTTCTGTCCGGCATCAATGCAGAAGGAGGCGAGCTTGAACACCTGATCACCAAGGGCGAGATATTGAATGAAACCCTGGCCGATATGAACAGCGCTTTCTCCAACCTGTCCGCCCTCGAGAAAAGCATGCCGGGAACAACCATCGACATCGACGTTCCTTACTTCGACTACGGTTTCACCGGCATGGTCTCCAGCGCGCTCATCTCAACGAACAATTATGACAGCGGGCAACTTTACGCTGTGGGTCCGAAAGACTCGGTGCCCGGTGGGCAACGCGAATTCAAGCCGTCGGGAACCGTCACGATCATCCAGTATTCGCCGACAATCCTTGAGGGGCGTTTTGTTGCAAACTTCACCGATCCGAATTCCCTGACGCCAGAGCAAATGCAGGAATCCCAGCCGACACTGGATATTGTCGGCACCATCAATGGCTACTTCCGCATTGCTGCTCCCTGGCAGGATGACACCCGTTACGAACCGGACCTGTCCGTGCCGCCAATGGATGATATGCGTTATGAACTCATCGCGCGTATGCCTGCTGGTCAGGAAGATCTTGTCGATGCCGTTCTGGAGGCGGCTGAAGAGGCGAAGAGGACGGGCCGTGACCCGGACATCTCATCGATCGCCGGTTCGCACGGAACGGCCCATGGGAACTGCGATTGCTCATGTTCCGGAATGGCGAAACTGGATGCCATGGGCGAAGCAGTTGAAAAGGCCAGCCGCGCGCCAACGCCAGCAGAACTGTCCATGGCGCACTGCGGCCTGACCTGCATGGCCGAATATCAGCGTTGCGAATAGGGCGCCGTCAGCGCTCTATCGGGTCACGCCACTGGCCGGTACAGGCGCCGCGCACCCGTCCAGTCCGATACTTGCTTCACGGCTTGCGGCAGCAGGTCGGGACGTTCGATATAGTAATGGTCGGCGCCCTTGATCGTCACCATCTGCTTGTCTTCCGATCCCACCGCGTCGAACAGCCTTTGCGCTTGGCTCGGCGTACAGGCGAGGTCAGCCGAATTGCTGATCACCAGGACGGGGCATGTGATGCGCGAGGCGTTGCCGGTTCCGTCCGCCCGGCTCTTGTCATAGCTCCACTGTGACAGCCACGACCGAAGGGTGGTAAACCGGCCAAGCCCCACCGGACCGTCATTGGCAATCTTCGGGTCGCCCAGGTAGCAGGTGCCCGGCGTGCGGTCGGACGGGTCCTGCAACGGGTCCAGCCAGCGCACATCACTCATCGTGCCCTGCACCACAAAACACCGTTCTGCATCCGGATCAGGTCCGGCCTTGATCTCGGCGAGCTGTGCCAGCACGCGGTCCGTGATGCGCCGGTTGCGCGCCACCTGCGCCGCCCGGAACTGCGCCACGAATTCAGGTGTGTACGGAGGCTGGTTGGGGCAGGCGGGGTCATAGATATTCAGCTCCGTGTTCCGCTCGAACGGCCTGTCCTCGTCAAGGATCGACGGGTCCATCCATTCGGTCATCGTGTGCGACCGGCTGACATGCGCCGCCAGCAGCAGGATGGCATCGGCCGGGATCAGCCCTGCGCCGGCAAGGTCTGCCGGGTCGCCCGCAGGTGTCTCGGTAATCGTAGGATTTTCCGCCTGGTCCTGATAGAACAGCGACAGCGATCCGCCGCCAGACCAGCCGCCCAGCACCACTTTCTCATATCCGAACCGCTTCTTCGCATCGGCAATGCACGCGCCGAGGTCCAGAACGCATTTCTCCATGATCAGCGCGGTATCATTCCCGCGATAGCGCGGATTGCAATAGATGACATGATGGCCTGCATGGGCCAGCGACGTCACCAGCGGCAGGAAGCTGCCTCCGCCAATCGGATGGCTGAAGATGATCACCGTATCGGCGTCACGGTCTTCAGGCCGGATACGCATGCACTCAACGAACACCTGCCCCGCCGGGCCGCCATAGGTTTCCTTCAACCGTCCGCTGTCGGCGTGAACAAATCCGTAGGGTTCCCTTGCGATAGCCATCAGCGTGTTTCCTTGCCCTTGTTTTTCATGCAGCGCATACTTGCCGAAAGAACGATCAGGGGAAAGCAGGAAAGGTTCGATGCATGAGTGAACAGTCCCGGCCGCAGCCGAGCGGCATCCATCACATCGCCATCATGGCATCCGACATCAAGAAGCACATTGCCTTCTTCTCGGAGGTCATGAATTTCCCGCTCGTCGCCCTGTTCGACATGCACGGCGTGCCCGGCGGGCTCCACGCCTTTCTCCGCATGAATGATCATAGCTTCTTCTCCATCGTCCAGCTGCCCGATGTCGGCAAGATACCGGTCACGCTCGGCATCACCCATTCCGGCAATGGCGCGCTACCCAGCGCCGCCGGCACGATGCAGCATCTCGCCTTCCGCGCCGATGACCGGGACAGCCTCCTCGCGATGCGAGACCGCATCCGCAGCCACGGAGTCAATGTCATCGGCCCGCTCGATCATGGCTTCTGCCACTCGATCTATTTCGCCGGCCCCGACCAGATGACACTGGAAGTCGCTGCCCCGGCCACAGCGGTCGATCCGAAACAATGGATCGATCCGGCCGTGCTCGAAAAGGCCGGCATCTCGGCGGCAGAAGCTGAGGCCTACAAGGCGCCCGCGCCCTATACAGGGCATGGCAACGAGCCCCAGCCGCCCTATGATCCGGCCAAGCCGCACATGGTCTATCCACCCGAGATGTACCAGGCCATGCTGAAGACACCGGATGACGTCATCGCGAGGTCTGCGAAATTCCCCGGTCCGCCCGTTCCGGCCTAGGCGGGCCGTCCCAGCCAGCGCTCAAGGATCATCGCCGTGTCCTCGCCGACCGTGCGGGGGGCCTGCTTGCGGATTGATCCCGGCGTCGCGGAGAATTTCGGGAACGTGTTCTGCATGGTCACCGGGCCAAGGTCCGGGTCATCCAGCGTCACGACAGACTCGCGCGCCGCATAGTGCGGGTCCGCCAGCATGTCCTCGGCATCGTACACCTTGCCCGACGGCACCGCATGCGCCAGCAGCAGCGCTTCCAGTTCCGCCACCGTCAGGGTGCGCGTCCAGTCGGCAATGATACCGTCCAGCTCCGTCTGGTTTTCGCCGCGCGCCAGGTGCGTCGCATAGAGCGGGTCCTGCGCCAGTTCCGGCCGCTCCATCGCATCGCACAGGCGCTTGAAGATCGGATCCTGGTTGCCGCCGATCAGGAAGTCTCCATCCTTGCACGGATACACATTCGATGGCGCGATCTTCGGCAGGATCGCTCCGGTCCGCTGGCGCTTGTGGCCGGATGTTGAATAGTCCGCGACATAGCTTTCCATCACCTGCAGCACGCTTTCATACAGCGCCACGTCGATGACCTGCCCTTCGCCCGTCTTGTCCCGGTGGTGCAGCGCGGCCAGAATGCCCATGCAGCCATAGGTCGCCGCCAGCGAGTCTCCGATCGAAATTCCCACCCGCGATGGCATCCTGTCCGGTTCGCCGACAATCCCGCGCAGGCCGCCAAAGCCCTCGCCGATCAGGCCAAATCCCGGCCGGCTCGCATAGGGGCCTGTCTGGCCATAACCCGACATGCGCGCCACGATCAGGCCCGGATTGGTCTTGCGCAATTCCGCCGGATCGAGGTGCCACTTCTCCAGCGCGCCGGGCCGGAAATTCTCGATCAGTACATCGGCCTTGCCGATCAGGTCGCGCGCCAGCTGCTGGCCCTCTGCGGTGCGCAGGTCCACCGCCACCGAATATTTGTTGCGGCCAATCACGCGCCACCAGGCTGGCTTGTCGCCCTGTCCCCATTCGCGCATCGGGTCGCCCTTGCCGGGCGGCTCCAGCTTCACCACTTCGGCGCCCATGTCGCCCAGCAGCTGGCCGCAGAACGGCCCCGCGATGAGTTGCCCCATCTCGACGACCTTCAGGCCATGCAGCGGCCCATTCGGTTTTGGCGTGTCAGTCATGCCTGCCTCTACCGCATTCCGCGCGGCGGCGCCAAGCCGGTGATCAGCCTTTCCCGGCCTGTTCTTCCGCGAACGCCTTGATCGTCTTGTAATCCGCCTTGCCGTTCACGGCGCGGCCAAGGTCCGGCTTGAAGAAGATGCGCTTGGGCGATTTGAACCGGGCAATCCTGGTCGCCACGAAGGCGCGCAATTCATCCTCGCTCACCTCGCTGTCCAGCGACACCACGGCGGTCACCGCCTGGCCCCACTTGTCATCCGGCAGGCCGACTACCAGTGCGTCGCGCACCGCATCATGCAGTTTCAGCGCCTCTTCCACCTCTTCGGGATAAACCTTCTCACCGGCTGTGTTGATGCAGTTCGAGCCGCGCCCCAGCAGCGTCATCGAGCCATCGGCCTCCACGGTGCACCAGTCGCCCGGAATGGAATAGCGCACGCCGTTGATCGTCGGGAATGTCTTCGCCGTCTTTTCGGGGTCCTTGTAATAGCCAAGCGGCACAGCGCCCCCGCGCGCCACGAAGCCCGCTTCGCCGCTGCCCGGCTGGATCTCGCGATAATCCTCGCTGAACACCTTGCAGTTCGGACCCAGCTCGAACTTCGAAGTCTTTACCTCGCCATCCGCCGTCATGGCCGATGATCCAAAGCCGACCGCTTCGGATGCGCCGAAACTGTCCATCATCGCCGCCTGCGGCATGTGCTTCAGCAGCCCGCGCTTGATCTCGACAGACCACATCACGCCGGATGACACGACGGCCACAACCGTCGACAGGTCATATTTGCCGGGATTGTCCTCCAGTTCCTTCAGCATCGGCTTGCCGAACGCATCGCCGACAATCGCCATATTGGTGACGCCATTGCGCGCGACCGTTTCCCACAGGTTTTGCGGGCTGAAATTCTTGTTCTCGGTCAGCGTCACCACCGTGCCGCCGTTCAGCATCACGCCCATGGCCGTGAACAGGCCCGTGCCGTGCATCAGCGGGCAGGCGGGAATGATCCGCGCATGACGGCCCAGTTCCAGCGCATTGGCGACATGCTCGGCCAGGTCCTTTGGCACCACGCCTCCCGCCTTGGCCACGCCGTCCATGCCTGCCTGCCGCCAGATGCCATGAGACCACATCACGCCTTTCGGCATGCCCGTCGTTCCGCCCGTATAGAGGAACAGCATGTCGTCGCCCGACCGCTCAATGCCCAGTGGCGAGGCGTCGCCCTCGCTGGCCAGGTCTTCATAGGCCACCGCGAAGTCCGGCACGCTGTCGCCGCCGATCTGCACCCAGGCGATCACGCCTGGCAGGCGCGCGCGCACGCGCTCCACCTGCTCGATGAATTCCACGTCATAGAACACGACCGTGGAATCCGAATTGTCGAAAATGTAGACCAGCTCGTCATCCAGATAGCGGTAATTGACGTTCACATGCGTCAGGCGGCCTTTGAAACACGCGGCCAGTGCTTCCATGTATTCCGGCTGGTTGCGCAGGTAGAAGCCGGCCTTGTCGCCCGTCTTCGCCCCCATGTTCCGCAGGTTGCGCGCCAGGCGGTTCGACCGCGCCGTCATCTGCGGCCAGGTCACCACCCGGTCGCCATGGATCAGGGCAGGGGCATCATCGCCCAGCACCTCGCCCAGCGCATCCAGCATGTCCCCGAAATTCCAGTCAAAAGCCTTGGCCACGGCGTGTCTCTCCCTGATTGTTATTATTGCATGCGAATTGTACGGCCTTGCCGCGAGGGCAGCAAAGCCTGAAACGTAGATGGACGCCACGTCGCCCGTCAGGTCAGCGCGGCGCCATCCGGATCGCGCCGTCCAGCCGGATCGTCTGGCCGTTGAAATAGCCGTTGCGGGCAAATTCCATCGCCAGGGAGGCAAACTCTTCCGGCTTGCCGAGGCGCTTGGGGAAGGGCACCGATGCGGCCAGGCTGTCGAGCACGTTCTGCGGCGCGCCCAGCATCAGCGGCGTGGCAAAGATGCCCGGCATGATCGAGTTCACGCGGATGCCGAGATCCATCAGGTCACGCGCCAGCGGCAGCACCAGCCCGTTCACACCGGCCTTGCACGAGCCATAGACCACCTGTCCGATCTGCGCGTCCATCGCCGCAACCGATGCCGTCAGCGTAATCACGCCGCGCTCGCCATCCTCGGTAATCGGTTCGGCATTCGCCATGCCAAGCGCCGAGATCGAGGCGACCCGGTAGGACGAGATCAAAATGCCCTGCGCGCCGAACGCATAGTCTTCCGTCGGCAGGCGCTTGAAGGCGTGGCTCTCCTTGTCGAAGCGTAGCGTCTTGCCGCCCTTAGCCGTCATCGCGCAATGCACGGTCACGCGCTCCTGCCCATGCGCCGCGCGGGCCTTCTCGAACCCGTCCAGAACCGATTGCTCGTCCAGTATGTTCACCTTGCAGAACAGGCCGCCAATCGCCTTGGCGACGGCCTCGCCCTTTTCCTCATTGATGTCGAAAATGGCGACAGGTGCGCCTGCCTTGGCAAAGGCTTCGGCGGTGGCCTGTCCCAGGCCGGATGCGCCGCCGGTAACAACAAGCGGTGTGGTTTTGCTGATCTGCATGGGTCTCTCTCCTCGGGATGCTGTTTTGCCCGATTTGTAGACCCGCCCCGGCCAACAGGGAACGCCTGACCACGCGGCACCCATGGGCAAGCGAAGGTTTCGGGCATAGCTTGTAGGCAACAGAAAAGGGAGAAAGCAAAATGGCCATCGATTTCACCATTCCGGACGACGCCAAGGAAGTCCGCGAGCGCGTGCGCCAGTGGGTGCAAGACGAATGTATCCCCGCCGAGAAGGAAATGACGGCCGGCAAGGCCTACAAGACCGTCCTGGCGGAACTGCGCAAGAAGGCCCGCGCGCAGGGCCTCTGGCTGCCCTTCATCCCCGTCGAGCATGGCGGCATGGGCCTCGGTCCCCTCGCCAACGCCCTCGTCCAGATGGAGCTCGGTCAGAGCCATCTCGGGGCCCTGTCGATGAACTCGCAAGGCCCGGATGATGCGACCATGCTCACGCTGCTCGCCCACGGCACGGACTTCCAGAAAGAGAAATACCTCAAGCCTCTGTTCAATGGCGACAAGCGCATCTGCTATTCCATGACCGAGAAAGCTGCTGGCGCCGATGCCACCGGCATGCAGACGACCGCCGTCAAGGACGGCAAGGGCAACTATGTGCTGAATGGCGAGAAATGGTTCTCCAGCGCGGCCAGCGCCGCCGACATTGCCGTCGTCATGGCCAAGACCAATCCCGACGCCCCTCGCCACCAGCAATTCTCGACATTCATCGTCGAGCTGCCAAACCCCGGCTACCAGATCGTCCGCGACATCCCCACAATGGCCGTGCACGGTGCACATTATGAAGAGATGGGCGGCGGCCATTCCGAGGTGCGAATCGACAACCTCATCGTGCCGGAGGAAAACCTGCTCGGCGGCGAAGGCGGCGGCTTCTCCATGGGCCAGCACCGGCTCGCCTATGGCCGCCTGCGCCACGGCATGCACAATGTCGCCATGGCCCAGCGCGCGCTCGACCTGGCCACGGAACATGTCACCAGGCGCACCACGTTCGGCAAGGGCCTCGAAGACCGTCAGGGCGTCCAGTTCATGCTCGCTGAATGCGCCAGCGAGCTTTACATCGCTCGCCTCATGCTCATGCACATCGCCTACAAGGCCGAGAACGGCATGGACCTGCGCCAGGAGAACGGCATCGCCAAGGTCTTCCTCGCCAACATGGTGCACAAGGTCGTCGATACTGCCATCCAGCTCCACGGCGCCCTTGGCTACAGCCTCGATACACCGCTCGCCGCCTGGTACACCCATATCCGCTCCCAGCGCCTCGTCGACGGGCCGGACGAAGTGCACAAATGGATCACCGGCAAGAACGTCATCCGCGCCTTCAAGAAAGATGGCACCACAGCCGCCGCAGCCGGCGGAGACCTGCTCTAGGCCAGACCGGCCCCAGCTTGACAGGGCGTCCCGTTCGTTAGACTACATATGTAGTCATTAAATGGAGGAGACGCCCATGTCGCGTGTATCACTGCCAGCCATCCTGCTCGCCACGGCCCTTGCGCTGCCCGTCGTCACCACGGCCTGCGCCAGCGAGCCTGTGGCCGAAGCCGAAAAGGTCGAGGCGACTACCGAGACCGTCGAAACCACCGACAGTGAAACACAGCCCCATCGTGTCATCGTCAAGGAGATGCACAAAGTGTCTCTGGATGAAGACACAGAGGTCAATGTCCACACCAAGCATGGAGGGAAGACCATCGTCCGTGTCATGGAGCAGGGCAAGCACACGACCCATGTTGCTGACTGTTCTGCCGGTGAAGGGGAAGACGACCCGGTGAAATACGCGTTCCGCGATGAGAGCGAAGATGGCAGCGAAGTCGAGGTCAGTGTCATCTGCCTGACGGGCGACGAGGCCAAACCGGAAAACAAGGCTGCCGCGCTCGAAAAGGCCATCGCCTACATGGAAGCCGAAGGCGAACGTGAAGCGGCCCACCGGGCCCGCGCGCTGGAAAAGCTGAAGGCCGCACTCGCAAAGCTCAAGGCTGAATCTGAATAAGAGGCGGCCGCTGTGAGCGGGACAGAGTCATGGCGCACGCCCGCGCGTGCGCACGTCACCCGTCATTTCAACGAACTGCTCCACCATTCACGCTCCTCGAAGGTGCGGTTTTAGGGGGCGTGGCGGATTGAAAAATCCCGGATGGGTCAGCCCAGCCTATTCATCCGGTCCGGCCAGCTCTTTCAGCATGACATGGAAATGATCAAGCCCGTCATAAAAGCTGTCCACAGGCAGGCGCTCATTCAGGCCGTGCGCATATGTGTCGTTCGACTTGGCCGCTGATCCGCCGACACCATACGTGTCATAGCCGAGATTGCGGTAATGCATCCCGTCCGTGCCGCCCGATGACATGTGCGGCACCACCGGCACGTCGACACCCCGCTCCTCAAGCGCTGCATTCAGCGCCCCCAGCACGTCCTCGCGCAGGCCCGACTCGGGGCTCTCGACCAGGTCCGAGATCAGCTTGAACTTCACATCCTCATTGGCAACGACGTCCTTCAGCGTCTGTTCGGTCGCCTCAATGCCGACACCCGGGAAGATGCGGCAGTTCACTGTCGCGGTCGCAGATTGTGGCAATGCGTTCTCGGCATGGCCGCCGCGCAGCATGGTCGCGATACACGTTGTTCCGATCGTGCCCACCGTAGACGGATCATCCCGCAGAATCTCGATTGCGTTTTCATCGGTCGGGTCAGCAGCGAAGGCGCGCATTGCATTGCCGAGCTTGTCGAGCCGCTGACGCCCGCCCGCTTCAAGCGAAGCGCGTGTCAGCTCGCTTGAGCGAACCGGGAACTTGTACGCCTGGATATTCTTCAGCGCATCGGCAAGCTCATAGATCGCGTTGTCCTTGCGCGGAGCAGACGAATGCCCGCCTGGATTTGTCACGGTCAGTTCGAAGGTCGCATAGGTCTTCTCGGCGCCCTGAACGCCATAGATCAGCGGCTCACCATCCGGGCCGAGCGACAACCCGCCCGCATCGGCGTTCAGGATGAAGGCCGGTTTGATGGTCTCATGCACATAATTCGCCTGCGCGCGGGTCGACACCATGCCCGTCTCCTCATCGCCCGACAGCACCATGACAAGATCACGCGTCGGCACGAAGCCTTCTTCCTTGAGGCGGATAAAGGTCGCCACCAGGCTGGTTACGCCATACTTGTTGTCCGCTGTGCCGCGCCCGAAGAAATAGCCCTCTTCTTCTGTCAGCTTGTAGGGATCACGTACCCAGTCCTCGGCCAGCGCATCGACCACATCCATATGCGCCAGCAGCACGATCGGGGCCTCGCTTGGCTCACCTTCTGCGCGGTACCAGACGATCAGCCCCTGCGTCGCCTCGCCGGTTGCATCATAGTCGGTGATCTGGATATCTTCGCCGGCGAAACCGGCTGCCTTCAGCTCGCCGACAATATAATCGACCACTTCGGGCACCTTTTCATGCCCGCGGGCCGAGCGAATCTCCACCACATTGCGATAGATTTCCCGCGCCTGCTGTTCGAATGCCGTGCGGTCCTGCGCGATGGCCTGTGGTGCGGCGGCCAGCATTGCTGCCGATACGATGAGCGAAAGCCTGAAATTCATTGGGATTGTCCTTGTTCTGTGCGCGAGAAGGCAAATGTTTGAGGCCGACCTTACCCTGCTCGCACAAAGAGTCAGCCTCCGATCTGGAAATTCATTCTCGTCCGGAACCGTCTCTTGGAGATGCGGCGCAGGATTATTCGCGGGCCTTCTCGATTTCTTCGAGCACGGCCTGCCCGCGGACGATCTGTTCCGCGATGCCATAACTGAGCCCGGGCTTTCCATACATGATCGTCTGGAACTGCTGGCGTGTGCCGGCCATCAGGGCCCAGTCATAGCGCTCCAGGCGGTTTTCCGGCTCAGGTGAAAAGTCAGGGTTCACATGGATCGCATCGTGAAAGCCATCATGCGGCGCAGAAACGCGCTGCAGGGTCAAGCTCGACAGCTCGCGCTGATACAGGGCCGTCTCGTGATAGCGGATCAGCGCCGTGCGCAGGTCCGGAGAGGAGAGGTCTGACAGCCCGCCGCCTGGCATCAGTTCAACCAGCGTCACCGGTTCCGCGGGGGCGGGCTCAAATCCGCCCGCAATCCCCAGCGTCTTGAGAAACGCCCCGCTGTCATCCGGTTCCTCGCCTTCCCAGATCGCCTTCAGCACATCCCGTGTTGCCGCGAGTGAGGCCTCAGCCTCAACCTGCGCACGTTTTCCCTCCTCGACCGCCATGGTGAACTCACTGGCCCGCTGTTCCAGAACGATGCCCTCCCGCGCCCGTTCCTGGCTTGCGGTGTTCCAGTTGTTGACCTGCAGACCGATGAACACGCCGAACACCACGATCAGCGTTTCCACCGCGACGGTGAACCAGTCCTGCTTGGGAATGGAGGTGGCGAGGCGCTGGAGGATCATGGCGCGGTTTCGCGTTTGCGCCGCGAGTGTGACGTGCCCAATTCCTTCGTCAGTTCAGCATCCAATTCCGTCAGGACGATGATGCGGTCTTCGTAGCGTTTGAGATATGAATTCAATCGCGCAATATTGTCGCTGTATTCGCTGAGGAAGCCTTTGTTCCCGCGAATTTTGCTGATGTCGCAGAGATATCGCCACACCATGCCTTCGCCGTCAGTGTTCGCAGCTGGGGGAAAGTAGTCTGTGTCGTCGGCACGCCCCACTTCGAGCTGGACGGCGTCCGGATGGCGGCTGTGAAGCCGGAAGAGTTCGCTGACCGCTTCGGCCCGCGCACCACGAGAGCGTTCCTTTACCACCGCATAGTCCCGAAGGGCCTCCTTCACGGACCGATTGGAAATCAAATCAAAGCGGCCGGATGCAATGAGCTCATCAAGGCTCGACAATTCTTCGGTGGGCGATGGCAGCCAGTGTGAGACGACCAGGGCCCAGCACTCATCACTGGTCAGTGGCCGTGATGGTGCCAGCGAGAACATAACGGGATGAGCGTTTTTGAGTATCTCAAGGCGAGGGCGTTGAGCCGCCAGCTCTCCTTTCTGCATATCCAGAAGTGAGCGGGCTTCCTCCTGCAGGCGCAAAAGCATGACATGCTCGCTGTTTCGCTCAATCCGCTCCTGGTTCCAGTTATTGACCTGCAGACCGATAAGCACGCCGAACACCACGATCAGCGTCTCCACCGCCACGGTGAACCAGTCCTGCTTGCGAAACGCTGTGGCGATACGGCGAAGGATCATGGGTTTCTGCCTGCGATGGTGCGGAGACTTTTTAGCGTCTCCGCATTGACGGTTTCAAGATCGGTGATTGCGGTTTCCAGGTCGGCGAAGCGAATCTGCAGCGCTTCCACAAGTCCGGCGTCCGAGCGCAACAGCGTGACGGCAGCGGCGATGGCATCCGGCGCAAGCCGAAGCTCGCACGGATAGGCCAGTGAGCCGGTGATTGCGTCATAGTCGCCGGTCGGCGCGAACCGGTCGCCGCACTTTTCAAGTAGTGCCTGCTGGACATCGGCTGGCACGCGCCGCCGGAACAGCGTCCTAATGGGTGCCTCACGCCCCTCGTCGGCAATCACATCGATCAGCGTCGTCGTGTAGATCGAGATGGCCGTCGCCCGAAGCTTATCACTGGCGATCAGCCCGATGTCGCCGGTCGAGATCAGCTCGTCAAAAGTCGCGCGGTTCCGGTCCATGTATTTGTACTGGGTCGCGCGATAGGCATCGACCAGGAATTGCTCGTCATTGAGCGGCCCCGTGCCGGACAGCGCGTCGATCGCAGCCTTCGCTCCGGCGCGGACGTCCCGATTGTAGGCGATCAGGTATTCATAGGCCCAGGCTTCATAGCGCAGGTCCTGCGTCAGGCGCTCGCTGAACACGGCCGCGCGCTGGCGCGTTTCACGATTGTCGTTCCAGTTGGAGGCCTGCAGGCCGATGAACACACCCGTCACCACAATGACGAAATCGAGGCCCACCGCGAACCAGTTCTGGTCCTTCACGTGCTGGGTCAAGCGGCGCAGGATCATCGACGCTGCTCCAGTTCCGCGTCAATGACGGCGATCGCGCGCCTTGCGGCTTCATTCTGTTCGGCGAGGTCTGAAGGCGTGGAATACATCAGCCCGGCCCACTCTGTGAGAAGGGGCTCAATGTGAGGATTACCGGCAATTTTCGAGACTGTCTCCGCCGCCACCTCGTCACTGACCCCCTTCGGACAATCCAGCACATAGGTTTCGGCGCCGTCATTGAGGTCATAGCAATTCGACCAGTAATGGGCCTGGGCATCGAAAGGGATCAGCTGGCGAACGCGGGAACGGTAGGCCGGCATCACCTGCGTGCTGGTTAGCGTCGCGTTCTGCGAGAGATACCCTTCCACCGCGTCGATGACATCGCGCGCGCGCGGAAAGCCCTGTCGGCGCATTTCGCTATAGGTCGACTGGTTGACGTCTATGGGTTGCCACTGCGAGGCATGGAAGAAGTCGACCAGGACGGGCCAGCAGTCTGCGCCACAATCGCCGTCGCTCGCCATGAAATCCAGCGAGCGCTTGCCCGCGTCCACCACTTGGCCGATGGCGTCGGCCTTCTGGTTCGTGACACGGATCGAGGTTTCAATTTCCTGCCGGAGCTCCTGAAGCAGTTCTGTCTCCTGCATCCTCACCGCCTGCGCCTCGTTCCAGTTGCCAAGCTGGATACCGAGAAACACGCCGAGCACGACGATCAGGGTTTCCACCGCGACGGTGAACCAGTCCTGCTTGCGGAAGGCGGTGGTGATGCGGCGGAGGATCATGGTTGCGCCTTCGTGCCGGAAAGAGCGGCTGTATAGGTGTCGAGCCTGTCGGCGACCTCGGAAACGTAGATCGAGTAGAGGTGCTGGGTGAGCGCCGCATTGCTGACCAGCGCGATGACTACGGTGTTACCGCAGATGCGGTTCGGCGTGGTCATCTCGTACTGGTCCAGCCCGGCGATGACGTCAGTTCCGGGGCGGACTTCCAGGTCGCTCTCGGTCATCAGGCGCAGGCCCGCCGCTGTGTAAGCGGCCTTCTCGGTCTCCTGCTTGACGCGGACATAGCGCTGCCACTGGTTGTCCATGAACGCCATCTGGTCTGCCATTTCGCGGACACTGTCGCGAATTTCGGGCGACCCGATCAGCGAAAGCCGCCCTGTCTCCAGCGCCTCATTTGCCGATGACAGCGAAAATCGGGGCGGCGGAAAGTCCCCAATACCCAGAATCAGCGCCTTCGTCTCATCACCCATGGCAAGACAGGTTTCGCTTTCACCCAGCCGGACAGCGAGACGCTTCGCGTCAGTCAGGATCAATTCGTTCAGTGCAAGATATGCGGCGATATCGGCGCGCGTTTCCTCTGCCTCAATGCGCAGCCGCGACGCCAGGTCCGCTGCATCACTGCGCGAGACCCGCGCCGCATTCCAGTTATTCACTTGCAGACCGATGAACACACCGAACACGACGATCAGCGTTTCCACCGCGACGGTGAACCAGTCCTGCTTGCGGAAGGCGGTGGCGATACGGCGGAGGATCATGGCGCGTTCTGATAAATCTGGGGTGCGGGGCATGTCAGGGGCGCCACGACAGCAAGGCCACCGGCGATCTTTGCTGTGGGGGCGCCTTGTTCGATATTCATGACTGCATTTCCAGAAGGGGCGCGGTCGGCCCTGAGGCGATCAGCTGGTCGACCATATCCCGGAAATCGAGTGGGAAATGGTGTCGCCTGGCTGTCCAGAAGGCCTGATAGTATTTCGAAGCCAGATGGTCGCGGAAATGGTTCTGCGTATGACGCCAGAAATCTGCCTCGAACACATTCTTTTTGGCCTGGTAATGCATCACCTGATAACCGCGCGTGACCATTGTGTAGAATACGTTGAGCCGCGTTCTTTCTGCCGGTTCGAAAGTGTCCGGCGTGTAGTCCAACCCGCGCAGGAAGAGATCCACCATTCCGGCCTCGTTGAGGATATTCATGTGATCCCGGAAAATGTCATAGTAACCGACTGCGGTCGCGATGCGCTGCTGGGCGGCGGAGTGGCGGACCTGCAGCCCGACAAAGATCAGGGATGCAATCACCGCGACCGACGAGATGATCGCGGCCAAGAAATAGATTTGTTCAAGTAGCATGACCGCTCCCAGTTACTGTCCGGACCTTCCAGTTATTCACCTGCAGACCGATGAACACGCCGAAGAAGACGATCAGGGTTTCCACCGCGACGGTGAACCAGTCCTGCTTGCGGAAGGCATCGGTGATGCGCCGGAGGATCATGGCGCGGGCTCCGCTTCTGGTGTTTCGGGCGGACTTTCTCCCAGCTCGATCAAGACCTCTCGCGACGCTTCGGCGAGGCTGCTTGCCAGACTCGTGATGTAGGCCCCGTTCTCCAGCCGGTCGAAAAGAAACTGGTTCAGGGCGGTGTCCTGGCAAGCCTCTTCATAACTGACAGTCAGGGTGATCTTCGCCAGGCCGCCGCTAAAGTCTCCATCGAGCGTGCGTTGGAAGATGGGGTTATCCTGAGGTGGTGGCCGGTTGCCGTAAAAGCTGTCGCTGAACCGCGAATTGTCAGCGACGTTGTCCACGCGTCGCAGATAGGCCGAAAGCGTGGTGCGGTCCTCTGGCGAGATATTATCGAGAAAGGCATCCGAGGTGAGAATTTGATTGATCGCGTCGCGACGGACATTCAGGCCCACAATCAATCTCAAGGTTTGCATCGCGCGCATAAAGCGCCCTTCAGCGCCGTTTTCCGCGCTGCATGTTTCAAAGTCCCGCAAGATTTCGAAGGCTTGGTTCTTCTGGTCAACTACCCGCCTGATCGCGTTTTGAGACAGAACCAGATTTGTGTTTGCTTCTTCGATGACCCGTGCGCGGGCCTGTTCGTAAATCAGATTGTCCTGCCGCGCTGCGCTCCAGTTGGTAATCTGAAACGCGATCAGGATACCCAGTACTACGATGCAGAAATCCAGCCCCACCGCGAACCAGTTCTGGTCCTCCATATGCTTGGTCAGACGGCGCAGGATCATTGGGCATTCCCGCGCTGCAGGTCGATCTGAACCGTCAAAGCGGCCTGGAGTTCCCTGGCGCTATCGGCGTGGTCGGTGACGATGAGGTTCGCCACCTTCAGCGACGATATCCAGTAGCGTAATTCCTCATGGAGCGCTTCGCTTGATTGTAGCCGGTCAATGACGACCTGGATTTCAGGGTGTTGCGCTGGTGACGGACAAGCTTTCAGCGTCTGCATGGAACCATCCGTTTGGTAACAGTCTGACCAGATATAAAGCTGCATGCGCGCAGGGATGATGCCGCGCACATGCTCCCGATAGCGGGGGCGCTCACGCAGGCTTTCAATTCCGGAATAGTTGTAATACTGGGCAAGTTCGCTGCGCAGTTTCGCATCGCGGACGAGGCCGAGTTCGCCGGCGCTCTTCAGTTCCTCGAATGTCGAATTGGAAGGCTCGAACTCTGCGACCTGGCTTGCCTGAAAATAGGCCAGCAGCAATTCCCAGGCGCTGAGGGATGTTCCGCCTGCATCGGCTTCATCAAGAACCGCCAACCCATAGTCAGAAACCTGCTGCCAGAATTGAATCCGGTTGCCATATGTAGAAATATCCTGGGAGAGGTCGGCCGAAATACGTTCAAGATACTGCATGGAGCGCGCCAGGTCAGCCCGCGCTGCGTTCCAGTTCGACACCTGAATACCGATGAACACGCCAACGACGACAATGACGAAGTCGAGCCCCACCGCGAACCAGTTCTGATCCTTCACATGCTTCGTCAGACGGCGCAGGATCATGGCGCTTCTGCCGCGCTGGCATGACTGGCGCCTATTTCGTCATCAAGAACCGCGTGCAGCGTCGCCAGTTGCGCGCTTACGGGAAAGACGGCGCGCTCGGCATACACATTATACATGTATGCATTTTCACCCAACTCATTGAGGAAGACCAGGTTCGCGCGCATCGCATGCGTATTGCATTCCGGATTGAGCCATACGCTGTCCGGCAGACCAACGCGCGCCGGGCCGACATTATGCGTGATCAGATGTGGATATTGCTTGCCGAGATCGCGTCCGGATTCCGTGATGACGAGAATGAGATCGCGGGCGCGCGCGGCCTCCTGTGTGTAGTTGAGAATCGCGGTGCGCACCGGCGCCGAGGTGAGCTGGTCAAGGCGCCCGGTCGTCAATAGCTCCATGATAGTAGGCAATTCGGCGGGCGGTACTGTCGTATGTGCCGAACCGGCAATGGCGTCGCATTGTTCCACTGATATGGCCTCTGCGCCCGCCGGGTCCTTGAGCACGGCTAGCGCGCCAAGAAGGCCTTCGGAGAAATTTTTTCGAGACTCATCGTAACTGGCGCGGCTTTCAATAAGCAGCACGACCTCGCCATGCAGCCGCGCGAGGTAGTCGCGTTCATTGCTCTGGCGTTCACGCTCGACAGACCAGCCCTGTGCCTGCAGGCCGAGGAACACGCCCAGCACAACGATCACAAAATCGAGCCCCACCGCGAACCAGTTCTGGTCCTTCACATGCTGGGTCAGACGGCGCAGGATCATTGCGGCATCTCCGGCTCAGTGGCTGCGGTTCCGGGCGCGGGCAGTCTCATACTGTCGAGATAGTCGGCGAGGAAGTTTTCATCGAGCGCTTCGACAATGGGGCCGGCCACTTCCATCATGGGCGTGCCTTCCCAGCCGGAGGCCTGAAGCGACCACCAGCGCTTGGCAAAGGGGCTGCCGAAATAGTAGGGGGCCGAGTTGAGCACGTGCTGACGCGCCTCTTCCCGGCTCGCCAGTCCTGCCGCCTCCATCTGGAAGCGATGGTCCCATTGCAGCATCAGCGCGACCAGAATGCCGTCCAATGTGCGCATTTCCGGCTCGGTCAGGTCTTCCGGGTGCCGGATTGACTTGATCCAGACGCCGGAAATGTCCGGCTTGGCGATATAGAGCTCGATCTCGGCGAGGAAGTCGTTCTTCTGCTGCTCCATGGCCGCACGGGACAGGGCCGCATTCTGGCGCACTTCCACGATCAGCACGATCAGGCCAAGCAGCACGCCGATATTGGCGCCAAGCGCCAGCCACTGGCTCAGCCGTTCGGTGCGGCTGCGCGCAGGCGGCGCTTCCACTGGCGCAGGCACGATCACCGGTTCAGGCGGGTTTGCCTTGGCAGCGCCCGGACGCCGGACCCGCGACAGGAATGCGGGCAGCTTCATGCCGCCACGCCACGCGCTCTGAATCGAAATCGTCCCACTCTGGTTCCCCCACGAAACACCTGTAGGGGCATTTATGGAACGATTTTTTCCAAATGTCTCGCACTCTCGCCCCGGACCCGACCGTCTGAGGCCGGACCTGTAATGGTATCAGCGCATCCCGCCTTCAAGCGGGCCCCACAGGGCTACATGAAACGCAAGGTCTTACCGTCCTTCACCACGGTCTCTGTCCGGATCACCTCGGTCCGATAGTCCGGCAGCAGCACGGTATCGACCGCCACATAGGCCACATCCGCCTGTGCCTGCGTCAGCACCACGCGGACATATCCCTGGTGCATGTTGTCGGTCCAGCGCACTTCCTCCAGTGCCTGTTCGAACACGCGGTCCAGCGCTTCGGCCGTCTCGGCATCCCATCCCGTATCGACGAAATCGCCGGGCGATGTCACGCCGGCCGTGCCCAGTTCCAGGCCCATCGGGCGGCCTTCGCCGTCGAACAGCTGGTTCGCCCAGAAACTGTGGCTGTCGCCGGTCAGGAAAAGCAGGTCTTCCGCGCCCGCCGCGCGGCTGAGCGCATAAAAGGCTTCGCGGGCCGCCGGATAGCCATCCCATGTGTCTGTATAGAAGGGCAGGTTCCACTGCGCCTTCCAGAACAGGTTGGTGCCTTCACCGGGCGCTTCGCCCTTCGGGGCCCTGGCAGGGTCAATCCCGTAGGCCGCGACATCGGGCACCAGCATCCGCGCAATCGGGCTCGGATTACCGATCAGGCGCCAGGGCTGGCCAGCCGCCACCGAGTCTGACAGGCTATCGGCCAGCGCAGCTTCCATCCGCTCAGAGAGCATCCGGCGGTTCGGGTCGCCAATCACGTCCCGCATGAAGGAATCGCGTGTTTCCGGCGACGTGATCGTCTCGGCATACGCTGCATAGTCCACCTGCTCGCCCCGGCCTGAATGGCGGGTTTCCAGCGTCACCAGCGTCGCCAGGTTCCCGAAGGAATAGGTCCGCCAGAATTCCGCGCGGCTGAAGCCCGGCTCCGGCTCGCGGATCGGCATCCACTCATAATACGCGCGAAGCGAAGCGGCCCGCCGTGCGTCCCAGTCGCCCTCCGTCTCCGGCTGGTGGTTCTGGGCGCCGTCCATCCACGGATTGTTCGCGCTCTCATGGTCGTCCCAGCTGGCCATGAAGGGGTGCGCCGCGTGCATGGCGCGCGATCCGGCATCGGTCTTGTACTGGGCATGGCGCGTGCGATAGTCGGCCAGCGTCACGATCTCGTTGGCGGGAACATGTGCGCGACCGAGGCCCGTGCCTTCCTCATTGCCCCAGGCATCGGCGCCGTATTCATAAATGTAATCGCCCGTGTGCAGAACGAAATCCACGTCTGCATCCTTCGCGATGGCGTCATAGGCATTGAAATGGCCGAACGGATAGTTCGAACAGGAAATCAGGGCGACGCCCAGACGGTCCAGCGCGCCAACAGGCAGGGTGCGGGTGCGCCCCGTGGGCGACGTTCCGCCATTCGTAATGAACCGGTAGTAATACTGCCCGCCGGGTTCCAGTCCTTCGGGGATCACCTTCACCGTATGGTCTGCCTCGGCGCTGGCCACCGCTTCGCCGCTCTGCACCATGTCGCTGAACGCCGCATCGTGCGCCAGCTCCCAGGTCACGGCCTGCTCGGCCAGATCCGTCGTCACCCGCGTCCACAACACCACGCTCGTCGTGCGCGGATCGCCGCTGGCCACGCCATGCGCAAAGGCAGGCGAGTGGGCAGGGGGAGCAACGGCTTCGGTCTGCGGCGCGGCGCAAGCGGCCAGCGTGCCGCCCGTGATCAGGGCCAGGGTCTGTCGGCGATCAAGTGTGGGCATGTCGGCCTCCTCGGCAGGGCCACACAATGCGGCCAGGGATTGCAGTTGAAAACGAAAAAGGCGGGCCCATTGCGGGCCCGCCTGTTCCGGATGGGGTTGGTCTAGAAGTCAGCCGTCGCGGTGAACATCACCGTGCGCGGCGCCGAGATCCAGGCACCGTTGCCCGAGATGCCAGCCAGCCAGTCATTGTCGAACAGGTTGTTCACGTTCAGGCGGAACTCGACATTCGACAGGTCTTCCGACAGGGCCGAGCCCGAGATGCCGGCATAGAGGTCGGCATCGTAATAGCTCTCGGCGGTCCAGGTGTTCGACAGGTTCACGAACCGGTCATCCACCCATTTTGTCGACAGGCCGGCAAAGAAGTTGCCTTCCGTATAGTCGGCGCTGATCACGAACATGTTCTCGGCAATGCCCGGAACCTGGTTGCCGGTAAAGATTCCAGCTGCCGTGTCGAGGACCGTATCGCCCGTGCCGAGGATGGTCGCGTCATTGTATGTGTACGATCCGAAGAACGACCAGTTGTCCGTGGCGTTGAACTCACCCGCCACTTCCAGGCCGCTGGACTCGATACCGCCACCATTGATGAAGCCGCCATTCGACGATTCCAGGTAGTCGATACCGTCGACCGATTCGGTTGGCGCCGGGAACAGGCGGTTCTCGAAGGTCGAGTCGAAGTACACTACCGAACCGCGCAGGCGGTCGCTGACATAACGCACACCGATTTCAGCGTTTTCGGCTGTTTCAGGATCCGGCAGGCCGGTAACACCGCTGCTGCCCACGACTTCCAGCACCGTGTCCGGTATGGCCTTGAAGTTCTCGGCATAGCCGGCGAACACTTCCACGCCCGGCATGGCGCTTGGCGTCCAGGCTGCACCGCCCGAGAACAGCACATCGGAGTCGCTCGACACCTTGAAGTTCAGCGTCGGGTCATTCGGCGTGAACAGGTCGACGCGCTCGATCTCGTTGCTGAACTGCTTGACGCCCAGACGGAACGTGAAGTCGGACACTTCCACCACGTCCTCAATGTACCACTTGAACGTGGTCTGCGGGAATTCGCGGCTGTACTGCACCCAATAGGCCGTCGCATCATAGTCTGGGCCGATGCGCGTATCGTTGAGCTGGTGCCAGTCGCGGTATTCATAGCGCGTCGTGTCTTCGTACCACAGACCGCCACGCAGCGTGTTCTCGATGCCTGTACCGATCTGCGTGGTCCAGTCGAGGTCGGCATAGGCGCCCGTGCGTTCTTTCTGGTAGTGCGTGTGGCGGTAGGACTGAAGCGCCACCGAACCGGCAGGGAAACAGGCCGGGTCGTATGCGGGGCCTGCGCCGCCATACGGGAAGGTGATCGACGAAACGCAGCCGGGCGTCGGTTCCAGCGGCGTGCCCGCCTGATCGACAAAGGTCACCAGCGGAAGGGTCGAAGCGCCGAACTGGCCGACATTGACCACATATTGCGGCACCCAGTCACCGCGGCCGTCATTGTCATGGCGGTAGACGCCTGCTTCCAGGTTCACGCCCTCGAACAGTTGCTTTTCGCCCTTCACGTAGAAGAGCGAGTTTTCGCGCAGTGTGCCCCAGGCCTGGCGGTAGAGCTGGTCGATATAGGGGATGCCCGTCCATTCGCCCGTCAGCTGGTCCGAATTGGGGTTGGCGGCAAAATCGGCTGGCGAGAACAGGCGCTGGTAGTTGTTTTCCAGCGTGTCATCGATCGAAAGATAGCTTGTCCAGTCGATGCCGAACTGCTCGGTCTGCAGCTTGGCGGCGAAGTGGTCGCGCGTATTGTCAGCCGTTCCGGTGACATGATCGGTGGCTGACTGGGTCGACAGAGAGACCCAGAACTTGGTCTTGTTGTCAGCCAGCAGGCCGCTGTCATAGCGCCCGTAGAAACGCTGCGCTTCGAAATCGCCCAGCGAGGCCGATACGCGCACGCGGCGCTCGTCCAACGGGTTCTGCGTGGTGAAGTTCAGCGTACCGCCAAGCGCATCATTCGAGCGCGAGGCAATGTCCGCGGTGCCCTGAGACACTTCGATGGAACCGGCATTCTGCGTGTCGATGTAGCGGTTGGCCTTTGCGCCGCCGCCATAGTTCGATCCGCCGTTCGGCATGCCGTCAACCGTGATGCCAACCTGCTGCTCGCCGAGGTTGTTCTGGAAGCCGCGAACCGCAACGCCGGTTGACCAGTCGTCAAAGCCGAATGCGTCACCTTCCTGAACCTGAACGCCGGGGAGGTTGTCGATCTGGGCGAGAATGCTCGTCACCGGCGACTGTTGCAGCGCCATCGACTCGGTCGACTCGCTGGACGCATAGGTCTGTTGCTGACCCAGAACGATCACAGTGTCCAGCTGGCGCGTGTCCTGTGTGGTTTCGGCATCATCGGCGTGGGCAAAACCCATCACCAGGCTCAGGCTGACACCGGTCAGAAGACCGGCTTTCCATAACGTATTCATGATTTTTCCCTACTTGAATACTCTTGACCCCGCACATGCGGAAGAAATCGCCCTGATGCATGATCAGAGCGTCCGTCACCGAAACACTCCGTGTCCGGTCTATTCCTTGTGCTTGAGGAGTCAGCTAACCCGCCTTGATGACGCTTGGATGACAATTCGGTTACGAATTTTCGCAACTGCGAAATTTCTCGAAACTGTCGCAAAAATTACAGGCGCGTGTCGCGCCGTGCCGCAGGTCTGAAATGCAGAACGGCCCCCCGTTTCCGGAGGGCCGCCTGTTCGTTTCGGTTGGCTTGAGGCCTGGACTAGAAGCCCATGTCGCCCATGCCACCCATGCCGCCCATGCCACCTGGCATGCCACCGCCTGATTCTTTCTTCGGTGCTTCGGAGATCGAGGCTTCCGTCGTGATCAGCAGGGCTGCGACAGAGGCCGCGTTCTGCAGGGCAGAGCGGACAACTTTCACAGGGTCGATGACGCCCATGACGACCAGGTCGCCATATTCTTCAGTCTGGGCGTTGAAGCCGTAGGAGCGCGACTTGTTAGACAGGATGTTGTTGACAACAACCGAGCCTTCCACGCCTGCGTTCTCGACGATCTGGCGGATCGGTGCTTCCAGCGCCTTGCGGACGATGTCGATACCGGCTTTTTCGTCGTCATTCAGGCCGACCACATCGATATTCTTCGATGCGCGCAGCAGGGCCACGCCGCCGCCGGGAACAATGCCTTCTTCAACGGCTGCGCGGGTTGCGTTCAGCGCGTCGTCGACACGGTCCTTCTTCTCTTTCACTTCGATCTCGGTGGCACCGCCAACCTTGATCACGGCAACACCGCCAGCGAGTTTCGCCAGGCGTTCCTGCAGTTTTTCACGGTCATAGTCAGACGAGGTGTCTTCGATCTGGTTACGGATCTGGGCAACGCGTCCTTCGATGTCCTTCTTCTTGCCGCCGCCATCAACGATGGTCGTGTCGTCTTTCGTGATCGACACGCGCTTGGCTTTGCCGAGCATGTCCATCGAGACGTTTTCCAGCTTGATGCCGAGGTCTTCGGAGATGACCTGGCCGCCTGTCAGGACAGCGATGTCCTGCAGCATGGCCTTGCGGCGGTCGCCGAAGCCCGGTGCTTTCACGGCAGCGATCTTCAGGCCGCCGCGCAGCTTGTTCACGACCAGTGTGGCAAGGGCTTCGCCGTCAACGTCTTCAGCGATGATCAGCAGCGGCTTCTGCGACTGGACAACAGCTTCGAGGATCGGCAGCATTGGCTGGAGCGATGAGAGTTTCGACTCGTGCAGCAGGATGAGCACGTCTTCGAGTTCGACGGTCATCTTGTCAGCATTGGTGACGAAGTAGGGCGACAGGTAGCCGCGGTCGAACTGCATGCCTTCGACGACTTCCAGTTCGGTTTCCAGCGACTTGGCTTCTTCAACCGTGATGACGCCTTCATTGCCGACTTTCGCCATCGCATCAGCGATCATCGCGCCGACTTCGGTGTCACCGTTTGCCGAGATCGTGCCGACCTGGGCGATCTCTTCGTTGGTTTTCACCTTCTTGGAGCTGTGGGCGAGGTCGCGGACGACTTCGGCAGCGGCTTTCTCGATGCCGCGCTTCAGGTCCATCGGGTTCATGCCGGCAGCAACGCGCTTCATGCCTTCGCGAACGATGGCCTGTGCGAGAACCGTGGCGGTCGTCGTGCCGTCACCGGCAACGTCGTTCGCCTTGGAGGCCACTTCGCGCAGCATCTGTGCGCCCATGTTCTCCAGCTTGTCCTCAAGCTCGATTTCTTTTGCGACGGTGACGCCGTCCTTCGTGGAGCGCGGTGCGCCGAAGGATTTTTCGATCACCACGTTACGGCCTTTCGGGCCGAGCGTGACTTTCACTGCGTTTGCGAGAATGTCGACGCCCTTGAGCATCTTCTCGCGGGCTTCGGAGCCGAAAACAACGTGTTTGGCAGCCATATTGAGTTACCTCTTTGAATAGTTTGGGAATTCAGGAAATTGCGACGGGTGGGAGACTATTTCTCCAGCACACCCATGATGTCGCTCTCTTTCATGATGAGCAGCTCTTCGCCGTCGACGGTCACTTCCGTGCCGGACCATTTGCCGAACAGGACGCGGTCCTTAGGCTTCACGTCGAGCGGAATGCGCTCATTATCGTCGCCAATGGCGCCAGCGCCGACTGCAACAACAACGCCTTCCTGGGGTTTTTCCTTGGCGGTATCGGGAATGATGATCCCGCCCTTGGACTTTTCTTCTTCCTTGACGCGGCGCACGACAACACGGTCGTGGAGGGGACGAAGTTTCATATTGAGCCTCTCGCTTTTCTACGTAGGTTCGGGGTTGAATCTGTCGCGCCAGCTTCAAAGGGGGGAAGGGAATTAGCACTCACCCCCTCAGACTGCTAACGCTACAGCGCAGATAGGGGGGGCTGGAGGCGGCGTCAACAGGCGGACCGTGAATTTTTTGTTCACCAAACGCCTGTGAATGCTATGATTTCGGGCAAACGGGGGCGCGCCATGGTTCGCATTGAATATGACGCAGCAGGAAGGGCCGTAAAGGTTCCGGGTCTCGAGGCGATCGCCCTCAAGCGGCCGGAATTCTTCAGCGGCCCGCGGATCTGGGCCGAATCGCTGGCCCCGGCGCTGCAGGCCCGCGAGGCCGAACGCCGCGAGACCATCCGCAAGGTCTGGCGCAAAACCCTCGCCGCCGTGATGATCCCCGTCATCCTGCTCCTCGTGCTCGGCCTGATGAACCCCTTCATCTTCGGCGGCTGGATGCTGTTCCTGTTCTTCGGCGTGCCGCTCTCGGTCGTGCTGATCGCCGGCATGGACTGGCTGCGCGTCTACGCCATGAAGGCCGCCACCAAGCAACTCGTCCTCGGCGCGGCCTGCGAGTGCTTCGGCTTCACCTATGAAACCCTCGCCCCCGATGTCTCGAAGGTCACCGACTATCGCAGCCTGCTCAAGGCGGCCCGCGCCTATCAGGCCCGCCATGGCCCGCCGGGCCGCAAGACCGGCAAGCGCAGGCGCGGCGGCCAGACCCGCGTCACCACGCCGTTCGGCAGCGCCAGCTTCGGCTCCTCGCATGCCACCGGCCCGGAATGCCCCACACCCGCCTATGACGTGCTGGAGGATGCGAGCCTCTTGCCCGGCCATGATACCCGCCATTTCGAGGATCTGATCAAGGGCACCCGCGCCGGGGCGGCCTTTTCCCTCGTCGAGGCCAAACTGGAAACCTCGGGCAAGAATGGCGGCACCGTGTTCCAGGGCATGCTGTTCCATGTCCAGTATCCGGGCCGCTTCCTCGGCCGCACCCTGATGGCCCGGTCGCGTTGGTGGAAGCGCGGCAAGGCGGCGAAAGACCTCCAGAAGGTCAGCCTCGTCTCCTCCGAACTCGACAAGGCCTTCACCGTCTATTCCACCGACCAGGTCGAGGCCCGCGCTCTGCTGACACCCGACCGGATGGAACGCCTCATGGCGCTGGAGCGCCACTTCTCCGGCGGAAAGATGCGCGGCGTGTTCGAGGATGGCCACATGACCATCGCCCTCGAAGCCCCCAACCAGTTCGAGGCCGGCTCTATCTTCAAACCCCTTGTCGATTCGGAACGTTTCTCGTCCGCCCTCGTCGAACTCGGCCTCGTCTGCGACATGATCGACGGCTTCCTCACCCGCGACTGGGTGAAGGACAAATCGTAGGAGAGACGCGCCTCTCTCCCACCCCGCCTAACCTGTGCCATGCTTGGCCCCATGTTTCAGCTCGACCAACAGGACCTCGACCATATCGCGCCAGAATGCCTGCTCTCCACGGGCTCTCCTTCGACTTCGCTCAGGATGAGCCCTAAGGAAATCAGGGAAGGGCGGCCTGCCGCCCCACATCATATTTGTCGCTCTTGCGCTCGCCCAGCAACATGCGCTGTTCGAGCCGCTTGCGCAGGGCCGCGTAATACGCCTCCAGGAAGGCAAGGTCGGTCTCGCCCGACCCCGGCACCCAGCCGATCTTGGCGCGGATCCGCGCGGCCACTTGCGCCTTGATCTCCGGCGTCGACTGGCGCAGCACATCCTCCAGGACATGCAGTTCGTGAATGCCATAGGCATCCGCCTGCTGCGGCGTGAAGGCAAAGCGGCTGCCCTGCGCTTTCGTCTTCACCGCCGTGACGATATCGCTCATCAGCTGCGCCTTCGGGGCCTTGATCACCCAGGTGCCCGCCAGCAGGTCACCCACCCGCATCTTGTCCTTGTTGAACACCGGGAAGAACAGGAACACGCCGGACCAGGCGAGCCCCAGCAGCGCCATCCATGCCCCCACCTGGTCGCTCCCCATGCTCATGATCAGGAATTGGAGCGGCAGGCCCAGCTCCACTTCGCGCATGAAATTGCGCGCCAGCACGGCGTCCGCCGTCAGCCGCCCGCCATCGCGCGACGCGACCCGCAGGCCCAGCGCCCGCTTGCCCGGCGTCGCCGCCTTCCGGCCGATCTCGAAGAAGATGTAATAGAAGTTCCGCACAAAGAAATAGAACACCATCCAGAAGGCAAAGGCGAAATTCACCCGCTCCATGCCCATCGCGCCCATGATGAAGCTGAGGCCGAGCAGCGTGCCGATCACGATGGCCCACTGGATCGCCACATCAATCGCGAACGCACCGGCCCGCTCGGCCACCGTTGCCAGCCTCAGCCGGAGGGCGGCGCCTTCCGGCGTCACCAGCGTGCGCGTCATCTTGCCGACGCGTATCTGCTCGGCAAGCCGCGCCCGGCGCCGCTCGGCCGCTTCCATGCTGATGCCCGGACGGGCAGGGGCAGACGTGTTTGTCACAGCTCACGCTCCCTGCGCGGCAGGTAGAAATACCCGCACCACAGCACCAGGCTGGTCACCGCGATGGCATAGCGCACCGTATCTGAATTGATCAGCTGGCGCCCGAATCCTTCCAGCAGGGCGGCGATCACCAGCATCACCACACAGCCCATCGCCATCGTCGCGGCCTTCTGGCCCGAGGCCCGCGCAGAGGCTAGCCGTGTCTTCTCGCCGGGAAACGCCACCGCTCCGCCAATCACGAAACCCGCCGCCCCGGCCAGCGTGATGGCGAACAGTTCGGTCACGCCGTGGATCATCAGCCAGCCGGTGAATTCATAGCCGAGGCCCTTTTGCCAGAACACGGCATAGAGCGACCCGATGGTCACGCCATTGTAAAGCAGCAGCCAGGCCGTCGGCACGCCGAAGGCAAAGCCCAGCGCAAAGGCGAACAGGGAAATCTGCGCATTGTGATTGAACAGGAACCCGGAAAACGCGGCCAGTTCGCTCTGCCCGTGACCGTTCGGGTCGGTGTAGATGGTCGAGCGCAGGTATTCCACCGTCGCATCCGGATTGCGCCCGTCGAACAGGCTCTCATTATGGAAGGTCCAGAACCAGTCCATGTCCTGCAGGCACAGGAAGAAGGCAAGGCCAATCCCGCCAAAGAAGAACAGGAAGGACAGCAGCGTCGGCCACACCGCGCCGCGCACCGCTTGCGGCCAGCCCCGGCGCAGGAAATCCATGATCCGCTCGCCCAGCGATGTGCGCGCTCCGTACACGAAGAAATAGGCCCGCGTACACAGGCTTTCCAGGTAGGTGATGACATTCTGGTCCAGCGAAATGGATTTCGCTACCGACAGCGAACTCACCGCCTGCCTGTACAACCGAGGCAGGGCGGTCATCTCCGCATCACTCAGCCCGTTCACGCCGCCATTCTCGGCCCGCGTCAGGATCAGGTCCAGCTTGCGCCAGTCCGCCTCGCGCTCCTCCCGGAAGCGGTACGATTTGAGCATGTCGCTCATAGCATGTCCCTCTGCTTGATCTGCAGGTAGCGCGAGATCAGCGCCCCGCCAAACGCCTCCGGCTTCGTCTCGATGATCTGCACGCCCATCCGCTGCAGCCGGCGCAGCACGATATCGCGCTCGGCCAGCATCCCGTCGGCAATCACGGCGCGCGTCACATCCTCGGTCGTCTCCGGCGGCGCGTCGACAAGGGCCGACATGGCTTCGTCCTCGAAGGTCGCAAACAGGATCAGGTGCCGGTCGGTCAGCCGCTTCACATTCTCAAGCATCAGCTCGGCCGAGATCGTGTCGACGAAATCGGAAAAGATGATGATCAGGCTGCGCCGCTCCAGCCGGTTCGCCAGCGTCGAAAGCGCCAGCGTGAAATTGGTCTCCTCGGTCGAATAGTCTAGGTTCGCCGCCATGCCCTGCGCCTTGGGAAAACCGCGCGGCCCGCTCAGGAATCCGGTCGTCAGGCCCGGCCGCGAGTCAAAGCCGTAGAACATGGTCCGGTCGCCATGGCGCAGCGACACATACGACAGCAGCAGCCCGGCATTGATCGCCCGGTCGATCTTCGGCACCCCGCCCAGCGGCTCACTCATCAGCCGGCCGGTATCAAAGGCAAACACGATATTGTGGTTGCGCTCGGTACGGAATTCCTTGGCCAGCAGTTGCCTGTGGCGCGCCGAATGTTTCCAGTCGATGGCCCGCCGGTCCATGCCGCTGGAAAACTCCCGCAGCGCATCGAACTCGCTGCCATCGCCGCGCTCGATCTGCGTCTTGATGCCGAAGGCTGCGTCGCGCGAAAACAGCCGGATCGCCTCGTCCTTCACCCAGCGGATATTCGGCGTCACGGCAATGCCGTGATCAAGCTCTGCAATATGCCGCTTCTGCACCAGGCCCAGCGGCCCGGTCCACCGGCTCCACAGGCGTACCAGTTTCGCTAACCCCCGCCGCTTCGGCGTCAGCGTGAATTCATGCGGCCGCTCGCGCCCGTCCCAGCCGCGCAGGCCCTTGGCCGGAATGTCCTCCAGTATCTCATTCGTTTCCAGCTGCACCTGAATGCGACGCGGCAGCGGCCCGTCTGAAAAGCTCAGCACTACCGGCAGCGGATCGCTCCCGCCGACATACAGCAGAGCCGGCGGCCCAAGGTCCACCTTGAAGGCGCGCAGCGAGGCGCCCATCATCGCGTCCATCAGGATCAGTGCGCCAACGCCGACAATCCATCCCGCCGACACGGTCCACAGGGCCGGTGCCATCAGCGCGATGGCCAGCATCAGCGGCACGCCGAGCAGCATCAGGAAGATCGCGCGGGGCGTTGGCGAAATCACCGTGGCGCCGCCGTCTGTTCGATGATCCCGGCCAGCGTCTCATCCGTCGTCTTGCCCTCGATCTCGGCGGCTGGCGACAATAGGATCCGGTGGCGAAGCGCGGGCAGGGCCAGCGTCTTCACGTCGTCCGGTATGACAAAGTCCCGCCCGTCAATCGCCGCCTTGGCCCGGGCGGCCGTCGCCAGCGCTGCGGCGGCCCGCGGGCTCGCGCCTGTCTCCAGCGCCGGGGTCTCCCGCGTCGCGCGGATCAGGTCCACGATATAGGAAATGATGTCATCCTTCAGTTTCGTCTGCGCCACGGCCTCGACCGCCTCGTCCAGCTCGGCGGCCGTGATGACCGGCCCGATCCCGAAGGAGTCCGGCGTGTTCATGCCGGTGCGCGTGCCGTGCTGGGCCACGATCGCAAACTCTTCCTCCCGGCTCGGATAATCCAGCGTATGCTTGAACAGGAATCGGTCCAGCTGCGCCTCGGGCAGGGGATAGGTGCCCTGCTGCTCGATCGGGTTCTGCGTCGCGATCACGGTGAAGCGCGGGTTCAGCCGGTAGGTGTCGCCGTCGATCGTCACCTTGCGCTCCTGCATCGCCTCCAGCAGCGCGGCCTGCGTCTTCGGCGGCGTCCGGTTGATCTCGTCGGCCAGCAGCAGGTCAGTGAAGATCGGCCCCTTGGTCAGGCTGAATTCATTGGTCTGGAAGTTGAACAGGTTGGTGCCCAGCACGTCCCCCGGCATCAGGTCCGGCGTGAACTGGATGCGCCCGAAATCCAGCGAGATCGACTTGGCAAAGCATTGCGCCAGCAGCGTCTTCGCCGTTCCCGGGGGGCCTTCAAGCAGCACGTGCCCGGATGAGAACAGCGCGGTCAGCAGGATGTCCACGGTCGCGTCCTGGCCGATCACGGCCTTGCGCACCTCGCCGCGGATCCTGTTGGCCAGGTCCTTGATGTCATTTACGTTCATGCGTGCTTCTCCTGAGAATGTCGCGTCGCCAGCGATACAGATCGCGGGCCCTGGTCATCAGCTCTTCGCGGCTCGCAGATGGCCCGCGAAGGCCGCTTTCGATTTGTGAGAATGTCTTGCCCGACTGCTCCTCCGGCCCCAGCCGGTCGAACAGGGCCGATAATTGCGCCTCGGTCATGGTCTTCGGCGCCGCGATGTCGCGCGCCACGCGCCGCCGCACCATGGCCAGATAACCGGGCGCCATGCGTGTCTCGCGCCGGGCCATCGTGAACAGGCCCGCCGAATTGTCCACCAGCGCCTGCTTGCCCAGCGCGATCACACGCCCCTCGCGGGCTGTCGGCCCGAACCGCACCAGCGCGGCCCAGCCCAGCAGGAAGGCAGACGCCAGCGCCGCCAGCGTCGCGCCGATGAAGGGAATGTCGAACACCATCTGCAACAGGTTGGCCGACCGGACAAAGCCATGCAGCGTCGCATCGAAAATGATCGGCTCGCTCTCGTCATAGCGCAGCCAGTCCATCAGCTGCACGGCAAACCGGGCATTCTCCCGCTCGGCCAGCCCGAACGTGTTCAGCATGTCCGGGTCGGCCAGCACATAGACCTCCCGGTCATCGAACTTGCCCAGCAGCATGCCGTCGCCCGCCCCGATAATCGGCACCAGCGTTTCGGAGCGGATCACCTGCATCTTCAGGTCCGGCTTGAGTGCCATGCCGCCGAACGGCGTTTCGGTTCGCCCCTGCACGTCGATACGGCCGATCTCGCCCTCGATATCCAGCCGGCCGAGCAGGTCATTCAGGCCGCTCGCCGCCATGAACCGCGTGTCGCGCTGGCGCCGGGCATTGAACGGGTCCGTCTGGCCAACCCATTTCGGCAGCACGATCAGGGTCGTTGGCAGCAGATGGGTCTCTTCCAGCTTCCTGCTCATGCCCCAGGGCGAAACCGTGACCACCATCACGCCCCAGTCGCGGTTGCCGAGGCGTTGCTCCAGCCGGGATACCTCGACCGGGTAACCCTGGTCCTCCAGCAGCTGCACGATGCCATTAAATCCCAGCGCCGATGTCGAGAACGGATGGTCGCCCGCATGATCGCGGTCGCGCAGTTCCGGCGCCCAGCCGGCCAGTACCATGACCGCGCCGAACGAGACGATGGCAATGGTCAGCAGTACGGCGATTGTCCGGGTTGCGAAGGGCGAGCTGGTCTGTGCGTCGCTCATCCCCAGGCCTCCCCGAATGCGAACTGCTCATAGGAGTCGCGCGCCGTTTTCCATCCGGCCGCGTCCACGGTCCGCCCGCCGAAGAAACTGTGCTCGACAATCGCAATGATCGGACCCAGCGCGCGCTTGGCCCGTTCGGGCAGGTTGCGCAGCCCGCCAATCTCGCGCGCGGTCAGCGAGCGCGGCACGCCGCCTTCCAGCCGCTGCTGGATGTCGGCGATCGAGCGGAACAGCAAAAGGTGGACGGCCTCGGCAAACTTGCCGTCCCGCGCCAGCGCGTCGGCCTCCTCCAGCAGGGAGCGCGCCGCGTGCGCATCGGGCCGCAGGTCCACCAGCATGTCGTCCGCATTGTCGACCTTGCCCTTGCCGGACTTGCCGAAACGCACGCGGACCGCCTCGCCGAACAGGAAGTAGAGTACGCCCGCCGCAACGACCACGATGGCCGCCCAGAAGATGACCTGGAACAATGGCCCAAGCCTGCCGAGGAAGTCAAAGATCGCCGTCAGCCAGTCCGGCGGCGGCTTTGGCGGCTGGATGTCTTCCTCCGGCGCGTCATATTCAGGCCGCGTCAGCTGCAGGCCCGCTTTTTTCAGGTAGGCTGCATGGGCGGCGTCCACCGCGTCCAGATCCGTTTCCGGGCCATAGTGCTCAAGCGACTCGTCGTAGGGTTCTGCGTCATCAAGGACATCGGCGCCGAAATCATTTGCCGCCGTGACCGGGACGCCTTCATCGGAATGGATCTGGGCAAGGCCCGGCTGTGCAGCCGACGCAAGCGCAAGCGCGAGCGCGAGCAGAGCCCCCATCCGAACCGGCAAGCGCAAAACTTGTCCCTCCTGCCGCAGGCGCCCCATAGCCCGCAGAATGGCGCGACTATTCCAGAGGTTGCGTGCCGCTTCAACGCCTATTGCCGTGCGGCCCGGTCCATCCGATATAGCCGCTCCAAGGCAGAGATGAGGCGTGAAATGGACAAGGCCGGGCATTATCGGGACCTGAAGGCAGAAATCGACAGTGTCGTGGCCGGTGAAACCTCCGTCACGGCGCGCTATGCGACGGCGGCGTGCATACTGGCCCAGGCCATGGCGCCGCGCTTTTTCTGGATCGGGTTCTACGTCGTCGATCCGCTGAAGCCGCGCGAACTCGTCGTCGGCCCGTATCAGGGCACGCTGGGCTGCCTGCGGATTCCCTTCGGAAAGGGCGTCTGCGGCCATGTTGCGGCGACCGGCGAGCCGATCATCGTGCCGGACGTGCATGCCTTCCCGGGCCACATCGCCTGCGATTCGGCCTCGAATTCCGAAATCGTCGTGCCGGTCTTCGACGCGAAGGGCCAGTTGGCGGCCGTGCTGGATGTCGATTCAACCGCGTTCGATGCATTCGACGAAACGGATCTTGAAGGCCTAGTTGCTATTTGCAACAGCCTCCTCATCGACAACGCCCGGTAGGGGTTCATCCTGCAGCGCCACGTCGCGCGGCGCGACAATCTGGGTCACCGCGTCGATCCGGTTGTTCAGGTTCTCTTCGAGGATATCCAGCTTGCGGGCGCGCAGCTCGCGGACAATCTCAAGCGGATAGTCCAGTGCCATCCACTTGTCCGTTTCGGACGTGTAAAGCGGCCATTCGGGAACGCCCTCGCCATTCGGGTCTCCGGTACGGGCAAAATTGGTCCAGTATGTCATCATCGCGCCGGTCAGCTTTTCGTCGGCATGCGACACCGGCATGAGCGGCGAATGGCTGTCGAACACGAACGGAATTTCGGCCGCATGATAAGCGCCGATGGTCTGGTGCTTTGACGGCCATGTGCGTGAGAACATGTACATCCATGTCGGCTGTCCGGCATCGGCATTGTGCTTGCCGATGAAGCGCATGTGGACGCCAAACATGTCGTCGCCCAGCATGTCGGTGGCCCCGGAATCCCAGGTTTCCAGGCTTTCCATGCCATACAGCGACTGCAGGGCCTTGGCCGGATTGGTACCGAATACATCGGCCAGCGCCGCTTCGCGATCGTCCAGCGTTCCGGTCATCTGTTTCGACAGGACGGTAGGCGAGTTCATGCGCTCGTAGAACAGCGAGCCTTCGTCCGCATTGTATCCCGCCAGCATGGGCACGCGCGGCACGTCACCGTCGCGGATTGCCTTGCCGATCATTTGCGGCAGCACTTTGCCATCCACGTTGGGCAGGAAATAGCCGGTCAGGTCGCTACGGGCTTCAGCGCGCGAGATGATCGCGGCGGCGGGAATGGCCCTCAACGTGTCGGCGGTCGCCGCCGGCGGTGCCAGGGTCGACAGGAATTCCATGCCGACATCCTCGGCGCTGCGCACGGTCGACAGGGGCGATTTCCTGAGGTGGATTGCATTGTAGCTGCTCGATCCGCTCTCGAGGATCACCTTGTCGAACAGGCCGACAGCCAGCGGCGAGGCCATCAGTTCAGTGACCGATTGCGCACCGGCGCTCTCGCCGAACACGGTCACGTTTTGCGGGTCGCCGCCAAAGCTTGCAATGTTGCTGCGCACCCATCTGAGGGCCGCCATCTGGTCCATCAGACCGTAATTGCCGGATGTGCCATCAGCTTCCGTCAGGGCCGGATGGGCCAGGTAACCGAGCGGGCCAAGGCGGTAATTGATCGTCACCAGCACGACGCCCTTCTCGACCAGGCCGTTCGACTGGTAGAGGCTGGAGGAGCCTGAACCGGCCTGGTGCGATCCGCCATGGATCCACACCATCACGGGAACCGGCGCGCCGCCATCCATGTTGCCGGTACGCACATTCAGGAAAAGACAGGTTTCGGATTCCGGCGGGCTGGGTTGGGACGCGATGTAATTCTGGGCCAGCATGCGCTTCCACCAGGGCAGGCCGACGCCCTCCACGATGTCATTGACGAACCCGCCCAGGCCCGCGCGCGGCTGCAGGCATTCGGCGCCGTACTTGCGGGCATCGCGGGGTATAGCGCCCCATTGCGGCGCAGTATCCGGCGCAGTCCAGCGCCGCGCGGTCGCGTAGGGCAGGCCGTTGAATACCTGGATGTCCGGGTTGTCGGGATCGATGCCGCCAATCACCACGCCCTGCTCGATGCGCAGCGGTTCGGCCATTTCCATTGGCTCTGCAGGCTGGTTCAATTTGAACCAGCCCCAGGCCAGACCCCCGGCCAGGGCAAAAAAGAGTACTATACTAAGTCGTTTCATGGCGTGGTTCCCGCCCGTAATCCGCAAGAATTATACCAGATACAGGGCGATGTCACGGCAACTGGTCCGTTTCAGGACAGTGCGTCCAGTGCCTGTGTCACCGCGGCCACAAGGTCGCCTGTCGGCTCGATCCCGGCGGCGAACCGGACAAAGCCGTCGGGCACCTCGTCGCCCCAGCGGGCCCGGCGTTCGGCGCTGGAATGCACCCCGCCAAAGCTCGTCGCCGGAGAGAGCAGGGGGCAGCCGGCAATGAATCGGTCGGCATTCGCCTGGCTGGCGAGTGTGAAGCTGACAATCGGCCCGAAACCGTTCATTTGCCGCTTCGCGACCTGATGGAACGGGTCATTGCCCAGCCCCGGATAGTGCACGGCCGACACGGCCTTGTGCCCCAGCACGGCTTCGGCCACGGCCAGCGCATTCGCGTTCATCCGGCCCAGCCGCACTTCCAGCGTCTCAAGTCCCCGGTGCAGCAGGTAGGCATCGAACGGCCCGACAATCGCGCCGGCCAGCCTCCGCCATGTCTTCACCGCGTCGAACAGGTCGGCATTGCGTGTCGCGACATGGCCGCACATCACATCCGAATGGCCTGCCATCGCCTTTGTATCGGACAGCACGCAGACATCGGCGCCAAGGTCCAGCGGCCGCTGGCACAGCGGGGTCGCGGTCGTATTATCCGCCATCACCAGCGCGCCCGCCGCCTTTGCGCGTTCGGCCACCCTGGCTATGTCGCACACGGCCAGCCCCGGATTGGCGGGCGTCTCGATCTGCACCAGCCGGCAGCCGGTCATGTCGGCCTCGGCCATGTCGGCGGTCGGGCAGGTGCGCATCGTCACGCCCATCGGCGCGAACTGGGCGTTCAGCAGGTTGCGGACATTGTAATAGCCGTCCGACGGCACCAGCACCGTGTCGCCGGGCCGCAGCACGGAATAGAAGACCGAGGCAATCGCTGCCATGCCGGACGGAAAGCAGACCACGTCCGCGCCTTCAAGAATGCCGATCTCCGCCTCCACCGCCTCGACGGTCGGGTTGCCGTTGCGGGCATAGAAATGGCTGCCATCCGGCTCGCCCGGCAAGTGGAACACGGAGGTGGCATGGATCGGCAGCGACACCGCCTCGCCCTTTGACAGGCCCTGGCTGCGATGGTGCAGCAACCGGCTGATGGCAGATGTCTTGTCAGTCATGGCGGATCAAACCTTTTTCCCGTTGGCCCAGCTTGGCCGCGTCACGATCAGGTCCTGGCACAGGAGGCCCGCCTCGCGGTGGCGCGACATGGACTTGTAGTCCTTATGGTTCAGCGTGGCGATGAAGGCCTGCCGCGTCGGGAAGTGATTGACCAGCACTGCGTCCCAGTCGCCGCCGCCGATGAAATAGCGTTCGGTCGAACCCAGCAGCAGGGTCGATCCGCCGACTTCCGCCGCCGCCACGGAAAAGGCTTCCGAGTATCGCTGATAGGCGGCCTCGCCGCTGATTGCCTCGCCATGCTCCGGGTCGCCCTCGGCATACTCTGCCTTCACGCGGAATTTCAGCAGGTTCACCTGCGCGACCGGCCCGTCATAGGGGTCGTCACGAAAGGCGCGGAACTGGTCGGCGGTCGGCTGGAAAGCGGGCATGTCCTGTCTCCTCGTATGGGCTTGCGCTAAGGGCGCTTGCCGGGATGCTTGCTGAAAAAGCGTTCAGTGTAAAACAATGCCGCCGCATGAAGCGCATGTTGGACCTCCAGCCCATCATAGGCGAGAAAATCCGCATAGGGCATTTCCAGCACCTCGATCTCTTCGTTCGCATCCAGCGATTGCGCGTGTTTCTTCTCGCATCCAAGCGCCAGGAAATAATGCAGGCGGTTATTCTGGGTCGCGGGGTTGGGATAGCAGGTGCCGACCGGGATCATCTCGCGCGCGTCATAGCCGGTCTCCTCGCGCAATTCGCGCCTGCCGACGGCCTCCCAGTCGCTTTCTCCGGGATCGGAGACCCCGCCCGGCACGCCCGTCAGCACGACGCCGCCCGCATGCCGGTACTCGCGGATCAGCACGATTTTGCCCGCCGCCGTCAGGGGGATGATCGTCACCCAGTCTGTCAGTTCCACAACATGGTAGGCGGGCACGACATGCCCATTCTCGCGCTGGCACCTGTCAGTGCGCAGGCTCATGAACTGGTCGCGCATGACCTGTTTGGAGGAGAGGATCGTCCAGGGCTTGATGGTCATCTCGTCATTGCCATGCGTGCCAGCTTGACCATCAGCAGCAGCCAGGGCCAAGCATGGAAAAAGAAGTCAAAGATGTCGACCGGACGGTGCAGCGTACCTGCGGCCAGCATTTTCAGTTTTTCCCATATATGCGGCTCGGGCATGAACGGGGCCAGCCCGAGGGTGAGGCAGGCGAGGAGCACAATGCCGAGCGGGATACGGTCCAGAAATTCCATCATGTTTGATCCGGTGTTTCGGGTTTGAGGTGGCGGTTCAAAAAGGCCATCCGCGTTTTCATAAGGTGTACCTGCAGTTTCTCGCCGCGAATGCCGTGGCGCTGGCCGGGATAGGTCATCAGCTCGAATGCCTTGCCCTTCTCCTGCAGGGCCGCCATCAGGCGCGTCGTATTGTCGAAGGTCACATTGTCATCCGCCATGCCGTGCATCAGCAGCAGGGGCGTGGTGAGGTTATCAATATAGGGGAAAACACTGGAGGCCTCGTAGCCGTTCGGATTGTTCTCCGGCGTGTCCATGTAGCGCTCGGTATAGAACGTGTCGTAGAGGCGCCAGTCCGTCACCGGCGCACCGGCAGCGGCGGCCGCGAACGTGCCCTCCGGCGCCTGCAATATCGTCATCAGCGTCATGTAGCCGCCATAGGACCAGCCCTGGATGGCGATGCGTTTCGCATCCACGAAGGGCTGCGCCTTCAGCCAGCCGACGCCGGCCAGCTGGTCGCGCACTTCCGGCCCGCCGGTGCGGCGATAGATGACATCCTCGAACGCCTTGCCCCGGTTGGCGCTGCCGCGATTGTCCAGCCGGAACAGGATGTATCCCTCGCGCGCATAGAACTGGTCCGACACGCGGCCCCATTCGTTCACCACAGTCTGCACATGCGGCCCGCCATACACTTCGATGATCACCGGGTATTGTTTTTCCGCATCAAAGCCTGGCGGCTTGAGGATGGAATAGTAGAGGTCCTGTCCGTCTTCCGCCTTCAGCGTCCCGAATTCCGGCACAGCATGCTCGGCAAGGAACGGCGCATAGGGGTGGCCCTCATCCAGTGCGTTCTCCTCGATCCATGCAATCAGCGATCCGTCAGCGCTGTAGAGCCCGACCTGCGGCGGCTGGCCGGGTGAGCAACTCGTCCCGACGAAGGACAGCCCGTCCGGCGCCATCACGATCGCCCATGTCCTGCCGGGCGCGGTAATGCGGGTGGGATCACCGCCGTCAATGGGCACGGCATAAAGGTGCCGCTCCAGCGGCGTGTCCAGAAAACCCGTGAAAAGGACAAGGCTGTCGGTGCCCCGATAGGCCAGTACCGTATCCACGGCCCAATCCCCTCGCGTGACCGGATGGACCAGTCCGTGCCGGTTCAGGCAGGCAACATGGCGGCAGCCCGAGGCCTCTGTCGTCGTCAGGACATGCACGGGCTGGACGCTGTCAGTGCCGTGGGCCTCCGGGGCGAATCCGAGGAAGTCGGCATTGAGGTTGATCCAGCAGGCTTGCGTCTCCTCGCCCATCGCGGCCGCCTTCCAGACGGGTGCATGGAACAGGGTGCGCGACAGCTGTGTCTGGTTCCGGTTCACCGCCTGCACGACAAGGTCGCCGTCCGGCAGCCAGTTCACCCGCGCCAGGTATTGGTCCGTTGCCGGGCCCCAACCGTCTTTCCGCCACTTGATCCCGGCCGTCTCACCCGTCTCCATGTCCCGCACGAACAGGTCCACCACGGCATTTGGCCGCCCGGCGCGCGGGTAGCGCTGGTCGATGACGGTCACCTTGTCCGCCTCTATGTCGAACCGGGGTATGATATCGACCGTGGACTCATCCACGCGCGTATAGGCGACATAGCGGTCGTCCGGGCTCCACCAGTAACCGGTGAAACGATGCATCTCTTCCTGCGCCACGAATTCGGCGACGCCATACGAGACGGCCTTGTCCGGTTCGGCGGCGGGCGACAGGCGCATCTCTTCGCCGCAGGTCAGGTCAATCGCGTGCAGCGCCCCGTCGCGCAGGAAGCTCACATAGCGCCCGTCCGGCGAGATTTTCGCGTTTGTCTCGAAGGAATCATTGGCGGTCAGCTGGCGCACGGCCGGTTCGCCAGCGCCAAGTGTCACGAGGAACAGGTCGCCCCCCAGCGGCACCAGGATCGTCTCGGCCGTGCCCCAGCTGTAATCGACAATGCCTTTCGCCCCGGCGATCCGCTTGCGTTCACGCAGCGCCTTCTCCGTTTCGGACAATTCTGCTTCGACAGGTTGCAGCAACTGCGAATCGACCAGCAGGCTCTGTTCTCCACTCGCGACGTCAAACTGCCAGAGATCCAGCCGGTCCTGCTCGCCGGTCCGGCCTTTCAGGAAGGTCACGCGCTGGCCATCGGGTGAAAACTTCACGCCGCGCGGGGCCGGTCCCGACAGGGAAGGCGAGGTGTAGAGGCGTTCCGGCGTCAGGTCGGCAGGGGGTTGGGGCAAGTCGGGTCTCCGCGCATTGACGCGCGCACACTAGCGCCGATTGTGTTTCTGTCATCCCGACGCCAATTAATCTCTTATGGGTTGAAAATTTGTGGCGAAACTGTGTTTTTTGGCTAGTCAGGTTGAATCCATGAATTAATGTGCCTCGCATGGACGAGGGGAACGCAAGTTATACACAGGCCCAGACGTTGCTGAACGGCAGCGATAGCGGCGAGTCGCTGGTCAAGGCAGCCGAGGCGATGCGCCTGGCCGCCAATTCCGGTCACACCATAGCCGCCAACAATTTCGGGACCCTGCTGCATCATGGACGCGGGGTCCATCAGGATCTTGTGGCCGCCCGTGCTTATTATCATCAGGCGGCCGAGGCCGGCCTGCCGGCAGCCCGTTTCAATCTCGGCTTCATGCTCGTGCGCGGCCTTGGCGGCGACCGCGATGACGAACGCGCCCGCACCCTCTTCCTGCTCGCGGCAGAAGACGGCCATCTCGACGCCATCACGCATCTCGGCGCCATGATGATGACAGGCGCTGGCGGTGTGCAGGATCGTGACTCTGCGCTTGGCTGGTGGGCCCGGGGCACTGACCTTGGCGACAGCCGGTGTGCCCTGAATCTCGGCATCGCCCATGCCGGCGGACATGCAGGCGAGGTCAATTTCGTGGCGGCCTGGTACTGGTTCAAAAGAGCTGAACAGCTCGGCAATGCCGGTGCAGCCGTAGAGCTTGAACGTCTGGAGCGCGTGATGTCGGAAGACGAGCACGCCGCTGCAGTCGCCTGCACTTCCCGCTAGGCCGGGCCGCTCCCGTAGAGCCAGGCAAAGCCGACAACAAAGGTCGAAAACGTGATCAGCAGGTCCGCGCAAATGGCGATGGCCCCGAACAGCACGCCCCGCCACCCGCGCTTCCCCTCCGGCATGCCCTCCGGCAACCCCCGGAACACCGTCACCCCATAGATCAGCACCGTCAGACCCAGCGCAGGCACCAGCGCGGACTCGAACACGGACGCACTGAAGAACGGTATTGCGATTGTCGACGCGACGCCCAGCAACAGGCCGGGCAGGAGCGCCGCAAAGTACAGCCGGAACCGCACTGTCGCCGGTGTGCCCTGTCCCCAGATCCTCAGCAGGAAGGCTATCGGCGCATGCACGATGAAATAGCCGAACGGAAACAGGACCAGCCAGGTCGACAGGTAATCCTGCGTGAACTGATCGAGATCCATGCCGCCGAGCATGTCGGCCTGGCTGGCAAATCCCAGCCGCGTCATCTCATGCAGCGCACCGCCTTCGCCGCCCCACAGGAACCGCAGGAACACCATCGCCGCGATCAGCGTGAAGGCCAGCCGGATCGAGGGCGTATAGCGGCCCATCCAGTCCGGGTCCCGCGCCGCCTCGAACACGGCGCGCGGCGACACGATGATCGCCCGCATCGAATTGAGCGCCCTCACGTTCAGCCCGAACAGGTCATCCAGGAGCGCGTCCCAGCCCGAGGCGCGGCTCATGTCATCATCAGCGGGCCTCGCCGGCTCGGGCGGTGTCGTCATCTCAGATCTCCTCATCTTATTGGGCGGCGTTCGATTTGAAAATCAAGCGTCCCCGCTAATCGCCGTGAATAATGAACAAATTGCGATTTGTTCACGGCGCTGCTAGGGTGAGACAAAAGGGGAGAGACGCCATGCTGAAATGGATCATCAGAATCGCTGCCGCATTGGCCGTGTTCGTCATCGCGGGCGGGTGGTGGCTTTTTGCCGGATTCAGCAAGGCGCCTGCCAAGGCGCCGCCGGGCCTTCTGGATATTGACCAGTGGCGCAACATGATCCGCGAGGCAGACGGCGACCTGCCGACAGAGGTTCGCGTCCTGGAAGTCGGTCACGACTCGGCGCCCATGCTCGCGGCCCGCGCGGGCGCTTTCACCGGCCAGTGGCTGACCAGCTATAATTCCGTTCAGATCGTCTTTCCCGGCAGCACGCTTGTGATCGGCGGGGCGCTCGACCGGCCGACATCCGAAGGCATGGTGCAGGCACCGGATGACTGGTCATTTGACGATGCGGCCTATCGCACGCTCGTCGATTCCATGCTGCGGGCCGACAAGGTCCTGATGACGCACGAGCACCTCGACCATGTGATGGCGATTGCCCGGCATCCGGACGCGGATGCGCTCGCGCCGCGCTTGTGGCTCAACGCGCCGCAGGCGGCCGCCTTGCCGCAATTCGCGACAGGAGAGCTGCCGGCTGCCCTGCGCGACCTACCCCCGCGCCTCAATGGCACGGTCCAGCTGGTCGCGCCCGGCGTGGTGGCGATCCCGATGGCCGGTCATACACCCGGCGCCCAGCTGTTGTTCATTACGCTCCAGAACGGCCACGAATACCTGATGATCGGGGATACGGTCTGGTCGATGTCTTCCATCGAAGACCTGACCATGCGGCCGGTCTTCACGCAGTTCATCGTGTTCGATCCGAACGAGGACCGGGACGCCATCCGCACCCAGATACGGGCCGTTCACGACCTGATGCAGGCCAATCCGCAGCTGACCGTATTTCCCAGCCACGACCGCATCTGGCTCGGAAAGCTCTCGGCAGACGGCCTGATCAGCTGGGGCTTTGCGGACTAGCATTGCCTATGACGGCTTGATTTTCCGCGGCGCGCGCGCAAGTACAGCGCGTCCCATACCCGTTTGCACAGGAACACCCCGCCATGGCCGGTCCCCAAATCGTTTTTCACATGCAAGGCCTGACCAAGGCCTATCCGGGCGGCAAGAAGGTGTTCGAGAACATCCACCTGAACTTCCTGCCCGATGCCAAGATCGGTGTCGTCGGCGTCAACGGTTCGGGTAAGTCGACCCTGCTGCGCATCATGGCCGGCGAGGACAAGGACTTCCAGGGCGAGGCCTGGGCCGCTGAAGGCATCAAGGTCGGCTACCTGCCGCAGGAGCCGAAGCTCGATCCCACGCTCAGCGTGTTCGAGAACGTCGCCTCCAAATGTCCTGAAAAGCAGATGCTCGAGCAATTCAACGCCATCTCGGAAAAGCTTGGCGAGGACTATTCCGACGAGCTGATGGAAGAGATGACGAAGCTGCAGGAGCAGATCGACGCCGCCGACGCCTGGGACATCGATTCCAAGATCGACATGGCGCTGAACGCGCTCGGCTGCCCGGAAAACGATGCCGACGTTGCCGCCCTGTCCGGCGGCGAGGCGCGCCGCGTGGCGATCTGCCAGCTGCTGCTGTCGAAGCCCGACATGATCCTGATGGATGAACCGACCAACCATCTCGACGCCGAGACGGTAGCCTGGCTGCAGAACTACCTGATCAATTTCCCCGGCTGCGTCATCCTGGTGACTCACGACCGCTACTTCCTGGATGACATCACCAGCTGGATCCTCGAACTCGACCGTGGCCGCGGCGTGCCCTTCCAGGGCAACTATTCCGGCTGGGTCGAGCAGAAGGCCAAGCGGATGGAGCAGGAAGCGCGCGAGGACACCGGCCGCAAGCGCACGCTGGCCAAGGAACTCGAATGGGTCCGCTCCGGCCAGAAGGCGCGGCAGGCGAAATCCAAGGCCCGTATCAATGCCTATGAGGAAATGGCCTCGAAGGCCGAGCGCGAGCAGGTGATGACCGCGCAGATCCGCATCCCCCCCGGCCCGCGTCTTGGCGGCGTGGTGCTCGAAGCGGAACACCTCAGCAAGGCCTTTGGCGAGAACGTGCTGATCGAAGACCTCGACTTCAAACTGCCGCCCGGCGGCATTGTCGGCGTGATCGGCCCGAACGGCGCGGGTAAATCGACCCTGTTCAAGATGATCCTCGGCCAGGAAAAGCCCGACAAGGGTAGTCTGCGTGTCGGTGACACCGTCAAGATCGGTTATGTTGACCAGAGCCGCGACAAGCTCGATCCGAACAAGAATGTCTGGGAGGAAATCTCCGGCGGCACGGACGTGATCGATCTTGGCGGCGTGCAGGTCATGTCGCGCGCCTATGTCGGCGCCTTCAATTTCAAGGGCACGGACCAGCAGAAAAAAGTCGGCCTCCTGTCAGGCGGTGAGCGCAACCGCGTCCACCTCGCCAAGATGCTGAAGGGGAGCCACAACCTCCTGCTGCTCGATGAACCGACCAATGACCTCGACGTGGAAACGCTGCAGGCCCTCGAAGAAGGCCTCGACAATTTCCCGGGTTGCGCAGTCATCATCTCGCACGACCGCTGGTTCCTTGACCGTATGGCCACGCACATCCTCGCCTTCGAGGGCAACAGCCATGTCGAATGGTTCGAGGGCGATTTCTCGTCTTACCTCGAAGACAAGAAACGCCGCCTCGGCGAGGATTCGGTGAACCCGAAACGCCTGAAATTCAAGAAGTTCGCGCGTTAGGGCCTATTCCACCGGTCTGCCGGAATCGAGGAGATCGGTTTCCTTTGCTTCGGCGCGTTCTTCGTCGACCTTTTTGTCGATATTAAGGTCTGGCGCCACGTCCTGCGTCTCGATGTCTGCGGGCGGTTGTGGGGTGATCGTCTTGCGTCGCGGGGGCAAGTTCCCGCCAAGGCCTTTCGCGATGCGCCCGGCATCGGCCGGGCCGTCGAAGCGCAGGCGGTAGATCGGTTCGGGCAGCGTGAAGCCGCCGGCTTCCAGGGCATCCTTTGTCGCGCTGATCGCCAGGCCGCGGGCCTTGAAGTAGTCGCTACGGGTCTGATCCACCCAGCCCTGGAAGCGCAGCACGATATTGGAATCACCGACCGTCTGGATAAAGGCGCTCGCGTCCGGCTGTTTCAGCACAAAAGGCAGGGTGTGCAGCGTGTCGAGCCCGAGCGTCATGGCCGCAATCGGGTCATCCTCGGCATCGACGCCGAGGTCGAATTCGAATCGGCGCTCCGGGTTGCGGCTATAGTTCAGGATCACGGCCTTGAAGACGACGGCGTTCGGGATGCGCAGGTGGTTGCCGTCCAGTGTCATCAGGACTGTGGCGCGTGACGTCAGGCGGACGACCTTGCCCTCATGTTCGTCGATCACAACGTGTTCGTTGGCGCGGAAGGGCTGGCGCAGGCTGAGCATGATGGACGAGATATAGTTTTCGAGGCTGTCGCGTACGGCAAAGCCGATGGCTATGCCAAGAACGCCAACGCCGCCGATAATGGTGCCCATCAGCGCCGTGGCGCCGACCAGGCTGAGGGCCAGCACGAGGGCAACTGCAATCGAGGCGACACGCACCGCTTGCGACACAAGTTCGGCGAGGAAGGGATTGCGCAGCACACGTCGCCAGAGCCACATCCAGCTGGCGAGCATGTGGCCGGCAAGGCTGATGACCAGGAACAGGGCGAGACCGAGGCCAAGCAGGGGGAGCGCCCGATAGTAACTTTTGAGCCGGGCGTTGAAAGTGTCGACGAGCGGCGTGACATTGCCCTCGATATCGAGCGTCCGGTCGATCTTGTCTTCGACCGTCACGACGCCGACGAGGCGTCCTGCAATCTCGGTCGCGCGGAGGGCAGCGGCCGAATTCGACACGCCGCCGGACAGGGTCACGACGCCTTCACGCACGTCCACATCGACGTTCTTGAGCGAATCGATTTCCGAGAAGATCGCCTTTATCCGGCTTTCAATCGCCTGATCATCCGGCGAATCGCTTTCGGTCTGGACGACCTGCGTGGGAGGGAGCTCGGCGGGCACCTGCGCGCTGGCCTGAAACGCAGGCAGAAGCACGAGCAGGCAAAGCCCGGTCAGCCAGGTGAATATCCGTCGTTTGATCATGGGCATTGCGCCGTCTCCCCCGCAGCCTTCTACTTGGGAAAGCGTGAGCTGGACAGGGGTTCCAATTGATCGAGCGCAGGTGCCGAGGTGCGGGAGGAGGCTACCGCCTTACTGGATCGGAGGCTGGTCAGCTCCGCTTTGACGCTTTCATGTCTGCCGTCATGCTCTCGATCTTCGCGATCAAGGCCTCCGCCGAGCCATTTGCGCGGTCGAGCAGCGCGATGAACTGGGCGCGCTGCTCGATGCCCAGCCAGATCAGGTTGCCATCCAGATTGAGCGCGACATCGACAACCTGATACTCGCCGTCGCGGGTGAGGACGCGCCAGCGCACATCCATGTCCTTGCCATCCTGGCGTTTGATCACCGTGTTGACAATCGAGTCAGTATCCGAGCGATCGACGGAATCCTTCACCACGACTTCCTTGCCGCGATAATTGTCGAGTTCGTTTTCGTAAACGGCCAGTGCGTATTCCCGGAATACCTTGCGATAGGCGGTCAGTTCCTGCTCCGTGAAGCGGCGGCTATACTTGCCGATGACGAAGTTCGACACCGCGTCCAGATCCGTGAACTGGTCCATATACTGGCTAAACGTCTCCGTACGCTGCCGTGCATTCAGCGCCGGGTCGTTGAGCGTTGCCAGCACTTCGCTGGCATTGGTCTGGACAAAGGATTCCGTCCTGGTGTCCGCAAAGGCCGGGAGGGCGCTCAATGCCAGTGCGGCAATAGCGAGAAGGGTAGGGGACGTGCGGCTCAAGAATCTGCTCCTGTCTGGGTCATTCGCGTCTGTCTATTCCTCGAATTCGTCAAAATCAGGGAGATCGTCATACGCTTGCGTGTCATTAACCGGCTTACCATTATGAATGGCTGCCTGACGCTGAGATGAATAAATACGGCGGAGGGCCACATAAGGTTCCGGCTGTTCGTTGAGGGCGGTGATCTGGTCGTCGAATTCGACGCGTGCGTTCAAACCGCCAAGAATGCCGCGCCCCATGGAGATCTGGTCGTCAAGATCGGGTTGCCCTTCGAATTCGGTCCAGGTCAGCGGGTCAAAGGCATGATCGACGCCTTTGCCAATGAGATCGCGCGGATTGGTCGGGCCGAGGAAGGGCATGACCAGGTACGGGCCGCCATCGAGGCCCCAGACGGCGAGTGTCTGGCCGAAATCTTCCCTGTGGCCATCCAGCCCGAAATAGGCCGCCGCATCCCAAAGCCCCACAAGCCCCACCGTCGTGTTGATCGTGAAGCGGAAGAAAGTGTCGCTGGCACGTTCGGGCTGGGCCTGGAGCACGTCATTCACGAAAATCACTGGCGATTTCAGGTTGCCAAGGAAGTCGCCAAGCCGGTCGCGCGCAAATTCCGGGGTCACGGTCTCATAGACAGTGGCCGCCGGGCCTACGGCATACTGGTCTACGCCCTGATTGAAGGCGAACATCTGGCGGTTGAAGCCTTCATAAGGGTCGGCAATCACGCCCGGTTCTGCGGGGGGGGTCGAGGCGCAAGCGCCAAGGCCGAGCGCGAGGGCTGCGCCAATGAGTCTGTGTTGCATGAGGAGGGATCCCCCGGGGTTGGTTCAAAGCGGTAGATGGAGTCTCTCATACGCTGCATCAACTGACGGATTGGTAAATTCGGTTCACTGTGGCACATCTGCAATCTTGCAAAACATATAAACTCATGTTTATATACTGATATGAAACCAGATCTCGCTCCGATGATTGACCGGCTCCGCGCCGCTGGCGAGCCGACGCGATTGCGGATCCTGGCGCTTTTGCGCGAGCGGGACCTGTCGGTCGGCGAACTCGTTCAGGTATTGTCGCAGTCCCAGCCCCGTCTGTCACATCATTTGAAGGTTCTGACGGGCGCCGGTCTTGTCGAGAGGATGCCAGAGGGATCGTTCGTCTTCTACAGGGCTGCGACTCGGGGTGACGGGCGAGCCTTTCTTGATTCGCTGTTTGCACAGATTCCGCAAGTCGTGGCGACTCTGAAGCGCGATGCAGATCAACTCGAGGAAGTGTCAGCATTGCGGGCGGCATCGGCGGAGACATTTTTTTCCGGCATTGCCGGAAACTGGGATACGATTCGATCCTTGCACTACCCCAATGAAGCGATTGAGCGGGCCCTTCTTGAGCTGGCCGGGCAGGGCCCTTTCGAGCGGGTTATCGATTTCGGCACGGGCACGGGCAGAATGCTTGTCCTGTTTGCGCCCTTGGCCCGCGAAGCGGAAGGGATCGACCTCAGCCATCACATGCTGACCGTGGCGCGCGCAAATCTGGAGCAGGCGGGTATATCAGGCGCCCGGGTGCGCCAGGGCGATGTGACATCCGTGCCGTTTGAATCCAATAGCGCTGACCTGGTGATTATTCACCAGGTGCTGCATTTCATGGATGCGCCGGGCAAGGTGATCGCCGAAGCCAGCCGCGTCCTGAAGCCGGGCGGACACCTTCTGGTCGTGGACTTTGCCGCGCATGATCTGGAGTTCCTTCGGACCGAGCATGGCCACCATCGTCTCGGCATGCGGGACGACAACATGGCGGCATGGGCCTCAGAAGCCGATCTCGACCTGGCCGAACCCCGTTCCTTTGCCCCGCCCGATGCGTCGAGCCCGGGGCTTGTTGTCAATATCTGGGTCGCTGAAAAGCAGGCCGCGCCCGAGGAGGCGAAAGCATGAACACCCTGTCGATTGCAGACCGCCAAACGACATCCGCTCCGTCGATCTCGTTTGAGTTCTTTCCGCCGAAAAGCGACGCCATGGCAGAGCGCCTGTGGGAGACTGTCGAGCGGCTCGAACCGATGGCGCCGGACTTCGTGTCCGTGACCTATGGCGCCGGTGGCTCTACACGCGAGCGCACGCATGACACCGTCAAGCGCATTGCCGGCAGCACGTCGCTGCGCCCTGCGGCGCATCTGACATGCGTGTCAGCGACGAAGGAAGACGTCCTGGCCGTTGCTGACGCGTACTGGGAAGCGGGTATCCGGCATATCGTGGCCCTGCGCGGCGATGCGACAGAGGGCATGGGGGCGGCGTTCCAGCAGCATCCCGGCGGCTTTCGCGACTCCGTTGAGCTGATCGAGGGCCTGCGCGCCCGTCGCCCGGAACTTGGAAAGCAGTTCGAGATTTCGGTATCGTGCTATCCGGAGCCCCACCCGGACAGTCTCGGCTGGGACAAGGACATTGCGTTCCTCAAGGCCAAGCAGGATGCCGGGGCAGATCGTGCGATTTCACAATTCTTCTTCGAACCGGATACGTTCCTGCGCTTTCTGGACCGGGCGCGCGACGGCGGCGTGACCATGCCGATCATTCCCGGCATCATGCTGCAGCCCAACTTCAATGGCCTAAAACGCATTTCGGCCCTGTGTGGCGCAAGCCTGCCGAACTGGCTGCACCGGCTGTATGAAGGCCTTGATGATGACCCAGAGACGCGCGACCTGGTGACGGCAACGGTTGCCGCCGAGCTTTGCCACAAGCTGGCGGATCATGATGTCGACACGTTCCATTTCTATACGTTGAACAGGGCAGGACTGGCTTTATCCACCTGCCGCCTGCTCGGCGTGAAACCCAAACCAGCCAAGGCTGCATGAGGCCCTCCATGACCCGATCTGAACGCATTGCCGCCCTGCACGCTGCTGCTAGAGAACGCATCCTGATCCTCGACGGATCATGGGGCGTAATGTTCCAGCGCATGGGGCTGGAAGAGGCCGACTTTCGCGGCGACCGGTTCAGCGAAGCCGCCTATCCGGGCCAGATGAAGGGCAATAACGACATTCTGTGCCTGACGCGGCCAGAACGCGTGACCGAGCTGCATGATGCCTATTTCGCTGCTGGCGCAGACATTTCGGAGACCAATACATTCTCGGCCACGATGATTGCGCAGGATGATTACAAGCTGGATGCGGATTCAGTTCGCGACATCAATCTGGAAGGCGCGAAACTGGCGCGGGCGGCAGCCGATGCATGGACCGCGAAGACGCCGGACAAGCCGCGCTTTGCCGCCGGGTCGATCGGGCCGCTCAACAAGATGCTGTCCATGTCGTCCAACGTGAACGATCCCGGCCACCGGGCGGTGATGTTCGATGAGGTCTATGAGGCCTACCGGATGCAGGTGAAGGCGCTGAACGAGGGCGGCGTGGACCTCTACCTGATCGAGACGATCACCGACACGCTGAACTGCAAGGCGTGCATCAAGGCGATCATGGACATTGAGGAAGAGGGCATGGAAAAACTGCCGATCTGGATTTCCGGCACGATCACCGACCGGTCGGGCCGCACGCTGTCAGGCCAGACGGTCGAGGCATTCTGGAATTCGGTGCGTCATGCGAAGCCCTTTGCAATTGGTTTCAACTGCGCCCTCGGTGCCGACCTGATGCGGCCTCACATCGCGTCGCTGTCGCGCATCGCAGATACGCTGGTCGCCGCCTATCCGAATGCCGGCCTGCCAAACGAAATGGGCCAGTATGACGAGACGCCGGGCCAGACGTCCTGCGCTGTCGGCGGCTGGGCGAAGGATGGCATTGTCAATATCCTGGGCGGGTGCTGCGGCACGACGCCGGAGCATATCGCGGCGATTGCCAAGGCGGTGGCGGGCGTCAAGCCGCGCGACCCGGCGCCGACCTCGCACGACATGCGCCTTGCCGGGCTGGAACCCTTCGTGCTGGCATCATGACCGGACCAGTGGTCAAAACGGGTGATCTGTTCGTGTTCTACGGCCTGCTGAAGCAGGGGGCCACAGGCATGCCGGCTGACCTGCCGCTGGAAACTTCGGGCCGTTTCCTCGGGCCGTGCCGGTTCCGGGGGCGGCTGCTGGATCTTGGCGGCTTTCCGGGCGTGGTCGATGGCGAAGACCTGTGCCATGGCGTGCGGTATGAACTGGCAGACGTGTCGATCATCGGCGCGATGGATGAATTCGAGGATGTCACGGACGACCCGGCAACGTCGCTATACCTGCGCAAGCAGATCCCGTTGCTCGGCGACGATGGCGCGGCGACCGGCGAGCAGGCCTGGATCTACTGGTACAATCAGCCCACAGAGGGCTTTGAACATATCGCTGACGGCAACTGGCCGCTCGGCAAGGGACGAACACGCAAATGACTGCTTCTGCTTCAACAAGATTCGTCAATATCGGCGAGCGCACGAACGTAACCGGCTCGGCCGTGTTCAGAAAAATGATTACAGCGGGTGACTATCCGGCAGCGGTCGAGGTTGCCCGCAACCAGGTGGAGAACGGCGCGCAGATCATTGATGTGAACATGGATGAAGGCATGCTCGACGGCGCCGAAGCCATGCGCACGTTCCTGAACCTGATCGCGGCCGAACCGGATATTGCCCGCGTGCCCGTCATGATCGACAGTTCCAAATGGGATGTCATCGAGGCCGGCCTGAAATGCGTTCAGGGCAAGGCGGTCGTGAACTCGATCTCCATGAAGGAAGGCGAAGAGACGTTCCGCAAGCAGGCACGGATGTGCCTGTCCTACGGGGCGGCGGTCGTGGTTATGGCATTTGACGAGATCGGGCAGGCGGATACCGCCGAGCGCAAGATCGAAATATGCCAGCGCGCCTACAAGATATTGACAGAGGATGTCGGCTTTCCGGCCGAGGACATCATTTTCGATCCGAACATTTTTGCCGTCGCGACGGGGATTGAAGAGCACAATAATTACGCTGTGGACTTCATCGAAGCGGCGAAAGTGATCCGCGAGACGTGCCCGGGCTGCCATATCTCCGGCGGGCTTTCCAATGTGTCGTTCAGCTTCCGGGGCAATGAGCCCGTGCGCCGGGCAATGCACTCTGTTTTCCTCTACTATGCGATCCCCGCAGGCATGGACATGGGTATCGTCAACGCGGGCCAGCTCGATATCTATGATGATATCGAACCCGAACTGCGCTCACGCGTCGAGGACGTCATCCTCAACCGGCGCGACGACGCGACCGAGCGGCTGGTCGAAATCGCGGAAACATTCCGTGGCCAGAAGGGCAAAGTGCAGGAGAAGGATACGCGCTGGCGCGAAGCACCCGTTGCCAAACGCCTTGAGCACAGCCTGGTTCACGGCATTACGGAGTTTATTGAAGCGGACACCGAGGAGGCGCGCCAATCGGTTGAGCGCCCGCTGCACGTGATCGAAGGTCCGTTGATGGACGGCATGAACGTGGTCGGAGACCTGTTCGGCTCCGGCAAGATGTTCCTGCCGCAAGTCGTGAAATCGGCCCGCGTCATGAAGGCCGCCGTTGCCTACCTTGAGCCCTATCTCGAGGAAGAGAAGATCCGGCTTGGCACGGTCGATGTCTCGAATGGCAAGGTGCTGATGGCCACCGTGAAGGGCGATGTGCACGATATCGGCAAGAACATTGTCGGCGTGGTGCTTGCCTGTAATGGCTATGAAATCATCGATCTCGGCGTGATGGTTGCGGCAGAGAAAATCCTCGACACGGCGATCGAGCAGAATGTCGACGTGATTGGCTTGTCGGGCCTCATCACGCCCAGCCTCGACGAAATGGTCTATGTCGCCTCGGAGATGCAGCGCCGCGGCATGACGCAGCCCCTGATGATCGGGGGCGCGACGACCAGCCCCGCGCACACAGCGGTCAAGGTTGATCCCGTTATCCAGTGTGCGCCGGTCATTCATGTGTCGGACGCGAGCCGGGCCGTTGGTGTCGTCAGCACACTGCTGAACGCCGAGGAGAAGCCTGCGCTCGTCGCCCAGACCAAGGCCCGCTACCAGCAGATGAGGGATTCACGCAAGGATGGGCCGCCCAAGCCGCGCCTGCCGATTGAACAGGCGCGCGCTGCGGCACTGAAAATCGACTGGGACTCTTATGAGCGGCCGAGGCCAGCCTTTTCCGGCGTGCGGACTTTCGATGATCTCGATCTGGCAACGCTGGCCCGCTATATCGACTGGACACCGTATTTCTCGGCGTGGGATCTCGCCGGGAAGTATCCGGCGATCCTGACGGACAAGATCATCGGCGAGGCGGCGAGTGGCCTCTGGCGCGATACAGAGGCCATGATGCAGCAGCTTGTCGGTGAGGCCTGGTTCAAGCCGAAGGCCGTTGTGGGCTTCTGGCGAGCAAACAGCATCGGCGATGATATCAGGCTGGAGACAGGCGACGTGTTCCATACGCTGCGCCAGCAGATGGTGAAGGACAATACGCGCGCCAATTTCGCGCTGGCTGATTTTGTTGCGCCCGAAGGCGAGGATTGGGTCGGCGGATTTTGCGTGACCTCGGGTCCGGAAGTCGAGGCCATCGCTGCCGACTTCGTTGCCAGGGGTGACGATTACTCATCCATCATCGTGAAGGCGCTGGCGGACCGGTTTGCAGAAGCGGCCGCCGAATACATGCACGAGCGCGTGCGCCGGGAACTCTGGGCCTATGCGCCGGACGAAGGCCTCAAGCCCGAGGACCTCATCGAGGAAAAGTATCGCGGCATCCGCCCAGCGCCGGGCTATCCCAGCCAGCCCGAACATACGGAAAAGGCCACGCTGTTCAAATTGCTCGATGCCGAAAAGAATATCGGCGTCTCGCTGACCTCAAGCTTTGCCATGACGCCAGCCTCCAGCGTGTCGGGCATGTATTTCGCGCACCCTGAGAGCGTCTATTTCGCAGTAGGACGGATCGAGCGGGACCAGGTGGAAGACTATGCCGCTCGCAAGGGATGGGACATGCGAACGGCGGAGCGGTGGCTGGCTCCGATCCTGAACTATGATCCGCTCGCAGTAAAAGCCGATGGCTAATCGCTGCTTTCCGTTGCGTGATATGCTGCTGGCCTAGACTGCGCGAGTCGCATAAAGGCTGCGCAGCAACTGATGTGCCGCGGGGGCCATGGGGAGAGACGCAATGCCCACGAACAAGATTCGCGGAGAGAATGCCAAGATCGTGGCGACGCTTGGCCCTGGCAGCCGTTCGCGCAAGGAAATCCGCGCGCTGGCCGAAGCGGGCGTGGACGTGTTCCGGCTGAATTTCAGCCATGGCGAGCATGAGGCGCATCGCGAGGCGCTTGAGGCGGTTCGCGCCGCCGAGGCTGCACTGGGCCAGCCGCTGGCAACGCTTGCTGACCTGCAAGGGCCAAAGGTCCGGGTGGGCAAGTTTCCAGGCGGTAGCATGCGGCTCGGCTTCCGGGCGGAATACGACCTGATTGCAGGCGATGAAACGGACCGGGATGACGTTATACCTGTGCCTCACACCGAGATCGTCGCCATGCTGGAAGTTGGCGACACGATCCTGGTGGATGATGGCAAACTGATCCTGACAGTCACGCAGGCTGGAAACCAGCCGCGTGTGAGATCGGAAGTACCCGGCAAGTTGGGTGACAAAAAGGGCTTCACCGTTCGCGGCAAGGCCCTTCCCGTGCAGGCGCTGACAGACAAGGACCGCAAGGATCTCGCCTTCGCGCTCGAGATCGGTGTCGACATTGTCGCGCTGTCCTTTGTGCAGACGGTGGAGGATATTCTGGAGACCAAGGCGATCATTGCCGGCCGGGCGCCGCTCGTTGCCAAGCTGGAAAAGCCGGCGGCGATTGCCAACCTCATCGCAATAGTTGAAGCGGCCGACGCGGTCATGGTCGCCCGTGGTGACCTTGGCGTGGAGTTCGCGCCGGAGGATGTGCCCGTGATCCAGCGCCGGATCGTTCGCGCAGCGCGGGCGGCGGGCAGGCCGGTCATTGTTGCGACACAGATGCTGGAATCGATGATCGAGAATTCGGCGCCAACGCGTGCCGAAGCCAGCGATGTTGCAACAGCGATCTATCAGGGCGCCGACGCGGTCATGCTGTCAGCAGAAACAGCCGTTGGCCGCCACCCTGCGACTGCGGTGGCCATCATGTCCAGAATCATCAGGGCCACAGAGAAGGCAGATGATTATCATCGCTCGATTGCAGAGTTCGACGGCGAGGGCACGTGTTCAAACGCCATCGATGTCGTCGCGCGAACGTCGCTGGAGATGGCAGAGTCGGAAGGCGCTGTGGCGCTGGCCTTGCGCACGGGGGCTTTCGAGCGCCTTGCGCGCTTTTCGCGCGTCCGCGGCGGCGTGCCGATATTATATGGATCACTTGATGATCAGCGTTTACGTCAGGCATGCTTGCTCTGGGGCGTGCATCCCCAGCGCCTGAATGCCGGTGAGCAAACCTGGTATCGAGACCTGATGAATGCGGCAGGCCTTCAAGGCCGGGTTGCCTATGCGCGATGGGCAGGGGACGAGACCCGGTTTGCCTGGGAGATCGGTATCGGCAAAGGGCAGGATGGCAGGACGGTCACTGGCGTATGAGGAGCTGGCTCTTGCGGAATTCGTAGGAGTAGAGTTCGCCCAGAAACGTCATGCCGAGAAGGGACTGATCAAGGCCCTCGCGCAGGACCATTCCCTCGACGTTCTCCACTTCGACCTGGCCAATCCGGATCCGGTCGAGGGTGACGGCTGCGCCGTAGACGATCCCGCCAGCCGTTCTGATTTCCCATTTGAAATCCAGTTCTTCCGGCTTGAGGCCGATGCGCTGCGCATCCCGGAATGTGATCGCCACCGTGCTTGCACCGGTATCGACCATGAACTTGACGGCGGTTCCATCGACATCGGCCCGGGTCCAGTAGTGGCCATCCGGTTCGCGATCAATGATGGCGGCGTTTGCGAATGTGACCTGTGGCGTCGCCGGGGCTTCCACGGAGGCCGGAGCCGGGGCATTACGTTCGTTCAGTTTGGGAACGACAAAAAGGATTGTCGTTGCGGCAACGAGGCTGGCCGCCACGATCATCGATACTGCTTTTCCGGCCAATCCGCCCATGCCTACCTCCTGCCCATGGCTTTGAGCTGCGAAACCCGCCCGGGAAGCGCAGCCATGACATCATCGCGCGCGTCACCGCCCATGGCCATCCAGCGCCCGATTTCGGGCAGCGTGCGACCGCACCCAAGGCACCAACCTGTTGTGGCGTCTATGGCGCAGACTTTTATGCAGGGAGTCTTTATCGGTTGGTCAGTCATCAATATACAGCGTAGTTCATGGAGCAGGATGGGCAAGTATGGCACGGTGCCAGGTAACAAATCCTTGTCGTGCACTTGCCGTTTTCTCTGATAAATACGCACTGTCCCCAATTGCGCGGGATCTGGAGACTGACCGACGTGACTGAACCTGCCAACAATACGGCTCCTCTCGAAGACGTTCGTGCGTTGATCCTGAAGCGAATTCCGCTCGATACCGGACCGGGGGATCAGGTCAGCGCGGCCTTGCTTACGATGGGGCGCGAGGGTGACTTCGGCCGCCTGGGCGAAGCCGCCATCTGGCTGGCTAACTGGCAGCACCGCTATCCGCCCCGGATCGAGAAGCCGGCCCTCGTGATTTTTGCCGGATCGCACGGCCTGGTCGAAGAAGGCGTGTCGCTCTCGTCGAACATGGATACGCGGGCGCATGTCGAAGCCTTGCAGGAGGGGCGCGCCCCTCTGTCCGCGATTGCGACGCAGGCTGGCGCGAATATCCGCGTGTTCGAACTCGCGCTGGACACTCCAACGCCGAGCATTGCCGATACAGCCGCCATGAGCGAACGCGAATGCGCTGCGACGATTGCCTTCGGGTTCGAGGCTGTCGAGGACAAGCCGGACCTGCTCGCCCTGGCCGTGTCTGGTGCCGGCGTCGGGACTGCGGCGGCGGCTGTCGCCTGCGCACTTTACGGTGGTTCGCCGGATTACTGGGTGCGGCCCAGCAACCATACGCCACCGGCCCTGTCCAAGCGGCGCGTTGAACTGGTCAGCCGGGCGTTGACGCTTCACCGCGGCCACTTGTCTGACCCGCTGGAGGCGCTGCGCTGTCTTGGCGGGCGGGAACTTGCGGCCTGTGTCGGCGCCATCATTGCTGCGCGCCATGAAGGTGTCCCCGTGGTGCTGGACGGTTTCGCCACCACGATCGCTGCGGGTGTTGTTCACGCCATCGACCCCACCGCCATCAGTCACTGCATCGCCTCTCACACCACCCAGCGACCCGCCCATGAGGCAGCCCTGGAGCGACTCGGCATGAAGCCGCTCATGCAGCTTGAGTTCCAGACTGGAGGCGGATTGGGTTCGGCGACGGCAATCGGCGTTCTGAAAACGGCCTGCGCGCCCTTCATCGCCGAGCCAGCGAGCACCTGAATACGCATACTAACCTTGCGTAATAGCATGGATTACCTGCGTCAAAGTTTACGTTTACGTGCGCGTAACCTTGCCATGGAGCCGTTTTGACTGACATAAAGAGTCCAAGCCAAGCTAAAAATCTGCCCGGAGGAGTTCCACGCTCATGAATCTTGATTTTTCCCCAGAGGAAATTGCTTTCCGCGATGAAGTTCGCAGCTTCATTTCCGAAAATTATCCTAAAGAGCTAATGGGATTTGGAACACGCGAGGATCTGACTCGCGAGCAGTTTCTCGCCTGGCACAAGATTCTCGGAAAAAAGGGCTGGTCCGCTCCAGCCTGGCCGGAAAAGTATGGCGGCACCGGGTGGACATCGACCCAGCGCTACATCTGGTCTGAAGAGAATGCCCGCGTTGATGCGATCATGCCTTTGCCGTTCGGCGTGGCGATGGTTGCGCCAGTTATCTACACCTTCGGCACCGAGGAGCAGAAGAAAGAACACCTGCCGGGTATTCTTTCCGGTGATGTGTGGTGGTGCCAGGGGTATTCCGAGCCGGGTGCCGGTTCTGACCTTGCGAGCGTGAAGACGACAGCTGTACGTGACGGCGATCATTGGGTCATCAATGGCCAGAAAACCTGGACGACACTCGCCCAGTTCGCTGACTGGGGCTTCTTCCTCTGCCGCACTGACCCGAACGCGAAAAAGCCGCAGGAAGGCATCAGCTTCATTCTCGTCAACATGAAAACGCCTGGCGTTGAAGTGCGCCCGATCAAGCTGATCGACGGTGGCCATGAGGTGAACGAAACCTGGTTGACAGACGTGCGCGTGCCGATCGAAAACCTTGTCGGCAAGGAAAACGAAGGCTGGACCTGCGCCAAGTTCCTGCTTGCTCATGAGCGTTCCGGAATTGCAGGCGTCGCGCGCTCCAAGCGCGGCGTCGAAAAACTCCGGGCGATTGCCAGCGAGGAACTCGTGGATGGCGAGCCGCTGATCAAATCCGGCGATTTTGCCCGCAAGATCAGCCAGCTCGAAATTGACCTGACGGCGCTGGAATTCACGGAACTGCGTACACTTGCCTCTGAATCGGCAGGTAAAGGCCCGGGACCGGAAAGCTCGATCCTCAAGATCAAGGGAACCGAGATCCAGCAGCGTTTGACCGAGCTCACGCTTGAGGCGGTGGGTAATTATGCCGAGCCGTATACCGCGGGCATGGAGCCCGACGGCTCCAACGAACGGGGCGTTGGTCCAGACCACTCCAACTTCGCGGCGGAGACCTATTTCAACATGCGCAAGACGTCGATCTATGGCGGATCGAACGAAATTCAGCGCGGCATTATCAGCAAGATGATCCTGGGCCTCTAGGGCACACGGGGCAGGGAGAAAAGTACATGGATTTCAATTTCACCGAAGAGCAGACCATGATTCGCGACAGCCTTTCGAGGCTGATCCGGGAGCAGTATGATTTCGATACACGCCGCAAGGTCGTGGCGTCGAAGGATGGCTGGCGTCCTGAAATGTGGGCGCAGTTTGCCGAGCTTGGACTGCTGATGGCGCCGTTCAGCGAAGAAGATGGCGGCCTGGGCGGCGGCCCGATCGACGCAATGGTCGTGATGGAAGAGTTCGGCAAGGGACTTGTTGTTGAGCCTTACCTTCCAAGCGTCGTTTGCGGCGGTGGTTTTCTGAAGCGGGGCAGCGATGCCCAGAAGGCCGAGCATCTGGCCGGTATCATGTCTGGCGAGCAGATCTTTGCGTTCGCCTATGCCGAGCCACGAGGCCGCTACAATCTTGCCGATCTTGAGACGACCGCCACGAAAGATGGTGCCGGCTTCAAGATCAATGGCCACAAGGCGGTTGTCATCGGCGCGCCCTGGGCAACTCATTTTGTAGTCACCGCCCGCACATCCGGCGCACGCCGCGATGCCAAGGGTGTCACGGTGTTTGTCGTCGCGAAGGATGCCAGCGGCGTCTCGACGCGCGACTATCCAACGGTCGACGGCCGCCGGGCGTCGGAAGTCTATTTCGAGGACGTGTCGGTCGGCGCGGATGCCGTTATCGGCGAAGTCGATAATGGTCTGCCATTGGTGGAACTCGTGACGGACGAGGCAATTGCCGCCCTGTGCGCCGAAGCCTGTGGTGCGATGAAAATCGCGCATGAAATGACGGTCGAGTATTCGCGCAATCGCAAGCAGTTCGGCGTTGCCATCGGCAAGTTCCAGGTCCTTCAACACCGCATGGTGGATATGTTCATGGAGCATGAGCAGTCTGTGTCCATGACGTACATGGCCACGCTGAAGCTTGATGAAGATGACGTCACGCGGAAGAAGGCCGCCTCCGCCGCAAAGGTCCGGATCGGCCAGGGCGGACGCTTTGTCGGCCAGCAGGCGATCCAGATCCACGGCGGCATGGGCATGACGGACGAGATGGCCGTCGGCCACTATTTCAAGCGCCTGACAATGATCGATGCCGAATTCGGCAATGTCGATCATCACCTGAAACGCTACACCGAACTCTCAGCCGTGGACCTTCCCATCGCGGCCGAATAGCCGCGATACGCTAAGCCAGATCGGGCGTTATCCGTACAGTTCCTGTTCCTTCACGGACGAGATTGACGTGATAACGCCTGAATGGAACACGGCCCTCAGGAGCCAGAAATTGCGCCGGGTGCTGGAGAAGACCGCCAGCAAGGCCCGAACCATGCAATAGGCAATTTTCAGGATTGTCAAACACAGTGAAACGCCTGCCATGGCGAGGGATAATCTTCCTCTTTCGAGGCGGCCGTACGTGATCCCGGACCTGAACCGCCGCTTTGCGATCCAAGCAAAACCAAGGCGTGACGGATCAACGGGTTCGAAGACTTTGGCTGTGTCGGAACGGGCAAACTTGGCGCCAGCCCGCCAAGCCCGGAAGAAGAACTCGGTATCTTCACCCCCGGTTCGGCCTTTTTCCAGCAGGAAGCGCTGGTTGTGGAAGCAGGGGGCATGTGTCCGGATAAGGGCGTTGCATGTATGGCCTGTCTGCACGATTCCGTTGCGGGCTGTCGGCAGATTGGAGTGATACTCTCCCTGCTTTATCCAGGCTGGAGCTGTATCGGGATACTCGGCAATGGCCGGTCCGAAAACAGCATCATAGGGGCCCGACACAAGCAGGGCATGTATGTCAGCGATCCAGGTCGGCGGAGCCACCTCGTCATCATCTATGAAAGCCAGGAAATCGCCGGTCGCCGCGTCCAGACAGGCGTTTCGGGCTATTGAGATGTTCCGGCTGGGTGCATGGACATAGTGGACCGGAACCGGCAAATCCTGCGCAATACGGGTGACCTGTTCCTGCGCCGACGGCACTTCGTCATTGTCGGCGACGATGATGCGAAGGTCAGAGCCTTCAGGCAGGACCTGACGTCCGAGCGAGCGAAGCGTGTCTGCCAGGGACGCGCGGCGGAACGTGCAGACACAGATCTCGATCAACAAGGTATTTTTTCCTCAGAGTCTGCTCGGTCGGGTTGGAAATGGCTCTGCATCGGGCTGCTCCACTCGGTGCAAGTCTTGTTCCAGCGACGATTGGGCCCATAAAAGCTATTCAAACGGGGTAAGTTCTCAACGCATCTGCGACGTGGTCTGCAATCGCAAGCGAACTCGTAAGCCCGGGGGATTCGATGCCAAACAGGTGAACCAGACCTTCATAGCCGTGCAGCGCTGGGCCGTCGATCCTGAAATCAGCAGCGGGTTCGTTGGGTCCTGCCAGCTTAGGACGACATCCCGAATAGTCCGGCACGATCGCGCCGTCCGGAAGGCCCGGCCAATAGGCCCGAACGGCTTCATAGAATGATTCAGAACGCTCGGGGTCCACATGGTAATCGACCCGGTCAGGGTCATTGTGATCGAGCCATTCGACGTCGGGCCCGAAGCGCATTTGTCCGGCCAGATCCAGCGTAACGTGAATGCCCAATCCGCCGACAACGGGTACAGGATAGATCAGCCTCGAAAACGAGGGCCGCGACTGACAGCTGAAGTAATTGCCCTTGGCAAGTTTAAAGCCGGGCAACAGGGACGTGTCATATCCCTCCATCCGAGCGGCCAGACCATGCGCATGCAGGCCGGCACTGTTGATCAGGTGCCGGGTGGTGATCGTGTAAGGCTCCCGTCCACCTACACTGAGTTCGAACCGGCCATCGGGCAGGATCCGCATTTCCAGAACCGTCGCGTCAAACAGCACATTGCCGCCGTGATCCTCGAGCTCGTTTCGGAGGGTGGCCATGAAGGTGTGGCTGTCGATCAGACCGGTTTCTTCGGACAGAAGCGCGGTATCGCAACGAAGACGGGGTTCAAGTTTTCTTGCCTCGGATGCGCTGAGCATCCTCAAGCCTTCTACGTCATTATGCCGACCTTGAGCGAACAGGGATTCCAGCGTTTCTTGCTGACTGGGATCTGTGGAGACAATCAGCTTGCCCGTGCGTTTGTGTGGGATGGTATGCTGGGCAAGGTAGGCGTAGAGCTTGCGCCGGCCAGAAACGCACAAGCGATGGCGCAAGCTGCCCGTCCGATAATAGAGGCCTGCGTGGATAACTTCGCTGTTGCGCGAGGACGTTCCTGTGCCGATCGCCCGCGCAGACTCAAGGACATACGTTTCGTGCCCGCGGCGAGCCAATTCGGCGGCGCAAGCAAGCCCGATGGCGCCAGCGCCGATGACGATCATATCGACGTCTGTCACTACACACTGTCCCACGCGCTACGATGGGCTTCAGTGAGGAGGGTGAGAGAGGAAATCATGAATTATGCAAAAGCTTGTTAATAATGGTCGCATTCCGGAACAGGGTGTAAATTCGACCCGACGAAGGTCATCGTGCGCAAATCCGTCGAGATTGTGGTTTCGATATTACAAGCAGAAGGACCACACACCATGACCGAAGACAGACTGGCTCTATTCGAGCTGATTGACCAGAGCACCAACGATGATCTGGTGCACGGCATGCTGGCCTTTGCGGCCGGACCGATCATGGAGATGGAAACGGAGGCGCGCACGGGCACGGCTTCCGTTAACCGCTCTGCGGATCGCAACGTTTGCAGGAACGGATACCGCGAACGGGCTTGGGGTGAAGCGGAATAGAAATCGCATGGCGATTTCCCGCGGAACCGGGCTGGCCGGATCGATCTCGATATCCCGAAGCTGCGCAAGTGATCCTGCTTCCCGACCATCCAGTGGACAGTCGGCGCGGTCACTTCCCGAGTGACGAGGCCGCTATGAAGCTGCGATACTTAGTCCTCAACCACGCTGCCCAGGAATGGTCACGGCCCCCCACGTGAATGGTTCGAGGCAAAGACCCAGTTCGCTGTCATCTTGCGTGACAGGTTCGTGGTCTGATAATGGAAACGGGCCACTAGCACAATATTCGGGACAGTCCCGATAACCCTGTTCCCAGTCTGTCCGACGTGGGCAACTGAACCCATTACCGCAGCCAGGAACCGGGAGAAATCGCTACAAAGCCCGTTGCTGAAACGCCAGTCACGCGAACGCCTCGCCCAGGTAGCGCGCCATCTGGAGGCCATCGAAGACAGGATGCTGGCCATTATTGAAAGCGACCAGGACCTTGCCAGAAGGTTTGGCGTCCTGACGTCTATCCCCGGCCTCGCCACACGTTCAGCCTTTACCCTGATCGCCGACATGCCAGAGCTCGGAACTCTCGACAGTCAGGCCATAGCCGCCCTCTCGGGAACTGCGCTCATGAC